>JAESGR010000156.1_pt1 | contig 105459 bp, 92 predicted proteins | sample 9269771 | NCBI WGS metagenome assembly JAESGR01 (sample SAMN15739572, study PRJNA653492) | algae metagenome | isolation source: Chroococcus sp. CMT-3BRIN-NPC107 and co-occurring heterotrophs from well... | place: USA: Clark Mountains Wilderness, California | collected 2010-04-18
CTGGGTCGCGATCGGGGCACCGCTGGCGTCCAGCAGTTTGACGCTCGCACCGGCAATGCCGGCCTCGCCCGTGTCCTGCACGCCGTTGCCGTTCGTGTCCTCAAACACCCGGTCGCCCAGAGAGGCGGTTTGGACCAGCCCGGCGTCGAGGGTGAGGTTCGAGGTCCCGGAGGTGACCGTGAAGGAGCTCGTGCTGCCGGTGGCGTTGGCGTCGCTGTCGGCGGTGTCGGTGCCGCCCTTGTCGGCGCCCGTGAAGAGATACCCCGACGGCGCCACGAACTGGACCGTGTACGTGCCCGGAGCCACGTTGGTAAAGCTGTAGGCGCCCGTGCTGGTGGTGAACGTCGTGGCCACCACGGCGCCAGCCGTGTTCACCAGCTTGACGGTGACGTTGCCGAGGCCGTTCTCACCGGTGTCTTGGACACCGTTGCCGTTCGTGTCCACCCACACCCGGTCGCCAATGCTGGCAGGCCGGTAGAAGCCGGCATCGACCGAGGTGTCGTTCTCGCCGGAGGTGAGATTGATGACATCCGTGCGGCCGCCGGTGCCCGCGTCGCTGTCGGCGGTGTCGCTGCCCTGGTTCTGGCCGGTCTGCACGTAGCCCGAGGGGGTGACGAACTCGACCTTGTAGTCGCCGGGCAGGAGGCCCGTGAAGCTGTAGTTGCCGTTCGCGTCCGTGATCTGGGTCGCGATCGGGGCACCGCTGGCGTCCAGCAGTTTGACGCTCGCACCGGCAATGCCGGCCTCGCCCGTGTCCTGCACGCCGTTGCCGTTCGTGTCCTCAAACACCCGGTCGCCCAGAGAGGCGCGCGGCACGGCAGGAGCGTCCGGCGAAGTCCCGACCAGCTTGAGACTGCCAGTGCGGGCCTCGCCCACCCCGCCGACGCTCATAAGCCGGATTCCGAACAGCTGCTGATCGATAAATTCGAGAGTGAGCGGCCCGGACGAAGACTTCAGGACGAAGGTGGCGATCTGGTAATCGTCCGGGCTTTCGCCGGACGTCCCGATTTCGATGCCGGCATCGTACGTATTCGGCCCGTCGCCATTCATGTTGGCGCCGTTCCCGAGATCCTTGACCGTGTTGGCCGTGAACTGGTGGCCCGTGACCGCCGCTCCCGTCACGGACAGCGTCGACAGCAACGACTCGTCCGAAACGTTGAAGAAGATCCCTCGCAGATCGGCGGTATCGACCTGCTCACCAGGCAAGGTGATCGTATCGGTGACCTTGACCGTCATGGACAGGCCGCCGTCCGCCGTCTCCGCGACCGTGATCAGCGTGCCGGGCTCGCCCTCGATCGTGAACTGGAGCGTACGTAAAGTCATCTTGCCTGCCCCCTAGGTCCGGCCAAGCAGACACAGCTCAGCTCTACGACCCTTAAAATATTTCGGGCCTATTGGGTTTTCTCTCCCCATGAAGTCAAGTTCATTAGCAAAAACTTAACCATAAAAGCGATGCGTATTTATCGCTAAGTTGATCTAACGTTACGGCATACAGGTGCCTCTTGGAACTTTATGCTTCATTCTATGCTCAAGCTTGTGTGTCTGAGACTTAATTACTAGGAGCTTGGCCGCAGCTGTCATGCCGACGATCACGGCTTCACAGGAGCGGCGGGCGCTGGCGAGCGGGCTGGAGGGGCCGTCCTTCTGTTCGCAAGGTGAAGCCGGCAACCTCTTGCCCGCCACGCTCAAGGCAGGGTCGGCTTCCTGCAGGGCGTTGCGCTGCGCACGGCCCTGGGACCATCGCGCAGCAGCACACCATCGAGGTGCACGGGTCGCCTTCGCGGCAGAAGACCGTCCAAGCTTCGCCATGATGGCTCCACTGGATCCGACCCTCCGCCAGCGCATTGCCGTTCGCGTGCTCGTCGAGGCCAGCAAGGCCGAGCTCTACGGCGCATGCAAACCCGGCCTGAAGCTCGGCCTCCGGCGCGAACAGATCTACGCCAGGATCATCATCCCGCAGGTGTTCCGGAGCGTTCTGCCGCCCTTCATGGGCCAATACATCACATCTTCAAGAACTCGGCGCTCGCGGCGGCCATCGGATACCCCGATCTCTTGCTCATCTTCGCGGGCTCCGCGCTGAACCAGAACGGACATCCGCTCGAGATCATGGGCATGACGATGCTGAGCTATCTCCTCGTCAACCTCGCGAACTCGAGCGCCGGCAACGTCGCGAACCAGCGCGTGCTGAGCGTCGAGGGCTACATGCCAGGGGCCGGCGTCGCATGTCTTGGGGTATCGCCGCAACCGGCCGCCGCGCATGGGCCGCGGCACGCTCGCTTGCCGCCTTCGCGCGCCAATGCGTGTGGTCGCCGCCTCGTCATCTGCTTCACGCGTTCGCAGCTGAGCGCGCATATCGAGCGACGGCTCGACCTCGAGCGCACCCGTTGAGCCGCGGCGCGATCGCGGGATGCAGGAGCTGAAAAGCTACGCGCGTCGGTGCGCAGATGCGCGGCCGGATCTCCCCGGGAGGCCACGCCTCGCCATCGCCTGCCTCGATCTCGAGGCAGGCGATCACCGCAAGCGCAGGCACGGTTCTCGGGCGGACCGACACGCCGGTCGACCCGCAGGCCGACCGGCTATGGGTGCGGCCCACGCCTTCAGGCTGGGGCGGCTGAGAGCCTGCTATTCGGCGGCGGCCGGCGACGGAGCGGCCGTCTCGCCCCGGCCTGCGACCGCAGCCGGATCGGCTCCGACGCGACCCCCGAGGCGGTCGATCTCGGCTTCCCGCGACAGCGAGAAGTCGAAGCGCACGCTCGGCAGGCCCTTGAGGGGACAGCCCGGGTCGGACGGCTCCTCGCGCGCCACGAGGTCGGCCGAGGCGCCGAACACCACGTCGTCCTCAAGATGGGCATCACCCTCGAGATAAAGGGCGGTGACGAGCTCGCGGTAGCCGGGAGCGCTGATCAGGAAATGGATGTGGGCCGGACGCATGCCGTGCCGGCCCTGCGCCAGCACGAGCTCGCCCACGGGCCCGTCGAGCGGGATGTAGTAGCCGAGCGGTCGCACGGTGCGAAGCAGATAGCGCCCCTCCCCGTCCGTGCGGAAGATGCCGCGGCAATCGACGCTGTCGGGATCGGTCTGCATGTCGTAGCGCCCGTCGCTTGCGGTCTGCCACACGGTGACCTGCGCGTCGGGAACCGGCTCGCCCTGGACATTGGTGACCTTCCCCCACAGGACGATCTCCTGGGAGGGATCGTTCTTGGCGATCTGCTCGCCGGCCGCGAATTCCGGCGTGCTCTCGCGGAAAAAGGGTCCGAGCAGGCTCGTGTGGGTGGCCTCCTCGACCGCGGTCTTGTCGTGGAGCGTGTTCACGAGGGTGCTGAGCCCCAGCGTATCCGAGAGGAGGATGAACTCCTGGCGCGCCGGGGAGCACATGTGGCCGACCCGGGTCATGAACTCGATGCCCTTGATCCATTCCGCGGGCGTGAGGTTCACCTCGCGCGCGAAGGCGTGGAGATGGCGCACCGCACTCTCCATGATCTCCTTGAGCCGCGGATCCGCGGTGGTGGACATCTGGTCCAGGACGGCATCCGTGATGGTCTCGGGCGTGTATTCGCGCATAGGCTTCCTCCTCGGGCGGGGCCGTGCGGCTCCTGTCCGGTTATGGCGCCAGTGTGGGCCTGCCCCACGCGCGGTGCAACACCCCAGGGATGCCGCGGTGGGTCGCAGCCGGCGCAGGGTCCGGCGGCGGAGGGCCGTCTGCCGTTGCGGCAGGTCCCAGAGGGGGCTTGCGCCGCCCGTGAGGGCGGGAGACATTCGACCCCTTCGGGCGCGGCCTGCAAGCCGGCGCCGACAAGAACGACAGGGAGCCGCCCGGCGAGGCGGGCCCATAGGAGGAAACCGATGACGATCACGAGAAGACGGTTTACGACCCTGGCGGCCGCAGCCTCGGCCGGCGTCGCCGCTCCGGCGATCTGGACCTCCGGGCGGGCGCAAGGGCAGCCGATCCGCATCGGCTGCAGCGTGTCGCTGACGGGCCCCCTGTCGGGCGGCGTGAAGGCGGGCCAGATCGGCTACGAGCTCTGGCGCGACGACGTCAACGCCGCCGGCGGCATACTAGGCCGCCCGGTCGAACTCGTGATCTACGACGACCAGAGCACCTCCGCCCCGATTCCGGGCATCTATTCCAAGCTCGTCGACGTGGACCGGGTGGACCTGCTGTTCTCGCCCTACGGCGCCAACCTCACCGCCACCATCATGCCGTTCGTGAAGCAGCGCGACCTGTTCGTGATCGGCATGTTCGGCGTGTCGAACAACGACGAGGTCAAGCACGACAAGTTCTTCCAGATCGCGCCCTGGGGGCCGAAGGCGAGCTCCGATTTCTGCCGCGGCTTCTTCGATCTCGCCAAGGCGAACGGTCTCAAGAAGATCGCGATCGTCGCCGCGGATGCCGAGTTCTCGAAGGCCTCGGCCGCGGGCGGCATGAAGATCATGCAGGAATACGGGATGGAGCTGGTGCTGAACCAGAGCTACCCGCCGACCACGACGGACTTCTCGGCGATCCTGCGCAACCTCAAGGCCGCAGCGCCCGACGCCATCTTCGTCTGCTCCTATCCGCCGGATTCGAGCGCCTTCGTGCGCGGCGTCTCGGAGATCGGCTTGAGCCCCTCCGTAAAGCTGGTCGGCGGATCCATGGTCGGGCCGCAATACGCGCCCGTGCTTGAGAATCTCGGCTCCGGCCTCAACGGCTTCGTGAACTTCCACCTCTACGTGCCGGAGCCCACCCTCCAGTTCGCCGGCATCAAGGAGTTCCTCGCCCGCTACGAGCCCATCGCCAAGCAGCGCGGCGTCGACGTTCTCGGCCATTACATCCCGCCCTTCTACTATGCCGCGGGCCAAGTGATCGCCGCCGCCGCCAAGGGCGCGGGTGCGGTCGACCAGGCCAAGATGGCGCAGTGGCTCCATGCCAACCCGGTCGACACCATCGTGGGCCAGATCCGCTTCGACGAAGCCGGCGACTGGAACCAGCGTCGCGTCCTGATGGTGCAGTACCGGGGCCTCGCCAACCGCAACGTCGAGCAGTTCCGCTCCGCCGGCAAGCAGATCGTGGTCGATCCGGCACCCCTGAAGAGCGGCGACTTCGTACCCTTCGCGTCTGCGCGGTCCTGACGCCGGCACCGGAAATGGTCGGGAGCGGCGGCACCGCGCCGCTCCCGACATGGCCCCAATGACCGGTCGGACGTCGCCGTGCTGATCGCACACGGTGCGACCGATCCCCTTGTGAGAACCGGTCGCAAGCCGGCAGGAGACCGAACCCGCCGATGGTGCTTCTCGATCTCACCCTGAACGCGCTTGCGACCGGGCTCCTGCTCGGCAGCATCTATGCTCTCCTCGGCCTCGGGCTCGCGATCACCTTCGGGATCCTGCACGTCCCGAACATCGCCCATCCCGTGCTCGTGGTGGTGGGCGCCTATGCGGTCGCCTACGGCAATCTCGCCGGCCTCGATCCCTTCGTGGCCGCCATTCCCGCCGCGCTCCTGTTCTACGCCGGGGGGCTCGTGTTCTACGAGTTCTACTACCGGGTCTTCGAGCGCCGCGGCGGCACCAACACCCTGCAGAGCCTGACCCTGTTCTTCGGCGTCGGGCTCGTCATCGAGATCCTGCTCCTCGTCGCCTTCGGGGCGGACCCGAAATCGGTCGACGTCGATTACGTCGGCCGCAGCTACACGATCGGCCTCGTGACCCTGCCCTACCGGCTCCTCGTGCCGGCGCTGGTCTCGCCCCTCTTGCTGCTGCTGCTTTGGATCTACCTCACCCGCACCCATTCCGGTCTTGCAATCCGGGCGGTCGCGCACGGGGAGGCGGCTCTCGGAATCGCGGGCATCTCGCCGCGCTGGATCAAGCGCCATGCCTTCGGGCTCGCCACCGCCTCCGCGGTGTTCGGCGGCGCCGCGCTCGTGATCCTGGGGCCCGTGGGACCCTTCTCGGGCCACGCTCAGATCGGGCGCGTTTTCGCCGTGGTGGTGCTCGCCGGCATGGGCTCGATCCCGGGTACGCTTGCGGCCGGGCTCCTGATCGGGCTCGCCGAATCGTTCGTGACGAGCTTCCTCAACCCGTCCTGGTCGCCCGGCGTCGCGTTCGCAATCCTGCTCGCGACCCTGGCGCTGCGGCCGAAGGGCCTGTTCGGAAGCGCGTCATGAGAACCGTCGCCCTCGTCGCGCTTGCGGTCTTCGTCGCCATTTCCGGCTTCTTCGCCCCGAAGCTCGGGATCAACACCTATTACTTCTATGCCGGTTACGTGGTCCTGCAATACGTCACCATCGCGACCGCCTGGAACGTGCTCGGCGGCTATGGCGGCTACATCAATTTCGGCGCCGCCGCCTTCTTCGGCGCCGGCGCCTACACGGCAGCCGTGCTGTTCAAGCTCTTCGGCGTGCCGCTGCCCTTGCAGATCCTTGCGGCTGCGGCGATCGGCGTCGCTCTCGGCGTCGCCATGGGCTACCTGACCCTGCGGGTCCAGGGCGTCTATTTCGCGATCGCGACGCTCGGCCTCGTGGTGGTGCTGGAGACGATCGTCCACAATGTCGAGACCTTCGGGGGCGCGCGCGGCCTCACGATCCTGGCCCCGCGGGCGCCGGACTGGTTCGGCGGCCAGACCCCCTACGTGTTCTTCGTCATGCTGCTGATCGCGATCGCGAGCGTGGCGATCGCGGTGTGGATCGAGCACTCCTGGATCGGCCGCGGCCTGCGCGCCATCCGGGCGAGCGAGAACGCCGCCGAATGCTCGGGCGTGCCGACGCTCCGGCTCAAGCTCGTGGCCTGCGCGGTGAGCGGCGGCCTGCTGGCGGCGGCCGGGGCCCCTTACGGCTTCTATGCCTCCTTCCTCGAGCCCGGCACGGCTTTCAGCCTTGCGGTCGGCCTCAACGCCATCGCGATGCCCCTCATCGGGGGCACGCGCTCGTGGCTCGGGCCGGTGCTGGGCGCGATCCTGCTCGGCAGCGTCCAGCAGATCACCACCGTGACGATCTCGTCCGAGCTCAACATCCTCGTGGTCGGCCTCGTGCTGATCGCCTTCGTGGCGGCGGCGCCCGGCGGTCTCCTCGGCCTCTGGCCCGCCTCGCGCGGAGCCGCCCGATGAGCGGGCCCATCTTGACCGCAACCGGAGTCGAGAAGACCTTCGGAGCCCTGAAGGCGCTCGGCGGCGTCGACCTCGCGCTCGCCCCCGCCGAGCGCCTCGGGATCATCGGGCCGAACGGCTCCGGCAAGACCACGATGATCAACTGCATCACCGGCACCCTGCGGCCGGAGCGCGGGCGGATCGCCTTCGCGGGGCAGGACATCACGGCCCTGCCGCCGCACCTGCGGGCGCGGCTCGGCATCGCGCGCACCTTCCAGATTCCGCAGCCCTTCACGGGGATGTCGGTAATCGAGAACCTGCTCGTGCCGCTCGACTATCTCGGCCACATGCCTGACCGGCGCGGCCGCGCGGACGAGGTGCTGCGCTCGGTCGGCTTGCAGGGGCGCCGGGACCATCCCTCCGAGAGCCTGTCGCAGCTGGAGCTGCGCAAGCTCGAGCTCGCCCGCGCGCTCGTGGCGGGTCCCCGCGTCCTGATCGCGGACGAGGCGATGGCGGGGCTCTCCGAGGGCGAGATCGACGAGATCCTCGACATCCTCCTGGCGCTGAACCGGAGCGGCGTCGCGGTCATCATGATCGAGCACATCATGCATGCCGTGATGCGCTTCTCGGAGCGCATGATCTGCTTCGAATCCGGGCGCATCATCGCCGAGGGCGGCCCGACGTCGATCGCGGACGATCCGACCGTCCAACGGGTCTATTTCGGCGACCATGCGGTCCGCTCCCCAGCGAAGGGCCTGCACACGTGAACCGTCTGGTCATCGAGGGTCTGAGGGCCGGGTATGGGGCCGTGCAGGTGCTGCACGGCATCGACTTCGAGATCCGCCAGGGCGAGCTCGTCGGCGTTCTCGGCATGAACGGCAACGGCAAGAGCACGCTCCTCAACGCCATCATGGGGCTCGTGCGCCCCTCGGCCGGCCGGGTGTTTCTGGAATGGGACGGCGAGTCGGTCGAGCTTGCGGGCGAGCCGCCCCACCGCATCGTGGAGCGCGGCCTCGCCTTCGTGCCGGAGGGGCGACGGCTCGTCCCGAATCTCACGGTCGAGGAGAACCTGCGCCTTGCCGGCGGCTCGCGCCGGGCACGGGCGCGGCTGAAGGACAACCTCGAATTCTGCTACGACCGCTTCCCCGTGCTGCGGGAGCGGCGGCGCCAGTTCGCCTCGACGATGAGCGGCGGCCAGCAGCAGATGCTCGCCATCGCCCGAGCCCTGATGACCTCGCCCCGGGTGATGATCGTGGACGAGCCGTCGGTGGGGCTCGCGCCCATCGTGGTCGAGCAGGTAATCGCCACCTTGCGCGATCTCCAGCAGGCCAACGGGCTCACCATCCTGATGGCCGAGCAGAGTTTCTTTCAGGCCGTGGATGTGGCATCCCGCGCCTACGTCCTCTCCCACGGCCGCATCATCCGCACCTTCCAGGGCGGGGCCGACGAGAGCACCCATGACGAGATCCGCCGCGCCATGATGGGCGTCGCCTGAGGCCGGGTCCGACCGGAGGAGACACACGTGAAGCTGTTCTGCGCCAGACACCGCAACGCCGTCCGGACAGGGATCGTCCTCGGCGAGGAAGCCGCCCTCCTGCCGGAGCGCTTCGACGATCTCGTCGCGATCATCGAAGGCGGCAAGGAGGCCCTCACGGAGGTCGGGCGTCTTGCGGAGGCCCGCGACGCCGAGCGCACCTCGCTCGCGGATCTCGAGCTCCTGTCCCCGATCCGGCGCTTCCGCCGCGACGTGCTGTGCACGGGTTGGAACTACTGGGACCATTTCGAGGAAGGCCAGGGCAAGCGCGAGGGCCAGGACGCGAAGGAGCGGCCGAAGGCGCCGACCTTCTTCACCAAGAGCCCCGACACCGTGATCGGCCCGCGCGACCCGATCGCCTTCGACGACAGGCTCTCCTCGCGCTGGGACTACGAGGCCGAGCTCGTGGCGGTGTTCGGCCGCACCGGCCGCAGCATCCCGGCCGCGCAAGCGATGGACCACGTGTTCGGCTTCTGCCTCGCCAACGACGTGTCGCAGCGCGACCTGCAGCGGCGCCACGGCGGCCAGTGGCTCAAGGGCAAGAGCATCGATGGGACGATGCCGCTCGGCCCCTACATCGTGACGCCGGACGAGCTCGACCTGCCGCGGGTGCGCCTGCAATGCCTCGTCAACGGCGAGGAGCGTCAGAACGCGGTCATCGCCCAGATGGCGTTCCCGCTCGAGGAGCTGATCGCCGAGCTGTCCTTCGGGATGACGGTGCGAGCCGGCGACATCCTGCTCACCGGCACCCCGAGCGGCGTCGGCTATGCCCGCACGCCGCCGCTGCTCCTCACCGAGGGCGACGAGGTGGTGGTGCGCGCCGAGGGCTTAGGCGAACTGCGCAACCGCCTCCAGCGCGCCGATCTGTTCGGCCGGTCGAGCGTGGTGGTCGAGCAGGCCTCCTGACGGATCGGATCAGCCTGCCTGCGACCGTGTAGGCAGGCTCCCGGAGGCCATGGCTCAGGTCAGCTCCTTGCGGACGATCGCGGCGCCGTCGGCCAGCGCCTTCAGCTTCGCGAAGGCGACCTCGCGCGCCATGTACTTCATGCCGCAATCGGGCGCCGGGATCAGGCGCTCCGGGGCCACGTATTTCAGCCCGTCGCGGATGCGCGCCGCCACCGTCTCGGCGCTCTCGACGTCCGTGGTGCCGAGATCGACCACGCCGAGGATCACGGTCTTCGATCCGAGGTCCTTGAGGACGCCGAGGTCGAGCTTGGGCTGCGCGGCCTCGATCGAGATCTGCTGCGCCGAGCTGTCGGCGAGCTCCGGCAGGAAGGCATAGCCGCTCGGCTTGCCCGAGACGAGATGCGCGTAGCCGAAGCAGAGATGCACGGCGGTCTGGGCCTGAAGACCCGCGAGCGCCCGGTCGATCGCCTTGACGGCGTAGCGCCGCGCGGCCTCGGGGCTGCTGCGGAGCCAGGGCTCGTCGATCTGGATCACGTCGGCGCCGGCCGCCTGGAGGTCCCGCGCCTCCTCGTTGACGGCGACCGCAAGGTCCATCGTCATCTCTTCGTCGTCGGCGTAGAACTCGTTGCGGCATTGCTGCGCGATCGTGAACGGGCCCGGCAGGGTGATCTTGATCCGCCGGTCCGTGTTGCGGCGCAGGAACTCCACGTCGCGCACCTCGACCGCATGACGCCGGCGGATCTTGCCGACGACCCGCGGGAGGATGCTCTCGCGGCCGTTCGGCAGCGTGACCCGGACGGGACTGTCGATGTCGATCCCATCGAGCACGGTGGCGAAGCGGTTCGAATAGCTTTCGCGCCGGATCTCGCCGTCGCTGACGATGTCGATTCCGGCGCGCTCCATGTCCCGGATTGCCACTAGGGTCGCATCGTCCTGGGCCTGCTCCAGCACCTCCGGGGCCACGCGCCAGATCTCCTTCAGGCGCACCCGCGGTACCGACAGGGACTTGAGCTTTTCGCGATCCACCAGCCAGTCGGGCTGCGGATAGCTTCCCACGACGGTCGTGGGCAGGATGGGGGCTGGCACCGGGACGCTCCCTCGTCATGGGTCTTCGTTAGGCCGTTCCTACGCCAGAGGCCCGCTGCTGTCACGCCGCGGGCGCAGCGCTCAGCCCGTCACCAGCCCCGCAAAACCCGGAGCCGCCACGCCCTGCCGCAGCGGAACGCAAGCCTCCGGAAACTCCTGGACGATGGTAACGCCCTCTCCGACGACGCGGTCGAGGAAGGCCGGCAGGGTCGCCATCATGGGCGCGAGGTAGTGCTCGTGCAGCACGAGGAGGTCCCAGTCCCGCCCCGCCAGGGCCGTCAGCGCCCGCTCGGGCCATTCGACCCGCGGCTCCTCCCAGTCGCGCGGAACGTTGCTCCAGGTCACGAGCGTATAGCGGTGACGGACAAGGTAATCGGCAGCGGCCCGGCTCAACAGGTGCGGACTCAGCCGCCCCTTCCCGTTCGGCCGGAAGAGCCTTTCCGGATGCACGAGATCCCCGAGGAGCGCCTGCGCGGCGCCGATTTCCGCTTGCGGGTGGCCCGGGTCCTCGCGCAGGCCGAGCGGCGTCCCGTGCGTCAGGGTGTGATTCCCGATCCAGTGTCCTTCGGCCTTCGCGCGCTCGGCGGCGCGGCGGGCAGGCGGGTCGCGCAACCGCTCGCCGACGACGAAGAATGTGGCCTTCAGGCCGCGCTCCGCCAGGATGTCGAGCACGGCCTCCGTGGGCCCGGACCACGGCCCGTTGTCGAAGGTCAGCGTCAGTCGCGTCATGGTGGAGCGCTCTTGAGGTCCCCTGCCCCAGTTCTGGCGCGCCGGCGCCGCACGGCAAGCGCTCTGGCGCCCGGGACCGGTCAGCCCTGGCGCCGGATGAAGCCTGTGATCGTGACCCGCTCCCAGATCCCGGCGGCGTGGAACGGGTCGGCGCCGTTGAAGCGCTCCACGCTCGCTCGGTCCGGCGCCTCGACCACGAACAGGCTTCCGATCATCGCAGCGCCGTCGTCGGCCGTGAGCGGGCCCGACATGACGATGCGCACGCCATGGGGGCTCGTGTCCGCCAGGAAGGTCCTGTGGGCGTCGTAATGGGCGAGCCGCTGCGGCAGGGCGCCGGTCCGATCGAGCGCGTGGATGACGAAGAGCATCGGGCGGGTCCTGGGGGATCGATGGTTCGATGGGCTGGAGACAGGTCTCGAGTCGGTCAGGGATCGGGCGAGGTCCGAGGCGGCAGCCCGGCCCAGGCCCGCGCGATGAGGTCCCGGATGGCGTCGCGCTCTACTGGCCGCGGGTTCCAGTAGGGCCGCTCGACCGCTAGATCCGCGGCCCGCTCGACGCCGCCCTCCTCCATGCCGAGTTCCCGCAGGGACCGGGGCGCCCCGAGACGCCCGGCGAGGTCGTAGAGACCCCGCGCAGCCTCTCCGGCACCGAGGGCACAGGCGACGCGGGCCATGGCATCGGGCGCGGCCGGCGCGTTGTAGGCCGCCGCATGGGGCAGGATCACCGTGTGGGTCTCCGCATGCGGCAGCCCGAACGAGCCGCCGAGCGTGTGGCAGAGCTTGTGGTGGAGCGCCATCCCGACGGTGCCGAGGCAGACGCCGCAGAGCCAGGCGCCGTAGAGCGCATCGGAGCGCGCCGCCCGGTCGGCGGGGTCCCGCACGATCACGGGCAGCGCTCGGGACAGCGCCGCGATGCCCTGTTCGGCCATGAGCGCGGTGACCGGGTTCTGCTCCTGCGCGTAGAGCGCTTCGACCGCGTGCGCGATCGCGTTGATGCCCGAGGTCGCGGAGACCCGCGGCGGCAGGCCCAGCGTCAGGTCGACGTCGTAGATCACCGTCTCGGGCAGGACCTTCAGGGAGCGCTGCGTGGTTTTCACGCCCTCCTTCGACTCGCCGAGGATCGGCGTCATCTCGGAGCCCGCATAGGTTGTCGGGATGGCGATCTGCGGCAGGTCGATGCGCAGCGCAAGCGCCTTGCCGAGGCCGATTGCCGACCCGCCCCCGAAGGCCACGAGCCCGTCGGCACCAGCTTCCGCGACTGCCCGCAGCGCCGCCTCGGTGGCCGAGACGGGCGTGTGCATGACGGCGCCGGCGAAGACGCCCGCCGACCTGCCTCCGAGGAGCGCCGCGAGGTCCGCGGCCCGGCCCGGCCGTCCGGGCGTCGCGAGCACGAGGGCCCGCTCCATGCCGAGCCGCGCGGCCTCGGATGCGAGCTGCGCAATGGTGCCGGATCCGAACACGACGCGCGCGGGAAGCGCCTCGTAGAGGAAAGTGCGAATGCCGGCTGCGGATTCCGTTCCGATCACGATGCCCGTCCTCGAATCCTCATGGCCCGCGACGGGGGCCCTGCCTCGTGACCCCCGTCGCCGCGCCCGTATCACCCGGCGAACAGCCGCACGATAGCGCAGACGGCGGGCCCGCGGGAGCTTCGCCATAGGCGGATGCGGGATGGGTTCACGGGATCCCGCTGTCCGAGCCGCCGAGTCGGCAAGCCGCGGCCGCAGCGCTCCCTCGGCCGCGGGATCAGCCCGCCGAGATTTCGCTGCCATACCGGCGCCGCTCCGCTAATGTGCCGGGACCCGCGCCTTCAGGCGGGCCGGGCACAGCATCCCGCGTCTGGAGCGGATTCCGCCGCGGGACCAATGGGAGGACTGCCATGAAACCATTCGTCCGATGGGCGGTCGCCCTCGCCGCATTGGCGGCGAGCGGCGCCGCCAACGCCTTCCCCGAGCGGCCGGTGCAACTCATCGTGCCCTGGGCGGCGGGCGGCGGCACCGACACGGTGGCGCGGATCTTCGCCTCTGCCTTCGAGCAGGAGCTCAAGGTGCCCGTCAACGTGGTGAACCGCACGGGCGGCAACGGGCTGACGGGCCACGTCGGAATCGCGGGCGCGACCCCGGACGGCTACACCCTCGGGGTCGCGAGCCCGGAGATCGCCTTCTACCGGACGCTGGGCGCCGGCGACGTGACTCCGGCGAGCTTCGACCTGTTCTCGCGGCTGTCGCTCATCCCGGCCGGCGTGACGGTGCGGGCGGACGCCCCCTACAATACGCTTGCGGACTTCCTGAAGGCCGTGAAGGAGAACCCGAAGGGCGCCCTCATGGCGTCGGGCACAGGCGTCGGCGGCTCCTGGCATGTCGCGGCGGGAGGGCTCCTGAAGGCGGCGGGCATCGAGGCCGACCGCCTGCGCTGGGTGCCGAGCCAGGGCGGCGCGCCCGCGCTCCAGGACGTGATGGCCGGCGGCATCACGGCCTTCACGGGCTCGCCCATCGAGGCTAAGTCGCTGCTCGAGGCCGGCAAGGTGAAAACCATCGCGCTCATGACGGCCTCACGGCCGCCGAGCTTCGCGAACGTCCCGACTACCAAGGAGTCCGGGGTTGACTGGACCTACGAGAACTGGTTCGCCCTCGTGGCGCCGAAGGGCGTCCCGGCCGACCGGCGCACGACGCTCTACGAGGCTGCCCGGCGCGCCATGGCGCGGGCCGAGGTCCAGGACGCCATGAAGGCGCGCGGCATCCAGCCCGTCTGGGATGCGCCCGGCGAGTTCGACGCCTACGTCAAGGGCTTCGTCGAGCGCGGAACCGCGGTTCTGACCGATCTCGGCCTCGCCAAGGCCGCACCCTGACCGGGCGGGGCTCCTCTCCTCCCGCAGACGGGAAGAGGGGCCCCTGCGGCGCAGGCGCGTCAGCCCGGCGCCGCGCCCGCTATTGCTTGATGCTGACGCCGAGCGACTTGCCGATCTTCTCGTTCCACAGCGTGACGCAGGCGGCGCCGCAGCGCTGGGCGAAGGACGGGAGGATGGCCTTTTCGAGCGCCTCCTTGCGGAGCGCCTCGTCGGCGGCCGTGGCCGGGACGAGCTTCATGGAGGCCGGCTGGCCCTCGGGGCAGGAGCCGGTGCCGGTGTTGCAGTTGATCCCCGTCTGGGTCTCGGTCTTCGCCTGCTCGAAGATCGAGGTTTCGAGGTTGCGCATCTGCGCTTCCAGGAACTGCTGCACCTTCGGATCGAGGCTGCGCCACCAGGTCAGGTTGGCGAGATGGGCCACGAGCCCGAAATTCACGGGGATCGGCGAGATATGCGTCGCCGCCTCGTGCCATTTCGACCGATAGCCCGAGAGCGCGCCGGTGATCGCGCAATCCACGACGCCGCGGGCGAGCGCCGGCTGCACCTCGGCGAAGGCGATGGTGAGCGGCGAGGCGCCCAGGTGCTGCACGAAGGCCTGCTGGGAGGCGCCGGAGGCCCGGATCTTGCGACCCTTCAGGTCCGCCAGGGACTGGAAGGGAGCCCGGCAATACATCACCTGGGCCTGATAGGAGCCGAAGCCCAGGAGCTTTATGTTGTGGGTCTTCTCCAGGAACTCGGAGAAGGCGGGGCGGAACTCGTCCGCGACCTTCTGGAGTTCCTCGACGGACCCGACGAGGCCGACGAGGTCGGCCGCCTCGTTCATGGGCACCTCGCCCGAATTGTAGTTCAGCACCGTGGACGCGAACTGGAGCGTTCCCGTCGAGACGAGGCGGAAGATCTCCGGACCCTTGAAGCCGAGCTCGGTGAAGGGCTTCACCTGCACCTTGACGGCGCCGCCCGATTCCTTCGGGATCGTCTCGTTCCAGAACGGCACTTCGCGGCTCGTGTACATCGAAAGATTGCCGATGCTGCCCACCACGTTGAATTGCGTCGGCGGCAGGCCCGTGGTCTGGGCGAGCGCCCCGCCGGCGAGCAGCGTGGTGAGCGTGAGGGCAGTCGCGAGCGTCTTCATCGGTTCCTCCTCGTGGATGGCCGGGCTCCGGCGCCGGCTTCGGGGTAAAGGTTGGCGGGTTCGCCGGACTCAGGAGCCGGCCTTGGGGTTCAGGATCGTGGGGAGCCAGAGGGCGAGTTCCGGAAAAAGGATGAGGAGCGCGATCATCACCAGCATTGCGCCCACGAAGGGAAGCGAGCCGAGGCAGAGCTCCCAGAACGAGCCGCCCCGCCGGACCGCCTGCACGACGTAGAGGTTTAGCCCCACGGGCGGGGTGATGAGGGCCGCCTCCATGAGGATCACGAAAACGATGCCCCACCAGATCGGGCTGTAACCGAGCGCCGTCAGCACCGGCACCACCACGGGCGTCGTCGCGATCATCATGGAGAGCGTTTCCATGAAGCAGCCGAGGACGAGGTAGAACGCGATGATGGCGATCAGCATCGCGAGCGGCGACCAGCCGAGGCCCAGCACGAGATCGGTGATGCTCTGGATGAGCCCGACCGAGACCATCACGAAGTTGAGGAAGAACGCCGCGATGACGATGAGCATCACCATGCAGGTGGTGCGCACTGTGCCCTCGAACGCGCGCAGCAGGACGGGAATCGTGAGCTGGCCGTTCACGGCCACGAGCCCGAGGGTCGCCACGAGGCCGAGGGCCGCGGCCTCGGTCGGCGTCGCGATGCCGGCATAGATCGAGCCGACGACCACGAGGAACAGCCCGAGCGGCGGCAGCAGGTGGACGAGGCCGGCGATGCGCTGAGCCCATAGCCCTTCGCGCGGCAGCGGCGGACCGCTCCAGGCCGGGCGCCACAGGCACAGGCCGAGGACCAGGAGGGAGAACAGGCCCGCGAGCAGGAAGCCGGGAATGAAGCCCGCGGCGTAGAGGTCTGCCACCGAAGTGTCGGTGAGGACCGCGTAGATGATCATGTTGATCGAGGGCGGGATCAGAATCCCGAGAGTGCCGCCCGCTGCGATCGAGCCGAGGAAGATCGGCCGGTTGTAGCCGCCCCGTTCCATGCTGGGCAGCGCCACCGTTCCGATCGTCGCGGCCGTTGCCACGGAGGAGCCCGAGGTCGCGGCGAAGATCGCGCTGGCCGCGATGTTGGTGTGGATGAGCCGGCCCGGAACGTTGTTGAACCAGGGCGTGAGCGCCTGGAACAGGCGCTCGCTCATCCCGGAGCGATGCATGAGCTCGCCCATCATGATGAACATGGGCGCGGCGATGAGGATGAAATCGTTCGAGGAGTTCCAGGCGAGCTCGCCGAGCGCGCCCGTCATCGGGAAGAAGGCGTAGCGGGCCGAGAGCACGTAACCGAGCAGGCCGAGCGCGACGGCGATCGGCAGGCTCAGCGCCACGAAGGCGACCAGGGAGCTCAGGGCAAAGGGGATCATGGGGGGCCGCCCTCCACGGCAACGGTCGTCGCAACGCCGGCCTGCTCGATCTCCTCGTCGACCCGAAGGCTGCCGATCCTCGCATCAAAGCCCGCGACATCGCCACGCGCCAGGCGGATCGCGGCCTGGATCGGAACGATGACGGCCATGGCCGCGAACCAGAACAGGCCGACCCACCAGATGCCCTGCGGGAGCACCATTGGGACCTGCATCGTCGAGACCGACTTGGCGTTCATCGCGATTGATTGGGACACCGTCCCCCAGCAGTACCAGGCGAGCGCGAGCGCAATGACGGCAAGAGAGAAGGATGCGAGGAGATCGCAGGCGCGCCGGACCGGGCGGGGCACGAGATCGAGGGCGATGTCGACGCGGATGTTGGCTTTCGAGGTGACCGTGAAGGCGAGGCCCAGACCCACCGCGGCGGCAAGCGCATAGCCCGAGAGTTCGAAGCTCTCGATCACGCCCCGGCGCAGGATCGTCCGCGTCACCACGTCGAGGCTGATGAGAAAACCGCAGCCGAACAGGATGAAGGCCCCGGCGATCCAGGCGAAGATGCGGGAGATGCGCTGCGGCAGCGGCTCGTCCGGGAGAAGGGAGCTGCCTGAGGTGCGGGCACTCGGCGGGGGTGGCCCACCGGGGCGGAGCGGGTCGCTCATGCGCCATCCCCTGCATAGGCCGCGGCTCCGTCCGGAGTGACGAAGCCGTCCGCGAGATCGGCCTCCAGCGCGGCCGGGTCGCGTCCGTGCGGCTCGCCGTGGCCGCCGCCGCCCGGCGTCTCCATGCGAACCACGTCGCCGCGACGCAGCTCGAACCCGATCACCTTCGGGGGCAGTTCCTGCGCGACCCCGTCGCGCGTGACGGTGAGGTGCCCGCCCCATCCGGGCTGACCTCCGTCGAGGCCATAGGGCCGCGACGCGAAGGCGTCGAAGCTGGCGTTGAAGAGCCCGCGCTCCGCCTCGAAGCGCCACGACCGGACGAGGCCAAGCCCGCCGCGCCGGCGTCCCGGCCCGCCCGAGTCCGGCACGAAACCATAAGCCTCGAAGCGCAGCGGGAAAAGCGCCTCGATCATTTCGATCGGCGCGTTCTGCTGGTTGTGGAAGCCCGCGGCGAGCCCGGAGGGCCCGTCGGCTTCCGGATGGGCGCCCCAGCCGCCGACCTCCGCGTCGAAGTAGACCTGCCGGCGGCCGTCTCCGTGCAGGATGTTGACGGCATGGTTGAAGGTCACGCCGTAATAGGAGGCCGGGATGCGCTCGGGCACCGCGGCCGCGAACGCCTTCAGGGTCGCGGTCGCGATCCGGTGCCCGGTGAGCATCCGCATGGACACGGGAGCCGGCGGGCGGGCGTTCACGAGGGAGCCCTCAGGCGCGACCACCGTGATGGGCCGGTAGCAGCCCGAATTGGCCACGGCCGCGACGCCGCTCGCCGCGATGGCCGCGTAATAGGCCGCGGACTTCGTCGAGGCGAGGGTGCAGTTGATCGGCCCCGCCGCCTGGGCAGAGGAGCCCGTGAAGTCGATGATAAGGCGGTCGCCGGCGACCGTCAGCGCGACCGCTATGCGCTTGCGTCCCTCCTCGATGCCGTCGCCGTCGACGAAGTCCTCCGCCTCGTAGCGCCCGTCCGGCAGGGCCGCGACGGCAGCGCGCATGGCGCGCTCGGAATGGTCGAGGATCGCCTCGCCGACCGCGTCGAGCATCGCAGCGCCGTAACGCGCCGCAAGCGTCCGGATCGAGCGGGCGCCGACTTCGAGCGCGGCGATCTGGGACAGGAAATCGCCCCGGAAGGTTTCGGGATCGCGCACATTCTGCAGGATCAGGGCCAGGACGTCCTCGCGCAGGCGCCCGCCCTCGACGATGCGGATCGGGGGCACCCGCAGGCCCTCCTGAAAGACCTCGATCGCGCGGGCATTGTAGCCGCCCGCGGCGCCTCCGCCGACATCCACGTGGTGGATGAGCACGCAGGTGATCGCGATGCGCCGGCCGTCGACGAAGACGGGCTTGAACGCGATGAAGTCCGGCAGGTGCTGGCCGCCGCAATAGGGATCGTTGGTCACGAGCACGTCGCCGTCCCGCCAGAGGTCGAGCGGCATGTGCCGGGCGATCACCTCCTGGAGGCAGAGCTCCATGGAGTTGAGATGCACGGGCATGCGCGCGGCCTGCGCGATGTTGCGGCCGCGCCCGTCGAACACGGCGGTGGAATAATCGAGGAGCTCGCGCACGGTCGTGGAGCGGCTCGTGCGCCAGACCGTGATCGACATCTCCTCCGCGGCCGCGACAAGCGCGTGGCTCACGATCTCGAGCAGGACCGGATCGATCGCGCTCATGCGCACGCGCTCCCGCACCCGGCGATGGTCCCGAAGACGGTCATGCGAGGGCGCTCCCGCCCGCAACGGCAGTTCCGAGGGTGCTCATGCGGAAACGCTCCCGCGCGTCGCCATGATGTGCCCGGTCTCGGTCACCGATGCGCTCCAGCCCTCAGGCACGATCATGGTGGTGTAGGATTGTTCGATGACGGCCGGCCCCTCGAGGCGCGCCCCGCGCCCGAGGTCGAGTTGAGCATGGAACGGCACCTGGCGCCAAGCGCCTCCGCTGTAGAAGGGCCGCACGGCGCGCGGCCGCGGCGGACCGCCCGGCTCCAGGACCGATTCCTGGAGTTCGCCGAGACGGCCGACCGCCGAGAGGCGCAGGGTCACGACCTCGACGGTCTCGGCGGGATCGTCGAAGGAGAAGCGCTGCCGGTGCAGGGCGTGGAAATCAGCCGCGAGGCCCGACGGATCGACGGCGCCGTCCGGGAGCGGCACGACGAGCTCAAAGGCCTGCCCGCGGTAGCGCATGTCGGCCGAGAGGGAGAAAAGCCGGGCCTCGGGTGGGATCCCGTCCGCGTCCAGGCGGCGCCCGCCCTCCTGCCGCAGTTCGGCGGCGATCGCCGTGATCGCCTCGGCGGCGTCCGGGCCGAGCGGGAGGATGTGGGTGCGAGCGAAATCGTGGGCGACGTCGGACATCAGGATGCCGTGCGCCGAGAATGTCGAGGGGTTGCGCGGGAAGATCACGCGGCCGATGCCGAGTTCCTCGGCGACCTCCGCGGCGTGCAGGCCGCCGGCGCCACCGAAGGACATCAGCGCGAAGTCGCGCGGGTCAAGGCCGCGCTCGAACAGGCTGAGGCGGATCGCGGTGGCGAGCTTCGAGACCACGACGGCGAGCACGCCCTCCGCCATGTCCTCCAAGGAGCGGCCGAGCGGCGCCGCGACGCGGGTCCCGAGCGCCGCGCGGGCTCCTTCGACGTCGAGCCGCAGGGCGCCGCCGAGGAAGGTCTCGGGGTCGAGGCGGCCCAGCACCACGTTGGCGTCCGTGACGGTCGGCTCGGTTCCACCGCGGCGGTAGCAGACAGGGCCGGGCTGGGCCCCCGCCGAGCGCGGCCCGACATTGAGCCGCCCCCCCTCGTCGACGAACACGATCGAGCCGCCGCCCGCCCCGATGGTGCGCATGTCGACCATGGGCAAGCGCACCGGCAGCCCGTCGACCTCGCCTTGGGTCACGGTGGCGCGCCGGCCGTCCTGGATGAGCGAAATGTCGTAGCTCGTGCCGCCCATGTCGACGGCGATGACGTTCGCCTGCCCGAGAGCCGCGGCTACCCGCTCGGCCGCGAGCACTCCGCCCGCGGGCCCCGAGAGCAGGAGTTTCGCGGGCGCGACGCCGGCCGATTCGGGCGAGGTCGCGCCGCCGTTCGACTGCACGAGATAGAGCGGCGCCCGCAGGCCCCGCCCGCGCCGGCGGGCGTCGAGCCGGTCGAGATAGCCGCGCACCACCGGCATCAGCAGGGCGTTCAGGACCGTCGTGGAGGTGCGCTCGAACTCGCGGATCTCGGGGCTGACCTCGTGCGAGCACGACACCATCAGGCCGGGATCGGCCGCGAGGAGCCGGTCGCGGACCTGCCGCTCGTGCACCGGATTGGCATAGGCGTGGAGGAGCGCCACCGCGACGACGCGGACACTCTCGACTCGGATCCGCTCGATCAGCGGGTCGAGGCTGGCAGGGTCCAGGGGCGCGACGACCGCGCCGTCGGCTCCGATGCGCTCCCGCACCCCGAACCGTCTGCGGCGCGGGACGAGCAGCGCGCGCGGCTCGGGCTTGAGGCCGTAGACGTCGCGCCGGGCGTGGCGGCCGATCTCCAGCACGTCCTCGAAGCCCGCTGTGGTGATCAGCGCCCCCTCGGGGAGGTTGCGGGTCAGGACCGCATTCGTCGCGATGGTTGTGCCGTGCAGGAGGAAGCTCACGTCCTCGACGGCGAAGCCGAACCGCTCCGCCGCGCCGTCGATCGCGGCCATGAGCCCGATGGACGGGTCCTCGGGTGTGGTGGGTACCTTGAAGGCCTGAGCGGTCCCAGTCGTCGGTTCGAACACCTCGAGGTCGGTGAAGGTCCCGCCGATGTCGACGGCGAGGCGCAGGGCGGGGCGAGTCATGCGAGGGGACGATCCGGAGCGGGAGCGTTATTCAAAGCCGACCTCCGGGGGAAAGGCAAACTCCATGCCGGCGGAGCGACTCGTCGGCTGCCGATGCCGTCGCCTAGCGCTTCATCACGACGGTCGCGAGGGCGACCTGTCCGGATCGCGTTTCGACCCGCATGGAGGAGACGCCGTCAGCCTGAAGCGCCCCGTCCGGCGGCAAGGTGAAGGCCTCGCCGTTCAGCACGACCTCGGCGGGACCGGTCGGGGCATAGAGGACCGCCGTGTCGGCCGAGATCGTCCTGATGTCCGGGCCCGACAGGAAGACCAGATCGATCGCCGCTCGGGCGCGGTTGCCCATGAGGTTCAGCACGCCCACGGGCCCGGCCTCGAGTTCGCTCTCGATCGCCCACTCGCCCGGAAAGCGCACGGGACGCATCGGCTCGCGGGCGTCGATGACGGGCTCCCCGGCGGGCCTGAGGCGCAGCCCGCGTCCTTCGATCACCGCCAGGATGCGGTCGAGCCCGGAGAGATCGGAGAACGGCGCCGGGCGCTCGATGCGCGTGCGACCGAGCCGCCACGTCATGCCCGCCCAGCTCGCCGCTTCCGACTCGGTCGGAAAGACGCCGGCGATGTCGACCGTGATGCCGCCGCCGTTTTTCCAGGGGACCCGACGGTAGGAGGCAGGGTCGAGGTGTCGGACCGCAATGCGGCTGTTCGGCATGGGCGGAGCCTCGCGGTCGAGAGGGACGGGTTTGTCCCAGGAGCAGCATCGGGGCGCCCCATGGACGGGCGCCAAGCGGCATTGCCAAGACCATTGTTCCCGGTCCGACGCCGATGTCCAGATGCGGTGGCCATAAAGCTCCAAGACCGGGATGCATCGATCCACGAGGCCTCACGGGCGCGCGGCGGCCATCGGGGCGCCGGCCATGGATGGCCGGGATCATCTCAGCTTGCTGTGCAGACGACGCGCCGTCAGGACGATCAGCGTCAGCGCGGCCAGCACGCTGACGAGCAGCACGGCAGTCCGGGCCAGGCTTGCATCGCCGCCGAGCAGCGACTGTCCGAAGGCTCCGATCCCGGCATGGAGCAGCACGCCCGGCAGCACGCCCACCGCGGTCGCGGCGAGATAGGCGCCGAACCTGATCCCGGTGAGGCTCAGCAGGTAGTTCTGCAGCCCGAAGGGGATGATGCCGCTCACCCGGACGAGAAGAACCATGCGCCAGCCCTCCTCGTCGATGGCGTCCGCGACCAGGCGCAGGCGCGGGCGCCGGTCGATCATGGCCCGGACGGGGCCGCCCAACGTCCTGCGCGTGAGCGGGACCGCAAGCGCCGCCGCGGCCATCATGGCGGACCAGGACAGGGGCAGGGCCCAGACGCCGAAGAGCAGCCCGGCCGCGATCGAGAAGGTCCACGCGGGGACCAGCAGGAGCACGCCGCCGACATAGATCAGGGCGAAAAGAGCCGCTCCGGCGGGGCCGGAACCGGCAAGCGCCGCCCCCAAGGAGGCGAGCCGGTCCGTCACCGGGAGGTTGGCGGCCGCGGCCGCGACCGCGACCACGAGGGCTCCGCCGGCGAACGCCATTCCGGTCCGGAGTTTCGAGGCCAAGCCGCTCTCCACGCTTTCCGTCGTCGCGGCCGTCTTCGCGAAGCCGACGCCGCGACCGTAGGATGCCCGGCGGCGGATGCACAGACCGGGCGGTGACCTCGTAGTCCTCGCGGCGCCCCCTGGCGCCGATCCGGGCCCCTGCGCTAGGTACGGGCAGCCGGCAGCGAAGCGGGGTGCCCACCGTGCGAGCGATATACGTCCTGTTCGATTCGTTGAACCGCACCGCGATGGGCTGCTACGGCCCCTCCGCCGTGAAGACCCCGAACTTCGACCGCTTCGCGCAGCGTGCCGTCACCTTCGAGAGCCACTTCGTCGGCTCCCTCCCCTGCATGCCCGCGCGCCGCGACCTCCACACCGGCCGCCTCAACTTCATGCACAGAAGCTGGGGGCCGCTGGAGCCCTTCGACAACTCCTTTCCCGAGATGATGCGGGAGCGGGGGATTCACACCCACCTGATCACGGACCACCTGCACTACTTCGAGGACGGGGGCTCGACCTACCACACCCGCTTCAAGACGTGGGAGTTCATCCGCGGGCAGGAGGACGACCCCTGGAAGGCCATGGTCCAGCCGCCGCTCGAACGTTTCCGGGAGATGTATTCCGACAAGCACTACGATTTCGACGACCCCTGGAAGCGGGTGCAGAGCGTCGTCAACCGCACCTTCGCTGAGGCCGAGGAGGATTACCCCGGCCCGCAATGCTTCCGCGCCGCCTTCGAGTTCCTGGACCTGAACCGGTCCGCCGACGACTGGTTCCTGATGGTGGAGTGCTTCGATCCGCACGAGCCCTTCCACGCGCCCGAGCGCTTCAAGGAGCCCTACCGCACCGGCTGGAACGGCGGCATCCTCGACTGGCCGCCCTACCGGAATGTCGCCGAGACCCCGGAGGAGATCGCCGAGATCCGGGCCAACTACGCTGCGCTCGTCGCCATGTGCGACGAATATTTCGGGCGTCTCCTCGACTATTTCGACGCGCACGACCTGTGGAAGGACACCGCGCTCATCCTCTCCACCGATCACGGCTTCCTGCTCGCCGAGCACGACTGGTGGGGCAAGAACCGGATGCCCTATTATGCGGAGATCTCCCGCATCCCCCTGATCGTGCATCACCCGGCCGCGGCCGGCGAGGCCGGGTCGCGCCGGAGCGCTCTCACCCAGACCATGGACCTGATGCCGACTTTCCTCGACCTCTACGGGATCGAGGCGCCGGCAGAGGTGCAAGGGCGATCGCTGCTGCCACTGCTCACAGAGGACCGCCCGATCCGGGACGTCGCGATCTTCGGGGTGTTCGGCGGTCCGATCGGAGCGACGGACGGGCGCTACACCTACTACCTCTACCCGGAGGACCTCTATGCCCCGGGCCTGCACGAATACACGCTCATGCCCATGCACATGACGTCGCTGTTCACGGCGGCCGAGATGCGGACCTCGCAGCTCGCAGGCCCCTTCGACTTCACCAAGGACATGCCCGTGCTGCGGATCGATGCCCTCAAGGACGCGCGCCGGATTCCCAACAACGATCGGGTCGGCTGGATGCCCGACCACGGCACGATCCTGTACGATCTCGCCCGTGACCCCGGGCAGCACGAGCCGTTTCGGGATGCTGCCATCGAGGCGCGCCTGGCCGATGGCATCCGGGCGGTGCTCGCGGCCCACGATGCGCCGGAGGAGATTTACGGGCGCTTCGCGTTTCCGCGGTCCGGCGCCGACGGGTGACCTGCCCCGGTCGCGGCTTCGAGGCGCCCCGCCTGCTCGGCCAGATCCCGCACCAGGAGCTTGAAGGGCGGAAAGGTCTCGATGGCACGGTGGTAGAGCACGCCGGCCGGAAAGCTCCAGATCTCGGCCTCCACGGGCACGGCCCGGATGCCGAAATCGTGCAGGATGCCGAAGAGCGGCGCGGCCAGACAGGCCAGGAAGTCGCTGGAGCGCACCAGCTCCAGGATGGCGAGCAGGGAGCTCGCCTCGACGGCGATGCGCGGCGGGCTCGTCCCGAGCTTGGCGAGCGCCGTGGTGAGGCGGCCGATGACGTCGGGGTCGTGCTGGTAGACCACCCAGTGGCAGCGCGAGAGCGCGTCGACGTCGACCGCGGGCTGCCCGAACAGGGGATGGTCCTGCCGCGCGAAGATGCGCAGGTGGATGGTGTTGATGGGCCGGAAGGCGGTGTGCGGCGGAAGCTCCGCGAGGTTCGGCGCCGCCGAGACCACAAGGTCGAGCTCGCCGTCGAACAGCATCGGATGCACCACCGAGTTGACGCCGATCTCGAGGCTGACCCGCAGGTCCGGAAAGACGCGGTACATCTGCCCGACCGCCCGCGGCAGCAGCGTCGCGCCCCAGAACGGGCCGCCCCCGATGCGCATGTGGCCGCGGTGCCCCTCCCGCAGGGCGTCGATCTCGGAACTCGCGAACCGGCACTCGGCATCGATGAGCCGGGCGTGCCGGAGCAGCGCCTTGCCGTAAAGCGTCAGCGTCACACCGCGGGGATGACGGTCGAACAGGGGCGTACCGCATTCCTCCTCGAGGCGCCGGATGCTCTTGGTCAGGGCCGGCTGACTCAGGCCGAGGCGCTCCGCCGCTGCCGTGACGTTGCCCTCCTTGGCGACCGCGAGGAAATACCGGAGCAGGCCGATGTGGCGCAGGAGGTCCATAACCGCCCGTTATCGATTTCGACAGGAAACGAATTTTGGCGGATTGCCGGCCGTTGTTAAAGTCCCTTCAACGAACAAATCCGGGATGGGGACGCCGAGGGCCGATGCGAGCGATATACGTCCTGTTCGATTCGTTGAACCGCACCGCGATGGGCTGCTACGGCCCCTCCGCCGTGAAGACCCCGAACTTCGACCGCTTCGCGCAGCGTGCCGTCACCTTCGAGAGCCACTTCGTCGGCTCCCTCCCCTGCATGCCCGCGCGCCGCGACCTCCACACCGGCCGCCTCAACTTCATGCACAGAAGCTGGGGGCCGCTGGAGCCCTTCGACAACTCCTTTCCCGAGATGATGCGGGAGCGGGGGATTCACACCCACCTGATCACGGACCACCTGCACTACTTCGAGGACGGGGGCTCGACCTACCACACCCGCTTCAAGACATGGGAGTTCATCCGCGGGCAGGAATACGACCCCTGGAAGGCCATGGTCCAGCCGCCGCTCGAGCGGTACAGGGAGATGTACGCCGAGAAGCACTACAACATCGGACAGAACGCGAAGAAGACGCAGGCCGCGATCAACCGCGATTACATCCAGAACGAGCAAGATTTCCCCGGGCCACGCTGCTTCGCGTCGGCTTTCGAGTTTCTCGACCTGAACCGGACTGCGGACGACTGGTTCCTGATGGTGGAGTGCTTCGACCCGCACGAGCCCTTCCATGCGCCCGAGCGCTTCAAGGAGCCCTACCGCACGGGCTGGAACGGCGGGATCCTCGATTGGCCCTACTACCAGAAGGCCACCGACAGCGCGGAGGAGATCGCGGAGATCCGGGCCAACTACGCGGCCTTGGTGGCCATGTGTGACGCCTATTTTGGCAAGCTCCTCGACTATTTCGACGCGCACGATCTCTGGAAGGACACGGCCCTCATCCTTTCCACCGACCACGGCTATCTGTTGGCCGAGCACGACTGGTGGGGCAAGAACCTCATGCCCTACTACACCGAGATTTCGAACATCCCGCTCTTGATCCATCACCCGGGCCATGCCGGAACGGCAGGCGAGCGGCGGTCGGCGCTCACCCAATGCATCGACCTGATGCCGACCTTCCTGGATTGCTTCGGCATCAAAGTTCCGCCCGAGGTGCAGGGGCGCTCGCTGCTGCCGCTCCTGGAGGAAGACCGCAAGATCCGGGACGTCGCGATCTTCGGCATGTTCGGCGGTCCGATCGGCGCGACTGACGGGCGCTACACCTACTACCTTTATCCGGAGGACCTCTACGCCCCGGGCCTGCACGAGTACACCCTGATGCCGATGCATCTGCATTCGCTGTTCACGGCGGCCGAGATGAAGACCTCGCAGCTCGCAGGCCCCTTCGACTTCACCAAGGACATGCCGATCCTGAAGATCGACGCCCTGAAGGATGCGCGCCGTATCCCGATCCACGACAATGCACGCTTCGATCCGGGTGTCGGCACGACCCTCTACGACATCGTCAGCGATCCGAAGCAGGTCCGCCCCTTCCGGGACGCGGCCATCGAACGCGAGATCACGCAGGGCATCGTCGGGGTTCTGCGCGACCACCACACGCCGGCCGAGATCTATGCTCGATACGGCCTCTGCGATCCCGACGACGACCGGGAACAAGCCATAACAGAGGGAGGAACCACCATGACCCAAGGGAGGACAGTGGCATGACACCATGGCGCATCACGGCGACCGCGCTCGCCTCGGCGACGCTCGCCACCCTCACGGCCGGAACGGCGCTCGCGCAGCAGGGCGCCGCCGCAATCGGCAAGCATCCGCCGATCTCGATCCTGATCAACTCCTCGCCTTGGTATGCGGGGTTCGAGAAGGTCGTTGGCCTGTACGAGCAGCAGACCGGCAACAAGATCAAGCTCGATGTCACGCCGTTCGGCGGCATGCTCGAGAAGGCCCGCAACGCGGTGCGCGGGTCGGAGAGCCCCTACGACATCCTGAACCTCGACACGCAATGGACGATCGAGTTCTACGAAGGCGGCTTCCTGACGCCGCTCACCGACATCGATCCGGGCTTCAAGCTGCCCCAGGAGGTCTTCACCTACGACCAGTCCGGCTACTGGAACCAGGAGAAGCGCTGGCGCACCGCCGAGGGCGGCAAGCTGATGGCCTATTCGCCGAACGGCAACGTGCACCTGTTCCTCTACCGCGGCGACCTCTTCAAGGAGGCCGGGCTCAAGGCGCCGGAGACCTGGGACGACGTGCTCGCGGCCTGCGGCAAGCTCCACAGCCCGCCGCGCGCCTATGGTGCCGTGTTCCGCGGCGAGAAAGGCAACTCGATCCGCTACGACTGGATGCCTTTCATGCTCGGCTCCGGCGCCGCGATCACCCGCAACCCGGCCGCCGGCGACTACACGGTCACGATCAACAGCCCCGAGGGCAAGAAGGCGGTCGACCTCATGATCGACGTCGCCAAGAAGTGCGGCCCGCCCAACATCGCGGCGCTCGGGCAGAGCGACGCGATCCAGCTCCTCGCCACCGGCCGGGCCGTGCAGGGGATGCTCGTCGCCGCCGCCTGGCCGAACTTCGAGGACCCGACGAAATCCGCGGTCGTGGGCAAGCTCGAAGCTGTGCCGGTGCCGCGCCCGGCCTCCGGCCAGCACGGCGATGCCATCGGGAACTGGCACTTCGTGGTGCCGAAATCCGTACCCGATGACCGCAAGAAGGCCGTCATTGCCTTCTCGAACTGGTTCCTGACGCAAGCGGCCCAGAAGGCCTATCTCGAAGGCGGCGGCATTCCGGTGCGCAGCGACGTGCTGACCGCGGATCTCGCGTCCAATCCGAAGTACCGCTGGGTAAAGGCCTATCTCGACAGCCAGAAGTTCGCCAAGCAGGAGCTCGGCTACGGCGAAGGCCCGCAGGTCGAGCAGGTCCTGGGCCTTCGCCTCAACCAGGTTCTCATCGGCGAGATGTCCTCGGCCGCGGCCCTGAACGCCGCCGCAAAGGAAATCGAGGAGATCTTCAAGAAGTCGGGCCGCAAGACCGGCACCCTGCCGCCGCTGCCCGAAAGCTGATGCAGCCGAAGGTCGCCTTGGGTGCGGCGGAGATTGCCGCGCCTGCCCTATCCCGGCCGGGCCCCGCCGCCCGGTCGGGAGCGTATTGGCTCAACCGCTCCTTCCGCTGGTGGAGCTTCTTGCCCGCCGCCCTGCTGATGGCGGTGCTGACGCTCTATCCCATGGTCAATCTGGTCTGGATGAGCGTGTCGACCATCGAGTTCGCGCAAGGGCGCGACATCTGGAGCTTCACGCCCGGGCGCAACCTCGATCTGCTGCTCAGCGACCGCGTGCTGCGCCACGCCTTCCTCAATACGCTCGTCTTCGTCGTCGTTTCGGTCGCGGCCGAGATGGTCCTTGGCCTGGGGCTTGCGCTCCTCGTGGGGCGCCTCACGCGCGGCAAGGGGCTCGTCCGCACCGTGATGATCCTGCCGATCCTCGTGCCGCCGGTCGCGATCGGCAGCATGTGGAAGCTCATGTTCAACTACGATTTCGGGGTGTTCAACCAGGCTCTCATGGGCCTTGGGATCGAGCCGGTGAACTGGCTCGGCTCCACCAGCGTCGCCCTGATCTCGGTGATCCTCGTCGACATCTGGCACTGGACGCCGTTCGTGTTCCTGATCCTGTTCGCGGCCGTGGAGGCGCTGCCCGTCGACGTGCTCGAGGCCGGCCGCGTCGACGGCGCCACGGGCCGGCAGGCTTTGCGCCACATTATTCTGCCGCTCCTGCGCCCGGCCCTGATGGTCGCGATCACGTTCCGCAGCATCCTGGCCTTCAAGGCCTTCGACGAGGTCTATCTCCTGACCTCCGGCGGGCCAGGCACCTCGACGGAGCTCATCAGCCTGCATCTCTACAAGGTATTCTTCGAGCAGAACCAGCTCGGCTACGGCGCCATGCTGTCGCTTGCCGTGATCGCCGCCATCGTGGCGTTTCTGCTGGTAAGCCGGCAGGCGCTCGCCCGAAGCACCGCGGCATGAGGATCCCGGCCGTTCCCCCGATGTGGCCGGGGCGCCGGCCTTGCCCGATTCGGAGGAGCGCATGACGCCGTTCGGCAAGGGCGAGCGCTGGATCGGCTACGGGCTCCTGACGCTCGCGGTGCTCCTCGTAGTCGGGCCCTTCGTCTGGATCACCCTGCAATCCTTCAAGCACCAGATCGCGATCTATACCGGTGCCTGGATCTTTACCCCGACCCTCGACAATTACCGCGAGGTCCTGTTCAGCCGCCGCTCCGATTTCGTCTCCAATGTCTGGAACAGCGTGATCGTGGCCGCCGTGAGCACCAGCCTCGTGCTCGTGGTCGGAACGCTCGCGGCCTATTCGCTCCACCGCCTCGCCTGGGCGCGGTGGGTGGCGCTCGGCTTCCTCGCCTGGACGATCTTCTTTCACGCCATTCCCGTCATCACCCTCATCGGCCCCTGGTACATCGCCTTCCGCCAGCTCGGCTTCTACGATACCCAGTTCGCGCTCATCGTCACGCACCTCACCATCAACCTGCCCATGACGGTGTGGCTCATGATGGCGTTTTTCCGGGAGATCCCGCCCGAGCTCGAAGAGGCGGCGCTCGTGGATGGTTGCCGGCCGGTTCAGGCCTTCTGGCGCATCAGCCTGCCGCTCGCGGTGCCGGGCCTGATCGCGGCGGGGATCCTCGCCTTCATCTTCAGCTGGAACGAGTTCGCCGTGGCCCTGAGCCTCACCTCACGCGAGACCGCGACGGTACCGGTCGCGATCGCGCGCTTCGCGCAGCAATACGAGGTGCAGCACAGCCAGATGGCGGCGGCTTCCGTGATCTCGACGATTCCGGCGGTGCTGCTGATGTTCCTGGGCCAGCGCTTCGTGGTGCGCGGCCTCACGCTCGGCTCGGTGAAGTGAGGCCATGACGGTGCCTCTCCCCAGCGGCCCGGCGCCCGTCTCGGCGAGGCGAGGTCATGACGACGTCCGCCTTCATCCGCAGCCTGCCGAACAAACAGTGAGGGCCCGATGGCGTCGGTGACGATCCGCGATCTGCGCAAGAGCTTCGGGGCTCTCGAGATCCTCAAAGGCGTGACCCTCTCGGTCGAGGACGGCGAGTTCATCGTGCTCGTGGGCCCGTCCGGCTGCGGGAAGTCGACGCTGCTGCGCATGATCGCGGGGCTCGAGGGCATCACCGGTGGCACCATCGAGATCGGCGGGCGCATCGTGAACGAGCTCGAACCGCGCGACCGCGACATCGCCATGGTGTTCCAGAGCTACGCGCTCTATCCGCACATGACCGTGCGCCAGAACATGGCCTTCAACCTGAAGCTCCGGGGCGAGCCCGAAACCGCCATCGCCGAGAAGGTCGGCGGCGCGGCGCAGATTCTCGATCTCGACACACTCCTAGCGCGCTATCCCCGCCAGCTTTCGGGCGGCCAGCGCCAGCGCGTCGCCATGGGCCGTGCAATCGTGCGCAAGCCGCAGCTCTTCCTCTTCGACGAGCCCCTGTCGAACCTCGACGCCAAGCTCAGGGTGCAGATGCGCATCGAGATCCGCCGGCTGCATCAGTCGCTCGCCGCGACCTCGGTCTACGTGACCCACGACCAGGTCGAGGCCATGACGATGGCGGACAGGATCGTGGTGATGAACAAGGGCCGGATCGAGCAGGTCGGGACCCCGCTTGAGCTCTACGACCGGCCTGCGAACCGCTTCGTCGCCGAGTTCATCGGCTCGCCCGCGATCAACCTGCTTGAGGGCACCGTCGAAGAGGCTGGGGGGCGCCGCGGCCTTCGCGTGGCTCCTGGACTGACGATTGAACTTCCACCCGGGAGCGCCGCGGCCGCGGGGTCTCGACTCCTTGCCGGCTTCCGGCCCGAGCACCTGTCGCCCCTGCACGATGGCCCTATCCGGGGCGACGTCCAGATCGTCGAGCATCTCGGCCCCGAGACGTTCATCTACGCCGACGTCGAAGGCCGGCAACTCTGCTGCCGGACCGGACGCGAGACTCCCGCCCGCGCCGGCGTCCCGATGGCCTTCGCCGTGGATGCCGCTCACCTGCACCTGTTCGACCCACAGTCGGGCGCCCGCCTCTGACGGCGGTTCCGACGGGCGCTGCGTGCCAGGATCCAGCCCCTGCATTCAGTGGAGCGGGTTGAACGGGCGCGGCACCTGCGCTCGGGGTCACGCGCCTCCCGTTGAGCTTCCGGGGCCCGCTATGGCGCTCCGCCCGGGCCCGCGCTTGCGCCGCTTGAACCGCCCCCGCTCTTCGCGACGATCAGCAGGCCGATCGCGCCGACGAGCAGCACGCCGGCCAGGATTCCGGCGCCGGCGCTGCCGAAGAATTCGTTCGTCGGCACATCCGGCGGGCGCAGCGTGGCGGGAGCCGGGACCACCTGGTTCGGGTTGTGCGTTGCAACGGAGCCGGAGCGGACCGGGACGGCAGCGGCGACCACGGGCTGTGCCGGGTAGATCGTGGTGCAGCCCGCGGATTGGAAGGCCAGCGAGACGACAAGCATCGCGGCAATCATACGCTTCATGATCGAGAACCTCCGGAGCGCAACCTTGTGACAGCGCGGCGGCGGTTAACAAGCGGTTAAAGCTAAACCTCAGAGATTGTTGAGGGTTGTTCCCCGAAGGCCACACCAGGGCCTCTCCACCGCCCCCGCTCCGCGCAAGTGCAGCAAAAGCCGCCGCAGCCGGAGGTGGGCGTGTCGAGACGAGCGGATCGGCGCCCGCCTAGGGGCCTCTCGCGCATGATCGTGTTGCGCCAACCGGTCAGGCGGTCCTGGCCAAAACGTTCAGGCACGTCCCGGCCGGGGCCGCCCGAACGCCCTCCCCGGCCCGAACTCAACCCACGCTCCGCCCTGGTGTCTCCTCGAGACGCCATCGCAGCCGTACCCCGTGGCCGTCTCCCGGCGCGCGCTCGAGCGCCGGGATCGCCGACAGCAGGCGCCGCGTATAGGCATGCTGCGGATGGTCGAAGACCTGATCCCGGTCGCCCTCTTCCGCGATGCGACCCTCGTGCATGACGATGACGCGGTCGGCGACCTGCTCGACGACGCCGAGGTCGTGGCTGATGAAAAGGCACGAGAAGCCGTAGCGCTTCTGCAGGTCCGCGAACAGGTCGAGGATCTGCGCGCGCACCGTCACGTCGAGGGCGGAGACGGGCTCGTCGGCGATGACCAGCGCGGGACGGCGCACGAGCGCCCGCGCAATCGCGACCCGCTGCCTCTGGCCGCCCGACAGCTCGTGCGGATAGCGCCCCGCATAGTCCGCGCCGCCCAGGCCGACCTCGTCCAGGATGGCGCCGACGCGAGCGGTCCTGTCGCCGCGCGGAAGGTCGGGAACGATCCGCAGCGCCTCGTCGACGATGGCCCCGACCGTCATGCGCGGATCAAGCGATGAGTAGGGATCCTGGAATATCATCTGGCAGCTGCGCCGGTACTCGAGCCAGGAGGCGTTGCCCGGCGAGATCGGCTGGCCCGCATAGCGGATTTCGCCGCCGGTCGGCGCCGAGAGGCCCGCGAGCGCCCGTCCGATGGTGGTCTTGCCCGATCCCGACCCGCCCACCAGCGCCACGACCTCTCCGGGCGCCACATGGAGCGAGACGCCGTGCACGGCGCGTTTCGCCGCGGCGCGCCCGAACAGGCGGGGGCGGCCGGGGTATTCGACCACGAGGTCCCGCGCCTCGATCACCGGAACCGGCGGGGCCTCGGGCCGGGGCCGCGCGGGAAGGCGGCGCGGCAGCGCGCCGAGAAGCCCGCGCGTATAAGGGTGCCGCGGATCCTCGAGCAGAGCCTCCGTCCGGCCCTCCTCCACGATCTCGCCCTTCGCCATCACCACGATCCGGTGCGTATAGCGCGCCACCATTGGGAGATCGTGGCTGATCAGGAGGAGCGCGGTGTCGTGATCACGGGCGAGCCCGAGCATGAGGTCGAGCACGTCGCGCTGGATCACGGCGTCGAGCGCCGTCGTCGGCTCGTCGGCAATGAGAAGCGCCGGCGCGAGCAGCATCACCGAGGCCAGCATGATGCGCTGGCGCATCCCGCCCGAGAACTGATGCGGATAGGCCGAGAGCGCGCCCGCAGGATCCGCGATCCCGACCCGGCGCAGCATCTCGAGGATCCGCGCGCGCCGCGCCGCCGCATCGAGGTCGGAGCCGCGGTGGACCGCGAGGCCCTCCTCGAGCTGGCGGCCGACCATCATGGCAGGGTTGAGCGAGGTCATCGGCTCCTGGAACACCATCCCGATCCGGGCGCCTCGCAGAGAGCGCAGTTCGGCGGGCGTGGCGGCGGCGAGATCCCTTCCCTCGAACCGGATCGATCCCGATACCCGGCGGATGGCCGGCGGTTCCAGCCGGAGGATCGAGCGGGCCGCGAGCGTCTTGCCGGAGCCGGATTCGCCGACGATGCCGACGATCTCGCCGCGCGCGATTGCGAGCTCGAAGCCGCGGACGACCCGAGCGCCCGTACGGGCCACCTCAAGCGTCAGGTCCGAGACCTCCAGGAGCGGCGCGGGTGCGGCGGAGCCGTGCACGGTCGGGCCGTCGCGCAGGGCAGTGCCGGGCAGGGTCGGGCTGCCCTCATGCGGGAATCCTGTGGCCGAGGCGGGCACGTTTACGCTCCCCTCATGCGCGGATCGAGCCGGTCGCGCAACGCATCCCCCAGGAGGTTGATGCCGAGCAGGGTGAGCGAGATGCACAGGCCCGGCAGCACGCCGAGCCACACGGCCTGTGCCATGAAGGGCCGGCTCGCTGAGAGCATGTTGCCCCATGTGGGCGCGGGCGGGGGCACCCCGAGGCCGAGGAAGCTTAGGCCGCTCTCCGCCAGCAGCACCCAGCCGAACATTGAGGTCGCGAGCACCGTGAGGGGCGCGATGCAGTTCGGCAGGACGTGACGCGCCATGGTGAAGAGCTCGGAATTGCCCATGACCCGCGAGGCCTCGACGAACTCCTTCTCGCGCAGGGAGAGGACCGTGCCGCGCACCACGCGGGCGACAGAGGGCGTGTAGGCGAGCCCGAGCGCGAGCACGATCCCGTACTTGTTGGCGCCGAACACCGCGAGCAACCCGAGGGCCAGCAAAACGCCCGGGAAGGCCAGGAGGGCGTCGTTGAAGGCCATGACGACCCGGTCGACCCAACCGCGCAGGAACCCGGTCAGCACCCCGATGGCGGTGCCGAGACTCGTCGCGAAGCCGACGGTCAGGAGTCCGATCCAAAGACTCGTCGCCGCCGCAGCGAGAAGGCGGCTCAGCACGTCGCGGCCGAACTCGTCGGTGCCGAGCCAGTAGGCATCGGTGCCGGGCGGGGCGAGGCGCGCCCGGATGTTGATGCGCAAGGGATCGAACGGCGTCCATAGAGCGCCGACGAGGGCGCAGGCCACGACCGCGCCGACGAGAACGCCGCCGATCACGAGGTTGCCCCGGATGCTCCGCCTCATTCCGCCGTCACCCGCGGATCGAAGACCGGATAGAGCAAGTCGATGACGAGATTGACCATCACGTAGACGAAGGCCACGAACAGAAGGCAGCCCTGCACGACTGGGTAGTCGCGCCCGAAGATCGCGTCGACGAGGAGCCGGCCGAGGCCGGGGATCGTGAACACGGTCTCCACGATCGCGATGCCGCCGAGAAGGTTGCCGAGGACGAGCCCGATCAGCGTCCAGGTCGGGCCGAAGGCGTTGCGGAAGGCGTGGCGCCACAGCACCGCGCCCTCCGACAGGCCCTTCGCCCGCGCATGGGTGATGTAGTCGAGGCGAAGCACCTCGAGGGTGCTCGCCCGTGCCATGCGGATCAAGACCCCGATCTCGTGCAGGAAGAGGGTCGCGACCGGCATCACCATGTAGAGGAGCGCAGCCCCTGGATCCTCGCTCAGGTGCACGTAGCCGACCACCGGGAACCACCCGAGCTTGAGGCCGAAGAACAGGAGCAGCAGCAGTCCGAGCCAGAAGGTCGGGATCGACAGGAGGAGCGTGGCGGTACCGACGAGGGCGAGATCCGTCGCGCTGTTCTGGCGCCACGCCGCGATCATGCCGGCCGGCACGGCGACGAGGCTCGCGAGCAGCACGGCCGCGAGCACGATCTGGGCGCTCACCCAGAACCGCTGCAGCACGAGCGGGAGCACCGCCTGCCCGGAGGTGATGGAGCGGCCGAGATCGCCCTGGAGCACATTGCCGAACCAGATCGCGAACTGCTCCGGCAGTGAGCGGTCGAGGCCGAGCCGCGCCCGAGCCTCGGCGAGGGTCGCCTCGTTGGCGAGGTCGCCGAGCATCAGGGAGGCCGGGTCGCCCGGGATCAGGCGGATGAGGACGAACACCGACACCGCCATGATGACGAGGGTCGGCACGGCCATCAGGAGTCGCCTGAGGATGAAGCGCAGCATCGTGCGGCCGATGGGTTTCGGCGTGCAGTAGCGGCCGCACGCCTTGTGTCGGAGGTGGCGCCGAGATCAGTTCCTGACGCTGACGCCCCAGGCCCGCGCCCGCCCTTCGTTCGGGGTGAAGCCCTCCACGCGCGCCGAGGTCGCCCAGGCGTCGAGCTGGTTGAACAGGATGATGAGCGGCATCTCGTCGAGCATGCGGGTGTGGAGTTCGTCGAACATCTTCTGGCGTGCGGCCTCGTCGGAAGCCGCGGCTGCCTTCTCGAGGAGCTGCTGCACTTCCGGGTTGTCCCACACCTTGCGCGGCTGGCTGCGCTTCGGCCCGGTGAAGTGCTCGAAGCTGAGCGCCGGATCGAAGCGCGACGAGTAGGAGTGGACCATGATCTGGTAGTTGCCCTTCAGGAACCGGTCCATGTGGGTGGCCCACTCGACCACGTCGATATCGGCCGGGACGCCGACCTGCTGGAGCATCGCCTGGATCACGACCGCAATGTTGAAGCTCGGCGCGGTCTTGCGGTTGTTGGTCGTAATCTTGATCCGCTCGCCCTTGTAGCCTGCCTCGGCGAGAAGCTGCTTCGCCCGCGCGGGATCGTATGTCACGCCGCGGGCCTGCACCGCGCTGTAGTAGGGCGAGCGCGAGTGGATCGTGGAGTTGTTGGGTTTCACGCGGCCGCTCGCCGCCACCTCGACGATCTGGTTGATGTCGAGGGCGGCCGCGATGGCCTGGCGCATCTTGGCGCTCTTGAACACGGGGTCGGTGGTCTGGAAGATCACCGCATGGCGGCCGCCGGTCGAGCCGAGCAGCACCTTCACGTTCTTGCTCTTCTCGAGCTCGGGAATGTCGGAATCGACGATCTCGGCGATGTCGATGCGTCCGGCCTCGAGCCCGGCCTTCACGGTCGAGGAATCGGGCACCACGAGGAAGCGCACCTCCGGGACGAGCGCCTTCTTCTGGCCCGTGAAGCCGTCGCGCTTGTCGCCAGGGGGCGAGACGTAGCCGTCGAAGCGGGTGAGGATCACCTCCTGCCCGCGCTTCCACTCACCGAACTTGAACGGACCTGTCCCGACGGGCGCCTTCCAGCTTCCGTCCGGGTTGAGCGAGTCCTTGTGGAGCACCGCCGCCATGCCGCAATCGGTGCGCGCGAGGCTGTCGAGGAACAGGGCGTTCGGCTTGTCGATCCGCATCGTCACGGTGTGGGGATCCGGCGCCTCGACGGCCTCGACCTTGACGGCGCCGCGCCCGTCGAACTCCGACAGGCAGCGCCACTCCGTCTTCGGGTCCATGAAGCGATTCCAGCTCCAGACCACGTCCGCGGAGGTCATGTCGGCGCCGTTGTGGAACTTCACGCCCCGGCGGAGCCGGAAGGTGTAGGTGCGGCCGTCTCCGGAGAGGTCGACCTTCTCCGCCAGGAGCGGGCCGACCGTGCCACCCTCGCGGTAGGCCACGAGCCCCTCCACCATGTGGAGCGCCACCGCGTCCGTGTCGTCGTCCCGGTTGACGCCGGGATTGGTGCCGCGGATGTCCGCCTTGAGCGCCACCGTGACGCTCTGAGCCGCGACGGGGCCGCTCGCCAGGAGCCCCAGGCCCAGCCAGAGTGCATGACCGATCTTCATCCGTTCCTCCCTCGTCGTGTTCCCTGCGCCGTCGCCTCGTCGACCGCAGCCGCGATCATCCCAAGCCGGTGAGACGCCTATTCCGCCGCCTCGAGCATTCTCGGCTGGTCGGTGAGGCTGTAGCGGGTGAAATGCCGGTTGAGCGCCGGCAGCGGCGCGACTTCCATGATTCCGGCCGCCGGCTCCATGAGGATCATGGCGACGCTGGCGGTGATGTCGCCGCGCAGCCCCGGCCGCGGCGGCCGGCAGACCGAGTACGGCGACAGGAAGTCGTCGAAGAGCGCCGCCTTCAGGTCCGCCATGGTGATGCCGGAAGCCTTCTCCTCGAGGAGCCGGCGCACGCGCCAGTCGCGGTAGAGGCTGTCGGGCGCCGTCGCGGTGCCGGTATCCCGCAGCTTCATGAGCGCGGTCTGGCTCACCCAGTGATTGGCGTGAACGATGAGCCCGTTTTCCGGGTAGAGAGGGAAGGCCTCGTCGGGCGCACATTCGAAGTCGATCGCCCAGCCGGCCTTGTGGCTGACCAGCATGTTGGTCGCGCACGCCTTGCGCGTCGTCGCGATCACCCGCATGGAGAGCGCCACGTGCTCCTGGTCCATGGCCTTGCGCCGCACGAGGGCGAGCGGCACGCCGCCCGGCTGCGCGTAGTCGCGGTCGCAGCGCAGGTAGTTGCCGCTGATCGCGATTCCGGCCGCATTCATGCCGTGGCGGCCCAGGCCGCCCGCCTCCACGAAGGTCAGCACGTCCGGCCCGTCGTCGCGGTAGATGCGCAGCACCACCGCGTTGTCGACGCATTCCGGGCGCCAGTCCCAGTTCTGGCCGTGGAGCAGGTTCCCGTCCGCACTGCGCTCCGGCAGGATGATGGCGCCGGTGCAGCCGTCGGCCTTGGTGTCCTCCTCCTCGTCGCCGTCCTCCGGGCGATCGGCCAGGACACGCGCCATCGCGACCACTTCCGTGCGCGCGTTGATCATCACGACCTGCTCGAGGCTGACGCCGGCGCCCTCCGCGATTCCCTGCATCTCTTGGAGGTAGCTCGCGTCGAACGCCTCGACCTTTTCGGCGAAGTCGCCGATCAGGCGCGTGCGTGCCCCTGCGGAGAGGCCGAGCTCGTCGAGCTGGCCGCCATAGAGCGCCGCACTGCGGTGCACGCGCTCGCGCGCGATCCTGCCATAGGCGCGGCCCCGCTCGAACGGGCGTCCGGACACGGAAACGAAGGGGAATGGTTCGATCACAGGCACCCCAGGTGTCTTTTACGCTCACACAGAACATGCGCCCGTGTATCGCGGGGTGTCAACGGCCTCATGGGTCAGGGGCCCTCTCAGCGGTTCGACGAGCAGGCGACACAGGCGCGCGCGAGAGCCTCTGTGGCATCGAGCCATTGCGGGCCGCCAATGCCGTCGAGCGCGATGGGGAGTTCCGTGCAGGCCAGGAGAAGGATTTCGGCGCCTTCGGCCCGGAAGCCTTCCGCGGCTGCGGATGCGGAGCGGCGCGCGGCGGCGACGTCGCCGGCCTTCACGGCCGCGATGGCGGCGTCGATCAGCCTCTGGGTCGCCTCGCCGGGCGTCACGAAGCGGACCTCCGGAAGGCGCTGCTCGAAGATCCGGGAGTGAAGGGTGGCGCGAGTCGCCATCAGCCCGATACGGCGGTCGAGCGCAGCCCTCTCCCGCAGGAGGGTCCGTACGGCGTCGGCGACGTGCAGGATCTCGAGGCCGGTCGAGCGGGCGAGCGCCTCGTGCCAATGATGGGCGGTGTTGCACGCGATGACGATCAACTCCGCTCCGGCGCGCTCCAGCGCCCGGACCCCCGCCACCATGGCGGGCAGCGGCGCGTCGGTCCCCTCGGCTATGGCGGCGGTCCGGCTCGGGATCTGGGGCACTTGGTAGACCACCAGAGGGACATGGTCCTGGTCGACCGCGGCGGGCGTCGCGGCCATCACCTTCGCCATGAAATCCAGGGTCGCGGCCGGACCCATCCCGCCGAGAACGCCGACCAGCCGCATTCGAGGGGACTCCATCCGGCGCTCCGTCCATTTTCCGCCAAGAGATCAGGAATGGAAGGCGCCGTTGAACGCCGTGATCAGGCGGGATCCGAGACCATGAAGCGGGGGCCACGGGCCTCGACGAGAGAGACCGAAATCAGGTTGACCCCAAGGCCACCGGTGTTCTTTACGTTGATGGAGAACATGGGCCGATGCGGGACAGCCTGTCAACGGATCCGGCCCTGGGAGGAAGGGGAATGGGCGGCAACTTGGCGCGGGAGATCGCGCGCGAGATCCTGCGCCTCCGGCGCCAGGAGCAGTGGGACGTCGGCGCGCCGGTTCCGGTGCAGACGCTCGCCCGGCGCCTCGGCGTGTCCCGCACGCCCGTCCGCAAGGCGCTCCTCCTGCTCGTCGACGAGGGCGTCCTCGAGCGCCAGACGGGGGCGGGTTTCAAGATAGGTTCGCGCCCGGTCGCCGACCCGGAGGGCGGGTCATCCGATCCCACCTCGCTCTGCGAGCCCGAAGGGAGCGATCTGTCCTCGCGCATCCTGGCAGATCGGGCGAGCAACCAGATCGCGCCGGACGTCTCCGAAAGCGGGCTCCTGGCCCGCTACGGCACCTCACGGGGCGCCGTGCGGAAGGCGCTCCAACTGCTGGCGGCGGAAGGCCTGGTGCAACGCCAGCGCGGGCACGGCTGGCGCTTCGTGGAGAGCCTCGACAACGAGGAAGCCATCGCGGAGAGCTACGCATTCCGGATCAGCGTCGAATGCGCGGCCCTCCGGCAGCCCGGCTACCAGGCGGATGCGCGTGAACTGGCGCAGCTCCGCAACGCCCATCTCGAGTTCCTGGCAAAGCCAGCGGGAGCCGCTTCGCCGCAGGAATGGTTCTGGATCAACGCCCATTTCCACGAGGCGCTCGCGGCCTGGTCGCAGAACCGATTCTTCCTCCAGGCCATCCGCCAGCAGAACAGCCTGCGGCGCATGCACCAATACGCCGACTTTCCGAGCCTCACTCCAGACGAGATCGAGCAATCCTGCCGCGACCACCTCGGCATCCTCGAGGCCATCGAAGCCGCAGACCTCACCCGCGCCGAACGGCTGCTCCTCGATCACCTCTCGGCGGCGACGAAGCGCTGAGCGAGGCCTGGAGTGCGGGGCTCACTCGACCCTGCAAAACCTGCAACGCCGAACAAAGCCCAGAGCGGGCGGGTCACTCGACCTTGCCGATCACCTGCACGGCCTTGATGAGGCGCGTGCTGTCGGCGTCGACGAAGCGGGCGAACTCGGCGGCATCCTGATAGGCCGGCGGGCTTCCGGCGCCTTCGAACACACGCAGGACTTCGCGCTCGGCCATCGCCTGGCGCATGGCATCCCGCAGGCGAGTCATCACAGGATCCGGCAGCCCCTTCGGAGCGAAAAGCCCGGCCCAGATGTAGAACTCGACCTGCGGGTAGCCGAGTTCCTTGAAGGTCGGCAGGTCGGGGAAGCTCGGAACGCGCTCGGCCCCCCAGTTCGCCAGCACCCGCATGGCGCCCGAATCCACATGCGGTTTCAGCACGCCCGGCGCGGAGGCGAGCGCCTGGATCTGGCCGGAGAGCAGACCCGTCACCGCAGGCCCCGCGCCGCGGTAGGGGACGTGGAGCAGCTTGATCCCGGCCGCGGCGGCGAACATCTCCATGGCGACATGGAGAGTGCCGTAGGGGCCCGACGAGCCGTAAGGAATCTGGGCCGGACGCTTCTTGGCGTCCTCGACGAGATCCTGCAGCGTCTTCCAGGGCGCGGAGGCCGGAACCGCGAGGAGGGTCGGGTCCGCGAGCACCCGGGCCACCGGCGCGAGCTGGGCGACCTCATAGGCCGGCTGGCGGCCGAACAGGCGGTCCGATTCCGGCAGCACCGCGAGCGAGGAGAGCGTCATCAGGATCGTGTAGCCGTCGGGTTCGGCCCGGGCCACGGCCGCATTGCCAACCGCGCCGCCGGCGCCGCCGCGGTTCTCCACCACGACGGGCTGGCCCAGGATCTTCTCGAGCGCCGCCGCAATCGGGCGCGCGGCGAGATCCGCCTGACCGCCGGGCGGGAACGGGACGATCATAGTGATCGTCCGCGTGGGCCAGGCCCCCTGTGCGCGGACCGGGCTCGCGCCGAGGAGCGGCAGGGCGGGAGCGAGGCTGAGGCCTTTCAGGACATCGCGGCGTTTCATGGCTTTTTCTCCCTGTGTCGTGTTCTCAGGCTCGGGGTCGTCTCCGGGACACTTGGTCCTCCCGGCCGGACCCGCCGCCTCACCGGCAAGGGAGCGGTCGGAGCAAGATTGCACCCCGTGCCTGCGTTCTCCTAATGCTCCCCGCGATAGACCGGCTCAGGCTGTGTGAAGAAGCCGTGCAGGATGTGGAAGACGAGCTGGTAGTTCTTCTGCTGGAACGACGCATGCGCGATGCCCGGCATGACGGCAAACTGCTTGTCGGCATTAGGCAGGAGCGTGAAGAACTCGACCAGATCCTCAAAGCTCGCGATGCCGTCGTATTCCCCGCGCATGACGATGGTCGGCACTGTGATCCGGCGCGGATCGACGACCGGCAGCTTCGAGCACATGTCGACATAGGTGCCGGTCGGCATCGAATCGTCGAGGGATAGAATCGCATCCGCGAAGGCCTCGACCACGTTGGCGTCGGCGGTGCCCGGATGGTCGCGGTTGAAGATGCTGTGCACGAAGGCGCGGTCCACCGGGCGCCGGTTCTTGGCCAGGAATTCCGGCAGGCGCTTGGCGCGCTCGGCCAGCGTCGGGCTACCCTTGCCGGTCCACACGAAGGCGTCGAGTGCGAGGCGCCGGACACGGTCCGGGTGGCGCTCGGCGAAGAGTGCCGCCCGCAACGCACCCGACGAGATGCCGTAGACCAGGAAGGGACCGCAGTTCCGCTCGCGCAGGATGTAGTCGGTGGCGGCCGCGAGGTCGTCGGCGCCGTTCGCGATGTCGCTGTTGATGTCCCGGTGCTTGTCGGAGCGGCCGTAGCCCTCCATGTCGACCGTCCAGGTGTCGAAGCCTCGCCGCGCGAACCAGTCCATCACCGAGGAATCGGGCCGGCCCGGCACCGTGAGATCGAAGGTCGGCTGCGACGCCATCGAGGAGCCGTGGACGAACAGGATCGTGCCGCGGGAGGCGGGCTGCGCCACCGCCGGCTTCTCCCACAGGAAGAGCCGGACGTCGCCCTTGTTCGTCCAGTGCTCCCGGCCTTGAACCGGCGTCTCGTTGGCCATCCCGTTCATCTCCCTAGAGCGGCCGTCCGCCTGCGGCGGCCACCGTCAACGTGCCCTCAGAGCCCTACCTGCGCGAGAGGCTCACGCGAAGCGGTTCGACAGCGTACCGATGCCGCTGATCGACATCGTGACCTCGTCTCCGGGTTTGAGAAACTTCGGCGGGCTGAAGCCGAGTCCGACGCCGGCCGGCGTGCCGGTCGCGATCAGGTCGCCGGGGCGCAAGGTAAGGCCGGCCGAGATCGTGGCGATCAGGGACGGGATCGTGAAGATGAGATCGCGCGTATTGGCGTTCTGGCGCAATTCGCCGTTGACCCAGCACTTCACATCGAGATTCTCGGGGTCGAGTTCGTCGGCGGTCGTGATCCAGGGGCCCATGGGACAGAAGGTGTCGAGCGCCTTCCCCATGAACCATTGCTTGTGGTTGCGCTGACGGTCTCGGGCCGTGACGTCGTTGACGATCGTGTAGCCCCAGATGTGCTCGTATGCCCGCTCAGCCGGGATGTCGCGCCCGGCCTTGCCGATCACGAGCGTGAGTTCCGCCTCGTAATCGACCGCGGAGGTGACATGCGGATGCAGGCTGACCGTGTCGCCATGACCGATCACGCTCGTCGGCGGCTTCGAGAACACCGCCGGGTATTCGTCGATCTCCGCGCCCTTCACGGCTCCGGCTTCATAGCCGCTGCCTGCAAACTCTTTGGCGTGGTCGCGATAGTTCTTGCCGACGCAGAAGATGTTCCGGCGCGGATTCGGGATCGGCGCGAGGAGCTTCACCTCCCGGAGCGGGATCCCGGCGCCCTCGCCCTTGAGGGAGCCGCGCACCTCGTCGTAGCGCTCGATCAGCTCGACCATGTCGCGCACGGCCGGCGACAGCGGCCGCACGAGCGAGGCTTCGGCGTCCACGACACCGATGGCCTGTGTCCCGTTGTGGGAGAAGCATGCGAACTTCATCGTCGCTCCGATTGGTTGACCAATTTGCCCCGATGTTAGGGTCTGAGCGAGCCGCATGTCAACTTGCGCCCCTTGCCGAGGTCCGAGTTGCTCGACCAGCTCAATTGGTCTACCAATTCGCTCATGACGGGATCACAGGACGTCCGAAAGCGGGGCGACCAGGTGCGCCACTCCCTGGTGCGCATGGTCGAATCCGGCGCGTATCCGCCGGGCGCGAAGCTGCCGACCGAACGGGCGCTTGCCGAACAGCTTGCCCTGCCGCGCAGTGCCGTCCGCGACGCCCTCGCGGGACTGGAGGCCGAGGGCGCCATCATCCGCAGGGTGGGGAGCGGCACCTTCGTGGCGCGCCTATCGGGCGCCCATAGGGGGCGCGCCACGCCTGCCCGCCGTCACTGATGCCAGCCCGACGGAGATCATGGAAAGTCGGCTCCTCATCGAGCCGCGCCTCGCGGCGCTCGCGGTCGCCCATGCGACCGCCGCCGATTTCGAGCGGATGGACCAGTGCAACCGGGAAGCCGAGCGTACCGACAGCTTCGAAGAATTCGAGCAATGGGACGCAGCCCTCCATCAGGCGATCGCGGAAGCGACTCACAACCGGCTGCTCGTGGAGCTGTATCGCGCCATCACCCGCGCCCGGGACCGTGCCGACTGGGGCGAACTCAAGCGCCGCAGCCTCAGTGCCGAGCGGCGCGAAAACTATCGCGAACAGCACCGCCGGATCGTCGCGGCCTTGAAGGCCCGTGACGGCGTGCGGGCCGAGGCCGAGCTCGTCGCGCATCTCAGGGGCGTGCGCGACGACCTCCTCGGCTTCTGAGCCGCACCGGACAGGATCATCGACCCGCCGCCCGGGAGCCGCTACGGCGCACCGGCCCTCCGAACCCGGAACCCCGCCTCATGATCACGACCCCCCTCCTCGCAGGCCTGCTCGCGCTCGTGGTCGCGACCTCGTTCCTCGCGGGCGTGCTCGGCATGGCGGGCGGCATGATCCTGATGGGCGTGCTCCTGGTCTTCCTCCCGGTGCCCGCCGCCATGGTGCTGCACGCCGTCACCCAGATGAGCTCCAACGGCTGGCGCGCGGTCTTGTGGGCGCGCTACATCGACTGGTCCATCCTCGGGCGCTACATGATCGGCCTCGCGGCCTCGCTTGCGGCCTTCGCGCTGATCCGCTACGTGCCCGATCGGGCCGTCGTGCTGCTCATCCTCGGGCTCTCGCCCTTCGTGGTGGTGCTGCTGCCGGAGCGCTTCACGCTGCGCGCCGACCGGCGGGGAGGCGCGGAGGTCTGCGGCCTTCTGTGCAGCGCGTTGCAGTTCCTCTCCGGCGTCTCGGGCCCGACCCTCGACATCTTCTTCGTGCGCACCGCCCTCGACCGGCGCGCCGTCGTATCGACCAAGGCCGCCTGCCAGGTCGTCACGCACCTGTCGCGGCTCGTCTATTTCGGCGGGCTTGCCGGTGCGGGAACAGATCTCGGCTGGACGACCCTGGCGCTCTTCGTCGTCGCCGCGATGGTGGGGACGGTCCTCAGCCGCACGATCCTGGAGCGCATGACCGACGTGCAGTTCCGCGTCTGGACCCAGCGTCTCGTGATGGCGGTCGGCACGGTCTACATCGTCCAGGCGATCGACGCCTTCGTGCGGGGCTGACCCGAGCCGCAGCCACTGGGGATAGTAGCCGGCGTGGCGCGGAAGCGCGCCCGTCAGAAGAACCCGGTCCGCCGAAGGACCGGCGCGGTCTCCGGCGCCTCGAGCAGAGCGAGAAAGGCGCGGGCACCCGCGTCGTCCGAGAGCGCCGCCGCGCCGTAGGCGGTGGCCAGACCGTAGGGTTCTGGAAAGGGACCGAGATAGACGACGTCGTGCGTGAGGATCTCGGTTGCCTGGCTCACCGCGATTTCGACCTCCCCCCGCACGAGGGCGTCAATCGCCTCGACTCCGAAGGGGAACATCCGCAGGCGATTCGCGAGAGCGTCCTTGAGCCCCATTCGTTCGAGCACCGCCCGGAAGTGCCGCCCCGCCGTCGCGCCGCGATCGGGGTCGGCATAGCCGATCGACTTGGCCGTGAGGAGCACGTCGCGGAAGCGCTCCGGCGTATCCATCGGAGCCGGCGCCATGCCGCGGCGGCCGCCGAGCGCGACCCCGGTCTGCCCGAGGGCGACGCTCTCGCCGCGGGACAGCCCCTTGGCGGCGACCGCCTCGAGCGCCTGTGCGCTCAAGATCGCGACATCGGCGGCCTCGCCGCCCAGCACCCGGTCGCGCAGGACCCCGACCGTGTCGAAGGAGACATCGAGGCTCCGTCCGCTTCCGGCTTCGAAGGCTCCCCTGATCTCCTGCACGACCACCTTGGCGGCTCCGGCCACGAGGACGCGAAGGGGTTTCCCGGGAGCGGCGGACATGAGGTATACCTTCTGGCGGGCATCGGATCGGGATGCCTGTAGCAGGGCAGCGGAGAACCGCAACGTCAACCGGGCCGCGGCGGTCGCCTGACATGTTCGTGACCGATCACCGGCTGCCGGAAGGCGTTGCTAGGGGACTCGCGCCTCGACCGCGACGCGAAGGCTGCGCTAGCCTCGCGCCCGCGACAGGCGTTCGCTGGAGGAGAGTCCGATGGAGCAGCGACAGCTCGGTGCGGCGGGACCGCTCGTTCCCGCCATGGGGCTCGGCTGCTCCGGCATGACCTCCGATTACGGCATTCCGGACGACGCTGAATCGGAAGCCACGATCCGACGCGCCGTCGACCTCGGAATCACGCTCTTCGACACCTCGGACGCCTACGGCGCCGGACGCAACGAGGAACTCGTCGGCCGCGGCATCCGCGGCCGACGCCACGAGGTGTTCCTGTGCACGAAGTTCGGCAACATCCGTGGGCCGAACGGCGAGCGCGGCGGCGTCAACGGCAAGCCCGATTACGTGCCCCAGGCCTGCGAGGCGAGCCTCAAGCGGCTTGGGGTCGATGCCATCGACCTGTACTACCAGCACCGCGTCGATCCTTCGGTCCCGATCGAGGAGACGGTCGGGGCGATGGCCCGTCTCGTCGAACAGGGGAAGGTGCGCTTCATCGGCCTGTGCGAGGCCGGGCCCGAGACGATCCGGCGGGCGCATGCGACGCATCCGCTTGCCGCCCTGCAGATGGAGTACTCGCTGTGGACCCGCGACGCTGAGACCGAAATCCTGCCAATGCTGCGGACCCTCGGGGCTTCCCTCGTGGCCTACAGCCCGCTCGGCCGCGGCTTCCTGACGGGCGCCTTCCGCAGCCGCGACGACCTCATCCCGACCGACCGCCGGCACGCCCATCCGCGCTTCCAGGAGGGCCATTTCGAGCGTAATCTCGGCCTGCTCCCGACCATCGAGGCGATTGCGTCCGAGAAGGCCTGCACACCCGCGCAGGTGGCACTCGCCTGGGTCTTGTCGCGCGGGCAGGATGTGGTGCCGATCCCGGGCACCAAGCGGCGCCCCTATCTCGAGCAGAACGCGGGCGCACTCGCCGTCGCGCTCGACGAGGCCGATCGCGCGCGCCTCGAAGCCGCCTTCGTCCCGGGGGCAGCCTCGGGCCTGCGCTACCCGGAGCGCCAGCTCAAAGGGCTCGGGATCTGACGAGACGTCAGATCCCGAGGCGCTTCATCTGGGGTTCCGGGTAGCGGGTGCCCGCCGCGGCGCCGGGCGCGAAGGCTTCGTCGAGCGCTGCGATCGTGTCGGACGGGATCGACAGCTCCGCGGCCTTCGCGTTCTCCTCCAGCCAGCGCCGCTGCTTCGTCCCCGGCAATGGTACGACATCCTCGCCCTTGGTGAGGAGCCACGCGATCGCGAGCTGAGCGGGGGTGCACCCCTCCCGGGCGGCGCAGGATTTCAGGGCTTCGACGAGACGAAGGTTGTGGGCGAGGTTGTCGCCCTGGAAGCGCGGCATGTCGCGGCGCCGGTCCTTGGGGCCGAGGGCGTCCGTCGCGGTCACGGCCCCGGTCAGGAAGCCGCGCCCGAGCGGGGCATAGGCCACGTATCCGATCCCGAGTTCGCGGCAGACGGGCAGGAGTTCGGCCTCCGCATCGCGGGTCCACAGCGAGTACTCGGTCTGGAGTGCTGCGATCGGATGCGTGGCATGCGCCCGTCGCAGTGTCGCGACGCCCGCTTCCGAGATCCCGAGATGCCGGACCTTGCCCTGCTCGACAAGCCGCGCCATCGCGCCGACCGTCTCCTCGACCGGAACGGAGGCGTCGACCCGGTGGATGTAGTAGAGGTCGATCACCTCGACCCCGAGCCGCTTGAGGCTCGCCTCGCAGGCTTGGGGCACGTAATCGGGCTTGCCGTTGACCGCGTTGCTACCGTCCGGGTTGCGGATGTTGCCGAATTTCGTCGCGAGCACGACGCGGTCGCGGTGCCCTTTCAAGGCGCGGCCGAGAAGCTCCTCGTTCGCCCCGAAGCCGTAAGCATCGGAGGTGTCGATCAGATCAATGCCGAGTTCGACCGCGCGGTGCACCGTAGCGATGGCCTCGGGCTCGCTCGGCTCGCCGTAGATCGGCGTCATGCTCATGCAGCCAAGACCGATCGCCGAGACCTCCAGGTCTCCAAGCCTCCGACGCTTCATCCTGATCTCCCACCCTGCGATTGACGTGTGACTGGAGCCGTCCGCTCAGGCCGAGCGCCGTCGCGCCCGTGCCTGCGGGAACTCCTCCTCGCCGAAGAGCTGCCCCTCATGGAGGTTGCGCTCGACCGACAGGAGATGGAGCCGCATCGCGGCGGCCGCGCCGCTCATGTCGCGTTCCTCGATGGCGGCCACGATGGCCTCATGCGCCGCGAAGCTGTGGTGGTCCGCGGCGGGGCGCAAGTGCTCCCCGCGCAGGCGGCCCCAGCTCACGGCGCGGCGCACGGCGCTCAGCGTGTCGAGGAGGCCGAGCAGGAGCGAATTCTGCGTGGCCTCGCCGATGGCGCGGTGAAAGTGGTTGTCCCACATCTCGTACTGGCGCCAGGTCTCGGCCTCCCGCGAGCGGGCGAGGCAATCGCGCATCTGCATGATCTGACCGGGCGTGGCATTGAGGGCCGCGAGCCGCGCGATCTCGGGCTCGAGCGCCAGGCGCGCCTTGACGACCTCGGCCGGGTTCGTGCGCCGCACCATGGCGGTCACGTCGGTGGTCGCATCGAGCGGGCGGTTGCCCAGGAAGGTCCCCTTGCCGACGTGGCGCCAGAGCCGCCCCTCGGCGGCGAGCGTCGCCAGCGCCTTGCGCAGTTCCGCCCGGCTCACACCCAGCTCGGCCGCTAGCTCCCGCTCCGGAGGCAGGCGCCCGTTCTCGGGCAGTTGCGCCTGGGCGAGATAGGCGCGCAGCTGCATCAGGACGCCGACGCCGCTCACCTCGGTGCGGTCTAATTCCATGGTGGTCCAGCCCAATCGGAGATTGGTTCACGAGAACGCGATACGTCTGCGCCGGCATTCGCCTTGACAGAAGGCCTGCGCTGCGGATCAATGTCGACCAAAGAAGGATTGGTTGCAAGTGCGTCACGCGCTGATCCCGCTCCGGCCCTGGCCTGCACGGCGCCCCTTCGGGAGCCGGTTTTCGGCCATGCGCCGGTCCGCCCCTGTCTGCGAGAACCGTTTTCCGTTTGCCGCCTCGACCGCTGCGACGCCACGCCGGATCGAGGAGGGCTGACCACGGGCCCCGATATGGGGCCCGCCCGCCGCCGGCCTCGCCGAGGCCGGCCCAACCAAGGACGAGCGACGCCGGCGCCTCATGAGAACCGGTGCGCGAAGAACGGGAGAGAGACATGTCGAACACCCTGCTGTCGCGGCGCGCCTTCGGATTGGGCGCCATGAGTGCAGCCGGCCTGATCGCGGGCGGTACCACCGCCCGAGCGCAGAGCGGACGGCCGTACCCGGAGCGGAACTTCCGCGTGATCATTCCGACCGGTCAGGGCGGCGGCGCGGAACGCCTCGCCCGCCCCTTCGACGATGCCTGGTCGAAGCACCTGAAGCGCCAGTTCGAGTACAGCTTCCATCCGGGCGCCGCCGGGCAGGTGGGCTACGAGCTCTTCGTCAAGCGGAGCCCCAAGGACGGGCACCATCTCCTGTTCGGGAACATGGGGCCCGAGATGATCATGTATGCGGTCCAGAAGCCGGATTTCCGCTTCCCGCAGGACTTCATCTACTTCAGCCGGATGGACATCGACGACAGCTGCATTTTCGTGAAGCGCGATTCGCCGCTCAAGGATGCGCAGGCGATCGTCGACGCCGCCAAGAAGCGGCCCCTGAACGTCGCGGTGAGCCGCATCCCGCATCCGGCTTCGATCGGCATGCTGGCGCTCGGCGATGCGACGGGCGCCAAGTTCAATCTCATCCCTTACGGCGGCGGCAATCCTACCTATGTCGCCGTCATGAACGGCGAGGCCGACGTAGGCGCGTTGCCGATCGCGGGCGTGCTGTCCATGAGCGACCGCTTCAAGGTGGTGGGCGTCTTCAGCCGCGAGAACATCTTCGCGAAGCAGACCGAGAATGCGCCGACGATCAATTCGGTCTTCGGCACCACGATCCCGGACCTCTATTCCTCCCGCGCCTGGGCCGTGCATACCGAATGGGCGGATGCCAATCCGGCTCATTTCGACATGCTGCAGAAGACGTCCGAACTCGCCCATGCCGACCCGGTGTTCCGCGATGCGTTCGAGAAGACCGGCTCGCCCCTGGAGGCGCTGAAATACGGCGACCGCAAGACCTGCACGGACTACGCGGTCGCCATGGTCGACCTCGCCAAGCGCTACGAGAAGGTGCTGAGCGCGCAGAAGTAGCGCAGGTCTGCGGGGCACCCATGAACGAGCCACAGCACGACGGCGCCGGCCGCGACAGCCGGCCGGCGCTCGGGGCCGACCTGATCATCCCGTTGCTGGGCGCGGGGCTGACGATCTACTTCCTCGTCAGCACGTCCAGCATGGTCTGGGAGGCGCGGGCCAACGGCACCGTGATCGGAGCGGCGCTCCTGGTGCTCGTCGCGGTTCAGGTCGTCAAGATCGCGCGGCAATGGCGCAGCGGGAACGGCACGTTCGGCTTCGGGGGCCTGGTCGAGCGTTCGCCCGTCCAGGCCCAGCGCCTCGGCCTCCTCGTCGTCGCCGCGCTGTTCATCGCGGCGATTCCTTTCGTCGGCACGACGCCGGGCCTTTTCGTCTCGATGCTGGCCGGAATGTGGATCCTCGGCGTGCGCGACTGGCGGATGCTGCTCGGCATCTCCTTCGCGGTTGCCGTGACGGTGTATTGCCTCTTCATCCTTCTGCTCCAGTCGCGCCTCCCCGTCGGTCCGATCGAGACCGCATTGGGGTCGCTCTTCGGGCGAGGAGGCTGACGATGGTCCAGCCGAAGCACTGCCGGATCCGGAGACGCGCGCGATGACCGAAGTTCCGCTCTCGAAGAACTTCCGCCGGGTCGGGCGCCTCGACATCCCGGGCGGCGGGCAGGTCGTGGTGGACCGCGGCTTCGCCTATGTGGGCCACATGAAGCCCCCGCACGGCACCAGCATCGTCGACGTGAGCGACCCGGCCAACCCCCGCCTCGTCACGACGCTGAGCCTCCCCGACGAGACTTCGCATACCCACAAGGTGCGCGTGGTCGGCGACATCATGATCGCCAACGTGGAGCAGAACGACCGCCACGCGCTCCGCCGCGCTGCCGCGGCCCTGACGGAGGCCGAGGCGCGGCTCAGGGGCGAGCACGGCCGGGAGCCGGCGCCGGACGAGCTCGCGCGGGCCCTCGGCATCCCGGAGACCCTGCTCCCGCGGCTGCGCCATACCCTGCAGCACGGCTACCACGACGGCGGCTTCCGGATCTTCGACATTTCCGACCGGTCCCGCCCGCGTGAACTGTCGTACGTCCGCACCGGCGGCATCGGGGTGCACCGCTTCGACATGGACGAGCGCTACGCCTACATCTCGACCGAGATGGAGGGCTATGTCGGCAACATCCTGGTCGTCTACGATATCGCGGATCCGACCCGCCCCCGGGAGGTCTCGCGCTGGTGGATGCCGGGGCAGCACGTGGCAGGGGGCGAGACCCCGACGTGGAAGGGGCTGAGCCATCGACTGCACCACGCGCTCCGCTTCGGCGACGAGCTCTGGGCGGCGGTGTGGTACGCGGGCCTGCGGGTCATCGACGCCAGCGACATCACCAACCTTCGTACGGTCGGCGCCTTCAATTACCATCCGCCCTTCCCGGAGCCGACTCACACGATCGCGCCCGTCCCGGTGCGCTGGCAGGGCCGCCAGGTCGCGGTCGCGGTCGACGAGGAGCACGACCACGTCAAGGGCCAGCTCCACGGCGGCCTGTGGTTCCTCGACGTGGAGGACCGCGCGAACATCAAGCCGCTGTCGATGTTCCACGTCAGCGAGCAGGATTCACCCTTCAGCCGCAAGGGCCGCTTCGGCGCGCACCAGTTCCAGGAGCGGGTCGCGGGCGACCGGCTGTTCTGCACCTGGTTCTCGGGCGGGGTCCGGATGATCGACATCGGCGATCCGACGGCGCCCGAGGAAATCGGCTGGCACATTCCCGAGCCGGCTTCCGGCCAGGAGAGCCCGCAGAGCAACGACGTGTTCGTCGACGAGCGCGGCCTCGTCTACGTGATCGACCGCAACGTCGGCCTCGAGATCCTGGAGCCCCTGCGGTGATGGACCGGCAGTGTCACGGACCGGTCCATTCCGGACCATTCCGGACCAAACGGTCCGGTGAGGCCTATGGCGTCGGCAAAGCCCGGAGGCCGCTTTGCTGATCTCGAACGCCCTGATCTACGACGTCTTCCTCCAGTCGCTCTCGCTCTGGTGGGTGATCATCCCGGGCATGCTGCTCGGCATCGTGGTCGGGATCCTCCCCGGCTTCTCCGCGCAGAACACGCTCATCATCCTCCTGCCGCTGACGCTCGAGATGAGCATCGAGGCCGCCATGGCCTTCATGATCTCGCTCTACTGCACCACGCAGCTCGGCGGCGGCATTCCCGCGATCCTGTTCAACATGCCGGGAGAGGGCGGGGCCGCGGCCACGACCCTCGACGGCTACCCGATGACGAAGAAGGGGCAGGCCCAGCAGGCGCTCGTCCTGTGCTTCGCGGCCTCGGCCTTCGGGGGTCTCGTCACGACGGTCGCGGCCATGGTGCTGCTGCCGGCGCTGGGACAGCTCGGCTTCTACTTCCGCAGCGTCGAGATGGTGGTCGTGATGGTCTTCGGCCTCACCCTCATCGCGGCGATCGCCGCGAAGGACATGGTGCGCGGCCTGATCGCGGGCGCGTTCGGGCTGATGATCGGCGCCATCGGGGCGGACCCGATCTTCGGCACCGGCCGCGCCACCTTCGGCCTGCTCGAGCTCTACGACGGCGTGCCCCTGATCCCGATCCTGATCGGCCTCTTCGCGATCTCGGAAGCCCTCGTGATGATCGAGGACGAGACCATCGTGAGCACGGAGGAGCTCGCGGTCGCCAAGAGCGCCCGCTGGGCCGACACCCTCGAGGGCCTCGTGATCAGCGCCCGGTACTGGTGGCAGACCGTCTGGACCTCGCTCATCGGCCTCATCATCGGCATCCTGCCCGGCGCGGGCTCCACGATCGCGGCCTTCCTGGCCTATCATTATTCCAAGATCTCCTCGAAGACCCCGGAGCTCTACGGCACCGGCCATCCGCCCGGGGTGATCGCGCCCGAATCCGCCAACAACGGCGTCACCTCGGGCACGCTCATCCCCGTGCTGGCGCTCGGCATCCCGGGCGGCACCACGGGCGCGATCATGATGATCGTCCTCACCTATCACGGCGTCCTGCTGGGCCCGCGCCTGTTCACCGAGCGGCCGGAGCTCGTCTACTCGATCTACATGCAGATGTTCGTCTGCTACGGCTTCATGATCCTCATGATCCTGCCGCTGGCGCGCTACATGAGCCGGGTGGTGTGGATCCCGAACCGCTACCTCGTGCCCCTCATCCTCTCGATGATCACCATCGCGGCCTTCTCGGAGCGCGAGTACATCTTCGACATGGGCCTCGCCCTGTTTTTCGGGGTCATCGGCTACATCGCCCGCAAGACCGGCTACGAGGTGACCGCGATCCTGGTCGGGGTCATCATGGGGCCGCTGTTCGAGCAGTACCTCCTGCGCTCGCTCCGCGTCGGCCAGGGCGACCTCACGGTGCTGTTCTCGTCGACCCTCGGCAACGTGCTCTGGCTGTTCGTGGTCGCGACCCTGGTGCTGCCCTGGCTGCGCGAACGCCGCAAGGCCGGCATCCTCGCGCGGAGCGCCGCAGCCGGATACGACAGCTAGGGGGAGCGGGACGCCGCGATGTGCGATTGCCTGGAGGGAGAGGACGATGCGGGCGCCGCCGGACCGGCGGTGCCGCTCGACGCCCTGATGGCGCGGACGCGGGCGCTCGAGGCGCGCAAGCCCGGCGAACGCGTGCCCGACCGGCTCTGGCCGGTCTTCTTCGGCCTCGCGAGCGGGAGCATCCCCTGGCCGCATCACCAGCGCATGCTGGCCTGCCGGCAGACGGCCTTCGCCTTCCTGGCCGCCGATAGGGCCGCCCGGCGCCGCGCCCGGTCGGCCGCCATGCGCCGCTGCACGGCCGAGGCGCCGGAACGGCGCGCCTGAGATCGGGGAGCGGCGCCGTTCGAAGCACCGCCCGGAGGCCGTCGGGACGGGCGAGCCCCGGTCAGGCCGCGGTGGCGGCAGGCTGCGCGGCGGCGGGATTCTTGCGCGCGAGGCGAGCCGCGAGGTCGAGCGCGGCTTCGAGCGCGCCCGGCGTCGCCACGCCCTTGCCGACGATGTCGAAGGCGGTGCCGTGCGCCGGCGTCGTGAACACCGTCTCGAGGCCCGCCGTCACCGTGACGCCGCGATTGAACCCTTTCAGCTTCGTCGCGATCTGGCCCTGGTCGTGGTACATGGCGACCACGCTGTCGAACTCGCCGGCGAAGGCCCGGATGTAGACCGTGTCGGCCGGATAGGGGCCGGTGCAGTCGATGCCGCTCGCCGCGATCCTCTCGACCGTCGGGCGGATGAGCTCGATTTCGTCGCGGCCGAAGAGGCCGTTCTCGCCCGCATGCGGATTGAGCGCCGCGACCGCGATGCGCGGCCGCTCGGTGCCGGCGCGCTTCATCATGCGGTTCACCAGCTCGACCGCATCGGTGATGCTGCGCGCGTCGATGAGGTCGAGCGCCTCGCGCAGTGACACGTGCGAGGTCACCCGCGACATCCACTGCCCGTCGAGGACGTTCATCTCCGAGAAATAGATCGTGTGGCCGAGGAGATGGGCGAACATCTTGTGCTCGTCCGGGAACTTCCATCCGCCCGCGAACATCGCGGCCTTGTTGAGCGGCGCGAAGGTGACGGCATCGATGAGCCCGGCCTGGGACATGCGGATCGCATGGGCGAGCGTATCGCCGGTGAGCCTGCCGGATTCGGGCGACACGCGCCCGCGCTCGAAAGCCGCGGGATCGATGTTGCCGAGGTCCACGAGCGGCACGGCGCCGCCCTCCCAGGCGATCGCGTCCGCGAGGACGCGCCGCCAGGGAAAGCTGACGCCGGCGTCCCGCATGCCGAGTTCGAGCACGCGCGCGTCGCCGATCGCCACGAGGCGGGCATCCGTGCGCTCCGCCCCCTTGGCGAGCACCTTGGCGGCAATCTCGGGCCCGATGCCGGTGCAATCGCCGAAGAGAAGGCCGATCGCCGGCCGGGGGTCCTGAGTCATGAGATCCTGCTCGAATTGTCGTGCTTATTGTCGACAATATGATATTTGAGGAATGTGCACCGCACAAGGCGACGCGGCCCACAACGGGTGCGGGCGATCCGCGCCCCGCCGGGGCCGTGCACGAGAGGCCAGGGGAGCCGTACGCATGAATGCGAGCGAATCGGGTTCATCCACCGCTCAGCGCCCGCCCCTCTTAGCCCACGGGCCGCACCTGATGGCGGGCTTCGAGCGTCGGCGCATCCGGACGCGGGGCGCCGAGATCGAGGTCGCGATCGCAGGGAACGGCCCTCCCCTGCTCCTCATTCACGGCAATCCGCTCACCCTCGTGAGCTGGCACAAGATCGCGCCCTCGCTCGCGCAGAGCTTCACCGTGGTGGCCACGGACCTGCGCGGCTACGGCGATTCCTCGAAGCCCGACGGCGGCGAGGACCACGCCGCCTACACGTTCCGCGCCATGGGCGAGGACAATTTCGACGTCATGAGCGCGCTCGGGTTCGAGCGCTTCGCGGTGGCAGGTCACGACCGCGGCGCCCGCGTGGCCTTCCGCATGGCGCTCGACCAGCCCGAACGGGTGACGGCGCTCGCCGCCCTCGACATCGTGCCGACACACCACCTGCTCACCCATGTGAGCCTCGGCTGGAGTCTCGAATCCTATCACTGGTTCTTCATGGCCCAGAAGGCGCCCTTCCCGGAGCGGCTCATCTGCGCGGACCTCGACTATTACATCCGCTACAAGCTCAACAAGAAGGGCGTCGGGCTCGAGATCTTTACGCCCGAGGCGATGGCGGAATACATCCGCTGCACCACGCCCGAGCAGATCCACGCGGTGTGCGAGGATTACCGCGCCACCGTGACCCTCGACTTCGCGATGGACAAGGCCGATTTCGGGCGCCGGATCGCCTGTCCGGTCCTCGTGCTCTGGGGCTCCAATTCCCATTGCGGGCGCCACTTCAAGCCCCTGGAGGCCTGGAGCGAGTGGGCCGACGACCTGCGGGGCTGGGCGATCCCCACCGGCCACTACCCGGCCGAGCACCGGCCCGACCTCGTCTACGCCGCCTTCCACGACTTCTTCCACGGGCGGGAGCCGGTGCCCTCCGCCGAGGCCGCCTGAGGATGGCGGCGCTCGATCCTCGCACCGCAAAACAGCGCCTGCACGCGTCAGGCGAGATTGCGTGCCTCGACGTGCGCGAACACGGGCCGTACGGCGAAGGGCATCCGCTCCTCGCCGTGCCCTGCCCCTACAGCCGGCTGGAGCTCGCGGTCGGGGCCCTCGTGCCGCGGCGCAACGTTCCGATCCTGCTCGTGGACGACGGCGACGGCGTGGCGGAGCGCGCCTCCGCGCGGCTGAGCCGTCTCGGCTACACGCAGGTCGACTGGATCGCCGGCGGCGCGCCGGCCTGGAGCGCGGCGGGCTTCACGCTCTTCAAGGGCGTCAACGTGCCGAGCAAGACCCTCGGCGAACTCGTCGAGGAGACCTGGCACGTGCCGCAGGTCGGCCCCGACGACCTCGAACGCTGGCGCGCCGAGGGCCGCGCCGTGCGGCTCTTCGACGGCCGCCCGGCGAGCGAGCACGCCAAGATGACGATTCCCGGATCGCGCTGCATGCCGAACGGGGAGCTGGCGCATCGCTGGAGCCGGGCCGTGGGCGCCGAGTCCGGCCCGGTCGTGGTCCATTGCGCCGGCCGCACGCGCAGCCTCGTCGGCGCCGCGGGTCTGATGATCGCCGGAGCCCGGGAGGTCTACGCGCTGGAGAACGGCACGCAGGGCTGGACCCTCTCGGGCCGGGATCTCCTGCACGGTGCCCGGGCGGAGCCCCTGCCCCCGGCCGATGCGCAGGAGAGCCGCCGGCGGGCGCTCGCCATCGCGGAAGCGCACGCCATTCCGTGGATCGACCGCGACGCCGCGCAGGCGCTCGCGCGCGACGGCGGGCGCACGACCTATCTCTTCGACGTGCGCGACCCGGACGAGCACCGTCTCTCGCCGCACCTGGCGGCGCGCTCCGCTCCCGGCGGGCAGCTCGTCCAGGCGACCGACCAGTGGATCGGCGTGCGCCGCGCCCGCGTGATCCTGGCCGACGACACGGGCCTTCGCGCCGCGCTCGCAGCCTTCTGGCTGCGACAGCTCGGCTACGAGGTTTCCGTGCTGCCGGACCTGCCCGATTGGCCCGCGGACTGGCGGCTCGACTGGCCGGACGCGCCCGCTGCGGCGGTGCCGTCGCGCATCCCGACCGTCGCGGCCGCGGAGGCCGTCGCCCGGGCACGACGCGGCGAGCCTCTCCTCGACCTTCGCCCGTCGCCTGCCTACCGCGCCGCGCATCTCGAAGGCGCCCGCTGGAGCACGCGCGCACGGCTGCCGGCGGTGCGGGGTGCGACCGTGATGCTCGCGGGCGATGCCCCCGTCGTGGCGCTCGCGGCGGCGGACCTGCGCGAGGCCGGAGCGGCCGCTTTGCTGCACGTCGAAGGCGACGAGGCCGCGTGGCGGGGTGCCGGGCTGTCCCTCGCGGCGACGCCGCAGGATCCCTCCGACGCCGAGGCCGTCGATTACCTGTTCTTCGTCCACGACCGCCACGACGGCAATCTCGACGCGGCGCGCCGCTACCTCGCCTGGGAGCGCGGGCTGACCGCGCAGCTCGACCCGCAGGAGCGCGCCGCGTTCACGCTCGACGCGACCCGCTTCTAGAGCGCTGTCGCGCGCAGCGGGTCCGGCTCGCCTCGGGACAGCGCGACCTCGGGTCGCCGGCCCGGACCGCGCCTGCGGTCAGAAGCCCGCCCCGATGATCCTGGCCTCGGCCTTCGCCTTCTCGCGCTCGACCGTGTCCTTCCTGGCCTCCGCCAGAGCCAGCCGCGCTTCGACGTCCTTCTGCCGGCTGGCGGCCCTGGCGGCCTTCTGCTGGCGCTCCTTCGCGAGCCGGCTCGCCGCCGTCCTCTCCCGTTCGGCCGCGCTGCGCTGCTGGGCCAGTTCGGCCGACTTCCTGGCGCGATCCTCGGCCTCCTGCCGCTTCGCGGCGGCCTGGGCTTCGGCATCGCGCCTTGCGGCCTCCGCGGCCCTCAGGCGGTCGTCCGACTTCTGCCGCCGGGCCGCCTGCTCCTCGCGCGCGGCCCGCGCGGCCTGCGCCCGCGCCTCCGCCTCGAGCCGCCGGGCCAGATCGCGGGCGCTGTCCTCGGCCCGGCGCAGCCGGGCCAGGTCCTCGGCCTTGCGGGCCTGCTCCTCCGCGGCGAGCCGGCTCGTTGCCGCCTGCGCCTCGGCCTCCTCCCGCTCCGCCCGTGCGATCAGCTTCTCGCGGTGCACCCGGGCGAGGTCGGCGTAGAGGCCGGTGTCGTACCGCCGGAGGAACACCTCCCAGGCCTCCCGGGTGCCGTCGCGGCTGGCGAGATCGTAGTCGGCCTTCTCGAGCTGGGCCCGGGCCAGATCGGCATAGATGCCGCTCCCATGCCGGTTGAGGAAGACCTGCCAGCCTTCCCGCGTGCCCTCCCGCTTGGCGATCTCGTACTCGACGGCGGCCGGGTCCTGCCGAGCGCCGGCGGGAGGCACGGCCACGCCGGCGACGAGCGCGACGGTGTCGCCGCCCAGGGAGCCGTAGACATACGGCTCCTGCCGCGATCCGGTCGCCTTCATGACGTCGTCGCGGATGCGCCCGAAGGCGATGCGGATGTCCAGTCCCGGCACGGTGAGGTGCCGCAGGAGCGCGCCCGTATAGGGGCTCCGTTGCTCTCCGCCGTCATAGGCGACGGTGTTCTCGCGGGCCGCATAGGCGATGAGCGTGTCCCGCGTGGAGGGCTCGACCCGGCTCAGCCCCACGGACCAGGCGCGGGTCGCCTCCCGGCGCTTCATCTTGGACGCGAAGGGATTGTCCCGGCAGGCATCGAGAATGACGAGGCGGAGGCGCTTCGCCGGCTCCAGGGCCGTGATCACCCGATCGAGCGGGATCGCTTCGTCCTCGACGTCGCGCTCGTTCAGGAGCTTGGCGTCGGACGGGATGAGATAGTTGGTGTTGCGGACCTCGATCCCGTGCCCGGCATAGAAGACCACCGCGATATCCGCGTTCGACGCCGTTTCCTCGAAGTCCCGGATGGCGCGCTTGAACTCCATGTTGGTGACGTCCGAGCGCACCGCCACGACGTCGAAGGCCGCCTGGCGCAGCATGTCGGCGACCGCGTTCGCATCGCCGACCGCGTTGGAGAGGGGCTGGGCGGAAGTGTAGCTCGAAATGCCGACCACCAGGGCGACGCGCCGCTCCTGCGCCAGGGAGCGCTCCCCCGACACGAGCAGCAGACCCGCAACAAGGAGGGGGACCAGCAAACGGACCATCGTCGTCGTCTCCAACGGCCATGGGCCGCCGAAGCGCGAGAATACGACCTCCCGGGCAGGTTGAACAGGCCCCCGGCGCCCGCGGCCCTCCCGCCGGACCGGGCGGGGGCAGGCTCCTACCCGATCGCCCGCACCATCGCGTCTGTCATCCCCTCGGTGCCCGTGGTGCCGCGGATGTCGCGCGTGCGGGTTTCGGGGCGCGAAAGCGCGGTTTCGATCGCCTGCGCCATGGTCCTCGCGGCCTCCACGGCCTGCGGAACGTTGCGGGCGCGGCCCAGATGGTCGATCAGCATGCGGGTCGATTCGATCATCGCGTAAGGGTTGGCGACGCCCTTGCCCGCGATGTCGGGCGCGGAGCCGTGCGTGGCCTGGGCCATGGCGAAATCGCCCTCGCCGATGCACAGGCCCGGCGCCATGCCGAGGCCCCCGACGAGCCCGGCGGCCTCGTCGGTCAGGATGTCGCCGAACATGTTGGTGGTCACGACCGTGTCGAAGCTCTGCGGATCGCGCACGAGGCGCATCGCCATGGTGTCGACGATCACCTCGTCGACCGCGACGTCCGGATACTCCGCGGCCGCCTTGTAGCATTCCTCCACGAACATGCCGCAGCCGAGCTTGAACACGGTGTTCTTGTGCACGAGCGTGAGGCGCTTGCGGCGGTGGCGGGCGATCTCCAGCGCCGCCTTCGCGACCTTGCGGCTTCCTTTTCGCGAGATGACCCGCACCGAGATCGTGAGGTCGTCAGTGGGGCGGAACTCGCCCGAGCCCATGACGACATTGCGGTCGGGCTGGAAGCCTTCGTTGTTCTCGCGCACGATCACCATGTCGACGTCGTCGTAGAGGCAGCCGATGTCGGGATACGACCGGGTCGGGCGCACGTTGGCGAAGAGGTCGAAGTGCTTGCGCAGGATCGGGTGCGGATTGATGGCGCCCGGGACCTTCGGATAGGCCTGGTGCCCGATCGGGCCGAGGATGAACCCGTCGAAGGTGCCGAGCGTTTCGAGCGTCCCCTCCGGCATGGTGGAGCCGTGGCTGTCGAGCGCGCTGCGGCCGATCGGCATCGGCCGCCAGTCGATGTCGAGACCGTGCCGCGCGGCCGCAGCCTTCACGACCCGCACCGCGGCCGGAACGATCTCGTGGCCGATGTCGTCCCCGTTGAGGATCCCGATGGTGAGGTGGGCCATGGCGTTCAGATCCTCGTAACAGGAGAAGGCGGGATCCGCCGCGGCCGGCCCGGCCGCGGCGCGGGGGGTCTCGATCAGAAGCGCAGCGGGCTGAGCAGGCGGTCGATCGAGCCCAGCGTCTCGAGATCGCGCACCATGGCGATCACGTCCTCGATCTTGCCCCTGTCGAGCCCGCCGAAGCCGGCGGTCTCGCGGAACTTCTCGGCGACCTCGTCGTAGGACATCGGGTTCGCGGGGCTGCCCTTGCCGAAATCGGCCCGGCCCGAAACCTTGCGGCCGTCCTTGAGGGTGATGTCGATGATGGTGGTCATCTTGTCGTAGCCCGCGGCCTCGGCCTCGTCGTCGACCACGAAGTCCACCTTCTCGATCATCGCCTTCACGTCGTCGCGGTGCACGGTCTCGTCGGTGAACTCGGCCAGGCCCGCTCGGCCCTCGAGCAGCAGGATCGCCATGCAGAACTCCATGGAGAACTTGGCCTGCAACTCGTTCTGCGGACGGTGATGGATGAGCGCGTTCGGCATGTTGTGGTTCGTGCCGACGCGCACCCGCACCACGTCCTCGGCTCGGATGCCGTTGTCGCGGATGAGGCGGCGCATCTCGGTCATGCCGGGATGGGTGAGCGATCCCGAGGGATGCGGCTTGATCGAGATGCCGGGATCCGCGAACGTCCAGGGCGCGCCGAGCTTGGCGAGGATCGCGCTCTCGTCGTAGCCGCCGCCGGCGGCGCGGAAGAAGCCGCGCGGGGCCTCCAGGATCTTGTCGGTCGCGGTCCAGCCGTAGAGGGCGAACTGCGCCGCCGCGACGCCGCTCTCCGAGGAGCGCCCGGCGTGGAACGGCTTCGTCATGGTGCCGAAGTTCTCGCGCAGGCCCGCCGACTGGCTGCCCGCGATCGAGAGCGCCCGCAGGGTCTGCTCGACGTCGAGGCCCATGAGCTTGGCGCTGGCGCTCGCGGCCGCGAAGGTCCCGCAGGTCGCGGTGCTGTGGAAGCCGGTCTGGTAGTGGCGCGGGTTGATGGCCTCCGAGATCTTGCACTCGACCTCGACGCCCAGATGATAGGCCAGCATCACGGCCCGGCCGTCCGCGCCCGTGGCCTCGCCCATGGCGAGCGCAGCGGGCAGGGCCGGCGCGGTCGGGTGCGTGAGGAGGCCGTAGACCCGGTCCTTGGCGACGGCGAGCTGGGTGTCGTCGTAATCGTCCGCGTGGATGCCGACGCCGTTGGCGAAAGCGGCGAAGCGCGGCGCCACCTTGCACGGGCTGCCGATCACGGTCGCGGGACCCTCGCCCAGGTTCAGGTCGGCGAGGTGCCGGCGCACGTACTCGCCCGATTTCGCGACCGCCCCCGAGAGCGCCAGCCCGATCCCGTCGAGAATCGACTTCTTGCCGAGCGCCACCACGTCGGAGGGGAGGTCCTGGACCGTCGCGCCGCAGACGAACTCCGCGACGTAGCGGGTCAGCTTGTTGTCGGAGGGCGACGGGTTCTCGGGGGTCTGCATGAGGCGCTCCAGGGTAGGGATCCCGCGATCCATAAGTGCCGGTTGTCGATTGTCAACAGTTTAGGATCGTTGGACAAGGGAATTGGGGCTGCTACACATCGAGGGAAGCCCTGCCGGCCTGCGCCGTTCCGCGGATCGATCCTCGATCCGGGACGCTGCAGGCCAGCGGTTTCCAGGCCCTCGTTCCCGACGCTGCATGACCATCGATCCCGAATCAGCCCTGCGCATCCGCCGCACGGAATCGCTCACCTCCATCATCCGCCGGGAACTCGAACGCATGATTGCGCGCGGCGAGTTCAAGGCCGGGGAGCGGCTGAACGAGAATGCGCTCGCAGCCAAGCTCGGCGTCAGCCGCGGCCCGATTCGCGAGGCCTGCCGGGGCCTCGAGCAGAGCGGGCTCGTGGACGTGGTGGTGAACCGCGGCGTCTTCATCCGGGAGGTCAGTTCGCGCCAGGCGGCCGAGCTCTACGAACTGCGCGCGGTGCTCTACGGCCTCGCCGGCCGGCTCCTGGCCCCGATCGTCACGGAGGCGCAGATCCGCACGCTGTCGGGATATCTCGACCAGATGGACGCGGCGATCGCGGCCGACGACCTCAACGCGTTCTATCCCGGCAACCTGCGCTTCCACGAGACCATCGTGGAGTTCTGCGGCAACGGGCGGCTGGCGGACGAATGCGCGGCGATCCACCGCGAGATGCACCTCTTCCGGCGCCGGGCCCTCGACATGCCGGGCCGGATGGCGATCTCGAACGCCGAGCACCGCAGCATCGTGGCCCGCCTCGCCGCACACGACGCCGAGGGCGCGGCGGCGGAGCTCGAGGCGCACGTGCTCACGAGCCGCGTGGCCCTGTTCGGGCCGGTGGGGGCCTATCCGGACAACTGAGGCACCACCGCGGGAACCGCGCCTGCGAGCGCCGGTGGGCGCGCAGCCCTCTACCCGCGCACCGGCGCCACCCGCGTCCCGCCGAGGAGCGGCAGCCGGTTGGCGACGATCACGACCGCGAACGAGATCACGAGCAGCATGATCCCGAGCACCGAGATGGCGCCGAGGTCGCCGCTCTCGTTGAGGTCGTAGATGATCACCGAGATGAGCTTGGTGTCCGCGGTCGTGAGCAGGATCGTCGCCGACAGTTCGCGGATGGTGCCGATGAAGATGAAGCACCAGGTCGCGACCACGTTGGAGCGCAGGAGCGGCGCCGTGATGGTCCGCAGGGTGTTCATGCGGGTGGAGCCGAGGATGCGGCCCGCCTCCTCGAGCTCCACGTGGATGCTCTTGAAGGCGGAGGAGAGCTGCTGGTAGCCCGCCGGCATCTCGATCGTCAGGAACGCGATCAGCAGGATCCATAGCGTGCCGTAGAGCGGCAGCACCGGGCTCGAATAGCTCAGGAACAGGCCGACGCCGAGCACGATCCCCGGGATGGCGACCGGCGCGGTCGCGAGGTAGCCGAGGGCGAAGGCGCCGCGCACCGAGTTGCGGGTGACGAGATAGGCCACCACGAGGGCGATCGCGGTGCCGATGGTCGCGGTGAGGAAGCCGAGCAGGAAGGTGTTGCGCATGGCGAGCTGCGTCGCCGAGAACTCGAAGAACACGAAGTGGATGTGCCGCAGCGTGAAGCTCTCGAAGGTGAGCGGCTCGGCGATCGTGCGGGTGAGCGCCGTCTTGATGAGCGCCGCATAGGGCATCAGCACCGTGAGCGACAGCACGAAGAAGGTGAAGGCGAGCGCGGCCCAGCGCCAGCGCCCGAGCACCGCGAGGCGCGGCGTGCCGCTCTTGCCGCCGACCGTGGTGTAGCCGCGCCGGCCGAGGATCTTGCGCTGCGTCCACAGCAGCATGATCGTGATGATGAGGAGCGGCAGGGCGGCCGCGGCGGCGAGCCCGGGCTTGGGCGGATACTGGAACAGGCTCCAGATCTTGGTCGTGATGACGTGGAAGTTCGCGGGCAGCGCCAGGATCGCGGGCGAGCCGAACATGGTGAGCGCCTGCAGGGCCGCGATGAGCGAGCCGGCCAGCATGGCGGGCAGCACGAGCGGGATCGTGATCTTGCGCACCGTGACCCAGAGGCCGCCGCCGAGGATCGCGGACGCTTCCTCGAGGTCGGTCGGCACGCGCTCGAGCGCGTTGGTCACGAGGGTGAAGACATAAGGGAACGTGTAGCACGAGATCGCGAAGACGAGGCCCGTGAGGGTGTAGATGTCGACGATGTACTCGTACGGATCGAGGCCGAACATCCAGCGGTAGATCGCATTGATGATGCCGCTGTTCGGCGCCGCCAGGATCTCCCACGCGATGGCGCCGAGGAACGGCGGCGTCACGAAGGAGGCGGTCACGAGGCCGCGCACGATGCCGCGGCCCGGCATGTCGGTGCGCGCGACGATCCAGGCGAGCGGCGTCGCGATGAGGCAGGACAGCGCGCCGACGCTCAGCGCCATGGTGATCGCGACCACGAACGGCCGGCGCAGCGTGACGTCGGTCACGAGCGCCTTGAAATTGGCGAGCGTGAAGTTCCCGGCCTGGTCGGTGACGCTGTAATAGGCGAGCCAGGCCAGCGGCAGGACCACGAGCACGAGGAGCACGAGCGCAAGCAGAATGAAGATCGGCTGCGACCAGTCGATCGAGATGCGCCGTGCGGGGACCTGGGTCCCGACGTGGCTCGCCGCCGTCATGAGGGCTCCGTTCTGGTCAGGCGTCGCCGCGTTCCGAACCTTGGAACGGGGCGATCGTCAGGCATGTGCGTTTGCGGGAGCGGGGCGCCGGCGAGCCGAGCGCTCCGCACGAGGTTTCGGCTGGAATCTGTCGGCTCGTGACGGCACCGGGAGGGGCGGGGCTGTCGGCCCCGCGCCTCCGTAGGGATGCGATCCTCAAACAACCCGACAGGCTCTAGGTGCCGAAATACTCTTCGTACTTCTTCTTGATGGTCTCGATCTCGGGCTCGAGCTTCACGGGATCGGAGTAGAGCAGCTTGATCTTGGACAGGGGCGTGCGGGTCTCCTTCTCCTTCACGCCCGGGTGATAGGAGCGCAGGCCTCCCACGTCGCTGTTGAGCTGCTGGGTGTCCTTGTCGAAGATGAAGGAATAGAACAGCTTCGCGGCATTCGGGTGCGGCGCGTTCTTGAGCAGCGCCGCATGGCCGATGGCGACCGGCGTTCCTTCCGTGGCGTAGACGATCTCGACCGGAACGCCCGTCTCCTTCAGCATGAACATGTTGTATTCGTTGCCGTCGGCCTGGATCGAGCGCTCGCCCTGGGCGAGCTTCTTCGGCGGCTCGGTCGAGGACTGCACCTGCATGATGCGTTGCTTGCCGAGCTTCTCGAAATAGTCCCAGCCGAGCGCGCGGCTGAGGGCGTCGGTGCCGGTCATTACGGTGCCGCTGTAGCCCGGATGCGCCTTGACGATGCGCCCGCGCCACTTCGGGTTCAGGAGATCCGCGTGGCTCTTCGGCGCGTCCTCGGCCTTCACCTGCTGGGTGTTGTAGCCGATGACGGAGAGGTGCGCGCGGTAGGCGGCGTAATAGCCGTCGGCGTCCTTGGCGTCCGCAGGCCAGTTCTTGGCGACTTCCGCGGGCACGGCCTGGGCGAGCCAGCCGTTGCGCTTGAACAGGAGGAAGTGAACGGCGTCCGAGGTCTCGATCACGTCGGCGTTGTGGATGTTGCTGCCGTATTCCTGGCTGATGCGCTGGAACACGCGCTCGGACCCGGACCGCTCCACCTTCACCTTGATGCCGGGATACTTCTCCTCGAAGGCCTTCCCGACCCGCTCGGCCACGGCGACGTCGGTCGCGGTGTAGAAGGTGACGGTGCCCTCCTTCTTGGCGGCCTCGATCAGCTCGGGCGTCACCTCGTAGGGCTTCGGCGCTCCGGACTGCGCCAGAGCGGGCGTGAGCCCGACCGCCGTGGACAGCACGAGGCCGGCCAGCACGGTGCGACGGTCAAACGTCAATCGCGTCATCGTTTCCTCCATGGACTTTGTCGTTGTGGTGGGGGCCGCGGTCGCCGTGCTCTCCACGGCGGCTGCGGCAGGGTCCGCCCGGTCGTTGCCGGGCCGAGGTCAGGCGCTCACCGCGCCAGGGCGCGGCAATGCTCCTGCGGGAAGTGCAGCCAGACCGGCTGGCCGCGCTCGATGGCGAGGTCGGGCCGGGTCACGGTCCTGACCTGTTCGCCGGAGGGCAGCTCGACGAGGTAGTCCCGGTGCGAGCCGAGATAAACCTGCCGCAGGACGGTCCCCTTCGCCCAGTTCAGAATTTCGTCGCGGGGGTGCGGGTCGAGCACGATGTCGTGATGGCGCACCGAGACCACGGCCTCGTCGCCGGAGCCGAACGTGCCGTCCCCGCATTGCAGGCGCACCGAGCCGCAATCGACCGTATTGGCGTCGAGCCGCCGCCCCTTGAGGATGTTGGTGCCGCCTAAGAAGCGCGCCACGAACTCGGTCTGGGGCCGCTCGTACACCTCCTGCGGGCTGCCCGCCTGCTCGATCCGACCCTGGTTCATCACGACGATCAGATCCGCGGTCGTCATGGCCTCGGCCTGATCGTGGGTCACGTAGACGGTGGTGTAGCGGTACTCGTCGTGGAGCCGGCGGATCTCGAACCGCATCTCCTCCCGCAGATTCGCGTCGAGGTTCGACAGGGGCTCGTCGAGGAGGAGCGTCTCGGGCTCGACGACGAGCGCGCGGGCGAGCGACACGCGCTGCTGCTGCCCGCCCGACAATTCGCTCGGGTAGCGGTCGGCCAGCGCTTGGAGGCGCGTCACGGCGAGGATGCTGTCGACGCGCTGGGCGATCTCGGCCTTGGGGAGCTTGCGCAGCGCCAGACCGTAGCCGACGTTCTCGCGCACGTTCATGTGCGGCCAGAGCGCATAGCTCTGGAAGATCATCGACATGCGGCGGCGCTCGGGCGGCTCGGCGACGCCCTGCGACGAGACGGTCCGGCCGCCGACCCGGATCTCGCCGCCGTCCGGCACGATGAACCCGGCGATCAGCCGCAAGGTGGTGGTCTTGCCGCAGCCCGACGGGCCCAGCAGGCAGACGAGGTTGCCCTTCTCGACCGCCAGATCGATGGAATCCACCACGGCGAGGGGTCCGTACCGCTTGGTGAGCCGGGACAGCTCGAGAAATGCCATTCGTCCTCCGGTGGACGCAGCCCCGCCGCGGGCCCTGCGGCTCGCGCGCTGCTTTCCGACTTTTGTTGCATGAAGCCTAGGAAGCCCCCGAGGGATTGTCAACAATCAGCACGCACTTTTGCATATTGTTGACATTCGGCAGGCTACGATCTACCTCGGGATCGGGAGGAGCATCCGTGTCCGCCAGCGCGATCGAACTCTTGAGGTCCCATTCGCTGCCGATGCTGCTCGAGCGCGAGATCGAGCGGGTGATCCTCGGCGGGGAGTACAATCCCGGCGACCGCATCAACGAGAAGGAACTGGCGCTCCGCTTCGGGATCAGCCGCGGCCCGATCCGCGAGGCGTTGCGCACCCTGGAGGCCACCGGACTCGTCGAGCAGATCCCGAACCGGGGCGTGTTCGTGCGCCGGATGTCGGCCGCGCAGGCCGACGACATCTACGAGGTGCGGGCCGCGCTCTTCGCCCTCGCGGGCCGGCTGCTCGCCTCCCGCGCCACGGACGAGGAGGTCGCACGCCTGCGCGCCTTCGTGAGCGCCATGGACGCGGCGATCGCCCGCGACGATTTCGACGCCTACGCCGCGGAGAACTTCGCCCTGCACGAGTACATCGTCGAGCGGGCCGGCAACGGGGTCCTGGCCTCGCAATATCTCGGGCTCATCAAGCAGCTCCGCCTCTACCGCGCCCGCAGCCTCATGTTCGGCAATGCCATGCGGGCGTCCAACGCGGAGCACCGCCAGATGGTCGAGGCGATCGCGGCGCGCGACCCGGACCGGGCCCAGGCCGCCCATTACAACCACGTCGCGACGGCGAAGATGCGGCTGAAGGCGCATCCCAGCCTGACCGCGGCGACCGCATGACCCAGGAGCTTCATTCGTGACCCAGGCCGGATCCACCATCACCGAGCAGGCCCTGCGCTTCGTCGAGCGGGTGTCCTACGACGACCTCACCCCGGAGGCGCTGCGGATCGGGCGGCGCTGCATCGTCGACACGGTCGGCCTCTACCTCGCGGGCTCGCAGGAGCATTCGGTGCGCATCCTGATCGGCGACGCGCTCGACCAGGGCGGGCGCGCCGACGCCCCCCTCCCCGCCGGCGGTTCCGCGCGGGTGCCGGCGGCGCTCGCGGCGCGCGTGTGGGGCACGGCCGGCCATGCGCACGACTGGGACGACACGCAAGTCTCGCACGACCCCGCCCACGTCTACGGCCTCCTCACGCACCCCTCGGTGCCGCCGCTGACGGCCGCGCTCCTCGTCGCCGAGCGCATCGGCAACCGCGACGGCCGCGCGGTCATGCTCGCGTTCCAGACGGGCTTCGAGGTCGAGTGCAAGATCTCGGAATGGATGAAGCCGCGCCACTATCGCCGCGGCCACCATTCGAGCGGCACGGTCGGGACCTTCGGGGCCTGCGTGGCGGCCGCCAAGCTCCTCGGTCTCAAGGGCGACCGTCTCGCCCACGCCTTCGGGATCACGGCGAGCCTGGCGGCCGGCATCCGGGTGAACTTCGGCACCATGACGAAGCCGCTGCATGTGGGCCGCGCCTGCGAGAACGGCGTCACCGCGGCGCTCCTCGCCTCGCAAGGGTTCGAGGCCGACCCGACGGCGCTCGACGGCCAATGGGGCTTCTTCTCGGTGATGGGCGAGGGCTTCGAGCCCGAGAAGGCCAAGCAGGGCTTCGGCAACACGCTCACGATCGAGAACCCCGGCGTGTCGATCAAGCCCTATCCCTCGGGCATCCTCACGCACCAGTCCATGGACGCCATGCTCAAGCTCGTGCTCGACCACGACCTGAAGCCCGAGCAGGTCGAGCGCGTGCGCTTCTTCGCCGGCAAGAACATCATCGAGCCGATCCGCTATCCGATCGCGAAGAACCACCTGCAGGCGAAGTTCTCGATGCCGGCGCTGCTCGCCATGATCGTGCTCTGCCGCCGCGCGAGCCACCACGAGTTCGAGGACGCCTTCGTGGCGGGCGCGGCCATGCAGGACCTGCAGGCACGCACGGAGGTCGTCAACGACGCCGAGATCGACGCGCGCGGCTACGATCTCATCCGCTCGCGCATCGAGGTCGAGACCCGGGACGGCCGCACCCTCGTGCAATGGGCCGACGAGCGCTATCGCGGCGGCCCGCTCAACCCGATCAGCGACGCCGATCTCGACGGCAAGTTCCGCATGTGCGCGGAAGGCGTGGTGGACGGCGCGCTCCAGGACGAGCTGCTCGGCCTCGCGCGCGGCCTCGATCAGGGCGCCGACCTCGCGCGCATGATGGCAATCATGGCGGGCACGGGCGCGGATGCCCGGGCTGCCCGGAGCGCCGCTCAGTAGGACGACAGGACCCGGGGAAGACCGCCCGCCAAGAGGCGGCCCCGATCACAGGAGGAAAACCATGACATTGAGACTGAAAGCCTTGACGATCGCGGGCGCCCTGGTGGCAGGAACCCTGTCGTGGACCGGCGCCGCATGGGCGCAGGCCGCGGAGTATCCCCACAAGGTCGTGACGCTCGTCACCCATTCGAGCCCGGGCGGCGGCAGCGACGTGTTCCTGCGCGAGATGTCGAAGCATCTCGGCAAGTACATCGGCGCCACCTTCGTGGTCGAGAACGTGCAGGGCGGCAGCGGCGCGAAGGCCATGTCGCGCGTCGCCTCGGCGCCCGCCGACGGCAGCGTGTTCTATGCCACGACGCCGACCTACATCTACACCTCGCTCCTCAGCAAGCCGGCGAACACCTACAAGGACCTCGAGCCCTTGGTGAACTTCTTCGCCGACAGCGAGGTGGTCTACACGCGCACCGACGGGCCGTTCAAGACCTTCGCGGACGTGATGGACCACGCCAAGAAGGCCCGCGGCCGCTGGGGCGCCGCGAACCCGGCCTCGCTCGAGCGCCAGGCGGCCGAGCAGCTCAAACGCGCGGCCGGCGTCAACGCCGCGATCGTGACGCACGAGGGCGGCGGCGACATGATGCTGAACGTGCTCAACGGCACCCTCGACATCGGCATCGGCGAGATCCAGGAGGTGCGCTCCCAGCTCGAGGCCGGCAAGATCCGCCTGCTCGCGACCTTCAACCCGCAGCGCATCCCCGACAAGCCCGACGTCCCCACCGTCAAGGAATCCGGGTACGACATCGCGCTCGTGAAGTTCCGCGGCCTCGCGGGCCCGAAGGGGCTGCCCGAGAACGTCACGAAGGTCTGGGACGCGGCGGTCCAGAAGGTGCTCGCCGATCCGGACTACAAGAAGGCCTACGCGGCCGAGGTGCTGGTCCCGAACTTCATCCCCCACAAGGACTATGCGGGCTTCGTGAACAACTTCGCGAGCACCACGGAGGCCTTCCTGAAGGAGACCGGCGCGATCAAGTAGCGCGACCGGTTCCGTCGACGCGCCGGGCGGCCTCCCCTGCCCGGCGCCCTTTTCCCGCCCCCGGGCCGAGAGACCCCCATGAACAAGGACGTCTTGAGCGGGCTCGTCCTGCTCGTGATCGCCGGCCTGTACTATGCGGCGACGGGCCAGATCGCGGACAGCACGCTCTCCGACGAAGTCGGGGCGGACGGCCTGCCGCGGGTGCTCAGCATCCTTCTCGCCAGCCTCGGCCTGCTGCTGCTCGTGCGCTCGCTGCTCGCGGCTCGTGCCGCGCCCCGGCTCGCGGCCGTCGCGGCCGACGGCAAGGAAGCCGACGCGCGCCTGCCGCGCGCCCTCGGCTTCCTCCTCTTCGGCGCCGCCTACGTGCTCGTGCTGCCGTTCCTCGGCTACCTCGCGAGCACCGCGCTCCTCATCGGCGCGATCGCGCTGTTCGAGCGCACGGAGCGCCCGTCGATGGTGCCCGTGATCGCGATCGGCGGCGCTGTCCTCTACTGGGCCATCTTCGTGAAGCTGCTGGGCGTCAACCAGCCGGTCGGCTCGCTCTGGCGGGGGATCCTGTCGTGACGACCCGCAGCGCCACCCCCGCTCCGGGCCTCCTCCCATGAATCACCTCTGGGACATCGTCCAGCTCGTGACCACGACGCCGCTCGTCTTCGTGGCGATCGGCGGGCTGATCTGGGGCATCCTCGGCGGCGCGCTGCCGGGGATCTCGGCTTCGATCACCATGGCTCTCGTGCTGCCGTTCACCTACACGATGAACCCGGCCATGGCGATCGCGCTGCTCGCCTGCGTCTACATCGGCGCGGAATACGGCGGCTCGATTCCGGCGATCCTGATCCGCACCCCCGGCACCAACTCGGCCGCCGCCACCGTGATCGACGGCTACGAGCTCAACCGGCAGGGCCGAGCGGGCGAGGCCCTCGGCATCTCGCTCATGTCGGGCGTGGTCGGCAGCCTGTTCGGGCTCGCGATGCTGGTGCTCCTCACCGAGCCCCTGTCCTGGGTCGCGCTCCTGTTCAAGCCCACCTCCTATTTCGCCCTCGGCATCTTGGGGCTGAGCGTCATCGCGTCCATGACGGGCGGCTCGCTCGTCAAGGGCCTCGCTGCCGCGGTGATCGGCCTCATGATCGCCACCGTCGGGACCGACCCGATCTCCGGCGTCACCCGCTTCACCTTCGGGGTTCCGGATCTCCTCAGCGGCGTCGAGCCCGTGCTCGTGATGGTCGGCCTCTTCGCGCTGACCGAGCTCATGAGCCAGTCCGGCACCTCCAACATCCCGCGCCTCAAGGACTCGATCCGCATCAAGCTCCCGAGCCTGGCGGTGATGAACCGGCTGAAGCGCTCGCAATTCATCGGCTGCCTCTTCGGCCTGTTCGAGGGCCTCACCCCCGGCGGCGGCGGCTCGATCGCGGCCTTCATGTCCTACAACGAGGCCCGGCGCTGGTCGAAGACCCCGGAGAAGTTCGGCAAGGGCTCGGAGGAGGGCGTCGCGGCCCCCGAGACCGCCAACAACACGGTGGCGAGCACCACGCTGATTCCGCTGCTGAGCTTCGGCATCCCGAGCTCGAACTCGACCGCCGTGCTCCTCGGCGGGCTCCTCATGCACGGGCTCCTGCCGGGGCCGCGCCTGTTCGAGCAGAACCCGCAGGTGATCGACAGCCTCTATGTGGGCTCGCTCATCGCGATCATCGCGCAGATCGGCGTCGGGATCGTGATCCTGCCGGCCTGCATCTGGCTCGTGAACCGCCCGCGCCCCTATCTCGCCGGCTTCATCTTCGCGCTGATCCTGTCGGGCATCTACACCCTCAACAACAGCACCTTCGACCTCGGCCTCGCGCTGGTGCTCGGCCTCGTGGGCTATTTCATGCGCCTCGCCCAGTTCCCGTTCCTGCCGATGATCCTCGGCGTCGTGCTCGGGCATATGGTGGAATCGAGCTACCGCCGCTCGCTGGTGCTCTCCGGCGGCGACCACGCCATCTTCCTCGAAGACCCGATCGCGGTCGGCCTGCTCCTCGCGGCCGCCGGCTTCGCGATCTACTCGCTCACCCGCGAGTACCTCGACGCCCGCGCCCTGCGTCTCCAGGGCGCCCGATCCTAACCTGACCGAGCGCGGACGCCGCGGGGCCCGCGCCGCCAAGCTCCAAGGAGCCCTTCCGTGAACCAGCACAATCCCGTCCGCACGCCACCCGTCGCGCCGCAACTCGCCGCCTTCGCGGCCGGCGCCCGTCCGACGGCCGCGGCGCAGGCGGTCTGCGGCCGCTTGATCTTCGACATCGTGGGACTGGCGGTCGCCGCGCGCGGGACCGACTACGTGGCGGCGGCGCTCGCGAGCGCCGTCAACGAGGGCCCCTGCACGGCCCTCGGGCACGGGCGCCGCCTCGGCGTCTACGATGCCGCCCTCGTCAACGGCACGGCGGCGCACGGCGAGGATTACGACGACACCTTCGAGGGCGGCCCCGTGCATGCGGGCGCGGTCGTGGTGCCGGCCGTGCTCGCGATCGCCGAGCAGCGCGGCCTCTCGGGCGAGGCGGTGATGCGCGGCATCGCGGTCGGGACCGAGATCATGTGCCGCCTAAGCCTCGTGGCCCCGCAGGCGACCCACAAGGCCGGCTTCCATCCCACCGCCATCTTCGGCGCGCCGGCGGCTGCGGCGGCGGTCGGCGCCGCGCTCGGCCTCGGCGAGGATGCGATCGCCCGCGCGCTCGGGATCTCGGCGAGCCTGGCCTCCGGCATCATCGAGTATCTCGCCGACGGCAGCTCGACGAAGCGCCTCCATGCGGGTGCGGCGGCGCAGTCCGGCATCCGCGCCGCGCTCTTGGCCGAGGCCGGCTTCACCGGGCCCGTCACCGTGTTCGAGGGCGCGCACGGCCTCTACAAGGCCTTCGCGCCGTCCAAGACGCCCGAGTTCGGCCGCCTCCTCGACGGCCTCGGCGAGAACTGGATCCTCGAGACCCTCGCGTTCAAGCCCTATGCCTGCGGGACCATGACCCAGCCCTTCGTGGATTGCGCGATCCGCCTCGCCCGCGAGGGCGTGAAGGCGGACGACATCGTCTCGATCATCTGCAAGGTCGGCGAGGGCACCGTGCACCGGCTCTGGGAGCCGCTGGCCGACAAGCACCGGCCGCCGAACGGCTATGCCGGCAAGTTCTCGACGCCCTATTGCATGGCGGTCGGCTTCCTCTCGGGCGAGGCCGGGCTGGGCGAGTTCACCGACGAGCGCGCGCACGATCCGGAGGTGCGCAGGCTTGCCGCAAAGGTTTCCTACGAGATCAATCCGAACGACGAGTACCCGCGCAACTTCAGCGGCCATCTCAAGGCGGTGCTCGCGGACGGGAGCGTGCGCGAGCTTCACCAGCCCCACATGCGCGGCGGCGCCAAGGAGCCCCTGAGCGATGGGGAGCTCGCCGACAAGCTCGAGGCGAACCTGCGCTTCGGCGGGTTCGATTCGGGCCGCATCGCCGCCCTGCGATCGGCCCTGCAGGCGATCGTCGCGGGCGGCACGGTCGACCTCGCGGCGGCGCGCTCATGAGCCCGGCACCGTCAGGGCACCTCGCCTTCGCGGGCCGGGAGCTTCAGGGGCGCGTCGCGCTCGTCACCGGCGCCTCGCGCAATATCGGCCGGGCCATCGCGCTCGCGCTCGCCGACGGCGGCGCCGCCGTGGTGGTGTCGGCGCGCCGCGACCGGGCCGCCCTCGATGCGGTCGTGGCGGACATCGAGGCGGCGGGCGGCCGGGCGGTCGCGGTCCTCGGCGACGTGGCCCGTCCCGAGGACGTGGCGCGCCTCGTGGAGGCGGGCGTCGCGGCCTTCGGGCGCCTCGACGTCCTCGTCAACAACGCCGCCATCCGCAACGAGGCCCCCTTCGAGGAGCTCACCTTCGAGGCCTGGCGCGAGGTTTTCGGGGTGGCGCTCGACGCGCCGTTCCTGTGCGCCAAGGCGGCCCTGCCCTGGCTCGCCCGGTCGGATCAGGCCGCAATCGTGAACATCGGCGGGCTCACGGCCTATACGGGCGCGACGCACCGGGCCCACGTGGTCGCCGCGAAGGCGGGGCTCGACGGGCTCACCAAGGCGCTGGCGCACGACCTCGCCCCGCACGGCGTCACGGTGAATCTGGTCTCGCCGGGCCTGATCGAGACCGCGCGGGCAGGCGCCCAGCCGCACCATCACGGCAGCCGGGCCAATCTCGCGGGCCGGCGGGGCGCGCCCGGGGAGGTCGCCGCCATGGTGCGCTTCCTGTGCGGGCCGGGCGCCCGCTACGTCACGGGCCAGACCCTGCACGTGAACGGCGGCGCCTACCTGCCCTGAAGGCGTCCCGCGCCCCCGGACCGGCGGTCCATTCCGGACCATTCCAGTGTCACCGCGGCCCGCGGCCGGGGCGCCCATCACGATCCCGTCAGATCGCATCCAGCCGGGGCGGGATGCCCGATGCCGCAAGCCCTGCGGCGTCGGCAAGCCGGCTACACATCCCGACCGCCATGCTCTAGTCTCCTCGCGCCCGCCCCAAGAACCCGTCAGGTCAACCCCGCGGAGGAAACATGTTTCGCCGTCTCGCCGTTCTCGCGACCCTGGCCGGCGCCGCCCTCGCCGGCACCGCCGCCCTGGCCCAGGCCCCGTCCGGCAAGGTCACCGTGGTGACCTCCTTCTCCAAGGACGTCACGGATCCCTTCAAGGCCGCCTTCGAGAAGGCGTATCCCGGCACGCGCCTCGAAGTTCAGAACCGCAACACCAATGCGGGCGTGAAGTTCGTCGAGGAGACGAAGGGCAACAACCAGACCGACCTGTTCTGGGCCTCGGCGCCCGACGCCTTCGAGGTGCTCAAGGGCAAGGGCCTGCTCCAGAAGTACCAGCCCAAGGCCACCGGCATCCCGGAGAAGATCGGCGCCTTCCCGATCAACGATCCCGAGGGGCACTATTTCGGCTTCGCGGCCTCGGGCTACGGCATCATGTGGAACACCCGCTACGCCCAGGCCAACAAGCTGCCCGAGCCCAAGGACTGGAGCGACCTCGCCAAGCCCGCCTATTACGATCACGTGGCAATCTCGGCGCCCTCGCGCTCCGGCACCACCCACCTCACCATCGAGACGATCCTGCAGGGCGAGGGCTGGGACAAGGGCTGGCGCACCGTCAAGGAGATGGCGGGCAACTTCAGCCAGATCACCGAGCGCTCCTTCGGGGTCCCGGAGGCCGTGAACTCCGGCCAGACCGGCTTCGGCATCGTGATCGACTTCTTCGCCTTCTCGTCGCAGGCCTCGGGCTTCCCGGTGAAGTTCGTCTATCCCACCGTCACCACCATCGTGCCCGCCAATGTCGGCATCATCGCCAACGCCCCCAACAAGGCGGGCGCCGAGGCCTTCGTGGAGTTCGCGCTCTCGCCCGCCGGCCAGGAGGTGCTGCTCGAGCCCTCGATCCGGCGCCTGCCCATCAACCCGGCGGTCTACGCCAAGGCGCCGGCCGACTACCCGAACCCGTTCAAGGATCCGTCGCTCGGCTCCCGCGTCAAGTTCGACGTGAACGTGTCGGAGAAGCGCACCGCGGTCGTCGACGGCCTGTTCGACCAGCTCATCACCTTCCAGCTCGACGCCATCAAGGGCGCCACCAAGGCGGTGCACGAGGCGGAAGCCGCGCTCGCCAAGAAGGACAACCCGCAAGCGCGCGCCCTCGTCAAGGAGGCGCGCGACCTCATCGCGGCGATGCCGGTGAACGAGCAGCAGGCGGCCTCGCCGGAGACCGCCGGCGCGTTCACGGGCGCGAAGGAGAAGGGCGCCCGCCAGGCCGAGCTCGAGGCGCAATGGGCGGCCTTCGCCAAGGAGCGCTACGCGCAGGCCAGGGCCAAGGCCGAGGAAGCCGCGAAGCTCGCGCGCTGAACCGACAAGCAGGGGGCGGTCTCCGGGCCGCCCTCCCCTCGCCTGATCTGTCCCGTACGAGTTGAGAGCCCGTGTCCGCGACGCTCGCCCCCGCAGCCGCCCGCCCCGCGCCGCGGCTGTTCGCATCGCCGGGCCAGGCGCTGGCCGCGGCCGCGATCGCCCTGTTCCTGCTCCTGTTCCTGGTGTGGCCTGTCGCGACGGTGATCTACGTCGCCTTCACCGAGAAGGGATCGGGCGCCTTCACGCTGATCAACTTCGTGGATTTCGCGCGCACGGACCTCTTCGTGCGCTCGTTCTGGAATTCGGTCTACGTCTCCGCGATGTCGGTGGTGCTGGCCTCCGTGTTCGCCCTGCCGCTCGCCGCGATCACGACCCGGTTCGAGTTCCGCGGCGCGGCGCTGGTCCAGACGCTCGGCTTCATCCCGCTCATCATGCCGCCCTTCGTGGGCGCGGTCGCGATGCAGCTGTTCTTCGGGCGCAACGGCAGCGTCAACCTGCTGCTCGACGAGGGGTTCGGCTTCAAGATCCCGTTCATGGAGGGGCTGAACGGCGTCGTGTTCGTGCAGTCCGTGCACTACTTCCCGTTCATCCTCGTCAACCTCTCCGCGGCCCTGCGCAACATCGACCGCTCCATGGAGGAGGCGGCGCAGAATCTGGGCAGTTCCGGCTTCCGCCTCTTCCGCCGGATCGTCTTCCCGCTCGCGCTGCCGGGCTATCTCGCGGGCGCCTCGCTCGTGTTCGTGAAGGTGTTCGACGACCTCGCGACGCCGCTCCTCCTCAACGTCAAGGACATGCTGGCGCCGCAGGCTTACCTGCGCGTGACCTCGATCGGCATCGCCGACCCGATGGGCTACGTGATCTCGGTGGTGCTCATCGTGGCCTCGATCCTCGCCATGTGGGCCTCGGCCGCCGCGACGCGCGGCCGCGACTACGCCACCGTGCAGCGCGGCGGCGGCGGCCTCGCCCGGCGGCGCCTGCGCCCGTGGGAGAGCGCCGCGGCCTATGCGGTCGTCGGGCTGATCCTGGCGCTCGTGCTCGCGCCGCATCTCGGGCTCCTCCTGCTCTCCTTCGCGACGGTCTGGTCGTTCAGCCCGCTTCCCGACGCCTATACGCTCGCCCATTACGGGCGCGTCTTCGGCGCGAGCGCGGACTACATCAAGAACACCCTGATCTACGCCTCCCTCGCCGGGCTCATCGACGTGGTGCTCGGCGCGGCCATCGCCTATCTCGTCCTGCGCACCCGGCTCGTCGGGCGCCACTGGCTCGACTGGGCCGCGAGCGCCGCGCTCGCGGTGCCGGGCGTGGTGCTCGGGATCGGGTATCTGCGCACCTTCTACGGCGTCCAGTTGCCGGGCGGGCAGCCGCTCGCGACCTTGTGGATCACGATCGTGCTCGCGCTCGCGATCCGGCGGCTGCCCTACGCCTTGCGGGCCTGCTACGCCGCGCTCCAGCAGATCTCGACCTCGCTCGAGGAGGCGGCCGAGAACCTCGGCGCCAACAAGGCGCGCACGGTCCGCCGCATCGTCCTGCCGCTGATGACCGGCGGCATCCTCGCGGGCTTCATCTCGAGCTTCTCGACCGCGGCGGTCGAGCTCTCCGCCACGCTCATGCTCGTGCAGTCGAACTCGGACGCACCCCTGGCCTACGGCCTCTACGTCTTCATGCAGTCGCCCGCCGGCCGCGGCCCCGGCGCCGCGCTCGGCGTCATCGCCGTGGTGCTCGTGGCGGCTTGCGCCCTCCTCTCCCACCTCGTGATCGAGCGCGGCCAGAAAGCCCGCGGCGCGGGTCACTGAAACGGGTCCCCCGATGAAGCAGCCGCTCCGCTCCTCCGCCCTCGTCGCCTTCCTGCTCCTTCCTGCGCGGGGCCAGGGCCGATGAACCAGCCGCTCCGCTCCGCCGATCTCGCCGCCTCCGCGGCCGGCGTCTCGATCGAGGGCGTGAACCTGTCCTACGGCACGAACCACGTCCTCAAGGACGTGTCCCTCGACGTGCGCCCGGGCGAGTTCTTCGCCTTCCTCGGACCCTCGGGCTGCGGCAAGACCACGTTGCTGCGCCTCATCGCCGGCTTCAACCAGGCCGACAGCGGCCGGGTGCTGGTGGGCGGCAAGGACATCGCGCCCCTGCCGCCGTGGAAGCGCGACGTCGGCATGGTGTTCCAGTCCTACGCGCTCTGGCCCCACATGAGCGTGCGCCGCAACGTGGCCTTCGGCCTGGAGGAGCGCCGCCTGCCCCGCGCCGAGATCGCGCCCCGGGTCGAGGAAGCGCTCGAGCTCGTCGGTCTCGCAGGTCTCGCCGACCGGCGCCCGTCGCAGCTCTCCGGCGGCCAGCAGCAGCGCGTCGCGGTCGCGCGCACCATCGCGGTGCGGCCCAAGGTGCTCCTCCTCGACGAGCCGCTCTCGAACCTCGACGCCAAGCTGCGCGTGCAGGTGCGGCGGGAATTGCGCGACCTGCAGCAGCGGCTCGGCATCACGACGATCTTCGTGACCCACGACCAGGAGGAGGCCAACACGATCTGCGACCGGATCGCGGTCATGAACGAGGGCGTGGTGCAGCAGGTCGGCACGCCGATGGAGCTCTACGAGCGGCCCGCCAACCTGTTCGTGGCCGGCTTCCTCGGCACCGCCAACATCCTCGCCGGCCGCATCGCCGGATCGGGCCCCGACCGGGCCTTCGAGATCGCAACCGGCCTGCGGCTTCCCGTCGACCCGGGGGTCGAGATCCCCGCGGGCGCGCGCCTCGTCTTCCGGCCGCAGGATGCGGTCCTCGGAAGCGGCGGCGACGCCGCCTCCCTGCCCGGGCGGATCGTGCACCGGGAATTCCTCGGCTCGTCCGTGCGCTACGGGGTCGAGATCGCGGGAACCGAGATCGTGGTCGACATGCCGTTCCGGGCCGGCAGCGCGCTGGAAGAGGTCGGCGCGCCGGTCGCCGTGACGATCCCGTCGCGCTCGGCGCTCTGGCTCGCGGCCTGATCGGCGCCGCGGGGCCCGCACGGGGAATGCCCGCTCCCGGGGCAGGGCCGGAAGCGGGCATCGGGGGCCGCGCATGGCGCGTCAATGGGCCTCGGAGCCCGTCCGCATGGCGCCCACGTAGCTCGCGCCGAGGCCCCAGGCGCCGCCATGGGCCCGCGCGATCTCGCCCACCTTCCCGGCGGTCTCCGTGCGGGCCCAGTCGCGCTGCCATTCCAGCATCAGCGCGATCCAGTTGATCGGGGTCGCGCCGGCCTGCACCAGGCGCTGGATGGCGCGGTCGTGGGTCTCGCGGCTGATGTCGCCCGACACGTCGGCGAGGATATAGACCTCGTAGCCCTCGCCGAGCGCCGACAGCGCCGGCAGCATCACGCAGTTCGCGGTCCACAGGCCCCCGATGACGATCTTGCGGCGGCCCGAGCGGCGGATCTCGTCGACGACGCGCACGTCGTCCCACAGGTTGATGGCCGTGCGGTCGTAGACCGGGAGCTCCTTGCGGGCATCGGTCACCGGCCGGAAGAACGGGCCCGCGAAGGTCCTGGCATTGGCGGTGGCGAGCACGGTCGGGACGCCGAACACCTGGGCGGCCTTGGCGACGCCGACCGCGTTGTTGACGAGGCTCGTCGGGTCGATGGAGCCGACCGTCAGGCCGAACATGTCCTGCAGGTCGACGAGGACGAGGAAGCTGTTCTCCGGCGTGAGCGGCTCGAGGTAGCGGCTCTCGGCGACGGGCTTCGGGGCCTGGGCCTGGGCGGGGGCCGGCAGGGGAAAGGCGGCGGCGAGCGCCGCGAGGGCGGCCGCGACAATCGTGGTCTTCATGGGTGATCTCCTTCGCTTCGACGCTCCGGCGGATCGGCAGTTCGGACCGGCCTGGATCGTGGGGAGGAGTGTGGCTAGTCTTTCCCCCGGGATCATCGCCGCGCGCGCGAACTCACTTTTCACCCGCGGAGAACAATGTGGACCTGCTCAGCGCCATGCGCTCCTTCCGCCGGGTGGTCGAGCGCGGCAGCTTCAGCCATGCGGCCGAGGATCTCGCGCTCTCGGCCGCCGGCCTGAGCAAGCAGATCCGCCTGCTGGAAGAGCGGCTCGGCACGGTGCTGATCCACCGCACCACGCGCCGCATGAGCCTGACCGACCCGGGCCGCACCTATTTCGAGGAATGCTGCCGCATCCTCGACCGTCTCGACGAGCTGGAGCGCAGCATCTCGGACGAGGGCGAGGCGATCGCCGGGCGCCTGCGGGTGAACGCGCCGATGTCGCTCGGGCTCACCCTGCTGTCGCCGGCCCTGCCGCGGTTTCTCGCGGCGCATACCGGCGTCGCGCTCGACCTCACCTTGAGCGACCAGCTCCTCGACGTGGTCGGCTCCGGCTTCGACGTGTCGATCCGGGTGCGGGCGGAGCTGGAGGATTCCTCCCTCGTGGCGCGCCGCCTCGCCGATTTCCGCCAGGTGATCTGCGCCGCGCCGGACTATCTCGCCCGGCACGGGACGCCCGCCACGGCCGCGGACCTCGGCAGCCATGCCTGCCTCGCCTACAGCCTCGCGGACCATCCCGGCACCTGGCGCCTCACGGGACCCGACGGCGAGGTCGCGGTGCAGATTCCGACCCGCCTCACGGTCAACAACAGCATGGTGCTGCGCGACCTGATCCTGGCGGGTTCGGGCATCGGGTCCCTGCCCTCGTTCCTGGCCGAGCCGCACCTGTCGCGCGGCGACCTCGTCGCGGTGCTGCCCGACCACGCCTTTCCCGCGCGCCACGTCTTCGCGGTCTATCCGACCGGACGGCACCTCCAGCGCAAGGTCAGGGCCTTCGTGGACTTCCTCGCGGAGGTGCTCCGCGCGGGTTGAGGGGCATCGCGGCGGAGGTGCTCCGCGAGGGTTGAAGGGCAGGGTTGAAGGGCATCGCGGCGGAGGTCGCCCGACCGCCTCACGCGTGGATGGCGTGGCCGAGCGCCTTCAGGGCCGATTCGAGGAACCCTTCGCCGAGCGTCGGGTGCGCATGGACCGTGCCGGCGATGTCCTCGAGCCGCGCGCCCATCTCGAGCGCGAGGCCGAAGCTGGCGGCGAGCTCCGCCACCCCCGCGCCCACGGCCTGGATGCCGAGGACGAGGTGGTTGTCGGCCCGCGCCACCACGCGCACGAAGCCGTCCTCGCGCTCCAGCGTCATGGCGCGCCCGCTGGCCTGGAACGGGAACAGGCCGGTCTTCACCGCATGCCCCGCCCGCGCCGCCTCCTCGGGCGACAGGCCGACCGCGACGATCTCGGGATCCGTGAAGCAGACCGCCGGGATCGCGACCCGGTCCCAGGCGCGTTTGTGGCCGGCCAGGATCTCCGCCACCATCTCGCCCTGCGCCATCGCCCGGTGCGCCAGCATGGGCTCCCCCGTCACGTCGCCGATGGCGTAGACGCCGCGCATGGAGGTGCGGCAGCGATCGTCGATCCGGATGAACGGCCCGTCCCGGTCGAGGTCGATGGCCTCCAGGCCCCAGCCCTCCGTCGCCGGCCCGCGCCCGACCGTGACGAGGATCCGGTCGGCCGCGATCGCCGTCCTGCTCCCGTCGGCGCGCTCCACGGAGAGCGCGCCGCCGTCGAGCCCCTTCACCCGGGCGCCCGTCATGACCTCGACGCCGAGTTCCTGCACGCGCCGCGCCACCGGGCGCGTGAGCTCGGAATCGTAGAGCGGCAGGATCTGACCTTGCGCCTCCACGATCGTGACGCGGGAGCCGAGCTTGGCGAAGGCGGTGCCGAGTTCGAGGCCGATATAGCCGGCGCCCACCACCGCGAGCCGCTCGGGGATTTCGGCGAGGTCGAGGGCCTCGGTCGAGGAGATCACCTTGCCCCCGAAGGGCAGGACCGGCAGCGCTGCCGCGACCGAGCCGGTCGCGATCACGATCGTCTCGGCGCGGATCACCTGGAGCCCGAGCTCGGTCTCGACCTCGACGGTCTTGCCGTCGCGGAAGCGGGCGCGACCCTCGACGATCTTGACCTTGGCGCGCTTGAGCAGGCCCGCGACGCCGTTGTTGAGGCGCCCCACGATGGAGCCCTTCCAGGCCATGGTGCGGGCGAGGTCGATCCGCGGCGCACCGACCGCGATGCCGAGCCGGCTCTCCCCGGATGCCATGCGGCCGACCTTGTGGAACTCGTCCGCCGCGTGGATCAGCGCTTTCGACGGAATGCAGCCGACGTTGAGGCAGGTGCCGCCGGGCTTGGCGGCCTCGACGATCACGGTGCCGAGCCCGAGCTGGCCCGCCCGGATCGCGCAGGTGTAGCCGCCGGGGCCCGCCCCGATCACGAGGAGCTTGCAGGAGATCTCTTTCATCGGCCCGGGCCCTCGATGAAGATCAGCGCCGGCGTTTCGAGGAGCGCCCTGAGGCGCTGCACGAACACGGCCGCGTCCCAGCCGTCCACCACGCGATGATCGAAGCTCGACGACAGGTTCATCATCTTGCGCGGCACGAACGCGGCGCCGTCCCAGACCGGGCGGGTGGTGATCTTGTTGACGCCGACGATCGCGACCTCCGGGTGGTTGATGATCGGCGTCGTCACCACGCCCCCCATGGCGCCGAGCGAGGTGATCGTGATCGTCGAGCCGGTGAGCTCGTCGCGGGACGCGAGGCCCGTGCGCGCGGCTTCCGACACCCGCGCGAGTTCTGCCGCCGAGGCCCAGAGATCGAGCGCCTCCGCGTGGCGCACCACCGGCACCATCAGGCCGGACCCCGTCTGCGTCGCGATGCCGATATGGACGCCCGCATGCTGGTGCAGCACGCCGGCCTCGTCGTCGAAGAGCGCGTTGAGGCGCGGCTGCTCGGACAGCGCCCGCACCATGGCGCGCATGAGAAACGGCAGGACGGTGAGCCGCGGCCTCTCCTCGCGCTTCTCGCCGTTGAGGGCGGCGCGCAGATCCTCCAGCGCGGTGACGTCGACCTCCTCGACATAGGTGATGTGCGGGATGCGCTGGTGCGCGAGCGACATCTTCTCGGCGATGCGCCGGCGCAGGCCGACGATCTTGACGTCCTCGACCTCCGTCTTCGGCTGGAAGCCGGGCGCCGGCGCTGCGCCGGGGCCGCGCGCCAGGAAGGCGTCGAGGTCCTCGTGGGTGATGCGCCCGGCCGGGCCGGTCCCGGGCACCTGACGCAGGTCCACGCCGGATTCGCGCGCCCGCCGGCGAACCGCCGGCGAGGCGAGCGGCTTCTCGCCCGCCGGACGCGGCGCCCCCGCCGATGCGCCGGCCGCGGGCCGGGCCGGCGGCGGACGCGACGCGGACGCCTCGGGCGCCTTCGGGACGCGCTCGGGCGGCGCCGAATGGCGCGCGGCGTTCGAGGCTGCCCCGTGCGGCGAGCGGTCGACGCCGTCCGCGATCGGTTCGCCGCGCGCCGTCGCGGCGCTCCCCGGAGCGGCAGCCTTCTCTGCGGTCTCCCCGCCGTCCTCGCCCGCGACCTTGAGGCGGACGATCTCGGAGCCGATCGCGACCACGTCGCCGACCTCGGCGCCGAGCCAGACCACCTCGCCTTCCACGGGCGAAGGGATCTCGACCGTCGCCTTGTCGGTCATCACCGCGCCGAGAAGCGTATCCTCGCGCACGAGGTCGCCGACCTTGACGTGCCATTCGACGAGCTCGGCCTCGGCGACGCCCTCGCCGACGTCGGGGAGCCGGATGACATGCTCGGCCACCTTAAGCCTCCACCGTCTCGATGAGCGCCCGGCCGACCCGCGCCGGCCCCGGGAAGTAGTCCCATTCCTGCGCGTGCGGATAGGGCGTGTCCCAGCCGGCGACGCGCGCGACCGGCGCTTCCAGGTGATAGAAGCAATGCTCCTGCACGAGCGCGCAGAGTTCCGCGCCGAAGCCCGAGGTCAAGGTCGCCTCGTGGACCACGACGCAGCGGCCGGTCTTCTTCACGGAGGCCACGATCGCGTCGAGGTCGAGCGGGAGCAGGGTGCGCAGGTCGATGATCTCCGCATCGATCCCGGTCTCCTCCGCGGCGGCCTGGGCGACGTAGACCATGGTGCCGTAGGCCAGCACCGTCACGGCTGTCCCCTCGCGCCGCACGGCCGCCTTGCCGAGCGGCACCGTGTAGTGCCCGTCCGGCACCTCGCCGAGCTCGTGCTTGGCCCAGGAGGTGACGGGCCGCTCGTGATGGCCGTCGAAGGGGCCGTTGTAGAGCCGCTTCGGCTCCAGGAAGATCACCGGGTCGGGGTCCTCGATCGCGGCGATCAGCAGGCCCTTGGCGTCGAAGGGATTCGAGGGCACCACGGTTTTCAGCCCCGAGACGTGGGTGAACAGGGCCTCCGGGCTCTGGCTGTGCGTCTGCCCGCCGAAGATGCCGCCGCCCGTCGGCATCCGGACCACGATCGGGCAGGTGAACTGCCCGTTGGAGCGGTAGCGCAGGCGCGCGGCCTCGGAGACGATCTGGTCGTAGGCCGGGTACATGTAATCCGCGAACTGGATCTCGACGCAGGGCCGCAGGCCGTAGGCCGCCATGCCGACCGCGGCGCCCACGATGCCGAGTTCGCTGATCGGCGCGTCGAAGCAGCGGGTGCGGCCGTACTTGGCCTGGAGCCCCTGCGTCGCGCGGAACACGCCGCCGAAATAGCCGACGTCCTCGCCGAACACCACCACGCCGTCGTCGCGGCCCATCATGACGTCCATGGCGTCGCGGACCGCCTCGATCATCGTCCTACGGGGCACGGATTGCTCTCCCGCCAAAGGCCCTGGTCGTCATCCTACGCGGCACGGGTGAAACTCCAGCCGGAAGCCCTGGTCGTCGTCCTACGGAGCACAGATCACTCTCCTGCAAGCCGTTGCCGTCGTCACCGCGCGCCACGCGCTACACGCCCGCCTGCTGGCGCTGGCGGCGCAGGTGCGGCGGCATCTCGGCGAAGACGCCCTCGAACATGTCCTTCACGGAAGGCTTGCCGCCGGCATGCAGGGTGCCGTGCCGCTCGGCCTCCTTCTGGGCCGCGATCACCGTGTCGAGCACCTCGGCCTCCGCCTGCTTGTGGCGCTCCTCCGACCAGACGCCGCGCACGATCAGGTGGTTCTTGAGCCGGATCACCGGATCGCCGAGCGGCCAGGCGTCGGATTCGGTCTTCGGCCGATAAGCCGAAGGGTCGTCGGAGGTGGAATGCGCCCCGACCCGGTAGGTCACGTGCTCGATGAGCGTCGGGCCGAGGTTGCGCCGCGCCCGCTCGGCCGCCCATTTCGCCACCGCGTGCACGGCGAGATAATCGTTGCCGTCGACCCTGAGCGAGGCGATGCCGAAGCCGAGGCCCCGGGCCGCGAAGGTGCCGGAGCCGCCGCGCGCGATGCCCTGAAAGGTCGAGATCGCCCATTGGTTGTTGACGATGTTGAGCACCACGGGCGCCTTGTAGGTCGAGGCGAAGACGAGCGCGGCGTGGAAGTCGCTCTCGGCGGTCGAGCCGTCGCCGACCCAGCCGACCGCGATCTTGGTGTCGTTCCTGATCGCCGAGGCCATCGCCCAGCCGACCGCCTGGATATACTGCGTCGTGAGGTTGCCCGAGATCGAGAAGAAGCCGTGGTCCCGGGCGGAATAGAGCACCGGGAGCTGGCGCCCTTTGAGGGGATCGAGCTCGTTCGAGTAGATCTGGTTCATCATGTCGGCGAGCGGGTAGCCGCCGGCGATGAGGAGCCCGGCCTGGCGGTAGGTCGGGAAGTTCATGTCGCCGGGCAGGAGCGCCTTGCGGAAGGCGCAGGAGACCGCCTCCTCGCCCATGTGCTGCATGTAGAACGAGGTCTTGCCCTGGCGCTGGGCCATGAGCATCCGCGCGTCGAAGGCCCGGAGCGTCATCATGTCCTTGAGGCCCTGGAGCAGTTCCTCCTCGCTGAGGAGCCCGGCCCAGGGCCCGACCGCCTCGCCGGCGCGGTTGAGGACGCGGATCACCGAATAGGCGAGGTCGCGGATCGATTCCGGGTCGGCGTCGACCTCCGGGCGGGGCACCGAGCCGGCCTTGGCGATCGGGACGTTCGAGAAGTCGGGCGTGTCGCCGGGGCGCACGGCCGGCTCCGGGACGTGGAGGGAGAGCGGGGGGTAATCACCCATCTTCGGTGGCCTCGGCTTCGCTGCGGCGCCCGGTCCGGGAATCCGGAGCCGGGAGATTATCTGTCCTCTTCGCGCCCGATGAGAAGCGGGGCCGCGCGGTTTTCCGGCATAAAGCGTCGCGGCGGCGCCCCGCGACCGACCGCCGCGCCGGGCCGCCCGACCCTGCCGGCGCAGGGGCGGCGCGGCATCGCCGGCGGGCCGGATGCCCGGTTGACCCGCGGGCTCCGGGGGTTAGCATGCCCGAAAACGAGGAGGATCCCGTGCGCTCGACCCGATTGCCGGCCGTTGCCCTAGCCCTTGCCGCCCTGACCGCGACCGCGGCGCCCGCCGTCGCCCAGAAGGCCCGGGACACCATCCGCTTCGCCTACGACCAGGCGCCCGAGAACGTCGATCCCTTCTTCAACAACGTCCGGATCGGCGTCATCATCGGCCAGCACGTCTGGGACACCCTCGTCTACCGCGACCCCACTTCGGGCGAGTACAAGGGCCAGCTCGCCTCGGCCTGGCGCCAGGTCGACGACCGCACCCTCGAATTCGACCTGCGCCAGGGCGTCAAGTTCCACAACGGCGAGGAATTCGACGCCGACGACGTGGTCTACACCCTCAACTTCGTGGCGAAGCCGGACAACAAGGTCGTCACGCAGGGCAACGTGAGCTGGATCGAGAAGGCCGAGAAGGTCGACAAGCACAAGGTCCGGGTGGTCACCAAGACCGTGTTCCCGGCCGCGATCGAGTACCTCGCCGGGCCCGTGGTGATCCACCCGAACGAGTACTACGAGAAGGCCGGCCCCAAGGGCCAGAACGAGAAGCCGGTGGGCTCGGGTCCCTACCGGGTCGCGCAGCACGTGCTGGGCAAGTCCATCGTCCTCGAGCGCAACCCGGACTACTTCAAGGATTCGCCGAAAGGCGCGCCGAAGATCGGCAAGGTCGAGATCCGCTTCATCCCCGACCGCCAGACCCAGATGGCCGAGCTCCTCTCCGGCGGCGCCGACCTGCTGATGCACGTGCCGAACGACCAGGCCGAGCAGATCAAGACCGTGCCGAACCTGCAGGTCGTGAGCGGCGAGACGATGCGGTTCGTGTTCATCAACATCAACGCGCAGGAAACGTCCGCCTTCCCGATGCTGAAGGACATCCGGGTGCGCCAGGCCCTCAACCATGCGATCGACCGCGAGAGCCTGGTCAAGAACCTCGTGGGCGCGGGCTCGCGCGTCATCAACACGATCTGCTTCCCGGCGCAGTTCGGCTGCACCGACGAGGGCGCGCCGCGGTACAACTACGATCCCGAGAAGGCCAAGAAGCTCCTGGCGGAGGCCGGCTTCCCGAACGGCTTCGAGCTCCCCTTCGCGGCCTATCGCGAGCGGCATCAGACCGAGGCGATGATCAACTATCTGCGCGCGGTCGGGATCCGCGCCAACCTGAGCTTCCTGCAATACGCCGCCATGCGCGAGCAGGTGCGCGCCAACAAGATCGCCCTCACGCACCAGACCTGGGGCTCGTTCTCGGTCAACGACACCTCGGCCGCGACGCCGAACTATTTCGGCTTCGAGGTCGACGACGTGGCCCGCGACCCGGTCGTGCGCGACCTCCTCAAGGAGGGCGGCAGCACGGTCGACCCGGAGAAGCGCAAGGCCGCCTACAAGAAGGCGCTCACCCGCATCGCCGAGCAGGCCTACACGGTCCCGCTCTATTCGCTGCCGGTGTTCTACGCCGCCACCGCGGACCTCTCGTTCAAGGCCTATCCCGACGAGATGCCGCGCTTCTGGGAGATGACGTGGAAGTGATGGTCGCAAGGAGCCCGGCCGATGCCGCGCTTCCGGGAGATGACGTGAAGATGACCCGAACAGGCCGGGCTCCCGCAGGGGCCCGGCGGCCGGCGCCATGCTAGGCTACATCCTGAAGCGCGTCGGCCTCGCGCTCCTCGTCGCCTTCGCGGTGTCGATCATCAGCTTCTTCCTGCTGCGCCTCTCGGGCGACGTCGCCGCCGCGATCGCGGGCGAGGGAGCGCGGCAGGAGGACCTCGACCTCATCCGCAAGACCTACGGCCTCGACCGGCCGCTCGTGGTGCAATACGGCGAGTGGCTGTGGCGCACGCTCAACGGCGATCTCGGCCAGTCGCTCTACTTCAAGACCGACGTGGTCGGGCTCATCACCGCGAAGCTTCCCACCACCCTGCTCCTCGGAGTGCTGTCGCTCGCCTTCGCGCTCGCGCTCTCGATTCCGCTTGGCGTCCTCGCGGCCGTCTATGCGGGCGGGTGGATCGACCGCGTGGCGCTTGGCGTAGCGGTGGCGGGCCAGGCGCTGCCGAACTTCTTCTTCGCGCTCTGCCTCGTCATCCTGTTCTCGATCCGCCTGCGCTGGCTGCCGGTCTCGGGCAGCGGGACCTGGCTGCATTTCGTGATGCCGACGATCGCCCTCGGCTACTACATCACGCCGCCGCTCATGCGCCTCGTGCGCGCCGGGATGATGGAGGTGCTCTCCTCCGACTACGTCCGCACCGCGCGGGCCAAGGGGCTGTCGTCCACCTCGGTGATCTTCAAGCATGCCCTGCGCAACGCCATGGTGCCCGTGGTCGCGCTCGCCGCGGTGCAGCTCGGCTTCCTGCTCGGCGGCTCGATCGTGATCGAGAGCGTCTTCGCCCTCGACGGCCTCGGCTACCTCGCCTACCAGAGCATCAGCAACAAGGACTTCCCGGTGATGCAGGCGGTGCTCCTGCTGCTCTCGGTGGTCTATGTCGGCCTCACCCTGCTCGCCGACCTCGCGAGCGGCTGGCTCGACCCGCGCATCCGGATCTCGTGATGGCGCCCGTCCTCGCCCATCCCACGCGACGACCGGGAGGCCGCTGATGGCCGACACCCCTGCCTCCGCGCCCGGATCCCCGCTGATCGCCGCGGGCATCGTCGAACCGGTCCTTCCCGCCGCGCCGGCCGCGCCCGCCGGGCGCTGGCGCCGCGCGTTCCGGCACCGCAGCCTCCTCTTCGGCGCGATCCTCGTCGGGACGATCGTGCTCCTCGCGCTCCTCGCGCCCGTGATCGCGCCGCACGACCCTTACGCCCAGAACCTGACCCGTCGTCTCATCCCGCCGGTCTGGTACGACAAGGGCGTCTGGGCGCATCCGTTCGGGACCGACAATCTCGGCCGCGACTATTTCTCCCGCACCCTCTACGGCGCCCAGATCGCGCTCCTGATCGGCGCCTCCGTGATGGTGATCTCCGGGATCATCGGCACCGGACTCGGCCTGATGGCGGGCTATTTCGGCGGCAAGGTGGACCTCGCCGTCACCTTCATCGTCACGACCCGGCTCGCCATGCCGGTGGTGCTCGCCGCGCTCGCGGTCGTCGCGATGATCGGGAGCTCGCTCACCATCGTGATCCTGGTGCTCGGCCTCCTCAAATGGGACCGCTTCGCGGTCGTGATGCGCAGCGCCACCCAGCAGGTGCGCTCGCAGGAATACGTCGCCGCCGCCCAGGCCGCCGGCGCCTCGACGCTGTGGATCGTGTTCCGCGAGATCCTGCCCAACGTGCTGCCCCACCTCATCGTGGTCGCGACGGTCGAGGCCGGCAGCGCCATCCTGCTCGAGGCCGCGCTCTCGTTCCTCGGCCTCGGCGTCCAGCCTCCCCTGCCCTCCTGGGGGCTCATGATCTCCGAGGCCAAGGCCTTCATGTTCTTCTCGTTCTGGCTCATCGCGATCCCCGGCACCGCGCTCGCGCTCCTGGTGCTCGGCATCAACCTCCTCGGCGACGGCTTGCGCGACGCCTTCGCGCCCGGCGCGCGGGCGTGAGGACGGGAGCGATGGCGGAGCCGATTCTCACAGCCGAGAACCCCCGGACGCAGGCGGCGGAGCCGATTCTCGCCGTCGAGGGCCTGTCGGTCGACATCGCGACCGCTTCCGGCCCGCTCCATGCGGTGCGCGACATCGGCTTCTCGATCGGGCGCGGCGAATCCGTCTGCCTCGTCGGCGAATCCGGCTGCGGCAAGTCGATGACCTCGCTCGCGATCATGGGCCTCCTGCCCCCGGCCGCGAAGCGCCGCGTGCGCAAGCTCGCCTTCGCGGGCGAGGATCTCACGACGGCGAGCGGCCGGCGCCTCAATGCCCTCCGCGGCGACCGGATGGCGATGATCTTCCAGGAGCCCATGACGGCGCTCAACCCGGCCTATGCGATCGGCGACCAGCTCACCGAGGTGCACCGGCGCCACAAGGGCTCGACCCGGGCAGGGGCGCAGGACCGGGCCGTGTACCTGCTCGAGAAGGTCGGCATCGCCTCCGCGGCCCGCCGCCTCGGGCAGTACCCGCACCAGCTCTCGGGCGGCCTGCGCCAGCGCGTGATGATCGCCATGGCGCTCATGTGCGAACCGGACCTCCTCATCGCGGACGAACCCACCACCGCCCTCGACGTGACGATCCAGGCCCAGATCCTGCGGCTCCTGGCCGATCTCCAGAAGGAGTTCGGCGTCGCGCTCCTCCTCATCACCCACGACCTCGGCGTGGTGGCCCGCGTGGCCGACCGGGTCAACGTGATGTATGCCGGCGAGATCGTGGAAAGCGCCGACGTCGGGAGCCTGTTCGCGACGCCGCGCCACCCCTACACCCGCGGGCTTCTCGCCTGCATCCCGGCCCCGGGGCGCACCGCGCCGGGCGGGCAGCTCGGCACGATTCCGGGCACGGTGCCCTCCCTCGTCGGCGACCTCGCGGGCTGCGCCTTCCGGGCGCGCTGCGAGCTCGCGACCGCGGCCTGCGCGGGCGGCGCGCCGGAGCGGCGCGTCGGCGAGCACGCCGTCCGCTGCCTCGTGGAGGCCGCATGACGGCTCTTCTCGAGCTGCGCGGCGTCACCCGGACCTTCCAGGTCGGCCAGGGTCTGTTCGCGGCCAAGCGTTCCCTGCGCGCCGTCGACGGGGTCGACCTCGACGTCGCCCGCGGCGAGGTGCTCGGCATCGTGGGGGAATCGGGCTGCGGCAAGTCGACGATCGCCCGCATCATGCTGGGCCTGCTGCCGCCCTCCTCCGGCACCATGCGCCTCGACGGCGCGGACGTCGCCGGCATCCCCCGGCGCGACTTCGCGCGGCGCGTCCAGCCGGTGTTCCAGGATCCCTATTCTTCCCTCAACCCGCGCCGGCGCATCGCCTCGATCGTGGCGCTGCCGCTCGAGGTGCAGGGCATCGGCCGGGCGGACGAGCGCCGCGAGGCGGCGGTCGAGATGCTCGAGCGCGTCGGCCTGCCCCGGCGCATGGCCGACAACTTCCCGAGCCAGCTCTCCGGCGGACAGCGCCAGCGCGTGGCCATCGCGCGCGCCCTCGTCTCGCGTCCCGAGATCGTGATCTGCGACGAGCCGACCTCGGCGCTCGACGTGTCGGTGCAGTCGCAGATCCTCAATCTCCTCATGGACCTGCGCCGGGACCTCGGCCTCACCTACGTGTTCATCAGCCACAACCTCGCGGTCGTGGAGCACATCGCGACCCGGGTCGCGGTGATGTATCTCGGGCGCATCGTCGAGACCGCGCGCACGGACGAGCTCTTCGCGCGCCCGCGCCACCCTTATACCCGCGCCCTCCTCGATTCCGTGCTCACCCCCGAGCCCGGGCTCGGCGTTCCGGACCCGGGCCTCGGCGCCGTGCCGCCGGACCCGCTCAACCCGCCGCCGGGCTGCCGCTTCCACCCGCGCTGCCCGCGCGCCTTCGCGCCCTGCCCGGTGCACGATCCGGCCCTGCTGCGGGACGGCGACGCGCTCGTGGCCTGCCACCTCTACGACCCCGCCTTCGCGCGCGAAGCCGCGCCCGCCTGACCTGCCGCAAACCGTTTGCGCCGACGCGCCGGCATCGCCAAGATCGCCGCCTTCCATCGGATCAGCGGGGGCGTTGCATGGCGCGCGGGAGTTCGGACGGTCTCGGAATCGGCCTCATCGGCACGGGCTACATGGGCAAGTGCCACGCGCTCGCCTGGAACGGCGTGGCGCCGGTCTTCGGCGACGTGGCCCGGCCGCGCCTCGCGGTTTTGTGCGACGCCACCGACGACCTCGCCCGGCGGCACGCGCAGGCCTTCGGCTTCGACCGCGCGACGAGCGACTGGCGCGCCCTCGTCGAGGACCCGGACGTCGACGTGGTCTCGATCACGACCCCGAACGCGCTCCACGCCGAGATGGCGATTCATGCGCTCCGATGCGGCAAGCATGTCTGGTGCGAGAAGCCCATGGCGCCCGCGCTCGCGGATGCGGAGCGCATGGCGGCCGCCGCGCGCGCCTCGGGGCGCGTCGCGGTGCTGGGCTACAACTACATCCAGAACCCGGTCGTGCGCCTCATGAAGGCGCTGATCGACGAGGGCCGCCTCGGGCCGGTCAACCACGTCCGGATCGAGATGGACGAGGACTTCATGGCGGATCCGGAGGCGCCGTTCTCGCTGAAGAGCGGGGCGAGCTCCGGCTACGGCGCCCTCGACGATTTCGGCGTCCACGGCTTCAGCCTGATCCAGACCCTGCTCGGTCCCGTCGCCCGCGCCTGCGGCCACATGGCGAAGCCCTATCCCGACCGCCCGACCGGTGCGGGTAGCCGCCGCCCGGTCGAGACCGCCGACATTGCGAGCGCGCTGATCGAGCTCGAGAGCGGCGCCTCCGGAATCGTGACCTTCAACCGCTCGGCCTGGGGCCGCAAGGGCCGCATCTTCGTGCAGGTGTTCGGGTCGAAGGGCACGCTGGTGTTCGACCAGGAGCGCTTCAACGAGGTGCAGCTCTTCCTCGCGGAAGGCGCGAGCGAGACGCAAGGGTTCCGCACGATCCTGGCGGGGCCGGTCCATGCTCCTTACGGGCAGTTCATCCCGGCGCCCGGCCACAGCCTCGGCTTCAACGATCTCAAGGTCATCGAGTGCCGCGAGCTCATCGCCCGCATCCAGGGCAAGCCGAGCTTGAGCGTCGATTTCGAGGCGGGCCTGCGGATCGAGCACACCGTCCACGCCGTCGCGGCGAGCGCCCGACAGGGAACGTGGGTGCAGGTCGCGCCGGCGGGCGCGTGATCCGCGGGTCCGTCAGGCCCCGGCCGCCGCCCGCCCGGCGAGGGAACCGAGCCCCACCGCCGTGAGGAGCCCGTTGCCCGAGAGGTAGCCCGAGGCGTGCGCGCCCGACACCCCGCAGGCGGCGCCGCCCGTGGCCCAGAGGTTCGGGAGCGGCGTGCCGTCGGGCCGGCAGACCCGCGCCGTGCCGTCGACCACGAGGCCGCCTTGCGTGTGGAACAGGGCGCCCGTGACCTGCACGGCATGGAAGGGCGGCTCCAGCACGGGCGCGCCCGCGAAGGAGCGCCCGAAGCGGTCGGTGCCGCCCTCGCGCTTCAGCGCCTCGACCTCGGCGAAGGTCGCGGCGAGCGCCTCCGCGGGCAGGCCCGTCCGGGCCGCGAGATCGGCGACGCTGTCGGCCGCGAGCACCGCGCCGAGCGCCTCGGCCTGGCGGAAATCCTCGAACTGGCGCGCGATGGCAGCGATGCGCCCGTCGAACACGCTCCAGACCGTGCCGCCGGGCTGGCGCACCACCTCGGCGGCCTGCTCGGAATAGCCGCGCATCTCGTTCGAGAAGCGTGTCCCGGCGCGGTTCACCTGGAAGCCGCCCTCCGTGACCGTCGCCCAGGTGATCAGGATGCCGTGCGGATGCGCGACCGAGCCGTGGCCCTGATGGCCCGAGAGGTGACGCGTCGCGGCGCCTAAAGCCTCGCCCCACAGGATCGCGTCGCCCTGGTTGCCGGGATGGCCGAAATAGAGCGCGTCGGCGAGGTCCGGGATGTGGCGCGCCACGAGCGCCCGGTTGCCGCCGTAGCCGTTGCAGGCGAGGATCAGCCCGCCGCAGCCGATGCGCTCGCGAGACCCGTCCGGGCGCTCGACCGCGAAGCCGCGCACGCGCCCGTCCGGATCGGCGTACAGGTCCGTGACGTGCGCCTCGCACAGGATGTCGATCCCGGCAGCGGTCGCTGCCTCGCGCAGGCGGTCGACGAGCTCCGCGCCGGAGCGGCTGGGGAGCCCGTGCATCCGCATGGCGGAATGGCCGGGATAGCGGAAATTGTCGACGACCGAGAACGGCAAGCCGTGGCGGTCGGCGAGCCATTCGAGGGCCGGGCCGATCGCGCGGGCGAGCGTCTCGACGAGGGCGGGATCGGGTTCGTCGTGAGCCTTGTTGCGGATGTCGGCGGCGAAGAGCTCCGGGCTGTCCTCGATCCCCCGCTCGCGCTGCCAGCGCGTCGCCGGCGCCGGGACGAGCCCGGCCGAGAGCGCCGTCGAGCCGCGGGGCACGGGATCGCGCTCGATCACCAGCACCTCGGCGCCGGCCTCGACGGCCGCGAGCGCCGCCACGAGCCCCGCCGCGCCCGCGCCCACGATCGCGAGCGGGATCTCGGCCTCGAAGGCGACGCCGTCCGCAGGGAGCACGCTCATGCGGCCTCGACCTCGCTGAGGATGTCCGCGATCCAGGCGACGCGGCAGACCGGGCGCAGGGCTTCGATCGCGGTCGCGTGCACCGCGGGCGAGAAGGCGGCGCAGCCGTCCTCCAGCACGGTCACGTCGAGATCGCGCACATGGGCGTCCCGCGCGGTCGAGGCGACGCCGCCGTTCGTCACGATGCCGCCGACGACGAGCCGCTCGATGCCGCACTTGCGCAGGACCCATTCGAGCCGCGTCATGTAGAACGCCGAGTAGGCGATCTTCTCGACCGTGAGGTCGGCGGGCTGCAACAGATCGACGAGGCGGTGGCCCCAGGCGCCGGGCTCGAAATCGCCCTTGGCGAGGAAGGGCCGCAGCGCCTTGAGGTGCGGCGAGATCAGCGGCTCGCCGCCTTTCGCGGGCACGAGGGTGAACTGGGTCGAGACGATGAAGCCGCCCTTGCGGCGCAGGGCGTCCGCGAGCGGCTTGATGCGTTCCGGCAGGGCCGCGATCGCGGGCGCGCTCTGGCCGGCACGGCCGTAGGCGCCCTTGGGGTCGAGGAAATCGTTCTGGAGGTCGACGATCAGGAGCGCGGTGCGCGCGATCGGGACGGATGCGTGCGTCATGGCGCGGCTCTCTCGACGATGACGTTGCCGAGCCCGTCGACCCGCGCGACGAGATCGGGGTCGATCACGGTGGTGGCGTCGGGCTGCTCCAGGATCGCGGGGCCGCGGATCACCGCGCCGACCGGCAGGTCGAGGCGGGCATAGATCGCGGTGTCGTGCCAGGCGCCGCCGAACCAGACCGGCCGCGTGCCGAGCCGCGCCCGCTCGAGGCTCGCCTCCGGCCCCGGCGCCAGAGCGGTCAGGTCGAAATGCGGCCGGCGCCCGACCGCCGCCGTGCGCAGGTTCACGATCTTGACCGCGACGCCCGGCAGGAGCCGGCTGAAGGAGGTCCGGTAGGCGCGCTCGAACGCGGCGCGGACGGTTCCCTCGGTGACGCCCGTGGTGCCGTCCTCGACCGCGACGGGCACCGGCACCGACACCGTGTGGGTCTGGCCGAGATAGTGCATGTCGAAGGCGAAGAGCAGGTCGATCCGCTCGACCGAGAGCCCCGCGGCCTCGACGACGCCCCGCGCCTCCGCGGCCTCCGCGACCATGCGGCGGTCGAGCGCGGCGGCGTCGAGGCCGTCGAGAATGAGATTGACGGTCTGCACCTGGTCGTGGCGGATGTCGGCGATCACGCAGCCGAGCGCCGAGGTGACGCCGGGATAGCGCGGCACGAGCGCGGCCTTGAGGCCGACATCCTTGATGAGCGCGCCCGCATGCAGGGCGCCGCCGCCGCCGAACGGGATCGCGGCGAACCGCCCGGGATCGTGCCCGCGCTCGATCGAGACCAGGCGGATCGCGCCCGCCATGCGGGCATCGGCGACGCGCACCACCGCCTCCGCGGCCTGCATGGGATCGAGCCCGAGCGGCTCGCCCACATGCCGCGCGAGCGCCGCCTTCGCGGCCTCCACGTCGAGGCGGCGGAGCTGGCCGCCGATCGGCCGCTCGGCGTTGATGCGCCCGAGCACCACGTTGGCGTCGGTGAGCGTCGGCCGGGTGTTGCCCTGGCCGTAGGCCACGGGGCCGGGCCGGGAGCCGGCGCTCTCGGGACCGACCTGGAGCAGGCCGCCGGCGTCCACCTGCGCGATCGAGCCGCCGCCCGCCCCGATGGTGGTGATCTCGATCATCGGCGTGCGGATCACGAGGCCGAAATCGATCGTGGTCTGCGCCGCGAGCGCGGTCTCGCCGTCGACCACGATCGACACGTCGAAGGACGTGCCGCCGAGGTCGCCGGTGATCACGTCCGGGAAGCCCGCGGCCTTGGCGATCGCCGCCGCCGCGATCACGCCGGCGGCGGGCCCCGAGAGCGCCGTGCGCACGGGCAGGCGCCGCGCGGTCGCGGTCGACATGACGCCGCCGTTGGACTGCACGATGTGGAACCGGCCGCCGAAGCCCTCGCCGGCCAGCGCCTCGTCGAGCCTGGCGAGGTAGCCGCCGACGACAGGCTGGAGGTAGGCATTGAGCGCGGTCGTCGAGGTGCGCTCGAACTCGCGGATCTCCGGCAGGATCTGGGCCGAGCAGGCGAGGTGCCGGTTCGGCCAGACCTCGGACACGGCCGCGAGCGCCTTGAGTTCGTTCTCCGCGTTGGCATAGGCGTTGACGAACACGATCGCGAGCGCCTCCGCCCCGCGGGCGAGGAGGTCGCGCGCGGCCGCCTGGACCTCCCCGGGGTCGATCGCGGTCCGGATCGTGCCGTCCGCGAGCGTGCGCTCCGCGACCTCGACGCGGAAGTCGCGCTCCACCACGGGCACGAAATCGCCCCACAGGCCCCAGGTGTGGCGGCGGTCGCGGCGGCGCATCTCGAGCACGTCGCGGAAGCCCCGCGTGGTGACGAGCCCGATGCGCGCGCCCTTGCGCTCGAGGAGCGCATTGGTCCCGACCGTGGTGCCGTGGACGATGGAGGCGAGGTCCGCGACCGCGCCGAAGCTCTTGAGGCCGGCGAGGAAGCCGACCGCCTCGTCGCCGCGGTTCGACGGCACCTTGGCGGTGCGGAAGCGCCCCGCCGCCTCGTCGTAGTAGAACAGGTCCGTGAAGGTGCCGCCGACGTCGACGCCGACGATCGCGCCCGCGCTCATGCCGAGGCTCCCGCGCGCAGGGCCGCGGTCGCGGCCTCGTCGAGCCTGCCGGCTTCGTCGAGAGCGACCGCGTAGTCCCGCACCGCCGTCGCGGCATCGATGAAGCCGAGGCGCACGTCGCGGGCCACGCGGTGCGGATCGCGCCGGCGCGGGTCGCCCCAGCCGCCCCCGCCGGGCGATTCGAGGCGCACGCGCTGGCCGGCGCGGATCTTCACGTCCGTGACCTTCGAGGCCATGGGGGGCGAGCGCTCGCCCTCGTCGCTCTGCCAGACGAAGCGGTTGAGCGCCGCGGGCTGGCCGCCCGCGACCCCGAACGGCGCGACGCGGCCGCGCTCGCCCAGCAGAAAGACATCGGCGTCGGTGAGCGCCTCGATCTCGTAGACGGCGCCGACGCCGCCCCGGTGCGTGCCGGCGCCGGCGGAGTTCGGGCGCAGGGCCCATTGGGTGAACATCACGGGATAGGCGGCCTCCAGGATCTCGGCCGGCGGGATCGTCGCCATCGAGATCGGGTTGTTGGCGTGGTTGAGCCCGTCGCTCTCGGGATTGCCGCCGAGCCCGCCGCCGAAGAACGAGAACATCACCCAGCGCGAGCCGTCCGCGCGATGGCCGGCGAGCGAGAGCGCGTTGATGGTCCCGAACGGGGCGGCGGTCGCGCGCGCCGGATCGGCCTGGGCGAGCGCGCCGAACACCACGCCGATGACGCGCAGGATCGTCTCGGTGTAGCCCCCGACGGGCTTGGGCGCCTTCACGCCCAAAAGCGTGGTCTCCGGGATCACGAAGGTGATGGGCTCGAGGCATCCCGCATTGGCGGGCACGTCCGTGAAGACGTGCTTCAACGCCACGTAGCAGCAGGCCGCGGCGGTCGAATAGGCGATGTTGAGCGGACCGGCGCAGGGCGGCGACGAGCGCGAGAAATCGAGCGTCATGGCATCGCCCGCGACCGTGAGGTCGAGCGCGATCGTGAGGGGCTCGTCGGTGATGCCGTCGTTGTCGAGGTAGTCCTGGAAGCTGTAGGTGCCGTCCGGGAGCGCGCGGATCGCGGCGCGCATCATGGCCTCGGCGCGCTCCGAGAAGGCCTGGAGCGCCAGCGCCACGGTGGGGTCGCCGACCTCGTCGAGGAGGGCGTTGAGGCGGCGCTCGCCGAGGTCGAGGGCGTTGAGCTGGCCGTTGAGGTCGCCGAAATTCGACACCGGCACGCGGGAATTCGCCTGCAGGATCTCCACGATGTCGTCGTTCATCACGCCGGCGCGGATGAGCTTCACGGGCGGGATGCGCACGCCCTCCTGGAAGCTCTCGGTCGCGCGCGCGTTGAAGCCGCCCGGCACGGCGCCGCCGATGTCGAGCCAATGCCCGACCGAGGCGAGCCAGCAGAACAGTCTTCCGCCCCTGAAGATCGGCCGCACGAGGCGGAAGTCGTTGAGGTGCGTGCCGCCCGCGTAGGGATCGTTGAAGAGAAACGTGTCGCCGGGCTCCAGCCCGCCGTCCCGCGCCACCTTGTCGATCACGGCCTTCACCGCGAAGGCCATGGCGCCGACGAAGATCGGCAGGCCGGTGGTGCCCTGCACGAGGGTGGCGCCGGTCTCGGCATGGTAGAGGCCGTGGCAGGCGTCGCGCGCCTCCGCGATGATCGGGTTGAAGGCCGAGCGGTAGAGCGTCGCATCCATCTCGTCGGCGATCTGCTCCAGGCGACCTTTGAGGACCGCGAGCGTCACGGGATCGATCCGGCCCGCGGCCTCGCTTTGCCCCGGCGCGCGCGCGCTCATTCCGCGGCCTCCCGGCTGCGATCCTCGTAAGCGGCGCCGCGCGCCAGCATCTCGGGCGTGCCGAGGAGCTCGTTGAGCGCGCGGAAGTCGAACATGCGGTCGCGGAACGGCTCGTTGGTGCCGTGGCGCTTGAGCGAGCCGTAATAGTCCTGCGCGGTGCGCGCGAGCGCCCGCACGATCCCGCCCGGGAAGATCACGAGGCGGAAGCCCAAGGAGCCGAGGTCGTCGGCCGAGGCGAGCGGCGTGTCCCCGCCCTCGACCATGTTGGCGAGGAGCGGCCGCAGGGTCCCGAGCGCGCCCGTCACGGCGGAAAGCTGCTCGCGCGAGCGCGGCGCCTCGACGAACAGGATGTCGGCGCCGGCCTCCGCATAGAGCCGCGCCCGCTCGACCGCGGCCTCGAAGCCTTCCACCGCGACCGCGTCGGTGCGCGCCACGATCAGGGTCTCGGCGCTCGCGCGGGCATCGACCGCGGCCTTCACCTTGCCGACCATCTCGGCGGCCGGGATGATCGACTTGTCCTGGAGGTGGCCGCAGCGCTTCGGGAAGGTCTGGTCCTCGATCTGGATCGCGCTCGCGCCGGCGCGCTCGAACACCCGCACCGTGCGCTGCACGTTGAGCGCGTTGCCGTAGCCCGTGTCGGCGTCGACGATCAGCGGCGTCGGCACCCGGTCGCGCACGAGCGCGATGGTGTCGGCGATCTCGCTCATGGCGACGAGGCCGATATCGGGCCGGCCGAGGCGGGTATAGGCGATGGCGGCGCCGGAGAGGTAGAGCGCCTCGAACCCGGCGCCCGCGGCGATCGAGGCCGTGAGCGGGTCGTAGATTCCGGGCGCGACGACGGCGCCTTCGCGGGAGAGGCGGCTTTTCAGGCTCATGGCCGGAATTCCTGCTGGGGTGGCTGGGCGAGGAGGCGGTCGAGCTCGCGGAGGCTGCCGCCTTCGATGGCGTCGACCGCGGCGAGAATCCGCCCCGCATGCGCCGCGCCCCAGACGGGCTCGGCGAGCTCGCGGAACTTCGCCCGGACCTCGTCGGCGGTATAGGGATCCTCGGTGTCGCCCTTGTTGGTGAGCGCCTCCGCCGCGAAGGCGCTTCCGTCCTTGAGGCGCACCCGCAGCCGCGCCGGCCGCAGACCCGGCAGGAGCGCGGTGAGCGCGGGGTCCTCGCGCACCGCGACGCGGCGGGCGAGGTCGCGCGTCGCGGCATCCGTACGCGCAGGATCGCGGAAGGCCGGCACGGTGGCGCCGCCGTTGACGATCGCGGTCGCGAGCGCGAAGGGCAGCGAGAACTTGGCGGCCAGCATGTTCTTGGGCTCGGGCGAATCGAGCTGCGCCGCCCAAACGTAGGTGTCGACCTCGACGGCGTCGACGGCGGCGGGATCGAGCGGCCCGCCGTGCTGCCGCACGATGTCGGAGAGCGCATCGAGCGCGCCGTGGGTGTAGCGGCAGGCGGCGTGGCGCTTGAAGTAGTTGCGCGCGATCTCCCAGCGGGTGCCGAGATCCGCGACCATGGCCTCGGGCTCGAAGCGCTCGGCGATAACGGTGTCGTAGATCGTGCCGATCCCGTCCGTCTCGCCGACGAAGCCGGACAGAACGAGGTCGTAGGCCATGAGGCCGAGCTGGTTCGAGAAGCCCGCATAGGCGTTCCGCACCGTGCCGCCTTCCAGCATGGTGCGGCGGCTCGTGGCAAGCCCGAGGGTCGAGGCCACGTTGAGGGTTTCGACCATCCGCTCCGCATCCGCGCCGTCGAGCTTCGCGACCGCGAGCGCCGCGCCCACCGTGCCCCAGGTGCCGTGCGGATGCATGGTGACCCTGAGCTTCGAGGCGATACCGATGCGCGCGCCGATCTCGTAGCCGAGCGCGATCGCGACGAGGAGGTCGCGGCCCGCGGCGCCCGCGCGCCCGGCGAAGGCGAGCGCGGCGGGGATCACGTGGATGCCGGGATGGCCGCGGGCGTATTGGTTACCCTCGTCGAGCTCCAGCATGGTGCCGGCGGTGCCGTTGAGGAACGCGGCGTTGGCTGGCGGGAAGGCATGCCCCGCCCCGATCGCGGGCGTCCCCTCCCCCGCGCCCGTCCCGGATGCGGCGCGCCGGACGAGGGCCCGCATCTCGGGCTCCTGCATCCCGGCCGCGATGGCGCCGATGCTGTCGAGGAGCACGAGCCGCGTGCGCTCGACCGCCGCGTCGGGCAGGTCGGCGAAGCGCAGGTCCGCCGCGAAGGCACCCCAGCGTTCGAGCCAGGCGGGGCGCCCGCCCTGGAGCAGGGCGGAGGCGGGAAGGACGCCGGGGGTCACGATCGACATGGAATTCCCCTCGGGACCGGTTCGACGAAAAGAGCATCGTGTGCGGGGAGCGACATGAGGCTACATTCCCAGATAGGCGCGCCGCAGCTCGGGATTCGCGCTCACCTCCGCAGCCGTCCCCGAGAGGGCGAAGCGGCCGTTCTCGAGGATGTAGGCGCGCGCGGCGAGTTCGAGCGACTGCACGACGTTCTGCTCCACCAGCATGACGGGCAGCCCGTCGCGGTTGAGATTGCGGATGAGCGCGAACATCTCCTCGACGAGGAGCGGCGAGAGCCCGAGCGAGGGCTCGTCGAGAATGAGGAGGCGCGGCTCCGCCATCAGGCCGCGGCCGATCGCCAGCATCTGCTGCTCGCCGCCCGAGAGCGTGCCGGCGAACTGTGCCACCCGCTCGCGCAGGCGCGGGAAGATCCCGAACACCCGCTCCAGGTTGGCGGCGCGCTGCCCGCGTCCGCGCCGGTAGCTGCCGAGCTCGAGATTCTCGCGCACGGTGAGGTTCGGGAAGACCTTGCGGCCCTCCGGCACGTGGATCAGGCCGGCCTCGACGATCGCGGGCGGCGCCAGGCCCTTGAGCGAGCGGCCCTCGAACAGAATGTCGCCGGTACGGGCGGGCAGGACGCCGGAGATCACCTTGTTGAGCGTCGTCTTGCCGACGCCGTTCGAGCCCAGCACCGCGACGATCTCGCCGGCACCGACGGTCATGTCGATGCCGCGGAGCACTTCCGTGCCTCCGTAGCCCGCGCGCAGATCCCGGACCTCAAGCATGGGGGACCTCCCCGCCTGCCGCGGAAGCCGAGAGGAGACGGACGCGGACCTCACGCATGAGGCCCCTCCCCTACGCTCGCCTGCGCCCCATGTCCGCGCATCCGCGCCGCCGCGCCGTGGCCGAGATAGGCCTCGATCACCGCGGTGTCGTCGCAGACCTGGGCCGGCGCCCCTTCCGCGATCATCCGCCCCTGCGCCAGCACGTAGACGCGCTCGCACAGGTTCATGACCGCCTGCATGACGTGCTCGATCATCAGGATCGTCACGCCCTCCTCCCGGATCGCGCGGATCACCGGCACGATGTCGCGGATCTCCGACGGGTTGAGGCCGGCCAGGACCTCGTCGAGGAGGAGGAGCTTCGGCTCGGTCGCGAGCGCGCGGGCGAGTTCGAGCCGCTTGCGGCCCGCCACCGTGAGGCTGGAGGCCGGCCGGTCGAAGTCCCGTGCGAGGCCGACGCGCTCCGCGATCGCGGTCGCACGCGCCAGCGCGTCGGCGCGGCGGGCGTGGCGCAGATGCGCCCCGACCGCGATGTTCTCGCCGACGGTCAGGCCCGCGAAGGGCTGCACGATCTGGAACGTGCGCGCGATGCCGCGCCGCGCCCGCAGGTGCGGCGCCTCGGCCGTGACGTCGGCGCCCTCGAACAGCACCCGCCCCTCGGTCGGTGCCTCGAAGCCCGAGATCACCGCGAACAGCGTGGTCTTGCCGGCGCCGTTCGGACCGATCAGCCCCGTGATCGAGCCGGCCGGGACCTGGAGCGAGGCCTGATTCACGGCGACGAGGCCGCCGAAGCGTTTGGTGACGGTCTCGACCGCGAGCATCGTCATGCCTCCGCCCATTGGTCGCGGAGGTGAATGGGAGAGCATGCGGACAGAATCCGGTCTCCACCTGATGTGCTTGAAGATCGGCGCGGAAACGTCTGCATCGTCATGCCTCCGCCCGCTGCCGGCGCGCCTTGCCGAGGAGGCGGCGCAGGAGCCCCAGGATGCCGTCCGGCGCGAACGCCACGGTGACGATCAGGAGCGCGCCGAAGACCACGAGGTCGATGCCCGGCACGCTGCCGGCAACGCCCTTGGTGAGCTCGCCGAGCCCGTGCAGCGCGAGCGCGCCGACGAGCGGCCCGAAGGCGGTGCCGAGGCCGCCGACGATCGGGGCGAGCAGCGCCTCGACCGAGATCCAGGTCCCGTAGGCGATGGTGGCGTCGATGTAGAGGAAGTACTGGGTGTAGAACGCGCCGGCCGCCGCCGTGATCGCGGCCGAGAGCGTGATGGCCTTCAGCTTGACGCGCAGCGTGTCGATGCCGAGCGCCTTGGCGGCGGATTCGTTCTCGCGCACCGCCACGAGTTGCGCCCCGAAGCGGGAGCGCTCGATCGCGCGGGTCAGGACGAGCACGAGGCCGACGAGCGCGAGCGCGATCCAGAAGAAGGCGGCGCGGCTCGCGAACTGGAAATTCTCGGGCCGCACGTCGAGGCGCACGAGGAGGCCGGCGGCGCCGCCCGTGACCGCGGAGGCGTTGGCGAGGATGCGCAGCACCTCGGCGAAGGCGAGGGTCACGAGGGCGAAGTACGAGCCGCGAAGCCCCGAGCGGAAGCTCAAGTAACCGATGATCCAGCCCACCAGCGCGCCGGCCGCGATCGCGATCGCAAAGCCCGCCCAGGCGTTGACCCCGAACCGCGCCTGGAGGATCGCGATCGCGTAGGCGCCGGTGCCGAAGAAGGCGGCGTGGCCGAAGGAGAACTGGCCGCCGTAGCCGGCGAGCAGGTTCCACCCCTGCGCGGCCAGGCCGATCACCAGGGTGAAGACGAGGAAGTTCAGCACCGTGTTGGCGCTGACCGCGAGCGGGACGAGCGCGAGAGCGCCGATCGCCAGCGCGATGGGGAGGAGGTCGCGGGCCCTCATGATCCGGCTCCGAAGCGGCAGGCCGGCGGAGAAGGCGCGCGGCTCATGCCTCGGCTCCGAGCGCCGCCGGCAGCGGGTCCCGTCGATGCGGGCCCCGGGATCATGCCTTGGCTCCGAACAGACCGGTCGGGCGCACGAGCAGGACCAGGATGAAGATCAGGAAGATGCCGATCTGGCCGAGCGAGTCGCCGAGATAGAGGCCGCACAGGCTCTCGACCACGCCGATGAACAGGCCGCCCACGAGCGCGCCGGGAATCGAACCCATGCCGCCGAGCACCACGATCGTGAAGGCGACGAGCACGAAGGCGCCGCCGATGCGCGGATTGACGTAGAAGGTCGGCATCAGGAGGCAGGCCGCGACCGCGAGGCACGCGCAGCCGAGCCCGAAGGTGACGGCATAGACATGCGCCACGTCGATGCCGACGAGGCTCGCGCCGAGCTTCTCTTTCGCGACCGCGCGGATCGCCTTGCCGGTATCGGTGCGCGCCAGGAGGAGCCACAGGACGACCGTCACGAGCACCGCGGCGCCGAACCCGATGAGCCGCGGCTGCGACAGGAGCAGCGGGCCGATCTCCACGACCTGGAAGCCGTATTCCGTGTTGAGGGTGCGGGTGTCGGAGCGGAAGCCGGCGAGGAGAGCGTTCTCGATCACGATCGCGAGCCCGAGCGTCACGAGCAGGATGTTGCTGTCGTCGCCGTGGCTCGCCGGGCCGATCACGAAGCGCTGCACCGCGTAGCCGACCGCGAAGAACACGGGCGTCAGCAGCGGGATCGCGAGATAGGGGTCCAGCCCGAAGGCCACATGCACGCTCCACACCGCGAACATCGCCGCGGTGAGCAGCGCCCCGTGGGCGAAGTTGATGATGTGCAGCACGCCGTAGACGAGGGTGAGCCCGAGCGCGATCAGCGCATAGACCGCGCCCGTCATGAGCCCGTTGATGCAGGCCTCGGCGATGATGGCTGGCGAGTACATGCTGCGATGGGTCGTCCTGGCGGCCGCGGCCGGAGGGGTTCTCTTCTCCCTCCCCCGCTTGCGGCGGGGAGGGATCAAGGGTGGGGGCGGTGCCGCTGCCCGGATGCTGGACGTGTTCGGAGAAACTCAGGTCGTCCCCGGGGCCCCCCCCCCCCCCCCCCCCCCCCCCCCCCCCCCGGGGGGGGGGGGCCCCCGCGGCCCGCCCCCCCCCCGG
>JAESGR010000157.1_pt1 | contig 105255 bp, 104 predicted proteins | sample 9269771 | NCBI WGS metagenome assembly JAESGR01 (sample SAMN15739572, study PRJNA653492) | algae metagenome | isolation source: Chroococcus sp. CMT-3BRIN-NPC107 and co-occurring heterotrophs from well... | place: USA: Clark Mountains Wilderness, California | collected 2010-04-18
ATAGTCTTCCAGACGCGCCGGCAGAAAACTGGCCTGGTCACGGTCTGCAGCTTCAACGAAACGTCCCATATGGCACCTCCGAAGCAGTGCCCGATCATACCATAATCAGACGTTTTCACACAGCCTCCACCCCATTTCAGACTCAGTGCTCTAAAATTTCACGTTCACAAAAGCTCTGACCGATTTACCTATTCCGTCCGCCAAAACTAATCCCCCTCCCCTCACGCTCGCTTACCCTCTCCGGTCCCGGCCACCACGCCGATAGGAGACCCCCCATGCCCAGAAATCCCGACCTGCCCACCATCACCCACGCCCTTGCCGAGCGCCACGAAGCCTTGTGGCTCGAGCTCGCGGCGCTGCACAAGGACACACTTGCCCTGGGCGCCAAAAAGCCAGCTGCGCCGGTGGCGGACGCCGTGCGCATCCAGGCTCAATCTCTCCTGAGCGAGTGCGCGCCGTTTATCCGCCAACGCAAGGAGCGGCTGCCTCAGGCGGCGGAGACGCTGGCCGGCCTTGCCGTGCAATTGGGCCAGGCGCTGGCGGGGCTTGATGCCTTCGAGAGCCAGCGCACCGAGTGAAACATGCGCTGGAAATGTCGCGTCTGGCGCGTCAAGGGCGATCCCATCCCCGTGCGGCGCCTCAAGCCCGATGTGGTGCCGCCCAAGCCCCTCGCCGCCCCAGACGGCACGCCCATGCGCGAAAAGCTGGCCAAGATGATCGACAACCGCTGGAACGCGGCATTCGAGCAGGGTTTCCGGGCTGGTCGTGCCGCGCGCCAGGGCCTGCCGGAAGCCGCCGGCGGGAGCGAAGCCGCCGCAAATGGCGAGGTCGCAGCGGATCAGACCGCAGCTTATCCAGCTTATCCCCGCCTGCGAGCCTTAAGCTAAACTCAGCTCCATCACTCCGCACGGGCGGCCTGCAGGCGAACAGTGGCGGAGTGTGCCGGGCGCGGGCTTTGCCTCCCACGCAGGTTCGAGCAACGGCCGTATGGGACGAGCGATCCCCTGCGCGACTCCGGTGCCACTCCAAAAACCGGCGCCCCGAGGCGGTTTTCGTCTCACACTAATCAAATACCAAGAGGCGGATTCCGCCTCGGGGCCCGTCCACTTGCCTAACCATGCTCCGGGGGCCTTCTGGCCAGCCGGCGGCTGGGCATGCCCGGTTTCCTTTGCCGTCGGGCTGCAAATCTGTTACGCAATCCCTAACGCCTGTCCCCCGCACCCTATCGGCGAGCAGCCGTTCGGTTTGGAAAGGCTAAAATCCCATGCACAAATATAATGTCGGCCAGCAGCTCGATCTTCTGCCCATGCACGGCAGTTCCTCGCGCCGGGCCGGGCAATGCACGATCATTAACCTGATGCCCTATGAGGGCCATGCCATCCAATATCGCGTGCAATCGAGCGTTGAAAGCTATCAGCGCATCGTCAGCGAAAACGATCTGCGCCTGCCCGCTGCGGCATGAGCAACCTTGCCGATTTCACCCTGCCGCTGCTCGATGGCACCGCCCAGCCGCTCGCCGATTACAGCGGCAAGGTGGTCGTGGTGGTCAATGTCGCCAGCAAATGCGGGCTGACGCCGCAATATGAAGGGCTCGAGGCGGTCTACCGGCGCTTCAAGGACCAGGGCCTGATGATCCTGGGCTTTCCTTGCAATCAGTTTGGCGACCAGGAGCCGGGTAGCGCTGCCGAGATCGCGCAGTTCTGCTCGCTCACCTACGACGTGAGCTTTCCGGTGTTCGGCAAGATCGAAGTCAATGGTGCGGGCGAGCATCCGCTTTATCGCTGGCTCAAGAGTTCAGCCCCAGGAATTTTGGGTACCGAGGCGATCAAGTGGAATTTCACCAAGTTCCTCATTGATCGCGACGGTTTGGTCGTGGAGCGCTTCGCACCCACCGACGAGCCATCAAGCATGATACCGGGCATCGAGCGGCTGCTCTAAGGGTGCCGGAACAAACGGGTTTGTCCCCCGTTTTAGTGGCACGGGGCGGAAACCGGCGTGTGCCTCCCCGGCATGCGCCGCCGCAAAAGAGTGTTTTTCACTCCACTAAAGGACAAAACAAAATGAAGAAGATCCTGATGGCCTCCGTGGCCGCGATTTCGTTTGCCGCAATGGGCCCAGCTTTTACCCAGGACAAAGTCGTTGGTGTCGAACAAACCACTGACGCCGAAGAAGGCGCACTGGTCGGTGGCGCTAGCGGGGGCGCAGTGGGCGCTTCGGTCGGCGCCGTAGTGGGTGGCCCAATCGGTGCCATCATCGGCGGCTTCGCCGGTGCAACCCTAGGCGCAGGCGCTGGCGTGCAGGCCTCGAGCGTCGAATACGCCATGGCTCAGCCAGTGGAGCCGATCTATTTCGACAGCAGCGTCGATGTCGGCTACGTCGTTGCCGAAGACGTCACCATCTACCCCATCGAGGGCGATGAGGACTTCGGCTATGTCTACGCCAATGACCGGGTTTGGATCGTGGACCTCCAGACCCGCACCTTCGTGCAGTCCCCAGGCTACCTCGTGTCCCAGACATCGGCCGACTATGTGACGTCCAACCCTATCGACTCAGTTGAGCTTGAGGGTGACATCGTTGTCGGCTATGTCGTGCCTGAAGACGTAGAGCTGGTCCGCGTGCCGGACTCCAGCTATTCTTACGTCTATGTCGGTGATCGCCCGGCCCTGGTGGACACCAATACCCGGGTCATCGTCCAGATCAACTAAGCTGACCGCTAGTAATGAGAAAGGGCGCGGGATCTATCCCCGCGCCCTTTTGCTTGTGCGATGATCTTGCGGATCGATTGGTTTGCCGCACGGACATAGAGATGAGCGATTTTAAAGCCAAGGCCTCGGTTAAAGGCAGGTCCAGCGGCTATAGCCAGTGGCCCGCTCCAGCCTCTCGGCGGCAAAGCCCAGTTCCACGATCATGGTTTCTCCGCATGCCGGCATGGTTCGCCCGCCCCGCTCAAACACGTGCGTGATGCCAAGGGGGGCGAAATAGGATTGCGATTGGACAAACATACTGTCCAACGTTTCCTGAGACAGCGGATTGTCCGGATTGCGGATGGGCGGGAGCGCGCCTGTCGAATAGTCGCCGGCAAGCCTGAAGCCTGCCGCATCAAGACGTGCCATAACTGTTTGCAAAGGTTGCCCGGCCGGCAAAATATTCGGCATCAAGCTCGTATCAGCCGATCGCCATCCGTGTACGGCATGCCTGGGCGCGTCCATAAGGGTGCGGAGCAGCGTGTCACTGCGCAAATGGGGGCTGAACGAAGTATAAGCGCAGGTGGCGAGGAACAGCACCGGCCCTGCGACCAGCAGCATTGCAACGGCTTTGAGCAGCGCACGAAGCATATCTTGGCTCCCGGCGAGCAGGCTGGCCATTCAGGTCTGGAACAAGGGCCGCATCTGGTGAATACGGCCCTTGCCTTGTTCGTTTATTTACAGCGTGCGCTGCACGGTTTCGACGCGGAAGCATTCGATAACGTCGCCTGCACGCATGTCTTCGTAGTTCTCGAAGGCCATGCCACATTCCTGGCCGGTCTGGACTTCCTTGACTTCGTCCTTGAAGCGCTTGAGCGTCTTGAGCTTGCCTTCGTGGATAACGACGTTGTCGCGGATAAGGCGCACGCCCGAGCCACGCTCCACCATGCCTTCAGTGATCCGGCAGCCGGCAACCTTGCCAACCTTGGTGATCGAGAAGACTTCGAGGATCTCCGCATTGCCGATGAAGGTTTCGCGGCGTTCTGGCTTGAGCAGGCCGCTCATGGCGTTCTTCACGTCATCCACGAGGTCGTAGATGATGTTGTAGTAGCGGATTTCGATACCGTCTCTGGTTGCGAGATCCGTCGCCTGCTTGTTGGCACGCACGTTAAAGCCGATGACGATGGCGTTGGACGCCGAAGCCAAGGTCACGTCGGATTCAGTGATACCACCCACCGCGCTCATCAGGATCTGCGCCGACACTTCGTCGGTCGAGAGCTTGTTGAGCGAAGCCACGATCGCTTCCACCGAACCCTGCACGTCGCCCTTGATGATCAGCGGGAACTTGGCGATGCCGGCAACCTTGAGCTGGTTCATCATTTGCTCAAGGCTTGTGGCGCCGCCGCCTGCCGTCTTCTCTCGGATGGCGCGTTGGCGATATTCGGTGACTTCGCGGGCACGTGCTTCAGTCTCAACGACCGAGAAGCGGTCGCCCGCGCTCGGCACGCCAGTAAAGCCCAGCACTTCCACTGGAATGGAAGGGCCAGCTTCCTTGACCTGCTCACCCTTGTCGTTGATCAGCGCACGAACGCGGGCGAACTCGGTACCAGCGACGAGAATGTCGCCGACGCGGAGCGTACCGCGCTGCACCAGAACGGTCGCTACCGCACCACGGCCGCGATCGAGCTTGGCTTCGATGACAAGACCTTCCGCGCGGCCATCACGAGCCACCCGCAGTTCGAGCACTTCGGCCTGCAGCAGGATGGTTTCGAGCAGCTTGTCGAGACCCGCCTGGGTCTTGGCCGAGACTTCCACGTCCAGCACGTCGCCACCCATCGATTCCACGAACACTTCGTGCTGCAAGAGCTCGGTGCGGACGCGGGTCGGGTTGGCTTCGGGCTTGTCCATCTTGTTGATGGCGACGATGATCGGAACACCAGCCGCCTTGGCGTGCCGAATGGATTCGATCGTCTGCGGCATGACGCCGTCGTCGGCCGCCACCACCAGCACTGCGATGTCAGTCGCCTGGGCACCGCGAGCACGCATGGCGGTGAACGCCTCGTGGCCCGGAGTGTCGAGGAACGTGATCTTGGCGCCGTTCTTTTCCACCTGATAAGCGCCGATATGCTGGGTAATACCACCGGCTTCACCACTCACGACATTGGCTTCGCGAATGGCGTCCAGCAGCGAGGTCTTACCGTGGTCGACGTGGCCCATGATGGTCACGACAGGCGCACGATCGGTCAGATCCTCGGCCTTGTCGTCGGCCGGGATATCATAGAGACCTTCTTCGACGTCGGCTTCAGACACGCGCTTAACGGTGTGGCCCAGTTCAGACGCGATCAGTTCAGCAGTATCGGCATCGAGCACGTCGTTGATCGTTGCCATGGTGCCTTGCGCCATCAACATCTTGATGACGGTGACGGAGCGTTCGGCCATGCGGTTAGCCAGTTCGGCAACCGTTATGGCTTCCGGAATGACCACTTCGCGGCTGAGCTTGGGCGCTTCCTGCTGGTTGCGGCCCATCTTCTTGTCGCGGCGGCGGCGCATGGCCGCGAGGGACGGACCCTTGTCGCGGTCGCTCTCGGTTGTAGCACTGGCAACGGTCAGGCGGCCGCGCGCATTGCCGTCGTCCACCTTGCGGGTGGGACGCTCGGGGGTCGCGCGCGATGCACGGCGGGCATTTTCAAGTTCGGCTTCCGTTGTGGGGCGCGCAGATGGCGAACCGGTCCGGATCTTGCGGCCATCGGCTTCGTTGGGACCAGCGGGCGGCACATTACCGATCGGGGCCATGCCGGCGCCAACCGGACGGCGTTCGCCAGCCGGACGGCCAGCTGTCCCAGACGGACGAGCACCTGGAGCACCCGGACGGGCGCCCGGCGCACCAGCGGCACCCGGCTTGATGAAAGCATTCGCACCGCGTTCGCTTTCCGGGCGTGTATTGCTCGGACGTTCGACGCGTGGCGGACGTGCTGCCTGGCCAGGACGGCCGGCAACGACGCGCACGCTGGACGGGCCGGCATTGCGCTGGGACGCTGGGGTGACGGGTTCAGCGGGAGCCGCAGGTGCTGGAGCGGAAATCACGGGCTCGGGCGCTGCAGCTGGTGCTGCTGGAGCCGCTTCTGCAACGGGCGCCGGAGCGACGGGCGCAGGCGCAGCCGGTGCTTCGGCTACCGCAGTTGCCTGAGCCGCTTCACGCTCGGCGCGCTCAGCCTCTTCGCGGATCTGGCGGCGACGCGCATCTTCCTCGATGCGCCGCGCTTCGTCGGCGGCAAAGCGCTCATTGTCCTCGGCCGCGCGGGCGCCAGCCATGGCCAGCGCCTGGCGGCGGGCTTCGGCTTCTGCTGCAGAAAGGCCCAGCGGTGCGCGTTGTGCAGGCGCCGGCCGGCTTGCCGGTGGGCGTCCATTGGTGGGCGCGCCCCCTTGCGGCCGCTGCGGCGCAGTCATCGGCGCATTTGGCTTGGGAACCAGCCGGGTGCGCTTTTCGACAACCACCGTCGAGCGGGAAGGACCACGCGACATGCCGGGACGGTTGCCCAGGCCTGGGCCGCCCTTCAATGTCAGCGTCTTCTTCGCGCCAGTGTCTTCGGTGCGCTTGTCGTCGTTATCAGCCATGTATCTCGCGTCTTTCGTCCTGTTCCTCGGGCAAAAGATCACCGTCAACCGCTACGCGGCCGGTGACCATTTCCGTCGGTTTGGCAAGGTAAAGGGCCAGTCTGCGGGCCTTTTCCACTGCCGATTGGGCTGCCGCCCCTTTCGTGAGGGCAGCATGTATCACATTTTCTAGCCCGAGTGCCAAACCCATTTGCTCAGAAGTGAGCATTTCGAAATGGGGCACGTCGAACCCGTCAATTCCTTCTTCGGCGGCCGCGTAGTGCAGGGCTTTCAAGGGCCCCACCATCTTGCTCCGACCGTCTTCGGCGGCATCACTAGCCGTGATCAGGGCAATAAGTCCACCGCTCTCGATCAAGGCACGCACCTTGGTCGCGCCAAAGGTTAACTGACCCGCCTTGCGCGCCATGCCAAGAGCACTGAGATAACGCTGCTCGAGCCGGGTCTGCGTTAGGCCGGGCAGATCGTCGGGCAGCTTCACCTCGGTCTTGAGGCTGCGCTGAAAGGCCTTCTTCTTGACAGCTTCGGCAACCAGTTCGCGGTTGAGGCTGATCCAGACGCCGCGGCCTTCCGCCTTGGCGTCGGTGTCGGGAACCAGCACATCATCGGGGCCCAGCACGAAACGGATCAGCTCTGCCACGGGCTTTTCGGCCCGTGTCAGTGCGCACATCCGCGTCGTTTCCTCGCGCCGGGCCATCTGGTCCTTCGCTCCGGAAACGGCCTAAGCCGTTGCCTCGTCGGCAGTGGCTTCCTCGACATGGGGCAGATCTGCCTCATCGATCCAGCCGGCCTTGATGCGTGCCTGCATGATCATGTCCTCTGCTTCCTCGCGCGAGATGGGGAAGTCCTTGAAGGTGCCTTCAAAGCGCTTGGTTTCCCCGTCCTTGCGTTCGCTCCAGCCGATCAGATCATCGGCGGCGCAGCCCGCAAAGTCTTCCACAGTCTTGATGTCTTCCTTGCCCAGCGCAACCAGCATGGCAGCGGTCAGGCCCGGAATGTCGTAAAGCTCGTCCTCGACGCCGAGCTTCTTGCGCTCATCGTCGAAGGCCTTGTCGATTGCGGCCAGATATTCGCTGGCCCGATTCTGGATTTCGCCAGCGGTTTCCTCGTCGAAGCCTTCGATCGACGCGATTTCGTTCGCATCGATATAGGCCAGTTCCTCGACCGAGGAAAACCCTTCGGAAGCCAGTAGTTGGGCAACCATCTCGTCAACGTCAAGGGCCTGCATGAACAAGGTCGAGCGTTCGGTGAATTCCTTCTGCCGGCGTTCGCTTTCTTCCTGCTCGGTTAGGATATCAATATCCCAGCCGATCAACTGCGAAGCAAGGCGCACATTCTGCCCACGCCGGCCAATGGCAAGCGAGAGTTGCTCGTCCGGCACCACCACCTCGATACGCTCGGCCTGCTCGTCGAGCACCACCTTGGCCACATCGGCCGGCTGCAAGGCCGATACGACGAGGTCGGCAATGGTGTCAGTCCAGGGAATGATGTCGATCTTTTCGCCCTGCAGTTCGGCAACTACCGCCTGCACGCGCGAACCACGCATACCAACGCATGCACCCACGGGGTCAATCGAGCTATCCGAAGATGTCACGGCAATCTTGGCGCGGGAGCCTGGGTCACGGGCGATCGAGCGGATCGTGATCACGCCGTCATAGATCTCGGGCACTTCCTGCATGAAGAGCTTGGCCATGAACTGCGGATGCGTGCGCGACAGGAAAATCTGTGGACCGCGCTGCTCGCGGCGTACGTCATAGACGTAGGCGCGCACGCGGTCGCCATAGCGGAACATTTCGCGCGGGATCAGCTCGTCACGGCGGATGATGGCTTCGCCCCGGCCCAGATCCACGATCACATTGCCATATTCGACACGCTTGACCGAACCGTTCACGATCTCGCCAATGCGGTTGAAGTACTCGTCATACATGCGTTCGCGCTCGGCATCGCGCACCTTCTGCACGATAACCTGCTTGGCAGACTGCGCAGCGATCCGGCCGAATTCCATGGGCGGCAGCGGCTCGGTCAGGAAGTCGCCGATCTTGGCCTCGGGCGACTTGACCTGCGCGCGCTTGAGGTCGACCTGGCGGCTTGGTTCTTCGACACTGTCCACGATTTCCAGGAGGCGCCACATGCGCGTCTCGCCCGAGCGTGGATTGATCTCGACCTTGATCTCGGTCTCGGCGCCGTAGCGGCCCTTGGCCGCCTTTTCCATGGCGTCCTGCATTGCCTCGATCACGACCATGCGGTCGATCGATTTTTCGCGGGCGACAGCATCCGCAATCTGCAAAAGCTCGAGGCGGTTCGCGCTAACGGCCATTTAATGGGTCTCCTTGGTCGGCTTGGTTCCCGCCGCGTCCTCAACCGTTCCGGTCTCCGGGTCGTCGTGCTGGGAGATATTGTCTTCGTCGTCATTGTCGGCGACAGCGTATTCGACCGTTTCGGTCTCTTCGTCGTCGATGGGGTGGGCTTCCTGATCGATCCTGGCTTTCTCCATCAGGGCGTCGGTCATCACCAGCTTGGCTTCGGCCAGATTAGCGAGCAGCAAGCGGTGGTCAGGATCGGTGCCAGCCGGTGCATCGGGCAGGGTGATGATCACCGCATCATCCTCGACAGCCTTGATGAAGCCACGAAAGCGCTTGCGGCCATTGACCATATCGGAAAGCTCGATCTTGGCCTCATGACTGATATGACGCTCGAAATCGCGACGGCGCACCAGCGGGCGGTCGATGCCGGGCGAGGATACTTCCAGATGGTATTCGCGATCGATCGGGTCCTCCACATCGAGCACGGGCGAGAGGTCCTTGCTCAGGGCCTCGCAGTTGACGATGGTAAAGCGGCCATTCTCGTCCTCGGCCATGATCTGGAGCGTGCAGCCGTTTTCCGGCGTCACCTTCACGCGCACCAGTGAAAAGCCCAGCCCATTGGCCACCGGCTCCACGATACGGGCAATCCGGGCCTCGAGCCCGGTCTCCTTGATAAAGCGTTGTTCGGTGAGATCGAAGCTCATCGGTCCCTTCGGGTAATAAAAAAGAGCGGGGCCGGAAGGCTCCCACTCTGCAAAAAAGCTAGAGATGTTGCGCTTTATATAACGCGAGAGAGGCTGCGCCGCAAGGGCGATGCGATTTTAGAGCCTTACTCGGCCATTTGCTGGGCCCGGCGTCACAAGAGGATGGGTAAAACACCAGTCAAAACGAGTGCCAACCTCCCCCTAAGAAGCGACCCAGACGCTTTTTTACATTTTCTTGCAAAAAAGTTCTGGCGTGGAAAAGGATGGTTTTGGCCGCTGAAGCGATGGCCGTAATGGGCAAAGGCAAGCGATCGGAAGGCATTGGCCATGCTTCTGTTGTCTACTTTGGCTACCGCAAACCCCCGCGTGGACTGATCGTCACCAAGCCGTAACACAGTGTCTCCCCAGAAACCGGGTTACGTGCAAACCCCTTGATTTCCAATGTAAAACTCTCATCGCCAAGCCTGTAAGTTCAAGCCCCTCAACCAGGGAAATCGCATCTTGAGGGGTGCAGGGACCAGATCCATTTCCAGGGTGTTCAAAACGAAAGGAACACCTGAAATGATCAAGAACACTGTTATTGCCCTTCTGACTGCTGCTACCCTGGTCGGCGCTGCCGCTCCTGCCTTTGCCGAAAACGATAGTGGCATCGGCCTGGACGACTTCGATAGCGAAGAATTGGACGAGAGCGCATATGAAACTGCCAACCAGAACACCCTGTCGCGCCTTCGCGATCAGGGCGTCAACGCTACCTCAGTAGAAGATTGGGGTGGTCTGGTCCGCGCCTTCGTTACGCAGGACGATGGCCGCCAGGTTATGCAGTTCTATACGCCCGGCACATTGCAGCAGGTCGCACTCTAAACTAGTCGACCACGGCGCCGCCGCTTAGGCGACGGCGCCCGTATGTCATTGAGACTGGACCAGCCTTATGACAGGCTCGTCATGGCCAGCATCGAACCGCTGCCGCGCCGCCAGCACCTGGTCAGCGTTCTTGGCAGCAAATAGCCGTAAACTGTCGGCCAGCTGCAGCAATTCGCGGCCCAGTTCAGTCAGTTCGTAATCGACCCGTGGTGGGATCGTCGCAAACATCGTGCGACTGACGAAACCATCCCGTTCCAACTCACGCAGCGTCAGCGTCAGCGTTTTTTGTGAAACGCCCGAGATGCGCCTTATTTCATTGAAGCGGAGCCGCTCTTCACGCAGGAGGGTAACAATCGTCAAAGTCCATTTGCCCGGTCGCGCCATGAGCACGTCGTTTTCCTTGAAGCTGGAGCTGGACGGAAACGACATGAAAACCCCCGACAAAGTGATCGAGCTTGGCATATGGGAGCCAAAAAGCGGCTCACCAATGGCCAGCTGAATTAAACTTTGACATGTCAGCTTCCCGAAAATTCATGAATGCTGCTTGCAGATCGCCCGTCAGACCCGATCGAAGGTGAAGTAAAAGCTCAGCATACGTCCTTCGCGGCGGGCCTTTTGCTCATAGCGCGTTGGCTCCCAGCCAGAGTATGGCTCATGCCATCCACGCGGCTTTTCCGGCATGAACCGGAACGCCGGCGCGCGAACAATATGGGCCAAGGTCCAGTTGGCATAATCTTCGATATCGGTCGCGAAATGAAATTTGCCGCCTGGCCGGATTACCCGGGTCAATTCGGCCAAGGTCGTGGGTGAAACGAACCGCCGCTTGTGGTGCCGCGTCTTGGGCCAGGGATCGGGATAGAGCAGATACACTTCGTCCAGCGACGCGTCAGGCAGCGTCACGAGGAGCTTGAAGGCATCATCGGTAAAGAGCCGGACATTGTTCAGCCCTTCTGCTGCAATCGCCTGCACCATCTTGCCGATGCCACCGGTAAACACCTCGCAACCGATATAGCCGGTTTGCGGATGCCGTCCTGCCTCAAGCGCCAGATGCTCGCCGCCGCCATAGCCGATCTCAAGAATGATCTTTTCCGCATGGGGAAAAAGGGAACGCGGATCGAGCGTTCCCTCGAGCTTGATCTCGAGTGCCGGCAGCGTTGCGTCGAACACCGCCTGCTGCCCGCCATGCAGTTTCTTGCCAGAGCGGCGGCCAAAAAACGCCCGCGGCTCGCCCGAGCGGGTCTTGGGCAGTTCGTGATCGTTCATGCGGTCTCAAACCTCTTCAGGGCCGCTCAATGCGGCTTGACGGCGGCCTTGAGCGCACCGACGAGATCGGTTTTCTCCCACGAGAAACTGCCATCCCGCCCCGCCTTGCGCCCGAAATGGCCATAGGCCGAGGTCTTGGCATAGATGGGCTTGTTGAGATCAAGATGCGTACGGATACCTCGCGGGGTCAAATCCATGACCTTCGCCAGCGCTCCCTCAACGATTGCCTCATCTACTTTTCCAGTGCCGTGCAGATCGACATAGATCGACAAGGGTTGCGCAACACCGATGGCATAGCTGAGCTGGATCGTCGCACGATCGGCAATGCCGGCGGCTACGACATTCTTGGCCAGATAGCGCGCGGCATAGGCGGCCGAGCGATCGACCTTGGTCGGGTCCTTGCCTGAGAACGCTCCGCCACCATGGGGCGCCGCGCCACCATAGGTATCAACAATGATCTTGCGCCCCGTCAGCCCGGCATCGCCATCCGGCCCGCCCACCACGAACTTGCCGGTTGGATTGACATGCCAGACCGTCTCTTCGCCGATCCAGCCCTCAGGCAACGCCGCCCGCACGTGCGGCTCGACAATGGTCCGGACATCGGCAGAGGTCAGCGACGTATCAAGATGCTGGGTCGAAAGGACGATCTGCGTCACGCCAACGGGCTGGCCATTTTCATAGCGCACCGTAACCTGCGACTTGGCATCCGGCCCCAGCTTGCCGGCCGGTCCATTATTGGCCTTGCGGGCAATCATCAGGGTCTCAAGAATCTTATGCGCATAATAGATCGGGGCGGGCAGCAGTTCAGGCGTTTCCCGGCTGGCATAGCCAAACATGATGCCCTGGTCGCCCGCACCCACATCCTTGTTGCCGCTTTCATCCACGCCCTGCGCAATATCGGCCGACTGGCCATGCAGCAGCACGTCGATCCGGCACGTTTTCCAATGAAAGCCAGGCTGCTCGTAGCCGATCGCACGAATTGCCTTACGGGCAGCGGATTTAAACTTGGATGGGTTCACCACTGGATTGCCCGAGCCGTCGAGCAAAACCGAACCATCTTTAGCCTTCTTGAGCAGCGTTTCCGGCACGCGCACCTCGCCGGCAATCACCACACGATTGGTGGTTGCCAGGGTTTCGCAAGCGATACGGACGCGCGAAGGGTCCATGCCGGTCTTCTTGGCTTCCTTGAAAACCAGATCGACAATCTCGTCGCTGATGCGGTCGCAAACCTTGTCCGGGTGACCCTCGGAGACTGATTCCGAGGTGAAGAGATAGGACGAGCGTGCCAAGCGAGAACCCCTGAACGAAGCGGAAAGAGCCCGGAAGGGGCATTTTCGACGGGTTTGTGACACTAGCCACCCGTCCGGTCAAGGCGGATATAAAGAAAGCTTGATATGTCGCATAGCAGATGACGAGCAGACTTTTGCTTGAAGGCTCAGGCTGGCCTGCGGCGTCCCCGCCGTGAAACCATCAGCGAAATCAGAAGTCCCGCTACAAGGGCGATCAGCAGAGGCCAGTACCGCACCTGCCGGAATACGGTGCTCGCCAACTGCTCATGCGGCCGCACATCCAGCACGGCCATTTGCAGCGGCGCCAAAGCCGACGTCACGCGCCCGAGCGGATCGGTGGCGAAGGTCAGCCCAGTATTGGCGGCCCGGATCAGGCTCAGGCCTTCTTCCACAGCGCGAACGCGTGCATGGTGAGCGTGCTGCGCAGGGCCGATCGAGCCGTCAAACCACGCGTCGTTGGTTATATTGAGGATGAACTGGGCATTGGCCGTGTCTCCCAGATCGCCCGAGAACAGGATTTCGTAGCAGATCAGCGCCAGGAACGCTGGCGTGTCGGGCAGGCTCATCAGCCGCCGCCGCGCATCGCCATGCGCCCAACCCTCGGCACCCGGCACGAATTGCTTGATCCCCAGGCGCGAAAAGAACTGGCTGAACGGCAGGAACTCGCCAAATGGGACAAGGTGCGACTTGTCATAGGACGCGATCACTTCGCCGCTTGTATCAACAGCCAAAAGCGCATTGAACGGCGGGCCGGAGCTTTGCGTCTCCCCGGGCTCGTATTGCTGCCGCGGAATGCCGGCGAGTAGCGTCGTTGTTTCCGGCAGCAGCCTAGCAATGCGCGCCAGGGCATCGGGATAGGTGGAAAGAAAGAACGGCAGCGTGGATTCGGGCCAGACCAGATGCGTGATATCCGCCAAGCCCTGATCGGTCGGGTCCATGCGCATGTCCGAGAGCATGATGAGCTTGTCGATCAGGCCCACCGGATCGACATTGCCCCAGTCGGAATGCTCATAAACCATGGGCTGCACGAGCCGCATGGCGATATCGCTGCGCTCGGTTAAGCCAGTTCCCGCCAGGCGATTGTAGCCATACCCCAATTGTGCGGCAATGACGGCAATGGCGATGAAGAACGGCAGCAAGCGCCGGCTCAGGCTGCGATTGTCGGCAGGCCAGATTAGCGCAGGGGTCATGGCCAGCAACGCCGCGACTAAGGTTAACCCATAAATGCCGATTACCGAGGTAATCTGCATCATCTCGTCGGTTGGCGTCAGCGCATAGCCGAGCAGATCGAACGGAAAGCCTGTCAGCACATGGCCGCGGGCCCATTCGGCGATGGTGAGGAAAGTGGCCAGGGTCACGATCCGCCAGGCACCATGGCTCCAGAGCAGATGCGCCAGGGCGCTGCCCAGCCCCCAGAAGAAGGCGATCATTGCCGCCAATGCCAGAATGGCAAAGGGCATCAGCGCGATCATGATCCCGCCATCTACGAAGAAAGCTGCGCCGAGCCAATGGAAGGCAATTGTGAAATAGCCCCAGCCAAAGGCAAAGCCGATGGTGAAGGCCGGACCGAACACACGCCGCCAGCCCCGCCGCCGCTCCGCGCCATCCAGGCACCAGACCCAGATGGGAAAGCTCACAAACAGCGCCGGCACGATGAACCAGGGCGCAATCGAAAGCCCCGCAACAGCGCCGGCCACGACCAGCAGCACAAAGCGGCGCCAGCCATGGCTCAGCATGGCGGTTTCGGCCAGCCAGGTCATTCTAGGCCCAGAGGGGAATCAGAAAGCATGCGGCAAACTCGCTGGAAGGGGAGTGGGCGTCAAGCTCACGCAGATCCTGCGCCGTTGCATGGGCGTGGCAGTTCCTCTAAACCGGCCCAGGCTCTCCCCTCCTTTGGAAAACCGTCATGACACAGACCCGCTTTGATGTCCTCACCATCGGCAATGCGATCGTCGACATCATCGCGCCGGTGGAGGCTGGCTTCATCGAGCAGGAGGGCATGAGCGAAGGCCACATGCACCTGATCGACACCGATCGTGCCGAAGAGCTCTACCGCAAGATGCCGCTTACCCGGCAGCAGATCTCGGGCGGCAGCGCAGCAAATACCGCTGCAGGCATTGCGTCGCTCGGCGGCCGGGCTGCCTTCATCGGGAAGGTCGCCGACGATCCGCTCGGGGATGTATTCGAGGCCGATCTCGATGCAATCGGCGTGCATTACGCCACATCGCGCCTCAAGAACGGCGCGCTTACGGCCCGCTCGATGATCTTCCTCAGTGATGACGGCGAGAGGACCATGAACACCTATCTGGGCGCCTGCCATCAGCTCACCGAGCAGGACATCAAGCCCGACGAGATTGGCGCGGCCACCATCACCTATATGGAAGGCTTCTTGTGGGACCCGGTAGAAGCCAAGAAGGCTTTCGTTCTTGCAGCGCATTATGCGCACAAGAACGAGCGCGCCGCTGCCTTCACCTTATCGGACCCCTTCTGCGTCGACCGCTACCGTGCCGAGTTCCTCGACCTGATCCGCTCCAAGACCATCGACTACGTCTTTGCCAATGTCCATGAGCTCAAGTCGCTCTACCAGACCGACGATCTGGGCGATGCCGTCCGCCAGATTGCCAAGGATGCCGAATTGGCCGCTATCACCATGGGTGCCGACGGCGCCATGGCCGTCCACAATGGCGAGATCGTCTCCGTGCCCGCCTTCCCGATCGATAAGGTAGTCGACGCAACCGGGGCCGGGGATCTCTTTGCCTCGGGGTTCCTTCTGGGCATGGCGCGAGGCCAGACACTTGATTCAGCGCTCAAGACCGGTTGCCTTGCCGCCAACGAAGTCATCTCGCACATCGGCGCGCGCCCGCAACTCGATCTGCACGACCTCAGCAAGCAACATGGCCTGGTAGGATAAAGGCTCCGCTAACCGAGAACAGCCCGCGTTTGCTCCAACGCATCGACGGTCGCCCCGGTCGGCCGGAACTCCAGGCCGACAAACCCATCATAGCCTTGCGCCATCAGCCAATCGACGCTCCTGCGGAGCGGCAAGCGACCGGTTCCCGGCTGGTTGCGGCCGGGGTGATCCGCCACGTGAATATGGGCGATCCGGTCAACGCGGCCGTCCAGCACAGTCGCTGTGTCCTCGCCCATGACCATGGAATGGTAGAGATCATACAGCAGCGCGATCTCGGGCCGATCGACCGCGTCGACGATGTCGAGCGCCTCGGCGGTAGACGGCAAATAGTAGCCCTTGTGGTCCACCAGAATATTGAGCGGCTCCAGCGCCAGGCGCACGCCTGACCCCTTGAGCACATCGGCCGACCGGCGCATCGCTTCGACCAAGGCATCATGCTGGCTCTGGCGCGGCACGCCAGACAGTTCGGGTCCCGCCTGCGCGATCATCACCTTTGTGCCTAACCTGCGCGCGACTTCAAGGCTTTGGGCGAGGCCATCGAGAAACCGGCCATGATCGCTGGTCCGGGTCAGCTCGGCGAATGGCTCGGCAACCATGCCGGCCAAGGCGAGCCCGGTCGTCCCAAGTGCGTCTTCGATGGCATTCAGATCCTTGTTGGACCAAAGCCAAAATTCCACTGCATCCACCCCGGCTGCCTTGGCCAGGTGAATGCGCTCGGCCGGGTCGGCCGCTTCGCCGACGAACAGCATGTCAATGCAAGCCGAATAGCGCATCAGGCGAGCCTTGAGCCGGTGTTCATCTCTTTGAGGATAGCGCGGGCCGCTGCTGCCGGGTCGGCCGCTTCGATGATCGGCCGCGCCACGACAAGGTGCGTGGCACCGGCGGCCAGAGCCTCCGCCGGACCCATGATGCGCTTTTGATCACCACTTGCGGCGCCTGCCGGACGAATGCCCGGGGTTACGATTGCGAGCTTTGGCCCCACAATCGCGCGCACCATTTCCGCTTCGTGCGGGGAACTCACGATGCCGCCAATACCGGCATCCCGTGCCTGTTGCGCCCGCAGGGCAACCAGCCCCGCCGCATCGCGCTCGTAACCTGCTTCCTTGACGTCCGCATCGTCCATCGAGGTTAACACCGTCACCCCCAGCACGCAGAGCCCCGACCCCGCTGCAGCCTTGGCCGCCGCCCGCATGGTCTTGGGATAGGCATGGACCGTCAACATGGCCGCGCCGGTCTGGGCAAAAGCCGCGACGCTTTTTTCCACCGTGTTGTCGATATCAAGCAGCTTGAGATCGAAGAACACTTGCTTTCCCGCGGCAATCAGCGCCTTGCCCAAGGCAGCACCGTCCGCGCCGTAGAAACATTGATAACCGATCTTGTAGAAATCAACCGCATCGCCCAGCAGCGCGACGATCTCCTCGGCCCGGGCGCGGGACGATACATCCAGCCCCACGATCAACTGGCCAGCCATAACATCCTCCGCTTTGCTTGATTGCGCTGCGGCCTAGAGCAAAAATGCTGGCGACGCAATTGCCGAAGGTTCGAACCAGCCCGCTGCGAAATCTTCCATCGGCGTCCAGTCGCAGATCAGTTCCTTGCGCTCGAAATCGAACACAAAACAATTGCCGCCACCTTTGTCGCCGCGATGGCTCTGGTCCTCCGAGCGGGCGATAGAACGGCCCGCAACATGACACTTCAGCAGTGTTCCCACCGCGCCGTGCCCGCAAAACACCGCCGCCGTGCGTTCCGGCACGCTGGCCAGCGCCGTTCTCACCGTGGCGACAATGCGCGCTTGCGCGTCAATGGCCCGCTCCCAGCCGTCAACGCTTTGCTCGGGTTCGGCAAAGAAGCGGTCGGCAGTGGCCTCAAAAAGTGCTGGAGGCAAAAAGCCTGTGGCGCTGCGATCGTTTTCGCCCATCAGATGATCGGTCAAGACCATGGCATCGCTGGGTCCGGCCAGCAAATCGGCCAGTTCCATCGCCTTGCTTTCCCGGCTCGAAAAGATCATTGCACCTTCGGGCACCACGCCTCGCCTGGCAAAAGCCTGTGCCCGCTCGTGGCCAAGCTGGGACAATCCCCAAAGCGGCACGGGCACATTGGCGTCGATCTGCACCTGCGGATGGGTCACATAAAGCGCGCGCATAGGTCAGCCCCGGCTGAAATGGGTAAGCTCCTCGACCATCTGGTCGATTTTGCGAATGATCCCTGGCTCGACTAAATTGCCGTTGTCATCGAAAGCGCTCTCGGCCGGACCGATGCCCAGCAAGGTTGGCACGATCAGCGCCCCGACCTTGGTCAGCGATTCGCGCAAATGGCTAAGGCCCCAGATGGTGCCGTACTTGCCCGAACTCACCCCGCCGATCCCGAACACGGCATGCCGGAAGGGGCTCGGCCTTTGGCGGCTAAGCCATGTGATGGTGTTCACCAGAAGCGGCGGCAGGCCGCCATTGTATTCGGGCGTTGCGATAAAGACGATGTCATGCGTGCGCCAGAGTTCTGCCAGCTCGCGCGCCGCCTCCGGCATCTGCGTGGCTTCGAGATCTTCGTTGTAGATCGGCATCGGAAAGTCGCCGAGATCGATAGAATTGACCGAAACGCCTGCAGCTTCAAGCTTGCGGTCCATATGCGCCTGAAGCATCTTGTTGAACGATCCCTGGCGAATGGAACCGGAAAGCGTCAGCGCAGTGGGCATGGATAAATCCTGTTTGATCGGACGCACTTTGCCTGCCGCATGAACACGGTGCAAGCCAGCTTGACGGCCTGTCACCAAGGCAATAGTTTAATCATAGCTTAAGTAATGGAGCGGTTATGGCCACCGGCATTTTCGTCAATCTTCCTGTCGTCGATCTCGAAGTGTCCAAGGCGTTTTTCGAAAAACTCGGCTTCAGCTTTAATCCGCAGTTCACCGACCACACGGCTGCGGCCATGGTGATCGAGGAAAACATCTATGCCATGCTGCTGACGCACGAAAAATTCCGCCAGTTTACATCCCGCGCGATCGCGGACGCGAAATCGACAACGGAAGTGCTCATCGCCTTGTCCCGCGACAGCCGGGAAGCCGTGGCCGAACTCTTCGACAAGGCCATTGCCGCGGGCGGAACCGAGGCACGGCCAGGCGATGATTATGGCTTCATGACCAGCAAGGCGTTCTGCGATCCCGATGGTCACATCTGGGAAGTGTTCTGGATGGACCCCAACCACGTGCAAAGCTAAGGCTTGGTACTGGTCCACCTTGCCGATCGGATGAGCTGTCACAATATTACTGAAGACAAGGCACTAAAATCGTCCTAGCCTCGTTATTGTAACCGCGGCGCAGCCCGCGCCGCGCACACCCGCGTGGAGCCACACCAGTTTGAGCAGGCATTTGCCCCCGACCGCAGACAACGCACTCGCATCCCAACTCGAACTCGCATTTGATGACAATCGCCTGGCTGCCCAGCTTTATGGCGATTTCGACCAGAACCTTGCGCTGATTGAACAGCGGCTCAAGGTCTCGGCGACACCGCGCGGCAATCACGTGCTGCTCAAGGGCGCGGCCTCAGCGGTTGATCAGGCCCGGCGCGTGCTTGAATCGCTTTACGGATCGCTCGAGGAAGGCCGCACCGTTGATATCTCCGATGTCGATGGCGTCATCCGCATGATCCAGACCGAGGATAGCCAGCTCACCCTGCCCACGCTCGAGCGCAAGGGCAAGGTGCGCATGGCCCAGATCGCCACCCGCAAATCCACCATTGTCGCCCGCACCCCGGCGCAGGACGCCTATATGCGCGCCATGGAACGGGCCGAACTGGTGTTTGGCGTTGGGCCAGCCGGTACGGGCAAGACCTATCTGGCCGTGGCGCATGCCGCTTCCTTGCTGGAGCGCGGCGACATCAACCGCATCATCCTGTCGCGCCCGGCCGTGGAAGCAGGCGAGCGCTTGGGTTTCCTGCCCGGCGACATGAAGGAAAAGGTCGATCCTTATCTGCGCCCGCTTTATGACGCACTCTACGACATGATGAAGCCCGAGAATGTCGAGCGCTGCATCACCTCGGGCATCATTGAAGTGGCCCCGCTCGCCTTCATGCGCGGCCGTACGCTAGCCAATGCCGTTGTCATCCTCGACGAGGCGCAGAACACCACCTCCATGCAGATGAAGATGTTCCTCACTCGTCTGGGCGAGAACTCCAAGATGATCGTCACCGGCGATCCGACCCAGGTCGATCTGCCGCGTGGCGAGAAATCGGGGCTGGTCGAGGCTATCGGCCTATTGGACGGTGTCGAGGGCGTCCATATCTCACGTTTCAACGACAAGGACGTGGTACGCCATGCTCTCGTAGGCCGCATCGTTCGCGCCTATGAAGCGGACACGGCCAAGAAGCTGGCCGAGAAGGCGACCGAAGGGGTGGTCCGCTGACCGCCTCGCCGCTCGATATCGCCGTTATCCGCAATGACGATCACTGGCCGGAGGATCTCGATCCCCTGGCCGAACGTGCTGTGCTCGAAGCCCTCAAGCAATCCAAGGCCAAGCTCAAGGGCGCGGCGGAACTCTCGATTCTTCTGACCAACGACGCTGAGCAACATCAGCTCAACCAGCAATGGCGCGGCAAGGATAGCTCTACCAATGTCCTGAGCTTTCCGCAGATTGAGCCATTTGGCCCCGTCGTTGGCATCCTTGGCGATATCACCCTGGCGCGCGAAACCCTGGACCGGGAAGCGGCCGACCAAGGCGTCACCTTCAACGATCACTTCACCCATCTTGTGGTGCATGGATTCTTGCACATTTTAGGCTATGATCATCTCACCGATACCCAGGCTCTTCAAATGGAGAGCCTTGAAACCCAGATATTGGCAAGTTTAGGGGTCGCTGACCCCTATGCCGATTAGCGGGGAACCAGTAACTTCCACGCGTCATTTCCATTGCAAGGACGACAAGCCGCAAGTGCGGCAACACATTATGAGCGATAGCGACAGTCTGGGCCATTCGGCGCCCACCACCAACGAGCCTCCTTCTAGTCCCGCCCCCAGCCTTGCTCGGGGGCCATCGATCTGGAACCGCGTCAAGGCCATGCTGGCGCGCGGTACCGTCTCGCTGCGCGACGACCTTCAGGTCGCGCTGGACGAGCAGGGCAGTGCGGAAACTGCCGATTTTTCCGAAAGCGAACGCACGATCCTGCAGAACGTGCTCAAGCTTTCCAATGTTTCCGTTGGCGACGTCATGGTCGAGCGCAGTGACATCCAGGCCATAGAAGCCGATGCGAATCTTGGAACGCTGCTGGCCAAATTTCGCCAGGTGGGCCATTCGCGCCTGCCGGTCTACGAGGACGGGCTCGACAACATCTTGGGCTTCGTTCACGTCAAGGACGCGCTTGGCAAGATCACCGGCACCGTTGCCGATCCGACCAAGGAAGTTCCGGTTAAGCTGGTTTCCACCGTTCTCAAGCAGAAGATCAACCGGCTCGAACTGATCCGCACGGCCATGTTCGTGCCCACCTTCATGCCGGTCGGCGATTTGCTGCAGTCCATGCGCGCCAGCCGTGTCCACATGGCAATCGTGGTGGACGAATATGGCGGCACCGATGGCCTTGTAACCATCGAGGATCTACTGGAAGCCGTTGTCGGCGAGATCGAGGACGAGCACGACGAACTTGCCGCATCCCTGATCCGCAAGGTCGGCGCCGACACCTACATCGCCGACGCCCGTGCAGAGCTCAAGGATGTCAGCAAGCTCCTGGGGCCGGATTTCGATCCAGGGGATTATGCTGAGGACGTCGATACTATTGGTGGGCTGGTGTTCGATCTAGCCGGCCACGTGCCCAAGCGTGGCGAGCGGGTCAACAAGCTCGAGGGCTTCGAGTTCGAGGTGCTGGCCGCCGATAGCCGCCGCATCAAGCGCCTGCGCATCCGCCGCAAGAAGACTGAACCCGAGCCTTTGGCGATCACTGACCAGCGTTCGCCCGAGCAAAGGGCAGCGGCCGAATAGGAGCCTTGATGACCGTTCATCGCTTTGTTCCCACCATTTGGCACAATGTGTTGGGAACGCTCCCGCCTGCCCTCACTATTGCCGATGGCGATAGCGTCGTCACCGAAACGATCGATGCGGCGGGTTACGACAAGAACGGCGTGGCGCGCTGGTCCGGACCGAACCCGATGAACGGGCCAATCTATGTTTCGGGCGCGGAACCCGGCGACGCGCTGGTCGTCGAGATCATTCGCATGACCCCGATCCGCGCCACTGGCTGGACGCGCCAAGTGCTGGCCGCCAATGTTGTGGACCCCGAGCGCGTCCGCGACCTGCCGGCGCGCGGCAGGACCGATTGGATCATCGATATCGACGCGTTGACGGTGCGCCTCAAGGAGCCTGTTGCGGGTCTTGAACATTTGGTCTTGCCGCTCGAGCCGATGATCGGGTGCTTCGGCGTCGCGCCAGGCCTTGGCCAGGCTTTCTCCACCGCTACCAGTGCCGAAAACGGCGGCAATATGGACTATCGCGGCTTCAAACCCGGTACCACGGTCTATTTGCCTGTGGAGGTGCCCGGCGCGCTATTTTTCCTCGGCGATTGCCACGCCATTCAGGGTGATGGCGAAATCGTCGGCACCGGCGTTGAAACAGTAATGGAGGTGGAAGTCCGGCTCAGCGTGCACAAAGGCCACAAGCCAAGGTGGCCGCGCGGCGAAAATGCCGATGAAATCTTTACCGTTGGCAATGCCCGCCCGCTCGATCAGGCGCTGCAACACGCCACCACCGAGATGTTCGATTGGCTGACCAGCGCCTTCAAACTCTCACCCGTCGCTGCCAGCCACCTCTTGGGCCAGGTGGTGCGCTACGAGATCGGCAACGTGTTCGACCCAGCCTACACTATGGTCTGCAAGGTCGAAAAGAAGTGGCTGCCGAAGACCTGATGGGCACCAAATGCTTTCCCACACTCGATGTGGATGGGTGACATAGTGCTCATGAAAAACCCGGCGATCTCTCACCGGGCTTTTGAAAAATAAGCGGATACCTAAACCTGCTGCACGGCCTCGACACCGGGCACGAAGTGCCGGAGCAGATTCTCGATGCCACTCTTGAGCGTCGCCGTCGAGGACGGGCACCCCGAGCAGGCGCCCTGCATATGGAGGAACACGGTACCTTCCTTGAAGCCCTTGAAGGTGATGTCGCCACCATCCATCGCCACGGCCGGACGCACACGGGTCGCCAGCAATTCCTTGATCACTTCGACAGTCTCGCTGTCTTCTTCCTCGAAGAACTCTTCGACCTCATCGAAATTGGCGACCTGAACGCCACCTTCGGCAATCACGGGCTTGCCGGAGAGGAAATGATCCATGATCACGCCCAGGATTGCCGGCTTGATGTGGGCCCAATTGGTTTCGTCCTTGGTCACCGAAATGAAATCGGATCCGAGGAACACACCGGTCACGCCGGAGATCGCAAACAAACCCTGGGCCAGTGGCGAGTTAACCGCAGCTTCGGGGCTGCGGAAATCGCGCGGCTCACCCACCAGCACGTCGCGGCCGGGCAAGAATTTCAGCGTCGCGGGGTTGGGCGTGGCTTCGGTCTGGATGAACATCGTGGCGCCTGCAGCTTCGAATTAGAACGTTTCTAAAATAGTCTTTTGCGGCCGAAATGCAAGGGCAAAACGTGCGCCACAGCTATGCTGCCGCGCGCCGTTTTTCGATGGCATCCCAGATCATCACAGCAATATCGGGCCCGCCAAAGCGCTTGATCTCGCGAATGCCGGTGGGCGAGGTGACGTTGATCTCGGTCAGGTAATCGCCGATGACGTCGATTCCGACAAAGATCATGCCGCGCTCCTTCAGCGCCGGAGCGATCGTCGCACAGATTTCACGGTCGCGCGGCGTCAGCTCTATGAACTCGGGCCGCCCACCCACATGCATGTTCGAGCGCGCTTCGCCCTCCGCCGGGATGCGATTAAGCCCGGCGACTGGCTCGCCATCGATGATGATGATCCGCTTGTCGCCCTTGCGCACGTCGGGCAGATATTTCTGGATCATGAAAGGCTCGCGGTAGCTCTGCTCGAAGAGCTCGAGCAGGCTCGCCAAATTATGATCGCCCTCCTGGAGGAAAAACACGCCTGCGCCACCGTTGCCGTAGAGTGGCTTGACGATGATGTTGCCATGCTCCTTCCTGAAATCATAAATCATCTGCCGGTCGCGCGTGACCAGAGTTGGCGGCATCAGCTCGGGAAAGTCTGTCACCAGAATTTTCTCGGGCGCGTTGCGCACGGCAGCCGGTGGATTGACCACCAGCGTCCTGGGGTGCAGCCGCTCGAGCAAATGGGTCAGCGTGATGTAGTTCATGTCGAACGGCGGATCCTGGCGCATCAGGATCACGTCCTGGCTCGACAGGTCCACCCGGCTGGTCTCGCCCAGGGTAAAGTGCTCGCCCCTGGGCGCATCGGTCACCGTGATCGGCTGAACCAAGGCTGAAACGACATCGCCCCGCAGCGCCAGTGTATCTGGCGTATAATGCAGCAAGTCGTGCCCTCTGGCCTGCGCTTCCAACATCATCGCAAAAGTGGAATCGCCACGCGGGTTGATAGTGGCGACATGGTCCATCTGGACCGCGACTTTGAGCTGCATGAAGATCTCTCGGACGTGGACTGTTTGTTGGTGACGTGGCCGGTCAGGTTGCGTCAAACGCATTGATGACATGGCGCGGCCAACGTCCACGCGCAAGAAAAATTACGTCGAACCGCATGGTGCACTCTGCAAGCCGAGGGTGCTTGGCGATCCAAAGCTGTGCGGCAGGGGCAATCCGGCGCTGGTTCACCGCGCTCAACGCGTCTGCCTCGCCTGCGGCTGTGCGTCGCGCCTTGACCTCCACAAAGACGATTGTGCCAAAGCGTTCTGCCACCAAGTCGATCTCGCCAACGGGCGTTTTGTAGCGCGTTGCGATAATTCGGTAGAGCTTGAGCCGCAGATACCACCCAGCCAAAGCCTCACCCCTCAGCCCATCCAGATAGGCTGCGACTCGGGTCTTAGCTTTCGGCCTTGAGCCTGAGGGCGGCATCATAGACCTCCTTGCGCTTGAGCCCGTATTGTTCGGTCACCGCGTCGACGGCGGCCCGTAGCGGTTGATCGGCCATCCTTTGGGCCAACGTACCCTGCCAGTCCGCAGCATCGGGTGCTGCCGGTTCGGCCGCACCGGCCACGACAATCACCGCCTCGCCCTTGGTTTCGGCTCCGGCAAATTCCGCCGCCAGTTCAGCCAGGCTGCCCCGATGCACCCGTTCAAAGCGCTTGGTCAGCTCCAGCGCGACCGCAGCCTGCCGTTCGCCCAAGGTTTCCGCCATAGCTGCTAGCGTATCGTCGAGGCGCCGCCGGCTTTCATAGAACACCAAAGTTTCACGTGAATCCCTGTGTGCTAAAAGCGCATTGGCGCGGGCACCGGCCTTGGCCGGCAGAAAGCCATGAAACACAAAGGCGTCGGTCGGTAGCCCGGCGATCACAAGCGCGGACAACAGTGCCGAGGCGCCCGGAATGGGAAACACCGGCTGCCCTGCCTCGGCCATGGCACGGATCAGCGGAAAGCCAGGATCGGACAATAAGGGCGTTCCAGCATCTGAGATCAGCGCAATCGCCTGACCCGCTGCGACTTGCCCGACGATGGCCTCGGCTCGGTCCCGCTCATTGTGCTCATGCAGCGCTACGCGCTTACCCTTGATGCCATAGTGATCAAGCAAACGCGCCGACATGCGCGTGTCCTCGCACAGGATCACCGACGCAGCCGCCAGCGTTTCAAGCGCCCGGATGGTGATGTCGCGCAGATTGCCGATGGGCGTTGCCACCACATAAAGCCCGGGCGCCAGCGCCGGTGCGGCAAAAGCTGTGCCGGCGATATAGTACTGCTTTGCGTCCAACGCGGTTTCCTTGCTCGCTGCTGCTGTTCTAGCAGCCGCAAAGGTCTTGTATAGGGCTAGCGGTTACTGCCCAGCGAGCACGGCGTCGATCAACTGCTCCCGGTCGTCGCTCCCCTGCAGCGCGATCTGGCCATCGAGAAGCAAGACCGCCAGCCCATGCACATGCGCCCAGGTGGAAATGGCAGCAATCCTCTGGTTCTCGGCATTAGCTCCAGTCACATGCCGCAGGGTCTTGAACGCCGCTTCTGCCGCCATGCGCAGCCCGGGCCGATTGTCCTTGCGCAACTGAGGCGAAAACATAAGCCGGAACAGGCCTGGATTGTCCAAGGCAAAATGCACATAAGCCCGCCCCATCGCTTTGGGCAGATCAGGCTGCTGAATTGCCGCTACCTCCTCCATGCGCCGCGTGAAGCGTTGAAAGCCGATCACGGCAAGCGATTCGAGAAGGGCAGTTCGGCTATCGAAGTGCCGATAGGGCGCACCCGGCGACACGTTGAGTGCTCGTGCCAGGTCACGCAGCTGGATACCTGCTTCGCCGTCCTGCTCGAGAATGATCAAGGCGGTTTCGAGGAGTGCCCGGCGCAGATTACCATGGTGGTAGGAGGAATTGACCGATGTTGACATTGCTTACTTCATCGTTCTTATATGTAACCACTGTTTACATGAGGGGATGCAGGAAGCCAAATGGATATCGATCTGATCCTTGCGATTGCACATCATCTGGCGGTTTTCGCGCTGGTCGCCATCTTCGCTGTCGAGTTCGCACTCATCCGGCCCGGCCTTGCCGCCCCAGCGATCCGGCAGCTCGGCCGCATCGATGGGGTTTACGGTGCACTCGCCGGCGTCGTCATTGTCGTGGGTATCATCCGGACAGTCTTTGCGGCCAAAGGCTGGGACTACTACCTCGGCAACCACATGTTCTGGGGCAAGATGACGGCGTTTCTCCTCGTAGGTCTTTTGTCTGTTCCACCCACTTTGGCCATTCGCCGCTGGGCCAAGGGGCTCGGCGACAGCGCCAGCTTTGCTCCACCTGCTGGTGAGATCGCAGCCGCCCGCCGCTTCATTCACTTGCAGGCGGCGTTCCTCCTCCTCGTTCCGATTTTTGCCGCTGCCATGGCACGCGGCTATGGCTCCTGAGCCTTGCCTTTGGGTACCAGGATCTTGGGCTCATAGCGGCACCACTGCAGAATCGGGCAGCGCCAGCATTCGGGCGTGCGCGCCTTGCAGATATAGCGCCCATGCAGGATCAGCCAATGATGGGCATGCAGCATATAGGCCTGGGGAATAGTCTTGAGCAGTTTCCGCTCCACCTCGAGAGGATTGGCGCCGATTGCCATGCCGGTCCGGTTGCCAACGCGGAACACATGCGTATCCACCGCCATGGTGGGCTTCCCAAAAAACATGTTGAGCACGACATTGGCCGTTTTCCGGCCCACGCCCGGTAGGGCTTCCAGCGCCTCACGGTCGGCGGGCACTTCGCCGTTGTGCCGCTCCAGTAATTGCTGGCTGAGCAGAAAAACGTTCTTGGCCTTGTTGCGATAGAGCCCAATGGTCTTGACGAGCTCTTCGATCGCTGCTGGCCCGAGCGCCACCATGGCGGCAGGTGAAGGCGCCAATTCGAAAAGCTTGCGAGTCGCTTTGTTGACACCCGCATCGGTCGCCTGCGCCGATAAAACGACGGCGACCAGAAGCGTGAACGCGTTCACATATTCGAGTTCACCCTTAGGTTCAGGTTCAATCTCCTGAAAACGCTGGAAAATTGCCTCCACATCCGCTTTGGGCAAGCTCTTCACTTTTTTAGTGGCAACCATTTTCTCGTCCTGCGTTCTGCCATTATAGTTACCGCCGGAGAGGCCCTCATGCCAATGCAAGCCACAACCACGACGCCGCTGTTTTCAGCACAGCTCACGCCCAACCGCTCGCTCGGTCCGCGCGGCGTTGCGCTGGTAACGAGCCTTTGCATTCTGTTCGCCATGCTTCCGGGCCTTGCCATGCTGTCGGTCGATTTCTGGCCGATTGCAAGCTTGATGCTGCTGACTGCAGTGGCAACTGGCGCAGCGCTGTATCTATCCTTGCGTCAAGGCAAGCGGCGCGAGCAGATCACCGTCTGGCCAGACCAGCTCGAATGGGTTGCCACCGACGTGAACGGCGCCCGCACTTTGCGCCGGTTCGACCCGAAGGCCGTACGCCTGCTGCTCGATCGCGACCCGGATGAAAAGACCACCGCAATCCGCATTCGCTCGGGCAAGGACGAACTGGAAATCGGCACCTTCCTCAACAGCGACGATAAATCGAGCTTCGCCAAGGCGCTCGGCACAGCCTTGCGCAAGGCGCGCATGGCGTGAAGCGCGTTAAAACCGGGTCGCGCCTTTATCCGGCGAACGCTAGAAAGACACTCAATCTTTTATGGGTGTAGCCATGAACCAGATGACCCGCCTGGCCCCTGCATCGGACTACGACACGATTCGCTCGGCTATTCGTTACCTCAGCGAAAATGGCCCGGACGTCGCCGATGTCGGCCGCTTCGCGAAATCCTTGGGCTTGACCGAACGGCAACTGACCGATCTCTTCCGCCGCTGGTGCGGGCTTAGCCCGAAAAGCTTTGCCCAGGCCGTGGCGCTCGACCACGCCAAATTCCTGCTGCGGCAAAAGCAGAGCGTGCTCGACACCACCTACCAAGTGGGCCTGAGCTCCACTTCGCGTTTGCACGATCTGTTCGTCGCTTATGAAGCCATGCCGCCCGGCGTGTTCCGCACCGGCGGAGCGGGGCTCGACATGGTGTGGGGCACGGCTCCTTCCCCGTTCGGCACGGCTGTGGTCACAGCCACCGAATATGGCCTTTCCGGCATTGGGTTTGCCGATGCGGAGACCAGCATCGAAGCCGCTTTTGCCGATCTGGCCAATCGCTGGCCCAATGCACGCTTCACCCGCAGCGACCAGCAAATCGCGCCATTGGTGGCCCAAGCCTTCGATCCGCGGCAATGGTCCGCCGACCGCCCGGTGCGCATTGTCCTGATCGGCACCGATTTCGAGGTCCAGGTGTGGGAAACCCTCCTCAAGATCCCGGTGGGCGGCGTCAGCACCTACCAAACCGTCGCCAACCAAATCGGCAAGCCCACGGCCTCGCGCGCCGTCGGTGCTGCCGTGGGCAAGAACCCCATCTCCTTCGTCGTCCCCTGCCACCGCGTCGTCGGCAGCACTGGCGCCCTCACCGGTTACCATTGGGGCGTCCCTCGCAAACGCGCTATCCTCGGCTGGGAAGCCGGGGTGATCTCGGCCGCGCATTAGTCAGACAGTAAGACGCACAACTAAACTCGATGTCATCCCGGCCTTGAGCCGGGATCCATCTCGAGATCGCCCCGCTGCCGCAAGGTAGATCGAACAACCACGAACACCTCAGGATGGATCCCGGGTCGAGCCCGGGATGACACCGCAGGCGAGGCGGCGACTACAGCTCCACCTTACCCACCAGCTTGCCATCCGCTCCGATCCGATACAGCGTCGGCTCTCCCGTTGCGATTTCGCGCTTGAGGATCTCGTCCGGCGTCAGCTCCTCGATCGCCATCACCAGTGCCCGCAAGGAATTACCATGCGCCGCGATCAGGATGGTCTTGCCGTCCCTAAGCTGGGGCAGGATTTCGCTTTCGTAGTAGGGGAGCGTGCGCGCCGCCGTATCCTTGAGGCTTTCCCCACCCGGAGGGGGCACGTCATAGGACCGGCGCCAGATCAGCACCTGCTCCTCGCCCCATTTGGCGCGAGCATCGTCTTTGTTTAGCCCAGACAGATCGCCATAATCGCGTTCGTTGAGCGCAATGTTGCGGGTGATGGTGACATTGTGGATGCCCATCTCTTCGAGCATCAGATCGAGCGTGTGCTGCGCCCGGCGCAGGGCCGAAGTATAGTAGAGATCGGCCACGATCCCCTTTGCCTTGAGCGCCTTGCCCGTCGCCCGTGCTTCGCTTTCACCCAGTTCGGTCAGGTTCGGATTGCGCCAGCCGGTAAAGAGGTTCTTGAGGTTCCACTCGCTCTGGCCATGGCGCACGAGGATCAGGGTGCCGGTCATTCTTGGTTTCCTTTGCAGCAAAATCAGGTGGAGAGGCCGAGCACGTCGACCATGGAATAAAGCCCCGCCGGCTGCCCAGCAGCCCAAAGCGCTGCCCGCACGGCGCCATTGGCATAGATGGTACGATCCTGCGCCCGATGGTTGAGCTCTATGCGTTCAGACTGCCCGGCCAAGATCACCATATGATCGCCGATGACATTGCCGCCGCGCAAGGTGGCAAAGCCGATCGTGCCCGGCTCGCGTGGCCCCGTATGGCCATCACGCACGCGCACGGAATAATCCTTAAGCGCAATGTTGCGCCCCTTGGCGGCCGCCTCGCCCAGCATCAGTGCCGTGCCCGAGGGCGCATCGACCTTCCGGTTGTGGTGCATTTCAAGGATCTCGACGTCGTACTCGGCCAAGGCCTGTGCGGCCTTTTCGACCAAATTGGCTAAGAGCACCATGCCCATCGAAAAATTGCCGGACTTGACGATCCGGGCTCCGGCCTGCGCCGCCTCGTGGATGGCAGCATCATCGGGTTCGGAACATCCCGTCGTGCCGATGATGTGCACAAGGCCAAGCTTGGCGGCCTTTTGTGCCAGCGCAACGCTGGCTGCAGGCGCGGAAAAATCAATGATGGCATCGGCGCCCACAAGGCTCGCCTCAACATCATCAGTTATGGCAGTACCTATGGCCTCAAGCCCCGCTAAGAAACCGGCATCCTTGCCGATGGATGCAGCGCCGGGACGATCGAGGGCAGCATGGAGCACAACGCCTTTGCTCGCCGCGATGGCTGCAATATTGGCGGCACCCATACGCCCTCCAGCACCCGCAACCACCACCCGCAGATCCGCCATTACCCATTCCCCTGTTCGGCTCCGGCTATAGCAGCGCTGCTATGAAACGCCAACAGCGGTGCCGCATTGCTGTCACTATGGTAGGGTGGTGCTTGCCGACGTCAGGGGGAATAGCGAATTGACCATAACCAACGCGCTCGCCGGTATAGCGGTGGACGACATGACCGAAGCGCTGGACTTTTATGAACGCCTGTTCGGCCGCCCTGCCGATGCCCGGCCCATGGGTGACGTTGCCGAGTGGAAACTGCCCGGCGGTGGCTGGGTGCAGTTGCACACCGATGGCGACCGCGCCGGCGCATCGAGCCTGACGCTGATTGTTGACGACATAGCAGAGGAACTCGGCCGCCTGAGCCTGCATGGCCTCACCCCCGTTGCAAAATCGGTGGGCGATTTCTTCAAGACTGCCAAATTCCGTGACGGCGACGGAAACCAGATCATCCTCAGCCAGCCTCAGCCGGGGACTTATTAGACCCGGCGCAGTTGCACATCCTCGATCAGATGGTTCTTGCCCTTCTTGAGGATCAAATCCGCCCGCCCCCGCGTTGGCAGCACATTGTCCAGCAGGTTCGGCAGATTGATCTTGCGCCACACCATGCGCCCGAACTCGCCGGCCTCTCCTTCGCTCATCTCCGCGAAGCGGCGGAAGAACGAGCTTGGATCGCGGAATGCCGTTTCACGCAGGCGGAAAAAGCGCTCCATGAACCAGGTTTCGAGGTCCTCAGTATCGGCGTCGATATAAATTGAAAAGTCGATGAAGTCGGAGGCAAAAAGGATCGGTTTGCCAGTCTTGGGCAGTTCCCCAGGCTGCAGGATATTGAGCCCCTCGACGATTAGGATATCAGGCCGGTCGATCATGATCTCGCTGCCGGGCACCACGTCATAAACCAGGTGCGAGTAGACCGGCACGGAGACGTTTGCCTTGCCAGACTTGATATCCGCCAGGAACTGCACGAAGCGCGCGCGGTCATAGCTCTCGGGAAAGCCCTTGCGCTCCATGATGCCGCGCTCGGTCAGCACGGCGTTGGGATACAAGAACCCGTCGGTCGTTACCAAGTCGACCTTGGGGCTAGATGGCCAGCGCTGCAGCAATGCCTGGAGGATACGAGCCGTGGTCGACTTGCCCACCGCTACGGATCCCGCCACGCCGATGATAAACGGCACCTTCTGGTCCGCGGCTTCAAGAAACCGCGTCGAGACATTGTGCAGCCCCTGGATCGCTTCGACATAGAACGACAGGAGGCGCGTCAGCGGCAGGTAAACCTCCTCGGCCTCTTCAAGCGAAATCGGATCGCTCAGCGTGCGCAGCCGCTGGATGTCCTCGCGTGTCAGCGTCATGGGCTCGTCGGCGCGCAGGGCACTCCATTGCGCCTTGGTGAAATGATGATAGGGCGCCGGTCCCCGCGGGCGCTTGGCCATCAGCTTTTGTCCCCGCGCGACGCCTTTTCCACGAGCCCTGACTGCCCGGTGCGCGCATCAAGCTCCGCCATGACCTCACCAAGCGGCACGCCCCCTGCCCTCAGCACCACCAGCAGATGATAGAGCACATCAGCCGCCTCCTTGACCAGTTCGGCCCGATTGCCCGTTACCGCTGCAATCACCGCTTCGGTCGCCTCCTCGCCCAGCTTCTGCGCGCACTTCTCCATGCCGCGGGCGATGAGCTTGGCGGTGTAGCTTTCATCGGGCGACGCCGCAGCGCGGACGCCAATACGGGCTTCAAGTTCGTCCAGCGTCATGGCTTTGTGTGCTCCTGCACCGATCCATCCATCCGCACATCGACGCCGTGCGCGCGCAGATACATCTTCGCCTGCGGAATGGTGAACGTCCCGAAATGGAAAATCGACGCCGCCAAAACGGCACTTGCATGCCCTTCCGTGACGCCATCCACCAGATCCTGCAGCGAGCCCACCCCGCCCGAAGCGATCACCGGCACTTCCACCGCATCGGCAATCGTCCGCGTCAGTTGCAGGTCGAACCCGGACTTGGTCCCGTCGCGGTCCATGGAGGTCACCAGCAGTTCCCCTGCCCCGCGCTCCACCATGCGCGTGGCAAACTCCACCGCATCGATCCCGGTCGGCTTGCGCCCGCCATGGGTGAAGATCTCCCAAGCGCTCTGATTGTCGCCGCCCACTTCCCGGTTCAGCCGCTGCTTGGCGTCGACCGAAACGACGATGCACTGATTGCCGAACTTATCGGCTGCTCGGGCAATAAAATCAGGGTCGTTCACGGCCGCCGAATTAATCGCCACTTTGTCGGCCCCTGCGAGCAGCAGCTTGCGGATATCCTCGATGGTCCGCACGCCTCCGCCCACGGTCACCGGCATGAAGCAATGCTCGGCAGTGCGCGCCACCACGTCGAAAATGGTGTCCCGGCCCTCATGGCTCGCAGCGATATCGAGGAACGTCAGCTCGTCTGCACCGGCGGCATCGTAGGCCATTGCGGCCTCAACCGGGTCGCCGGCATCGCGCAGATCAACGAACTGCACGCCCTTGACCACGCGGCCGTTCATCACATCCAGACAAGGGATCAAGCGTGTTTTGAGTGTCATGCCGCCGCCTTCAGCAAAGCCAATGCTTCACGTGAATCAATCCGCCCGTCGTAGAGCGCCCTGCCCGAGATCGCCCCCTCAAGCACGCTGTACTCAGCCTGCGTCATGCGTTCGATATCGCTCATCGACGCCAATCCACCCGACGCGATCACCGGAATGCTCGTCGCCCGCGCCAGCTCCAGCGTTGACGGCCAGTTGATGCCCGCCAGCACCCCATCCCGATCAATGTCGGTATATATAATTGCCGCCACGCCTGCGCCTTCAAAGCGCTTGGCGAGCTCGATCACAGACAATTCGGACGTTTCGGCCCAGCCCTCCACCGCAACCATGCCCTTGCGCGCATCAATCCCTACCGCGACCTGCCCGGGAAAGCGCCGAGCCGCTTCCTTGACCAATGCAGGATCGCGCACGGCCACTGTGCCCAGGATCACCCGAGCCAGGCCCTTGCCGAGCCAGCTTTCCACATGCGCCAGCGTGCGGATGCCGCCGCCGAGCTGCACAGGGAACCGCACTGCTTTCAGGATCGCTTCTACCGCCGCACCATTGCGGCTTTCGCCAGCGAAGGCGCCGTTGAGGTCTACGACATGGAGATACTCGAAGCCCTGGTCCTCGAACGATTTGGCCTGAGCAGCCGGATCGTCGTTGAACACGGTTGCCTGTGCCATGTCCCCCAGCTTGAGGCGCACGCACTGGCCATCCTTGAGGTCGATTGCGGGAAACAGGATCATGGTTTCTTACTCGTCGGAAGAACCCCCACCCGGCCACCCCCTGGAAGGGGGAGGAGCAGGGTAGGGGCTGGAGGCAATATCGTGCCAGAAACTGGATCATACTCCTTCCCCTGCCATGGGGTTGGGTGAGGGTTCTTCACGGCGTCCACCGCAAAAAGTTCTCGATTAGCCGTAAACCCAACGCCTGGGACTTTTCCGGGTGAAACTGCGCCCCGAAGAGATTATCACGTCCCACACAGGCGGTTACGGACCCACCATAATCGGCGGTTGCAATGCGCATGCCGTCGTCCTCTGTCACCAGATGATAAGAGTGCACGAAATAAGCATGCAGCCCATCCGGACCATCAGGGATGCCAGCGAGCAGCGCATGTGGCTTTGCGACACTGATGGTGTTCCAGCCCATATGCGGAATTTTCAAGGTTGGATCGTTCGGCTTGATCCGCTCCACCGCACCGGGCACCCAGCCCAGCCCAGCCGTTACAGCCTTTTCCCGGCCCTCTGAGGCCATCAACTGCATGCCCACGCACACGCCCAGGAACGGCTTGCCCGCCCCGATCACCTGCTCCTCGAGCACTTCGACCATGCCCGGCACCGCATCGAGCCCGGCCTTGCAGTCAGCAAAGGCACCGACACCGGGCAACATGATCCGGTCTGCTTTGCGTACCTGCTCGGGATCGGCTGTCACAGACACATCGATGCCACCGACCTCCCGCGCCATGCGCTCGAAGGCTTTGCCCGCTGAGTGCAAATTGCCCGCGCCATAATCGATAATGGTTACAAGGCTCATTGCATGGCCTCCAATCGAGCTAGGTCATCATCGGCCGCGATCCGCTCGCCTCGAAAGCGCCAGCCCCGCCAAAGGAGCGCATGCCGACGCAAGCCAGGCGCAGACAGCCCAAGCCAGATAGCGCCCAGGATGTACAGCCAGGACGCGGCGCCGTTGCCGATGAGAGGCGTTGCGACGACCAGCGCCGCCACACCCAACATCCAGGCCAAGGTTTCCAGCCACAACCCATGCAGCAGCAGGAAGACCGGCGGTAGGAGCGCAGCCAGCCAGCTGAACTTTTCAGCCACCGGCATTGGCAAATGGGCCTTTCCAGGCTTTGGATCAAAAATAGCGTAGAGGGTCACCAGACACTCCGAAAAAACAATGTCATCCCGGGCTCGACCCGGGATCCATCCTGAGATCTCGAGATGGACCCCGGAGCAAGTCTGGGGTGACACCGCGTTTGTTGAGGAAATAGTGCAAAAGGCTGGGAAGCGGAAGCCCGGGCCTTCAGAGCGTACCCTTGGTGCTCGGCACCCTGTCGGCAGTTCGCGGGTCAATCTCCACCGCTTCGCGCAGGGCGCGCGCCACGGCCTTGAACATAGACTCCGCCAGATGGTGGTTGTTGTCAGTGTAAAAATTCTCGATGTGCAGCGTAATACCGGAATTCATGGCAAAGGCCTGCCAGAACTCGCGGAACAGTTCGGTGTCCATCTCGCCGATCTTGGGGCGATCGAACTCGGCTCTGAACACGAGAAACGGGCGGCCCGACACATCAAGCGCTGCACGCGTCAGCGTGCCGTCCATTGGCAGGTCCGAGGATGCATAGCGGCGAATGCCCTTCTTGTCGCCCAGCGCTTCCCGAATAGCCTGGCCCAGCGCAATGCCGACATCTTCCACGCTGTGGTGAAAATCGATATGGAGATCACCCTTGCAGCGCACATCCATGTCGATCAGCGAATGGCGCGAGAGCTGGTCCAGCATATGGTCGAAAAAGCCGATGCCCGTCGCCATGGAATGCGCGCCTGTACCATCGAGGTTCACCGAGACTTCAATCTCGGTCTCGTTGGTCTTGCGGGCAATGGTAGCGATACGCATTATGCGGTCTCCGGTTCGACGGCTCCCTAGCACTTATGCACACCGGCATAAAGATTACGTTTGCGACGTCGTTTATGCCGTTTCTCCCCGCTCGGTTGGCCTGTGCCATGATCACCTCGTTCCCGCCAGTCACAGGCTTTACGCGAAGCCGGGCGGGAGGACCGGCAGATGGAGGCGTCCGTCTGGGCGAGGGATCACGGCAGCCGCACCTGAAATACTGGTTGTGCCTGAACCGCCCCGCCTAAAATCCGGCTCGTGACGGGCGGCCCTTGGCTCCCACACAAACAAATAGATAGAGCCAAAGGCCGCCCGTTACCCGTGATAAACCGCAAGGCTTTTCCAAGCCACGGCGGCGTTTCGGCACGTCTGTTGCAATCCCTGCGGAGGCTCCTAAATACTGTGCAACAGTTCTGGAGTTTTTCCCCCAATGAGTGAGAGTTCTTTTCCCGGGTGGCACGGGACGACCATCGTTTCCGTGCGCAAGGGCAACAAGGTCGTGGTGGCCGGCGATGGCCAGGTTTCCATGGGCCAAACCGTCATGAAACACAGCGCCAAAAAGGTGCGCCGGCTGGCTGGTGGCAAGGTGATCGGCGGCTTTGCCGGTTCCACCGCCGATGCGTTCACGCTCTTTGAGCGGCTCGAAGCCAAGCTCGAGCAATATCCAGACCAGCTGATGCGCGCCGCTGTCGAGCTCGCCAAGGATTGGCGCACCGACCGCTATCTGCGCAAGCTTGAGGCCATGATGATCGTCGCCGACAAGACCGATACGCTGGTGTTGACCGGCAATGGCGACGTCCTCACCCCCGATCATGGCGTCATCGCCATTGGCTCGGGCGGCAATTACGCCCATTCGGCAGCCCTGGCCCTGCATCAAGCCACCGAGCTTGATGCTGAGGACATCGCCCGCCGCGCCATGAAGATCGCCGAGGAAATCTGCGTTTACACCAACGGCAATGTCACGGTTGAAGCGATCGAGCTTGGCGCGTGAGCTATTCGATCCGCCAGTTGATTGCCGGGGACGAAGAGAGATTTCGTACTCTTCGCCTAAGTGGTCTTAAGAGCGACCCTGAAGCTTTTGGCAGCACCTTTGACAAGGAAGAGCCCTGGCCGATCGCCCGCTACGAGCGAATGCTCAAAAACAGCTATGTGACCGGTGTATTCGATGGCGACATTCTGATTGGCACGGCTGCGGTCTTTCAAATGAATGGCAGCAGCGCCCACCGTGCCAACGTTTGGGGCGTGATCGTCGAAGAAGCTCATCGTCGGCGTGGAGTTGGTGTGATGCTGATGGACGCGGTTGTTGCGTTTGCTCGCCAGCACGTTCTTCAGCTTCATCTGGGCGTTGGCACCCATAACACTTCGGCTCTTCGACTCTACCAAAAGGCCGGGTTCGAGATCTACGGAACCGAACCGCGGTCCCTCTTCGTGAACGGTCGATACATCGACGAACACCTGATGGTGCGCTTGCTTGATAAGGCACCTGGAGACAAAAATGACTGAAACCAATTTTTCCCCGCGCGAGATCGTTTCCGAACTCGACCGCAATATCGTGGGCCAGCATGACGCCAAGCGCGCCGTCGCCGTGGCCCTACGCAATCGCTGGCGCCGCCAGCAGCTCTCGCCCGAGCTGCGCCGCGAGGTCACGCCAAAGAATATCCTGATGATTGGGCCGACCGGCGTCGGCAAGACCGAGATTTCGCGCCGCTTGGCGCGCCTCGCGCAGGCGCCGTTCATCAAGGTGGAAGCCACCAAGTTCACCGAAGTGGGCTATGTCGGTCGCGACGTCGAACAGATCATCCGTGATCTCGTCGAGGCCGGCATTACCGTTCTGCGGGACAAGCGCCGCGCCGATGTGCAGGCGCAGGCCCATGCCAATGCCGAAAACCGCGTGCTTGATGCCCTGGTCGGCAGTTCCGCCGCGCCATCGACCCGCGACTCGTTCCGCAAGAAGCTGCGCTCCAACGAACTCGATGACAGTGAAATCGAGATCGAGATGACTCCGGCCTCAAACACCGGCGGGTTCGAGATTCCCGGCATGCCCAATGGCGGCATCGGCATGATCAATCTCTCCGACATGTTCAAGCAGGCCATGGGCGGCCGTGGCGTGAAACGCAAGATCAAGGTCAAGGATGCCTATGAGCCCCTGATCGCCGAGGAAGCCGACAAGCTTCTTGATCAGGATCAGCTCAAGTCCGAAGCCATCGAGCTCGTTGAAAACCACGGCATCGTCTTCATCGACGAGATTGACAAGGTCGCCCACCGCGAAGGCGGCGCCCAGGGCGGTCCGTCCCGCGAAGGCGTGCAGCGTGATCTCCTGCCGCTGATCGAAGGCACGACGGTTTCCACCAAGTATGGTCCGGTCAAGACCGACCATATCCTGTTTATCGCTTCGGGCGCTTTCCATGTGAGCAAGCCCAGTGATCTCCTGCCCGAATTACAGGGCCGCCTGCCGATCCGGGTCGAGCTCAAGGCCCTCACCCGCGAGGACTTCATCCGCATCCTCAACGACACTGAGGCGAGCCTGATCAAGCAATACGTCGCCCTGATGGGTACCGAAGGCGTGACGCTCGATTTTACGCAGGACGCTATCGAGGCCATTGCCGATGCGGCGGTCAAGGTCAACAATTCGGTCGAGAACATCGGCGCCCGCCGCCTGCAAACGGTGATGGAGCGGCTGGTGGAGGACATCTCCTTCGAAGCCCCCGACAAGCAGGGCCAAACTATCCGAATCGATGCCGCGTTTGTCGCGGAAAAGGTCGGTGTGCTGGCCGGCGATACGGATCTGAGCAAGTTCGTGCTTTGATCTGCCCCCGACTATCCCACCCACGGTGTCACCCCGGGCTCGACCCGGGGTGCATCCTGAGATCTCAAGATGAGTCCCGGCCCTCGCCGGGATGACATGGTGGGTGTGGGGCAACCCGTGGCTAAGCCCCTAGCACCCCACTGCTCTTGATTCCATCGAACACAAATTGCACCGCCAAGGCCGCCAACAGAATACCGATCACCCGGGAAACCACCGCCAGTCCCGTTACCCCAAGCAGCCGTTGGATCGGGATCGCCACCAGCAGCGTCAGCCAGGCCAGAAACAGGATCACCACAATCGCCAGCAGCACGGCCCAGAATTCAGCATTGCTCGTTGCACCGGTCGTGAGCAGGATCACGGCACTGATTGCCCCCGGCCCTGCCAGGAGCGGCATGGCCAGCGGAAACACGGAAATGTCGTCGCGCTGGCGGGCTTCTACTTCCTCCTCGTCGGTGGTGCCGGTACCACCGGAGTGGCGGGCGAACACCATGTCGATGGCGATCAAGAACAGCAGCAGCCCACCCGCCGTACGCAACGCCGGTATGGTGATCCCGAACACTTGGAGGATCGGGTCGCCGAGGACCGCAAACAGCAACAAGATGCCGGTCGCGATCAACACGCCACGCGTTGCAAAGGCGAATCGTTCCTGGGCCGTGTTGCGCTTGGTAAGCGCGGCAAAGATGAACGCGATGTCGGCCACGCCCACAGTGGCAAAGAGCGTCGCAAAGGCGACAAAGAAGGTGGTGGTGGGCATGGCGCTCGTCCCTTAGGTTGGGGCAAGCGATAGCGGTTTCCCCGCGCCTTGCCTAGCGCTCGGCGCGTTGGCTCAGATAGCGATCGAAAAACGCTTGGTCATTGCGCAGTAGCGAACCAGTGCGCGGACGGGGCGGATTGATGGCAGGTGCGGAGCGTGGCACATAGCGGTATTGCGGCGCCTGGGCGAAATAGCGCGCCTGCTGGTTGAGCTTGCCGGCCCGTGCCTTGCGCTCGTCCCGCACGAACCAGACAAGAGTCATGATCGCGATCGCCCAGATTGCCGCCAATTGCCAGATCAACGTCTGCTCCACTTGTTGTTTGCCAGTGGGCTATAGCTAACGAAGAGTTAACGGCCAAGCGGCGGCTGGCGTTAGGCTTAACCTGTACAATTGGAGCGTTTGGCGTTGAGATTCGCAGCTTATTTTTTGCCGCGATCTCCCCCCTGGATGGGCACGGCGTATAGTTCGAGCCGATGGTCCACCAGCTTGTAGCCCAGCCGCTTGGCGATGACTTCCTGAATGGCTTCGATTTCCTCGTTGCGGAACTCGATGACCATGCCCGAGCGGATATCGATCAGGTGGTCGTGGTGCTCGTCCGGGATCAGCTCGAACCGGGCGCGGCCGTCCTTGAAATCGTGTTTGGTGATGAGCCCTGCTTCTTCAAAGAGATTGACCGTGCGGTAGACTGTCGAGAGGGAAATGCGATCGTCGACTGCCGAAGCGCGCCGGTAGAGTTCCTCGACATCGGGATGGTCCAACGCCGCTTCGATGATCTGCGCGATGACGCGGCGCTGGTCGGTCATCCGCATGCCTTTTTGCACGCAGGCTTCCTCAAGGGTCGGTTCTGTCGGGCTCTTGTTCATCCAAACGGGTTACCCAAGATCGCGCGCCATGACAAGCGCGGTCGCCGCCGAGCCATCAGGCTTGGGGTAATAGCCTTTGCGCTTGGAAATGATTTTGAACGCCTGCCCCTGATAGAGCCGGATCGCCGCCTGGTTGTCCTCGCTGACCTCAAGGAACATGCGCTTGGCCGGGCTCATCAGCAGATCGTCGAACGCGGCCCGCAGCAGTGCCTGACCGATGCGCTTGCCGCGCCACTTAGGATCAACGGCGATGGTCAGCAATTCCGCTTCGTCCGCCGCAATGCGGATAAGAGCGAATCCGGCAATCCGGCGCTTGGCGTCGCAGGCGATATAGACCGGCGTATCGCTTTCACTGAGGAAGCTCGTAAACTCCGCTTCGGGCCAGCCGCGGTAGAATCCGGTCGCATGGATACGTGCCAGCTCGCGGGCGTCCCGCGCCTGACCCGGTTCGATATGCAAACCGGCGGGCGCCATCCACAATTTCATCATGAGCCAAGCCTTTGAATACGGGCGGCTGTTTGTGGCTTTGCATCGGCATCGCGGACGTAACTGGCTTCCGGCGGATGCGCCTGCGGGTCGGCATTGGCGGCATAGCGGGCGACCAATGCGATGTCGACGAATGGAGACTCGATCAGCGTCGTACCTTGCACGATCGCCGCGCGGGCAGCTTCGATCGGCAGTACAGCCGGAGCACTGGACGGCCTTCCCGGCCCGGAAAATGTCTGAAAATATGCCTCGCCCCGCCGTGCATCGAGCAGCACGGTCGATGCTCCGGGCGCAGACAGGGAAAGAGCCAAAAGGCTCGGCGCGCCGATAACGGGAATAGCACGGGCCAGCCCCAATCCACGCGCCGCCGACAGTCCGATCCGCAAGCCTGTAAAGGAGCCTGGCCCGGTGGTACTCACGACACGTTCAAGATCGGCATAGCCCACAGAGTTCCGCGCCAGCAACGCGCCGATGCGGTTAAAGATCAACTCGGCATGACCAGTGGCGATCTCGTCAACCGAAACATCTACGCGCCCGTTAGGAAGAAGCAACGCCAGTTGCAGGCGCGGCGCGGCGGTATCGATGGCAAGGGTAATCGTCATGCAACCGCTCTAGCTGGTTTAGCCGGCAGACTGAAGATCGTTTCGAAGAACCCCCACCTAACCTCCCCTAGGGAGAGGGAGGAACAGGACAGTGGCTCTTCGTTCACGGTCGACACCTCCCCCTATCAGGGGGAGGATCAAGGTGGGGGTCTTTTAGGCCGCCAAATCCGCCACCACGGCATCCAGCACCGGCCAGCCACGATCAGTCACGCGAATATTGCCGTTGGGCAGGGTTTCGACAAAACCATAGCCCTTGAGCGCATCGATCTGGCGGGCCGAAATCTGTCGCCCGGAAATGGCGGTAAAGCGCGATGGAGAAATGCCCTCCTTGAGCCGCAGGCCCATGACGAGGAACTCATCGCCCTGCTCTTCCCAGGTGAGCACATCATCCACCACCATGCCGTGCCCGGCGCTGTTGACCCGCTTCTGCCAGTCGAACGGCATTTTCTCGGCAGCCGTGGCATGGCGCTGATTGTTGATCATCAGCCGACCATGCGCCCCAGGGCCAATCCCGGCATACTCGCCATAACGCCAATAAAGCAGATTATGCTGGCTCTCCTGCCCCGGCCGGGCATGGTTGGAAATCTCGTAAGCCGGCAAACCAGCCTCAGCGGCCAATTCCTGCGTCAGCTCGTAAAAATCGGCCGCCAGATCCTCGTTGGGCATCTGCAACTTGCCGGCCCGGTGCAGGTCGAAATAGCGCGTCCCCTGCTCGATGGTCAGCTGGTAGAGGCTGATATGTCCTTTGGCGAGCCACAGCGCTTCCTTGAGTTCGTCTTCCCAGTCTTCCAGCGTCTGTTTGGGGCGGGCATAAATGATATCGAAGCTCGACCGCTCAAAGACGCTCTGCGCAATGCGCACCGCAGCCACAGCTTCTTCAACGGTATGGCGCCGTCCCAGTTCGGCCAATGGTCCCTCGCGCAGCGATTGCACACCCAGCGACACGCGATTGACGCCCGCGGTGCGGAACCCTTTGAAGCGGTCAACCTCGACGCTGGTTGGGTTGGCTTCGAGCGTAATTTCGGCCTTGGGCTCCACCGTCCAGTGCCGGGCAATGGCGTCGATGATCCGGCCCGTCGCATTGGGCGACATCAGCGATGGCGTGCCGCCGCCAAAAAAGATGGACTGCACCACCCGGCCCGGCGCCAGGGCTGCCGCATGGGCGATCTCGCGCTCATAGGCCTTGACGTACCCGTCCTCGTCGAAAGGGCCGCGATGGACATGCGAATTGAAATCGCAATAGGGACATTTGCTGGCGCAAAAGGGCCAGTGCACATAGACGCCGAAAAGGTCGTTGGCCCTAGCGCTCAATCTGGTGTTCCACGAACTGCGCAAAAGCTCGGGCGCGGTGGCTCAGGCCCTGGCTGCCCGGGCTCCAACTGTGCTTCATCTCAGCCGGCATTTGCCCAAAGGTGATATCGTAGCCATCGGGCATGAATACCGGATCGTAGCCGTGGCCGCGGTCGCCACGCGGGGGCCAGACCAGCATGCCGTCGCATTTGCCTTCATATATGACATCGCGGCCATCGGGATGCGCCAGGCACAGCGTGGCGTTGAAGGAAGCCCGGCGCTGGTTGGGCGAGGTGGCGTTGGCTGCCTGCAACGCATCTTCCACGCGCTTCATGGCATGATTGAAATCGCGCGGCACGCCGGCCCAATCGGCCGTATAGACGCCGGGATCGCCGCCAAGCGCTTGAACGCACAGCCCCGAATCATCGCTCAGCGCCAGCATGCCGGACCCTTGCGCCGCGGCATGGGCCTTGAGCCGTGCATTTTCGGCAAAGGTCGTGCCGGTTTCCTCAGGCTCGGGCAGGCCCAGTTCGGCCGCCGAGATTAGCTCCAACCCATAAGGCTCGAACAAATCCTGGAACTCGTCCAGTTTACCCTTGTTGTGCGACGCCAAAACAAGCCGGTCACCAACGCGCAGCCGTGCGATACTCATTTGGCCACACTCTTGGGCTTGGCTTCCAACGCACGCTCGACATCGTGCCACAGGGCGCAGCGCTCTGGCGCAATGCTAGCAGGCTGGCCGGTCTGCTGGCTTGGCGCCGACGCGATCTTTTTAAGCAGCCAGCCAATCATGCCTGCAACACCGTCTGCTGCATTTCGCTCAAGTCGCCGATCCCCTGCTCGGCCAGGGCCATCAAAGCGTTGAGTTCATCGCGCGAGAACGGCACCTGTTCTGCCGTGCCCTGAATTTCCACGAACTTGCCCGAACCGGTCATTACGAAGTTGGCGTCGGTATGGGCTTCAACATCTTCCAGGTAGTCAAGATCGAGCACCGGCGTGCCGCGATAGATGCCGCACGATACTGCCGCCACCGAATCGCGGAGCGCCTGCCCCTTGGTCAGCTTGCGCTCGTCCATCCATTTCAGCGCATCCGCTAGCGCCACATACGCACCGGTGATCGAAGCCGTGCGCGTGCCGCCATCAGCTTCGAGTACGTCACAGTCGATGGTGATCTGGTTTTCGCCTAACAATTGCATATCCACCACGGCGCGGAGCGAGCGCCCGATCAGGCGTTGAATTTCCTGGGTCCGGCCCGATTGCTTGCCGGCGGTTGCTTCGCGTCGCGTGCGCGAACCGGTAGCGCGGGGCAACATGCCATATTCGGCCGTGACCCAGCCTTGGCCTTTGCCGCGCAGCCATCCAGGCAGGCTGGTTTCCACCGATGCGGTTACAAGCACCTTGGTGTTGCCGAACGAAACGAGGCAGGAGCCCTCGGCTTTTTGGGCAACGCCGCGCTCGAAAGTCACGGCGCGCATTTGGTTGGGCTCACGTCCGGAAGGGCGCATCGAGAATCCGCGAAAAATAACTGTTAACCGCCTCTTAACCCTCATCGCACCCGCTCACAAGCCGCGGCGGCTTGGCGCAGGGCGGTAATGCGCTTAAATGAAGGCTCAAGGTTAAAGTGGACGATTTTATCGATCAGCGCATGAGCAAGGTCCCCGAAGATTTTTTGAGTGTGCTCAACGCCCGCAGCCAAGATATTTTCCGCAAGATTGTGGAGCGGTATTTGGAAACGGGCTCTCCCGTCGGCTCGCGCGATCTCTCGCGCATGTTGCAGACCGGCCTGTCGCCCGCGTCGGTGCGCAATGTCATGGCCGACTTGGAAGATCTCGGTCTGATCGCAGCGCCGCACACCTCCGCAGGCCGTGCACCAACCCAAGAAGGCTTACGATTTTTCGTCGATGCCATGCTCGAAGTCGGCGCCGTCAACGAGCAGGAACGCTCTCAGATCGCCAAATCCATCGAGGGGCAGCGCCAAGGCCATGTCGAGGACGTGCTCACCGAAGCCAGTCAATTGCTCTCGGGGCTCAGCCATGGTGCGGGCGTTGTCATTGCCACCAAGGCGGACATGGTCTTGCGCCATCTCGAGTTTGTGCGACTCGACGCCACCCGTGCCATGGCGATCCTCGTCGGCGAGGACGGGCAGGTGGAAAATCGCATCATGGACACGCCACCCGGCTTGACCGCCAGCGCCTTGACCCAAGCCAGCAACTTCCTGGCGCACCATGTTGTAGGCCGCACCATCGCCGAGGCCCGCAAGATCCTCCTCGAGCAGCGCGCCGAACAGCGGGCGGAACTGGATGCGCTTACCCAGCAACTGGTAGACCAAGGGATTGCTACGCTGAGCCAAAACGGCGCTACCAGCACGCCTACCGTAATCGTGCGCGGGCGCGCCAATCTCATCAACGACACCATGGCATCGGACGAATTGCTGCGCATGCGGCAATTGTTCGATGAACTCGAAAGCAAGGACGGCCTTCTGGAACTGCTCGGCGACGCCGAAAAAGCGCAGGGCGTGCGCATCTTCATCGGCTCGGAAAACAAGCTGTTTTCTCTTTCCGGCTCCTCGGTCATCCTTTCTCCCTACAAGGATGCCAATGACAAAGTGGTCGGCGTGCTGGGCGTCATCGGCCCGACGCGTCTCAATTACGCTCGTATCGTGCCGGTTGTGGATTATACCGCCAATGTCATCACCGCGATGATGGCGCGCAAACGTAGTAACAGCTGAGGGTTGAAAACCAGCCTGTTCTGGCCGATATCGGCACCAAACCTTTTCACCCATGCGGAACACTTAAATGATGAGCGACGAAAACGCCGCCTCTGGCGAAACGCCTGAAGTCGAAACCCCGGTCGAACAGCCCGAGATCGATCCCACTGAAGCGTTGCGCGCTGAGAATGCCGAACTGAAGGACCGCGTCCTGCGCACCCATGCCGAGATGGAAAATCTGCGCAAGCGCACCGAGCGCGACGTCAACGACACCCGCTCCTATGCCATTGCCGGTTTTGCTCGCGACATGCTGAGTGCGACGGACGCGCTGAGCCGCGCCTTGATGGTGCTCCCGGCCGAAGCGCGCTCTTCTGAGGACGCCACGATCAAATCGCTGATCGAGGGCATCGAGATGACCGAGCGCGAAATGCAGCGCCTTTTAGCCAAGCACGGTGTCAAGCCGATCGAGGCTGAGGGTCAAAAATTCGATCCCCACAAGCACCAGGCGATGTTCGAGGTACCCGACCCGAGCCGTCCCGAAGGCACGGTCGTGCAGGTCGTCCAAGCCGGCTTTGCCATCGGCGACCGTGTCCTCAGGCCCGCCATGGTCGGTGTCGCCAAAGGCGGTCCGAGCCATGCCCCGGCTGACTAAGCGGTCGACAAGAGCGCGTAAGTTAAAGATGTTTCACGTGAATCCCCGCAGCTAGCGGGGATTTGCTTTTCTGGCCTCAGCCTAGAATTTCCTTGCTCATGATCCGGGCAATACCAGCATCCGCCATATCGGCCCAGGCACGCTCCAGCGATCCGGCATTGTCGATTGGCCGCGCTGCATCTTCGATCACGGTGACATCGTACCCTGCAGCGGCGCCGTCAATGGCGGTCCAGGCCACGCAGAAATCGGTTGCAAGCCCCACTATGAACAACCGACCAACGTCGCGCTCGTTCAAATACCCGGCAAGTCCGGTTAGCGTCTGCCGATCGGCTTCCTGGAAGCCCGAATAGCTGTCGATCTGGCGGTTGTACCCCTTGCGAATGATCAGCTGGGCATGTGGCAATGCGAGATCATGTGAAATCTCGGCTCCATGGCTGGCCCAGACGCAGTGGTCAGGCCACAGAACCTGTGTGCCATAGGGCAAGTCAATGGTCTCGAACGGCGCTTTACCTTCATGCTGGCTGGCAAAAGACACATGGTCGGCTGGGTGCCAATCCTGCGTCAGCACCACATTGGTAAAGTGCTTACCCAAAGAATTTATCAACGGCACGATCTCATCGCCACCCGCCACCGCCAGGCTGCCGCCAGGCAGAAAATCGTACTGCACATCCACAACGACGAGGACGTCCTCGGGGCTGATCGTGATGGTCATCGGCGGTCCTCCGTGATCGATGCGGCAGTTATGACCGTTCGCAGCAAATTGTCGAGACCAGGGAGAACGGCGCTCCATTGGCCTGGGCTTTGTTCCTGCTCTTTCCTTGAATACCCCCACCCACAGTGTCATCCCCGGCGCAGGGCGGGATCCATCTCGAGATCGCCGCACAGCCGCAAGGTGGTTCGTGCGGTCCATCGGTGACTGGCCAAACACCTCAGGATGGATCCCGGCCTCCGCTGGGATGACATCGTGGGTGTTGTCAAAACATGCTGCACTTATCCATCTTCTCCCCCGTGGCCCAAACCACCCTCATACTGCTCCCCATCACCCCGGAATGACGGGCGGCGCTGCAGCGACCAGTGGCCGGGGTGATACCGTCGAGGGGGCGTCGCTGCCTTTACTTACCTCGGGTTCGAGCACCGGCCGTATGGGGGCGAGCGATCTCCATACGCGACTCCGGGTCTGTTCCAAAAAGCGGTAACCCCGAGGCGGCAATCGTCTCACTACTAAACTAAACCAGAGGCGATAGCCGTCTCGGGGTCCGCACGTTCACGACAACCGCACCACAGGCGGCGCTTGCGCTCGCCTCGCGCAAACCGGTTTCCACAAGGGAATTAAGGCACAAACTCTCCTTCATCACGCTTGAAGCGCTTGGGGGCTCCCCCTATATACCCCGCAGGCCCCGCAAAGGGCACATTCAGGTTTCAAGGAACCCGGCTTTCCCAGCCACGAGACTGCCTCGCAAGGGGGTTTCACCAAGGGTTTGCTCAAGAAAGGCTAGAGTAATGGCTAAAGTCATCGGTATCGATTTGGGCACCACCAATAGCTGCGTTGCGGTTATGGACGGCGCCAATCCAAAGGTTATCGAAAACGCGGAGGGGGCCCGCACAACCCCGTCGATGGTCGCCTTCTCCAAAGACGGTGAGCGTCTGGTCGGCCAACCTGCCAAGCGCCAGGCCGTCACGAATCCCGAAAATACACTGTTTGCCGTGAAGCGCCTGATCGGGCGCCGCTTCGACGACGCCGTTGTTGCCAAGGACAAGAACCTTGTGCCCTTCAAGATCGTCAAGGCCGACAATGGCGATGCATGGGTCGAGGCATCGAACGACAAGTATTCCCCTTCGCAGGTCTCGGCCATGATCTTGCAGAAGATGAAGGAAACCGCTGAATCCTATCTCGGCGAGAACGTCACGCAGGCCGTCATCACCGTTCCGGCTTACTTCAACGACTCCCAGCGCCAGGCGACCAAGGACGCAGGCAAGATTGCCGGCCTTGAAGTGCTGCGCATCATCAACGAGCCCACCGCGGCGGCGCTCGCCTATGGCCTCGATAAGAAGAACACCGGCACCATTGCGGTCTATGACCTTGGCGGCGGTACCTTCGACGTTTCGATCCTTGAGATCGGCGATGGCGTCTTCGAAGTGAAATCCACCAATGGCGACACGTTCCTGGGTGGTGAAGACTTCGACATGCGCTTGGTCGATTACCTGGCGGACGAGTTCAAGAAGGAGCAGGGGATCGACCTTCGCTCCGACAAGCTCGCCCTGCAGCGCCTCAAGGAAGCTGCCGAAAAGGCCAAGATCGAACTGTCGAGCTCTACCCAGACCGAAATCAATTTGCCGTTCATCACGGCTGATGCGTCTGGCCCCAAGCACCTGACGCTCAAGCTGAGCCGTTCCAAGCTCGAAACCCTGGTTGATGACCTCATCCAGAAGACCATCGAGCCCTGCAAGTTGGCGATGAAGGACGCAGGCGTTACCGCGGCCCAGATCGACGAAGTGGTTTTGGTCGGCGGCATGAGCCGCATGCCCAAGGTCCAGGAAGTCGTAAAGCAGCTGTTCGGCAAGGAACCCCATAAGGGCGTCAACCCCGATGAAGTCGTGGCGCTGGGCGCCGCGATTCAGGCCGGCGTGCTCCAGGGCGACGTTAAGGACGTGCTACTGCTCGACGTAACCCCGCTGTCGCTGGGCATCGAAACGCTGGGTGGCGTGTTCACCCGCTTGATCGATCGCAACACCACGATTCCGACCAAGAAGTCGCAGACCTTCTCGACCGCCGAGGACAACCAGAGCGCGGTAACCATCCGCGTGTTCCAGGGCGAGCGCGAAATGGCCGCCAACAACAAGCTCTTGGGCAATTTCGACCTCGCCGGCATTCCGCCCGCACCGCGTGGCGTGCCGCAGATCGAAGTGACGTTCGACATCGACGCCAACGGCATCGTGCAGGTTTCGGCCAAGGACAAGGGCACTGGCAAGGAGCAGCAGATTCGCATCCAGGCCTCTGGTGGCCTATCCGACGCTGACATCGAAAAGATGGTCAAGGAAGCTGAGCAGAACGCTGAAGCCGACAAGCGCAAGCGCGAAGCTGTGGAAGCCAAGAACCAGGGCGAGTCGCTGATCCACTCGACCGAAAAGTCGCTCAAGGAATATGGCGACAAGGTTTCGGCCGAGGACAAGACGGCGATCGAAACCGCGATCACTGATCTACGTGCCGTCCTTGACGGCGAAGATGGCGACGTGATCAAGGAAAAGACCGAGGCGCTGGCCCAGGCATCGATGAAGCTGGGCGAGGCCATGTACAAGGCTTCACAGGCAGAAGCCGAAGCCAAGGCCAATGGCACTGATGACGAGGAAGACGACGACGTGGTCGACGCCGACTTCGAAGAGGTCAAGGACGACGACACCAAGAAGTCGGCCTAACCAGCTCAATAACGAAAAGGCCCGGTGCGAACCGGGCCTTTTTCTTTGCCGTTGATTATTATCCGTCCTTCGCCATCGACGATCGGCAGAACTTATCTTCGCCTCAGCAGATAGCGATAATCTCGTCATCACTCATCCGCCCTGGAACGACAGTGAGAGGAATGGGAAGAGCATTGGCGCGACCGGCAAAATGCATGACCAATGGCCCAGGCCCATCGCCTGACGTTGAGGCCGCGAGCACCAGAATGGCAATGTCCTTATCTTGGTCGATGACGCGCTCGATTTCTTCTTCCGCCTCGCCTTCGCGCACCACGGATTCGCTCCGCACGTCGCCGATATCGCGCAAACGGGCGAGCCGCGCATCGATATTACGCTCAGCCTCCTCGACCGCCTCAGCGCGCAGCACATCCTCAACGCCGAGACCGATGAACTCCGGCTTTTGCACCACGCTCATCAGCACCACGGTGCCGCCGGTCCGTTTGACTCGGTACGCAGCAAAGGTCAGCGCCCGGTCGCACTCATCGGTTTCATCGATCACCACCAGGAATTTGCGCTTGTATTCGGTCTCGTACATGTGGCGCTCCTAGCGGACAAACCCGACGATCTTACGCACATCTTCCATGACCGGCTGGGCAATTGCACGTGCACGATCGGCTCCGTTGCGCAGTATGCGGTCCATTTCGCCTCGATCCGCCACCAGCCGCTTCATTTCTTCGGCAATCGGCGAAAGGACCGACACCGCCAGATCGCCCAATGCCGGCTTGAACGTGCCCCAGCCCTTACCGCCAAATTCGCTTAGCACATCGTCCACCAAGCGGTTGGAGAGGGCCGCAAATATCCCGACCAGATTTTCCGCTTCGTTCCGGCCGACAAGGCCAGCCGCTTCGCTGGGCAAGGCATCGGCATCGGTCGTCGCCCGCTTGATCTTCTTGGCGATCAGATCGGCATCGTCCATCATGTATATGGTCGAAAGGTCCGAGGCATCGGACTTGCTCATCTTCTTTGAGCCATCCTTAAGCGACTTGACGCGCATGGCCGGGCCGGTCGCCAGCGTTTCGGTAATAGGAAAGAAATCCCCCTCCGTACCCGAAGCCTTAATCTGCTGGCGGAAGTCGTGGTTGAACTTTTTGGCAATGTCCCGGGTGAGCTCGAGATGCTGCTTTTGATCTTCACCGACAGGCACGGCAGTGGACTTATAAAGGAGGATGTCCGCCGCCATCAGCGAAGGATAGGCAAAGAGCCCCAGCGAAACGTTCTCGGAGTTTTCGCCCGCTTTGTCCTTGAACTGGGTCATGCGCGCCATCCAGCCCATCCGCGCGACGCAATTAAAGATCCAGCTTAGCTCGGCATGTTCCATAACCTGCGACTGGTTGAAAATAATGGATTTAGCCGGCTCCAGTCCTGCGGCGATGTAGCCGGCGGCGATTTCATAGGTCCAGCGCCGCAAATCCTCAGGATCCTGCCAGACGGTGATCGCATGCATGTCGACCACGCAATAGATGGTCTCGTGCGTGTCCTGCAGCGGAACGAAGCGGCGGATGGCGCCGAGATAATTGCCCAGGTGCAGATCGCCCGAAGGCTTGATGCCGGAAAAGACGCGAGGCGTGAAGGACATAAAAATACGCGCAAAAATAATGGTGGTTGGGAGGTTCTATAGTCTTGAAGGACTATTGAAAACCCAAACTTCGTCAGGCGCGGCGGCGCATCCGGCGCAACAGCAAGCCCAATGGCTGGGCACCGCTAATATGGACCAGCGTGAAATAAACGATCATGCCAAAAGCGACCAGGACACCCAGCACCCCGATCTGCTCCCACACAGGTGCGCTCGTGGCCATGCGCGCCGCGCCACGGGCCGACAAGACATAGAGCACCCCTCCCATGACCGCGCTGATGGCAAGGATCAGGACATGCTTGCGCCATTCGCTGCCGGTCAGGACGAAGTGGCCGCGGCGAGCCAGGAAAAGCGCCAGCAAAGCGGCATTGAGCCAGCTCGACGCCGAAGTCGCAATGGCGATGCCGACATGAACTAGGCTCGGGAACAGCAGCAGCGACAAGCCGATATTGGCCACGACCGAGATTCCGGCAAACACCGTGGGCGTGATCGTATCCTCGCGGGCAAAATAGCCCGGCTGCAGCACGCGGATCAGCACATAGGCCGGAAGGCCGGTGGAAAAGGCGATCAGGGCCTGAGCGGTTTGCGTGGTCGCCAATGCATCGAAGGCGCCGCGCTGGAACAACACCCGTACGATCGGCTCGGCCATGGCGATCAGCGCCGTGGCTGCCGGCATGGACAGCAACATGGCAATCAGTAGCGACTGATCCTGAGTGGCACGGGCTTCCTTGTCGCGCCCGCCCTTGAGGTGGCGGCTCAACTCGGGCAGCAGCACCGTGCCAATGGCGATGCCGATTATCCCCAAAGGCAGTTGATAGAGGCGGTCGGCATAATTGAGGATCGAGATGGCATTGTCGGCGCCCGAGGCGATGATCGTACCGACGAAGATGTTGATCTGCGTGATGCCGCCGGTCAGGATCGCCGGAACGGCTAAGACCCAGAAACGGCGCACCTCTGGATCGAGGCGCGGCAGCCGGAACGCCGGCACAAAATCGGCGCGCCGAATGGCCGACCAGACCAGCCAGAGTTGTGCGAGACCACCCGCCATGGTCGCCACGCCAACCCAGATGGCAGCGTTGGCTGGGTCCTGCACCCAGAACGTGACCAGCGGGATCATCGCAGCAATGTTGACGATGTTGAGGATCACCGGCGCAAAGGCCGCGGCGAAGAAGCGGCCGAGCGAATTGAGGATCGCGCCATAGGCCGCCATCAGCGACATGCAGGCGAGATAGGGAAACATGATCCGCGTCAAAAGGACGGTAAGATCGAACTTCTCCTGGTCGTCGACGAAGCCAGGCACGAAGGCGATCATCAACTGCGGCATGAAGATTTCGGCCAGAATGGTGACCACGACGAGCATGGCCACAAGCCAGCTCATGATACGCGCCGCTAGATCAAGCGCCCGATCGGGACCATCGCGCTCCAAAGCGCCCGAGAACATCGGCACGAAGGCGGTGTTGAACGCCCCTTCGGCAAACAGGCGCCGAAAGAGATTGGGGAAGCGGAACGCCGCAAAAAAAGCGTCAGCTGCAGGGCCGGTACCCAGCACGGCAGCCATCAGGGCATCGCGGACAAAGCCGGCGATGCGCGACAGCAGCGTCAGGCCACCGACGGACAGAAAATTGCGATAAAGGCTCATGGGCTGGCGCCCCTAGCCATTGGCCATTTTCTGCTCTGGCATGCGCGGGTGGAACACGCCCATCAGTGCATCATGAATCTTGCGCTGGCGCGGTTTGCTCATGATCTTCTGGCCCGTCAGGTCGGTGACATAGAAAACATCGACGGCCTTTTCGCCATATGTGCCGATATGAGCCGAGCCGATGGTGAGGTTCAAATCCGAAATCTCGTGCGTCAGCGAATGGAGCAAGCCCATGCGGTCAAGACCCGACACCTCGATGACCGTGAACTTCTCGGACAGGGCATTGCTCACCGAAACCTGTGCTGGCAGGGCGAATGGCTTGAGGCGCTTGTTGTGGCGCGACTCCTTGCCCAGATCGATCAAGATCGTACGCTTGCCCTGCAGCAATTGCTTAACCGTATCGATGATGCGGGTGGCGCGGACCTTCTCGTCTTCGTCCGAGGTGAAGGAGCGGCGCAGACGGAACGTATCGATGGCATGTCCATCGCGCGTCGAAAAAATCTGCGCGCCGATGATGGACGCGTCTTGCATGGTGCAAGCGCCGGCGATCAGCGACAGCAGGCGTGGATGATCGGGCGTATAGAAGCTGACTTCCGTTATGCCCTCAAATGCCTTGATGCGAATAGAGCCGGCAAAGCCCTCGCCAGCCATATCCGCATTGCGGATCATGCGGGCATGTTCGACCTGCAGTTCGGGCTCGGCCCGCAGCCAGTAATGATCATAATGTCGCGCCGTATAGGTCTCGACATCGCTCGCCGGCCAAGCTTCAAGGGCAGCTGCCAGCTGCTTCTTGGCATGATTGATCCGATCGGATTGGGTAACCTGCGAATGCCCACCCGACAGCAAGGGCTCGGTGGCATAATAGAGCGAGCGCAACAGCGAGCCCTTCCACCCGGTCCACACCCCAGGTCCCACCGCCCGAATATCGCAGGCGGTCAGGATCATCAGCAGCGCCAGGCGCTGCGGCGATTGCACAACATCGGCAAAAGCCTTGGCGGTTTCCGGATCCTGAATATCGCGCGCCTGGGCGATCTCGCTCATGAGCAGGTGATATTCAATAAGCCACGCCACTGTATCGGTTTCGGCTGGCGACAGGCCAAAGCGCGGGCACAGCTTGCGGGAAATGCGCGCTCCTGCGATCGAATGATCTTCCGGCCGGCCCTTGGCGATATCGTGAAGAAATAGCGCGACATAGAGCAGGCGCGTATCGTTGAGCTGGGGCAGCAATTCATGGGTCAGCGGTAGTTGGTCCCGAAGGCCGCCATTGGCAATATCGGCCATGACACCGACCGAGCGGATTAGATGCTCGTCCACCGTATAGTGGTGGTACATGTTGAACTGCATCAGGGCGACAATCTTGCCGAAATCCGGCACGAACTTACCCAAGACGCCGCTCTCGTTCATCTGCCGCAGGATGCGTTCCACTGATTGCGGTGCGGTCAGGATGGTGAGGAAGTGCTCGTTCGCCTTGGGGTCATGGCGGAGCTTGTTATTGATGAACCCCAGCGAGCGCGTGATGTGCTTAATGGCATCGGGGTGGAACAGCAATTGCTCACGCCCAGCCACTAGGAACATGCGGATGAGGTTAACCGGATCCTTCTCGAACACGTCAGCCCGGGCAATATTGAGCCGGCCGGTATCGAGCACAAAATCTGTCTCGCCCTTGATCTTGGATTTGCCCGAGCGGAACGGCGCAAGGACGCGGCCAACCAGGTCCATGTCCTTGGCGTGATTGAACTCCAGGCTTGCGCAGAAGATGCGGGTCAGGTCACCCACATCCTTGGCGACGAGAAAATAGTGCTTCATGAAGCGCTCGACGCCCAGCATGCCGATGCGCTTGGCATAGCCCATGCGTTCGGCCAATTCCGGTTGCACGTCAAAAGTCAGTTTTTCCTCAGCGCGACCCGTTACGAAATGCAGATGGCAGCGCACGGCCCAGAGGAAATCCTCGGCCCGGGAAAACAGCCGGTACTCCGAGGCGCTCAAAACGCCCTTGCCGACGAGTTCATGTGAAGTCTTGACCTGGTAGAAATATTTGCCGATCCAGAACAGCGTATTGAGGTCGCGCAGGCCGCCCTTGCCGTCCTTGATATTGGGCTCCACCACATAGCGCGTATTGCCCATGAGCTTGTGGCGTTCATCACGCTCGGCCATCTTGGCGGCGATGAATTCCGGGCCCGTCTTGGGGACGATCTCGGTTTCGAAGCGCTTGAGAAGATTGTTGAACAGCGATCTGTCGCCGGTCAGGAATCGCGCCTCGAGCGTGGCCGTGCGCACGGTCATGTCGGCGCGGGCCATGCGGATGCATTCTTCCACCGAGCGAACGGCATGGCCGACCTTCTGGCCGAGGTCCCAAAGCATATAGAGGACGTATTCGGTAACCTGCTCGCCCCAAGGTGTCTGCTTGTAGGGCAGGATGAACAGCAGATCGATGTCGGACCCTGGTGCTAGCGTGCCACGGCCGTAGCCACCAACCGCGGACAGAGCGATCGCCTCGGCGCCCGAGGGGTTGTCCACCGGATAAACCCGGTGCGTGGCAAAAAGGTAGACCGCGGTGATGATCTCGTCCTGCGCGTTGGACAGGTTTTGGGCGCAGCGCAATCCCTTGTTGGTGGAGAGCAGTTCGGCTTCAGAACCCTTGCGCGCCTCGGCCAAGGTCTTGCGCATATGGGCGAGGACTGCAGCGCGTGCGGCGCTCGACTTGGGTGCCTCGTCGCCAATAACTAGGTCCAACTCGCCCAGGATGCTCTGCGCGGATTGCAATACGAACTGGGGCTTTCGCGGCTTGGCGTCAGCTGCGGCGAGCGTCATCGCGGATTTTCTTCAACTCGTAGAGCGCCTCGATCGCTTGTTTCGGAGTCATTTCGTCGGGACGGACGGCATCGAGCGCTAAGTGCACAGGGTCCTTCTGCACGGGCCGGGGAGCTGGCTGATGCGCAAAAAGTGGCAGATCATCTAGCACGCTGGCCTTCTGGCTGGAAGAGGCTGTACCCACCGAGCGCTGCTCGAGGATGGTCAAAACCTGGCGAGCACGAGAAAGCACCGGTTCAGGCAGGCCGGCGAGGCGCGCCACCTGAATACCATAGGAGCGATCGGCTGCTCCCGGCCCAACCTCATGAAGGAACACCACCTCGCCTTCCCATTCGCGCACCTTCATGGTGACATTGGAGACGCGCGTCAGCGTTTTGGCAAGGCTCGTCAGTTCATGGAAGTGCGTCGCAAACAGAGCCCGGCAGCCGGTGGTTTCATGCAGGGCCTCCACAGCAGCCCAGGCGATAGACAGCCCATCAAACGTCGCCGTACCGCGGCCGATTTCGTCCAGCACCACTAGCGAGCGTCGCGTGGCACGGTTGAGGATGGCCGCTGTTTCGACCATTTCCACCATGAAGGTGGAACGGCCATGGGCGATATCATCGCTCGCACCCACGCGGGAAAACAGCCGGTCCACCACGCCGATATGTGCCTTGCTAGCCGGAACAAAGCTACCCATTTGAGTCATAACGGTGATCAGGGCGTTCTGCCGCAGGAATGTGGATTTACCGCCCATGTTCGGCCCGGTCACCAGCCACAACCGCCCGCCACCGATAGCGTCACTTCCCGACAAATTGGCGTCGTTGGCCACAAAGCTCTGACCCTCGGCCATCACCATGTCCTCGACCACAGGATGGCGCCCGCTCTGGATGTCGAAGGCCAGGGAATTGTCGACTTCGGGCCGAGTATAGCTTCGCATTGCCGCCAGGTGCGCCAGGGCAACGGTAACGTCCAGCCCGGCCAAGGCATCAGCCACTTCGCGCAAAGCAGCGGTTTGCGCCAGCACGGCGGCCCTAAGGTCGGTAAAGACGCTCGTCTCGATCTGCAGCGCTGCCTCATGCGCCCGGGCGATCCGCCCTTCCAGCTCGGCCAATTCGGTCGTCGTGAAGCGCATGGCGTTTGCGAGTGTCTGGCGATGAATAAAGTGCTGGCGGTGCGGTTCCTCCAGCAGCTTGCTACCTTGCGCCGCTGGTATTTCAACAAAAAAGCCAAGCACACCGTTGTGCCGGATCTTCAGCGAACGCAACTCGGTTGCGTCGACCAGACGGCCCTGCAGGGCCGCAATTACGGCGCGGGTCTGGCTACCCAGAGCCCGCTCCTCGTCCAGCTGAGGGTCATATCCCTCGCGCACAAAACCACCGTCCCGGCTCAAGAGCGGCAATTGTTCGTCGAGCGCACTTGCCAATTGATTGGCCAGGTCGAGCGGTGCCCCAGCCAAAGTTTGGGCGAGACGCTGAAGGATATCGGGTAGGGCGACATGCCCCTCGAAGTGCGTCGCAATGGCCCTTGCGGCGCGCACAGCCTTGCCAATCGCCGCCAGATCTCGCGGGCCGCCCCGGTCAAGAACCAGCCGCGTCAGGGCGCGGGCCAGGTCCGGCACGCTCTTCAGTTCCGCGCGCAGCCGGCCCGTTAGCATCGTGTCATTGGCCAACAGACTAACAGCATCGAGCCGCTGATTGATCGCACTGGCATCGGCCAACGGCGCGGCCAAGCGCGCGGCCAGCAGGCGCGACCCCGGCGCGGTGACTGTCAGATCTATGTGTTGCCGGAGCGAGCCCCGTTGCTGGCCACGCTGCGTTTGGTGCAATTCAAGTGACGCACGCGTCGCCTGATCGATGATCAGGTAATTGGCATGAGCTTGTGCAACGGGCGCCCGCAGGGCCACGCCGACACCCTTTTGTGCTTCATCGATATAGGCAATGATCGCACCCAAGGCGGCACGCGCCGCGCGCGAGAGGGCCGATGGATCAAAGTCAGCGCCAGCGAAGGCACGGCGCAAGGCGATCGCTGCGCTTTCGCTATTAAAGCTCTCTGCCGATGCTGCATGGGCGATGACCTCCCAAGCTGGTGCGAACAAATGCTTTTGCGTTAACACAGTCCGTGTTGCCTCGGTCAGCAGCAGTTCTGCCGGGTTGATCCGCGCCAACTCGTCCTGCAGTTGTTCGGCCTGCAGATCGGCAGTGAAGGTTTCGCCCGTAGAGACATCGGCCCAGGCCAGGGCAAAGTCGGTATCGCCGTGGCGCACCATGGCCAGCGCCGCCAGAAAGTTTGAGGTGCGGGCATCAAGATGATCGTCCTCGGTCAGCGTGCCGGCCGTGATCAGGCGAACCACGTCGCGCTTGACCACCGATTTACTGCCGCGCTTCTTGGCTTCCCTGGGGTCCTCCACCTGCTCGCAAATAGCGACCCGGTGGCCCAGCCTGATCAGCTTGTTGAGATAATCATTGGCCGCATGGATGGGCACGCCGCACATCTGGATGTCCTGGTCCAGATGCTTGCCGCGCCGGGTCAGCACAATGCCCAGCGCCGCACTGGCGATCTCGGCGTCTTCGAAAAAGAGCTCGTAAAAATCGCCCATGCGGTAGAACAGGAGATAGCCGGGATGAGCCGCCTTGATCTCGAAATACTGCGCCATCATTGGCGTCAGGGCCGGGCTCGGCGCGGTTTCGATCGGCGTTGCGTCCATTAAGCTCTAGATCTCGGCAAGGAAGCCGAGACTTTAAGAGCTTTGCCCGAGGAAGCCAACAGCGGGAAGTGGCGCCATCCACAACTCGTCAAGCGTACGGAGCGCCACTGGCCCTTACATGCCCCTGATCATTGACGCAGGCTCCACAACCTTGCGGTACAGGTGCCAGGTGGCATGGCCGAAAATGGGAATAATTAGAGCCAAGCCTACAAACAACGGAATAGAACCCAAGAACAAGCCGGCTCCGACAATGATGCCCCACATCAGCATTGGCACTGGATTGGCCATGACAGCCCGGAACGATGTTTCGATTGCAACAAATGCCCCGACATCCCGGTCAAGCAGCAGTGGAAAGGCGATAACGCTGGTGCACAGCGTCACAAGGGCAAAGAGCGCACCAAGCATCGAGCCCACCAGGAGCAGGGTTGTTCCACCCGGTTCGCCGAAAACCTGACCCATCAATGCGCTGAGCGTCTGTGGTGGGGAGGAATCGAAAAGGCTTTCGTAGAGCGCTTGCGCTGCAGTCAGCCACAAGGTGAACAAAACGAAGAGCATCACACCTACAGCAGCAATCGAGCCGATAGCAGGTGAGCGAAATACGTCGAGAGCATGGGACCAACTCGTATCCAGCCCCTGTTCGCGCCGCCGCGAGATTTCATACAGGCCAAGCGCCGCGAAGGGGCCGATCAGGGCAAAACCGCCGATGAGCGGGTAAAGCAAGGGCCAGGTGTGAAACCCGTTCATCCACACCGTCAGCACAATGCCAATGATGGGATAGATCAGCACCAACATAATGTAATGGCTGGGTTTGTCCCAAAAGTCGGAGGCGCCCCGCCGCAGGGCGTCGAACAGATCGGCGATTGTGATAGAACGGATTATCGGCTTGTCGAGCTTGTCACCCGCGCCGGCAATGATGTGGAAGTTAGACATGGCCTAGAGGTCTCCATCCGGGGAGGCCGCTCGGCTTGCGCTGAAATCCCGCGAACCCGCGACCAGCTAGACGAACAATCTAGCTATGCTGCGGCGCATTGTCGCTATCGGTCTGGAAATTGTGATCAGTGGAGCGGCCCACCCTCCGGCAGTGAATGGTCGAGAAGATTAGACTTCGTAACGATCAGTCTTGTCGTGCACTGGCCGGTAGATGAAGTAATCGAAGTCAGCCGACATGGCCGTGCCGTTGAGATCGCTCGCTGCAACACCGACAAACGCGCCGGTAAAGCTGCCATGGGCCTGGTGGCCACCGCATTCATCCGACAAGATCGAAGCATCCAGCACCGGCCCGATTGGCTGCAGCTCCTGTCCTTCCAGGGCATAGAAGAACTGCAGCTTGGGTCCGCGAATGCTCAGCGTCAGCTTGACCTTACCCTTATCGGGGATCTGCACCGGCTCGGCCGGGAAGTTCAGATTGCCATCGGGCCAGCTGATTTCCGAGTTCATCAGCAGCAGTTCGCGCTGTCCATCGGAATGAGCAGTGACAGTCAGGTAGAAGAAGTTGTAACGGGAGTAATACGCCGTCAGCCCTGCGAATTGGCGCTCATCGCTAGGCGTAAAATCTAGCACCGTCTCGGCATCATAGGAGAAGTGGGTCTGGCGGCGTGCCACCAGTGCCTGCTCGAACCAGGAACCGATCGACTCACGCCCATAGAGGCGCAGCTTGCCATCATCAGTTGCAAAGATGCGCTCGCTGTCTGGTGTGCGAAGCCACTGGAAGTCCTTGTGCAGGCCATCCTCGAACGTATAGCGCTGTTCGGCCCAGTACTTGTCGTTGTTGAATGTTCCGGGAACTTCCACATGGAGCGACGGGACAGGCCCGTGTTTCACGTGAATCCAGTCGTCTTCGCCCCAGTAGGCTTCCTGGATCGATGTTTCGCGACCCAGCACGCAACGGCGTTCCTGCGTTGTTGGACGGCCACCGAGATGGACCAGATAGGTCTTGCCATCGGGCGTTTCGACGAGATCGCCGTGGCCAGCGCGTTGAATCGCAGCGAATGGCGCGTCCTTCGAGGTCAGGATGTGCTTGTCCGGATGAGTTTCGTATTGCCCGTCAACGGTGCGCGAGCGGGCAAAGGTGCAGGCGTGGTCGTAGGCCGTGCCGCCCTCTGCAGTCAGCAGATAATACCATCCATTGCGCTTGTAGAGGTGCGGACCCTCGACAAGCTTGAGGTCGGTACCCTGATAAATATTGGTGCGTGGACCGACCAGCTTGCCTTGCTTAGGGTCGAACTCCTGCAGCGCGATGCCGGCAAACTTGAGCGGCCGGGTGCGGTGGTCCCACATCATGTTGACGAACCATTTGCGGCCATCATCGTCGTGGAACAGGGAAGGATCGAACCCCGACGAGTTGATGTAGATCGGGTCGGACCAAGGGCCTTCGATGCTGTCGGCGGTGACGATGTAGTTGTGCGCGTCCTTAAACGAGCCGTCCTTGCGCTTCACATCGGTATAAACCAGCCAGAACTTCTCACCATCATGGGTGATATCGGGTGCCCACACACCGCAGCTGTCGGGATCGCCGCGCATGTCGAGCTGCGTCTTGCGATTAAGCGGGCGGCAGACCAGGTCCCAATTAGCGAGGTCCCTGGAATGATGGATCTGCACGCCGGGGAACCACTCGAAGGTGGAGGTTGCGATGTAATAATCATCGCCCACGCGGCAGATGGATGGGTCCGGATTGAAGCCGGGCAGAATGGGATTGGTAATCTGGGGCATTTTGTACTCCCGCCAGCGCGGATGTGGTTACCACCATGGCGCGTGACCCTCGGGCTTGACCCGAGGGGACTATGCTTGCGGTGCGATTGCTAAGTGAAACACCCATGGGTCAAGCCCGAGGGTGACGATCGGAGACTGATCAGACGAACCGGTTGATCAGGTTTTCCAGATATTCCTGCTGGCCCGAGCGCGGCTGCGGGTTGATGTTGTCGCTATCCACCTTTGCGGCCAGATCGGACAGGCTCAGCTTGCCATCAAGGATGTCCTTGCCCAGCCCTGCGTTCCAGCCGGCATAGCGCTCGTCGACGACCTTGTCATAGGTGCCGTCCTCGATGATCGCCGCTGCAGCCTTGAGGCCGCGGGCCAAAACGTCCAGACCACCAATGTGGCCATGCAGCAGATCCGCCGGATCCAGCGACTGGCGGCGCACGCGGGCGTCGAAGTTCCAGCCGCCGTTGCCCAGGCCACCGGCCTTAAGGATCTGATAGAAGGCGAGCGTTGTTTCACCGACATTGTTGGGGAACTGGTCGGTGTCCCAGCCGGACTGCAGATCGTTGCGGTTGGCGTCGACCGAGCCCAGGATGTCCAGCGATGCGGCCAGCGCCAGCTCATGCTCGAAGGAGTGGTTGGCGAGGAATGCGTGGCCAACCTCGATATTGCACTTCACCTTGGTTTCAAGGCCGTACTTCTTGAGGAAGCCATAGACCGTGGCGACGTCGAAGTCGTACTGGTGCTTGGATGGTTCCTGCGGCTTGGGCTCGATCAGGATCTGGCCCTTGAAGCCGATCTTTTCGGCGTGCTCGACCACCATGTTGAGGAAGCGGCCCATCTGGTCCATTTCCTGGCCGATCTTGGTGTTGAGCAGGGTTTCATACCCCTCGCGACCACCCCACAGCACATAGTTGGCGCCGCCCAGTTCGTGGGTCAGTTCCAGCACGTTCTTCACCTGGCCAGCGGCATAGGCGAAGACTTCCGGATCGGGATTGGTGGCAGCACCCGCCATGTAGCGGCGATTGCTGAACAGGTTTGCCGTGCCCCAAAGCAGCTTGGTGCGGCTTCCTTCCATCTTCCGCGCAAAGATCTCGCCAATTTCGCGCACATTGCGGTTCGATTCCGCCAAGGTGCTGCCCTCAGGCGCAATATCGGCGTCGTGGAAGCAGAAGAAGGGAATGTCCAGCAGGTCGAACAGCTCGAAGGCTACGTCGGCCTTGAGGCGTGCGCCGTCCATGCCCTTGTCCCACCAGGGACGATCAAAGGTGCGGCCACCAAATGGATCGCCGCCCTCATAGGCAAAGGTATGCCAATAGGCGACGCCGGGGCGGATGTGGTCTTCCATCCGCTTGCCGAGGACCATTTCGTCCTTGTTGTAGTGGCGATAGGCGAGCGGATTGCTGCTTTCTGCGCCTTCAAACTTGACGGGCGAAATGCCTTTGAAAAAATCAGTCACTGACGTGCCTCCTCGATGGCAGGGTAGAGCGCGCGATAGCGCGCATATTGATCGGAATAGGCGGCCGACAGATTCTTGTCGGGCGCAATAGTGGTCTTGATCGGCGGCATGATCATGACGGCCTGCGGATCGGCACCTTCGGCTGCGCAAAGAGCCAGCCGGGCCGCTCCCAGTGCCCCGCCGAAATCACCGTCTTCGGGCAGTGCTATTTCCATGTCGAGATTGGTGGCGAGCAGGTTGAGCCATAGCGCCGAGCGCGAACCGCCGCCAACGGCAAGCAGCCGGTTGATCTCTGTCCCCGCGTCAGCCAGTACGCGCTGGCAATCGCGCATGGCAAAGCTCACGCCTTCCATGACTGCCTGGGCGAGCTGAGCCGGCTCGGTGCTCTGGCTCAGGCCCACGAATGCGCCACGTGCGCCGGCATTGTTGTGTGGTGTCCGTTCACCGGAGAGATAGGGCAAGAAGATCGCTTCGCCCGGGCCCTTGAACCCCGCTTCGGCAGCGCCAGCCAGATCGGCCTGTTTCTGACCCGTCATGCGCGATAGCCAGTTGAGCGAATCAGTGGCGCTCAGGATCACGCCCATCTGGTGCCAGGTGTCGGGGATGGCGTGGCAGAAGGCGTGCACCGCCCCGTTGGTGTTGGGACGGAACCGGTCGTTGGAGACGAACAGCACGCCCGACGTGCCAAGCGAAACAAAGCCTTCGCCGGGGCGAACGGCACCGATGCCACAAGCCGCCGCCGCGTTGTCACCGGCGCCGCCAGCGACTACGACCGACCCGGACATGCCCCAGCGCGCGACAAGCTCACCTTTAAGCTCAGCCGAAACGGCAGCGCCTTCAACCAGCCGCGGCATGTGCTCGCGCTTCAGGCCCGTGACGGCCAGAAGCTCCTCGGACCAATCGCGCTCGGCCACGTCGAGCCACAGCGTGCCCGCGGCATCGGACATGTCTTCCACATGCTCGCCCGTCAGCAGCAAGCGCACGTAGGCCTTGGGTAAAAGCACCTTGGCGATCTTGCTGTAAATCTCGGGTTCATGCTTGCGCACCCAGGCGATCTTTGGTGCCGTGAACCCAGGCATGGCAATGTTGCCCGCGATTTCGCGCAGGCTTGGTAGCGCCTGTTCCATCTCGAGGCACTCGGCCGCCGAGCGGCCATCGTTCCACAGGATGCAGGGCCGCAGTACCTCGTCATTCTTGCCCAGTAAGGTTGCACCGTGCATGTGCCCGGAGAGCCCAATGCCTTTGACGGCCGCCAGTTGAGCCGGATGTTTTTCCTTGAGCTTGTCGATAGCATCCAGCGTCGCCGTCCACCAATCCTGCGGGTTCTGCTCGGACCAGCCTGGTTGTGGGCGCACGGGTTCAACGGCAGGTGCCGAGGCCTCCCCCAAGGCTTTACTGTTCTCGTCGATCAGCAGCGCCTTGACGCCCGATGTACCGATATCAATACCCAAATAGGTCATGAGGCACGTACCTCAGGACACGGAACACAAGTCATCGGAACGTCCTCCCGGCCCATTTAGGGGCCACGCCGGTGTGATGAATGGCGCGCTTCTTAGCGCAGATTGTCGCGCAGGAAAATCCCGATTTCAATGGGCTGCGCAATCATTCTTGCCAAGGCATCGAGTGCCAGCACCCGCGCGGCCGCCAGCGCTTCGCGGATTTCGCCATCAGCATTCTGGTCGAGCACCACGTCAATGGCGCCCGACTGCAGGCCCTGTCTTGTGGGTCCGGTTAGCTCATGGGCAATGACCCGGATCTGCCTGGCGCGGCCGGACGCCTGGAGAGCCGCCACTAGCCCGCTATTGCCGGCACCCAAATTATAGAGCCCTGCCAAGGCAGGATGTTGCTGCAACAGCTTGGCAACCACGGCCTCGGTCTGCGGCCGGTCATCATGCCCTTCGAGTGGGCCAATCAGTTCGATCTGCGGGAATTCATCGGACATGGCCGCCGCAAAGCCAGCCCAGCGATCGGCATGATCCCGCAGGTGCAAAGATCCAGCTATAACAGCAAGCTGACCGCCCTGCGGCAGAAACCGTCCCAGCAAGGACGCAGCCGTTCGTCCGGCAGCAATGTTGTTGATGCCAATGAAGTGCCGCCGGGAAGAGCCAGGCAGATCAGACACCAGGGTCATGACGGCAATGCCGCGCTTGCTAGCACTGTCGACGGCTCTCATAACCGATGCCTCTTCACTGGCAACGATGATGGCACAGTCGCATAGACGTGGATCAAGATCGTCCAGGCTCTGCGCGAGCGCAGCGGCATTCAGGGCCTCCACCCGCAAGGTCCGGATATGCATGCGGTCAGACAGTGCCTGCTCGGCCCGGCGCGACACCGCCTCCGCAAGGCTTGCCATGAATTCATTGGTGCCACCCGGGATAATGAAGGTGACCCGCAGGTCCCGCGCACGTGCCAGCAATGACGCGGACATGTCGCGCTGAAAGCCGATCTCGGCGATGGCAGCCTCGACCTTTTCCACCGTAGCCGCGCGAACGCCCGGCCGGCCATTCAGGACGCGGTCGACAGTTGCCAATGAGACACCGGCAGTGCGGGCAACATCATGCACAGTAGCGCGCCGTTTCACCTCGGTTTCGTTCACGCCCTTGCTCCGGCACAATTGTTGCGGGAGTCTTTGGCAAGCCAGGAGAAAAGGTCAAGTGCAGCGTTGCAGCAAGCGCGCGAAGCAGGCTACAGCTTTCCCGCTTCAGAGGAGGGCAAGGCCATGGCCATCGCGGTTTCAACGTTCGGCACATTCAAGGGCAAGCGGGTGGACCAGTTCCGCCTCGTGAGCGACACCGGCGTTACCGTTGACATCATCAGCTATGGCGTTGCCGTTCGCAATTGGCGCGTTCCTGTTGCCGGCGGCGAACGTTCGGTGGTTCAGGGATACGAAAAATTCGAGGACTACCCTGAGCATAGCCCGCATTTCGGATCGCTCGCCGGCCGCGTTGCCAATCGTATTCGCGGCGCAAGCTTCGAGCTAAACGGCAAGACCTACCAGCTTGCTGCCAATGCTGGAGATTTGCAGTTGCATGGCGGCGTGGAAGGCCTCGGGCGGCAGGTTTGGGACGGGGAAGCAGACGAGGCCAACAACGCGGTTCGCTTCACCCATTTTAGTCCAGACGGTGCCATGGGCTATCCTGGCAATGTCCACTTCTCGGCCACTTACACGCTCAAGGGTAATAAGCTGCGCCTTGACCTTGCCGCAACGACAGACCAGCCAACGCCCATCAGCCTCGTGCAGCATCAATACTTCAATCTAGGCACGACCGAGCTGGTGATCGACCACCTCTATCAGGTGAATTCTAGCGCCTATACTGAACTCGGCCCAGACCTTGTTACAACCGGCGCCATCTTGCCTTCTGCTGGCACCATGTACGATTTACGCAAGCCGCGGATCATGCGCGATGCGGCCGGTGAGCCGCTCGAATACGATATCGGCATGGTGCTCGACACAGGGCGCGATCTTGCCGACCCAGTCGCGACAGTCGTTTCGCCCGAAGGCGATTTGACGCTTAAGCTTTGGACCGATCGTCCTGGCTTGCAGGTCTACAACGGCGTTCTGACCAACAGCCCCGTGCCCGGTCTTGGTGGTAAGAGCTATCCGAAGTTCTCAGGCTTTTGCCTTGAAGATCAGGTCTTTGCCGATGCGCTGCACAATCCGCACTTCCCCAACATCATCTACTCGCCGGATCGGCCCTATAGCCACTGGTGCGAGATCGAGATCGCCTAAAACCAAGGTTTCTGCTGCCATCGCCTGACAGCACAAAGGTGCATTGTCGCTCCAGCCACAAAACTGGAGCGTGCCATGACGCCTTTTCAGATCGCCATCACCGACGCCGAGATTGCCGATCTCCAGGCTCGTCTCTTTGCAACGCGTTTTCCCAAGGCGCTCGACGGCGTCGGATGGAATTACGGCATTGAGCCGCAAGTTCTCCAAAGCTTTGTTCGTTACTGGGCCACTGACTTCAACTGGCGCGCAGCCGAGCGGCGAGTGAACAGCTTCCCTCAGTTCACTGACGAGATTGGTGGAGAGCTTATCCACTTCGTTCATGTGCAAGGCAGGGGCGAAACCAATGTCCCGCTGCTTTTGACCAATGGTTGGCCATCCAACTTCGTTGAGCTGCTGCCCTTGGTGCCGCTGCTTACCGAGCCGGTAAATGGCACAGCCTTCGACATCATCATCCCATCTTTGCCCGGCTATGGGTTTTCAGGCCAGCCCACCAAGCCGGGCATGAATTTGACCGCCGTGGCGCCGCTCTGGGCCGAGTTGATGAGCCGGTTGGGATACCAGAAGTTCCTCGTTTCCGGTTCCGATATGGGCGCCGGTGTGGAAATGGCTCTGGTTCGCGACTTTCCCCAGCGGCTGATCGGCGCGCACTACGTCAACGTCTATTTCGGCTTTCCCCAGCCAGACGATCCAACGCCAGAAGAGCAGGACTATCTTGCCCGCATGAATGTCTGGAACTTTACTGAAGGCGCTTATGCCATGATCCAAGGCACCAAGCCGGCGACGCTGGCCGTCGGGCTCAATGATTCACCCGCAGGGCTTGCCGCCTGGATCCTCGAAAAGTTCTACGCCTGGAGCGACAATGGTGGCGATTTGCGTAACGCTTTCGAATGGGACGATCTCTGCACCATCCTGAGCATCTATTGGTTCACTCAAACGATCGGCAGTTCGGTGCGCCTTTACAAGGAAGCATTCAGCGACCACCAGCTCACGCAAAAGGCGGCAAAGCACGACGTCCCACACGCGGTCCTGCTGCCCCCCGCCGATTCGCCTGCCCCACGCGCTTGGGGCGAGCGGCATTTGTGGAACATCGTGCGCTGGACGGAGCTACCGAGCGGCGGTCACTTTCCAGCGCTTGAAGTACCCGAAGCTATGGCGCACGACATTCGAGCTTTCCATGGCCAAATCGCTTAAGATCGCTATCGGACAGATCGGCAAGTATCGCATTGCTTTGAGGGAGCGCGCGAGATGGACAAGACCGAGCGGCTATTTGCCGTTATGGACGCATTGCGACGCCACCGCAGGCCGGTCACGGCCGCGGCGCTCGCACAAGAGCAGGGCGTATCGGTGCGCACGCTTTATCGCGATATCCAGACGCTTGTCGGGCTGGGTGCTCCAATCGATGGCGAAGCGGGAGTTGGCTACATGCTGAAGCCCGGGTTTTTCCTGCCGCCGCTGATGTTCACACCGGAAGAACTTGAGGCTTTGGTACTCGGCGCCCGCTGGGTCGGCGCACAACCAGACGACGGTCTGGGCGCTGCCGCCAAGAACGCACTGGCCAAGATCGCTACCGCGTCGCCAGAGGACCTACGCGACCGGATCAATGACACCGGTCTTTGGCCAGTTGCAGTCTGGGCCGAGAAAAAGCCCATGCCGATCCTGGGCGATGTGCGGCTCGCCATGCGCACGGAAAAGGCCGTGCTGATTGCCTATGAGGACGAAGCAGGCAATTCCACCGAACGCACAGTATGGCCCGTGCAACTGGCTTACTACGAAGGCAAGCAGACCATTGCCGCCTGGTGCTGTTTGCGAGGAGCATTCCGCCACTTCCGGACCGATCGCATCGCGGCGCTAACAATCACCGAAACACGGTATGGCAAGCGCCGGGCCGTCCTGGAGCGCGACTGGCGCGATACATGGCAGTATGACCGGCGTAACATCGGCTGAACGGTTTCACGTGAATCAGGCTCAGAACGGCAGTGTTTTGAGCCAACCGAAGGCAAGGGCTGCCAGTATTGCCGTATGAAATAGGGCGATGGACCAAGTCGTTGCCACGAAACGTGGCTTGACGGTCTTATGGCGATAGACCTCTTGCGCGCACAAGCCGCCAATAATGCCGAAGCTTAGGTCGCAAACGTGCAAATTCATCTCGCTGACGCGCCAGCGATTGGTAAGTGCATAGAGCTTATCGAAGCGGTAGAGCAGCGCAGATGCGGCTCCCATTATCACGTAGAACAGGCCAAGCCAGAGCGGGACATGATTGTTCCCAATGGCAAGGAGGATGAGCAGGGTCATCATTGTTGCGGCAGCCGTACGCAGGCCCAACGTATTGCGCGAAATAGTGGTTGGCCTTGTTTCGACCACTGAGCGCAGGCTCGGAACCGGCACCGCTACTAACTCCGTCACACTGACGTTGACTGCCGATGGGCGGCCCTTGCGACCGGCGGAGACATCAAAATCCAGTTTGTCGCCGATCCGCGGCCGTCCACTAGAGACTTTGGAGATGTGGACATAATAGTCCTGCCCGGTTTCGTCGCGAACGAAACCGTAGCCACCCTTGTTGTTCCACTGAACCAGTTCGCCAGACCGGCGTGTCATCACCTTGCTCACGCTGCAAGCACTAGCCGGTCATCGTTTAACAAAAACTGAGCGTCAGCGCATGCTGTCCCATAGCCTTAATGGAAGGCTGCCGCGCGCGAACGGCTTTGCGGCAAGTTGCGTCCTTAGCTCCGGATTCACGTGAAACACTTATCCACAGCTTTGTAGCTATCGGTGCTAAGTTGCCCCCAGGTTCAATCGATAGCTCAGCGCCTCGGCGATGTGCGGAGGGGCGACACGTTCCGTCCCGGCCAGATCGGCTAATGTACGTGCTAGCTTGAGCACCCGATGATATGCCCGGGCGGAGAGGTTGAAGCGCTCTGCCGCCTGTAGCAACAGGTTCTGGCTTTCGCGGTCCGGATCAACCACTGCCTCGATCAGGGTCGAACTGGCTGCGGCATTAGTGTGAACATCGGGCATGCCGCGCGCACGATAGCGATCCCGCTGCCGCTCCCGGGCTGCAGCAACGCGTTGCGCCACAGTCGCCGAGTTCTCGTTGATGCCCGATGGGGCGATCATATCGGCAGCCGTTACAGCCGGCACATCGATGCGGATGTCGATACGATCAAGGAAAGGACCAGACACCCGGCCCTGGTAATCGCTGGCACACGCTGCACCGCGCCTGCAGGTATGCCCCGGCGTTCCGGCGAGCCCGCATTTGCAAGGGTTCATAGCTGCAATCAATTGTACGCGGCTGGGATAGCTCACCCGGGCATTGGCGCGCGCGATCACCGTTTCGCCGGCTTCGAGCGGTTGGCGCAAGCTGTCCAGCACACTGGGCGCAAACTCCGGCAATTCATCGAGGAACAAAACACCATTATGCGCCAAGCTGACTTCCCCCGGCCGCACCTTTAGCCCACCGCCCACAAGCGCTGCCATGGAGGCCGAATGATGTGGCGCGCGGAACGGCCGCCGGTCCGACAAGCCCCCACCTGCCAACTCACCCGCAATCGACTGGATCATGGAGATATCCAGGATTTCCCGCGGGTCGAGCAGAGGCAGGATCGATGGCAAACGCTGCGCCAGCATGGACTTGCCGGCACCTGGTGGCCCGATCATCAAAATATTGTAGGGTATTAATTTCTACTACGATAAGGCAAACTTGGGCTGACACTAGTCACAGCTTTACCTGCTCCGCGAAGCCCCGAGACCCAATCATGAACCCGAGAGCTTACTCGTACGTTCGCATGTCATCTGCTAGCCAACTTAAGGGGGACAGCCTGAGGCGGCAATTGCAGGCGTCCAAAGCTTATGCTGTCAAACATAACCTGCAGCTCGACGAAGACCTCCATTTTCAGGACCTCGGAGTGTCAGCATATCACGGCGAACACGCCGCAACAGGCGCACTATCCCGATTCCTGCAGGCCATCGATGCTGGGCAAGTAGCACCGGGAAGTTACCTGCTCGTAGAGTCTTTGGACCGTTTAAGCCGACAGCGTGTCGGAACTGCAATGAGCCAGTTCCTAAGCATTGTTGAGCGTGGAATCACAATCGTCACTTTGTCTGATGGGAATGAGTACAAACCGGGTGCGGCCGACCCGATGCCGTTGATACAATCCCTGTTGATCATGTCGAGGGCCCACGAGGAGTCACTGATCAAGAGTCAAAGGCTTTCCGCCGCTTGGGATAACAAGCGCAAGCTGATTGAACAGCGAAAGCTCACTTCTCGCTGTCCCGGCTGGCTCACCCTGAATGCCGACAAGTCCGCCTTTGAGATAGTTGAAGATCGAGCTCAGGTGGTCAGGCAGATTTTCGAGATGTCGGGCGAGGGTCTGGGACACTACTCGATCTGCAAGCGCCTAAACGGACAGGGCATTTTGCCCTTTGGACGAGCGACCAGATGGGGGGAGTCGGCAGTTGAAAAGGTGCTGGTCAACCGTGCAGTGCTAGGCGAATTTCAACCTCACCGACTGCAAGCAGGAACTAGGATGCCTGTCGGCGAAACCCTCGTGTCTTACTTCCCTGCAATCATTACCGAGGAATTGTTCTTCAGCGTGCAAGCAGCCCGACGGGCTAGGAGAACAGGTTCTGGAGGTAGACGCGGCACAAACCAATCCAATTTGTTTACCCATATAGCGAAGTGCGCGAGGTGCGGCGCTGCTTTGCGGATGGTGAACAAAGGAAAGTCGCGAAAAGGTGGCCGTTACCTAAGGTGTTCTAACTCACTGTTGGGTGCCGGCTGCACATCCAGAGCTTGGAAGTACGATTCGTTCGAAGCGGCCTTCCTATGGTGCTGTGCCACTCTCGACGAATCTACACTGCTTATCGATGAAGAGCACAACAAGCTGGCAAAGGCCCATCAGGAAAAGCTGAACGCGGAAAGGGAGCGGTTGGCGGCAGCAAGGCTTCGACGAGACAAAATGTTCGCCCTTTTAGACACAAGTGATTTGGGGTTCATTCGAGACCGGCTCGAAGAGTGTAATCGTGAGATCAGGTCACTTGAACTAGGGATCTATGGGTTCGAGGCACCGTTACCTTTTCGGCAATACAACGGCTCACTGGCCGACGAGATAAGTAGCTTGCAGGATCAAAATGCCAGGAACGCTACGGACAAGCGCAATAGGCTATCTGCTCGCTTGAAGGAAGTCGTGACTTCCCTGCGGGTTGCGACAGACGGGTACTTCCCGGATTCAGAAGTTCGCACCGGTACTGGCTTGCCAGCTTTCGAGCTCATACTGCTCGGCGGATTTCGGCGCTTTGTTGAGGTGGTTCCGAAGGACCTAGCGGGCTCGCACAGCCTTTTTTCTCTGCCCCACGTTGGTCTAATGCGGATGAGTGGGAGCGGTCCTTCGCTGGCGCCTGAAGTGGCAGCGCGACTAAATAGGTCTGGGTAATAAATGATTTTCGCTTCCATAGCCCTGCGGCTGGGACGGGGTTATGAATAGCGTGCTCATGCGAAAACTCCCTTGAGCAACCCCCACAACCCGAATTTGCACTCCCTGTAGGCTTCCTGCAGGGAAGTCTATCTATGGAAGTTAAGAAGTATGAACTTCACCACAAACCCTGAGGTTTCCAGAAACCGATCTAACGTCAAAGCCACTGGAAAGCCTGGTAACGCCCCAACTCTGATGCAGCAAAAGGCTCTTTTTGATGGTTGGATCAACGGTACCTTGGCTGAATACCGAAAGTCCGAACCTGCGAAGCGCTACTCGTCTCTTGACGAGTACCTTGCGGCTAATGCGTTTTTCATAACTGGGACGTTTCACCGGGCTAAAATGGCCAAGCGTAAGTGGGATCATGGCTTCACGCAGTCCGATACCCAACTGGAAATGGATGCGTTCCATAACCTTTACCATGCTGTTGCAAGGAAGGCTCTTGGTACCCACTGGGGCCGTCAGTCTAAGGCCAACCAACGTATGCTTGCCATTGTGGCTATGGATCACCCTGAAGCCAAGTTTGGACGCACTGCCGGCTCAGCAACCACCAACCTTCACTGGCATGTAATCCTTGTGGCCAGAAGCGACAATCGTGATGCAGTCGCGAATGCTCTAGACGATCCCGAACTGCTCGCAGCCTTCAAGCACCGTACCCTGGTGGACAGTCTCGATGTGAAACCTTGGCTTGCTGGGTCCACCAAGGACTACCTGCTTAAAGCGTTCATCAAGTCAGTTGATGCACCTAACACCGGGATCGATGACCTTCGGGTCTACCCTAAGCCTAGTACGCTGAAAGGCCTTGGTTGGGGTTACCTGGTAGAACGGAACCATAGGTCCAAGTCACTGCAAAGGCTTATTGTCGATCTAGAACGTGAAGCAATCTCCCATGCTCTATACGGTCGCTTTCATGGTGTTCCGCATTGGGAGTTGAACTAGGCTGCGTCAAAACATTAAAGCTTGACGCAGCCCGGACGCGATTTGGCTAGGTTACGATCGAGCCCTCAGCAGTTTTAGCTTGTTCAGCGGCTAATACATCTTGAAGAATTTGGCGCTTCACTGTGACAGTGCTCAACGCAAAGTCTACCCTTCGAGGCAAGCTCACTATATCCGCTTCATCACTATCGATGGACAATGCCCCCCTAAGCCAAGGCTCTTCTGAAATACGTTCTTCAAGATGCTCAATGCTTCGGTCAAATGAGCTCTGCAACTTCTTTGGCAGCGACATTCTAGGGTTCTGTAGATACGCCCTGCGGTATTGAATGTGGAATGTTTGTATCTTGACGCTATAGTCCTTCAAGGCCTTTTTCGCGTCCTCGTCTAGCGTCATCAACCATTCGTTGCCAGAAAGCAGATAGTCAAAGTCAGCTAGGTAATCTGAACCTATAGCTCTGCAAATCGCTTGGACGGAGACACGTTCACCGCGATTAAGTAGCTCCAGCAGTTCCTCGCAGCGTTCAACGTTGGTCGGGATGAATTGCAAATCTTGCTCTGTTGTATCCTTCTCAACCTCAACTTGGTCGAAAATCTTGAGATTCTCGGCAGACTGTTGTTGCAGTTTCTTCAGTTTAGTCATGGCGTGTTTCCTTGCTGCGACCGAAGTCGCGCTAAATGAGTGGATGTGGGAAGAACCGGGTGCTCATAGGCACCCGGCAAAGTTAAGACTACACCTGGAACAGGCGTTCTGGCTGTCCGCCTGGAAGCGGGTTCCCGTACATCTTGTTGATGAGGCGCTGAATGCCACCCTTAGGAACTGGCCCGATTTCGTAGATGGTTACCCGAGGGTCTTCTGTGAGCATCATGTGAAGCGTCGTTTCGAGCAGTTGAACTTGGTCTGGCTCCGCCACAAACAAGATAACCTCGAAACAAGCGACATCCCAGTCTGCTTGGCTGCCTGCACTTATGGTGTCGACGCCCTGCAGTTGTTTAATGTTACTCAACCCGATGCTTAGATAGGCGGGGAGGCAACGGCCCGTTGCGGCTAGTTGACGACGCTCATGCCTATGAGCTTCCCTGGAGCGATACATCTCCAAAGAGATGACCCCTGGTTTATAGAGAACGTCGCGTTTGCGACCTGGTTCACGTCCATGCATGAACAACAAGTCACTGACGTTTTTCTCAACGGCATGACGCTTGATTTGGGCATATGTATTCTGAATTTCAATCATATTGGTACTCTGTCAAGAATGGCAAGGCTTCGCACTCATGAAACCTGCGACGCAGATCCACGGCTAAGCCGACATGGGGGTGCCCGCCCCTCTTTGACAAAGTACAATAAACAACGACCAACAATTCGAGTCGCCAGAGTGCACCCCCGGGCAGGGGTTGCGTACGGATGCTTTATGACATGAATTCAGCAGTTTGCAAGAGGCTTAATGCATCGCCTCAGCAACGTGCGCTAGGCGACTACACCTGCATTGTCGCGTAACTTGGTATAATCTTGAACAGCGGACATCCAAGGAGCGCAAAGCTGTCGAATATCACAGCGACTGATCTTTCGTCAGCGCTCAGCGGTGATCCTGAGGCCCTGGACATTCATTTGACGCTTGTCGAAAGGGACGTCGTCATCGACGGGCACGCCATCAAAATCCACTGCCATTGTCTTTCCATTGACGGCAACGGACAAGTGCAGCCGCAAAGGCTTGCCCAGTTCATGCGAAATGCTGTGGCTGACTATGCGATCCCAAGGTCAAAATTTGCTGCTGCCAAGGCGCGAGATCAGCGGTTCAACTCAACAGAGTCTGTTGTCGCGCTGGTTGAGCAGGCGAAGCGGTCGTTTACTGACATAGCCAACAGCGGTGAGGGTGGGGAGTTGTTACTCTTTCTCCTCGCCGAGCGCTTCTTGGGGCTACCACAGATCTTGTGCAAGATGCATCTGAAGACCGACAGTGCCATGCACTATCATGGTGCGGATGCAGTGCATGCCGGCGTCACTGAAGACGGCATTCTCAAACTCTATTGGGGTGAGTCAAAGGTATATAACAACGCCGCTCGGGCTATCAGAGACTGCTTGGCGTCACTAGCGCCCTTCCTTGCCGAGCCTGAGCACGAAGGAAGCGCGCGCGAGAGACCTGGTCTTATTAAGTGACAAAGCCGACCTTAACGACGCTCGCCTCAACGAAGCGATTCGCTCCTACTTCGATCAGAACTCGGCGCTATCAACCAGAGTCAAATATTGCGGCGTTGCACTCGTTGCGTTCGACGCCGCGATCTACCGAGCAGACGCAGCTATGGTAGCATCTGAGATTATCCAGCAAGCTAGCACCGCTATGCAATCTTGGCGGAACGCAATCGGTGAACATTTAGCCCTGCACAAGCTTGAACGATTTGAGATCGAGCTGTTTTGCCTGCCTCTACCCTCTGCCGAAGGTTTCCGCTCCTCGTTTAGAGAAGCGATGGGGCTGAGTTAATGCAATTTGAGGAACTTCAGACCTGGTTACTGGAACACGGCGTGCGAGGCGAGTTGACGGAGCTCATCCGCCAGATGGTCGTCACTGAAATCGACAATCTCAGCACCAGCGTCGACGAACAGGCCATACCGATCGATTGGTCGAGACTATTGCTCGCTGGCAGCATCCTTGCCCGTTCTGAGAGCCGAACTAATCTCGAAGCAAGTTTGCGAATTGCGACTGGCGCTGTCGTCTTGGCCACTGATCACTCCATTCGCGATGCCGGCGCAGTACTTCTTGGTCAGTTGAGCAACACTCGAGCCGTGAATCTGGCAATGCAGCGTGAACTGCTGGTGAGTGATCTCGGTAACCGTTTAGGTGTGGCCTTGCGGCTCGAAAGCCAGCGCCGCGCACTCGATCAGTCGGTTCTGGTAGAGTCGAGCGGCCAGTGGCTTGATGTCAACGGTTTCCAGCAGCGTTTCTGGAACAGCGCCCAGAATAGCCAGTGGCTGTCCGCTTCGGCGCCCACTGCGTCAGGAAAAACTTTTTTGGTCTCGCAATGGCTAATTGACCAGATGCAGGGTGGAGGGCCTAGAACCGCGATCTATCTGGCGCCCACTCGCGCTCTTGTGTCCGAGATTGAAAGCAACCTGCTCAAGCTGCTCGGCAAGGATAGCCAGATTGATGTGTCCTCCTTGCCGCTTCGTGACAAGTTCCAGGGAGCCGTCGCGGGCGGAAAACGCCTGATCATGGTTTTCACACAGGAACGGCTACATCTGTTTGCCAACCTGATGAAAGACGAAATGGCGACGGACCTCCTTGTTGTCGACGAGGCTCACAAGGTTGGCGATAATCAGCGCGGCGTCATTCTGCAAGACGCCGTTGAGCGAGCATGTCGCGCGAATTTAGCGATGCGCGTGGTATTCATAAGCCCTGCGACGCAAAATCCCGAAGAACTATTGGCAGATGCTCCGCCCGGTGCCAGCAAGCAAGCGGTCGACAGTGATGCACCGACAGTTTTGCAGAACTTGATCACCGCGGATCAGGTCCCGCGTAGGCCCAAGGAATGGGCCTTAAACCTACTGCACAGTGGATCGAACCTGCCGATCGGCGTGCTCAAACTAGCCAACTCTCCCTCCACGTTAAGAAAACGCATGGCATTCATAGCCGCGGCAGCTGGTGCCCGCGGCGGAACGCTGGTTTATGCCAATCGTGCTGATGACGCAGAGAAAGTTGCCCACCTAATTTCACAGCTTATGCCAGAGGCAGGCGAGCTCGATCCGGAGATTGCAGCACTGGCCGACCTCGCCCGCAAAGGCGTTCACCCGAGCTACATGCTTGCGCCAATCGTCAAGCGTGGAGTGGCGTTTCACTACGGCAACATGCCGTCACTTCTCCGACTTGAGATTGAGCGCTTATTTCGTTCTGGCAAGATTCGCTTCCTTGTATGCACGTCGACCTTGATTGAAGGCGTGAACCTCTCCTGCCGCACGATTGTCGTCCGGGGCCCCCGTAAGGGGCAAGGCCACGTTATGGAGCCGCATGACTTCTGGAATCTAGCCGGCCGCGCTGGCAGGTGGGGCGATGAGTTCCAGGGCAATATTATCTGTGTGGACCCCAGCGATCGAAGCGCCTGGCCATCAGGAGTGCCCAGTCGGGCTCGTTATCCAATTAAGCGTGAGAGCGACGCCGTGCTCGACCTTGGTGATGCGCTTGCCGAGTACCTTGACCGACGTCCGACCACCAGTCCCGATCAGTTGACCGATGGCGGCAAGTTCGAGCAGGTCGGCGCTTACCTGTTATCGACTTTCATGCGCGCCGGAACGATCACCCAGTCAAGCCTGGCAACCCGCCACGATCCCAACCAGATTAGGAGACTGGAACAAAGCCTTGCTGCTCTTGCTGAACGGATCGAGATTAGCGCTGAGACTTGTGCGCGTCACCCAGGCGTCAGTCCGGTAGGTCTTCAACGACTGCTTGAAGCGTTTCGTGCCTATGCAGGTGATGTGGAGAACCTGCTGCCCGCCCCGGTCGACAGTAAAGATAGCTATGATCGGTTCATCACCATCATGCGTCGTATCAACCAACATGTTTACCCGGCTTTCGATCCTGACCAGTTGGTCCCGCTCTACGGCGTAGTCATCGTTGAATGGCTTAAGGGCTACACGCTGGCAACGATGATCAAGCGTAACATCGAATGGCATCGAAATAATCGCCGCGCGTACAAGCTTCCAGTTCTGATCCGCAACACCATGGAACTCGTCGAGAGAATTGCTCGGTTTGCCGCACCAAAGTACGTGTCGGCGTACGTCGATGTGCTTACCATACATCTAACGGAAATTGGCCGGGCTGACCTCATCGAGGCAGACCTTGATATCGGAACCCAGCTTGAATTTGGCGTGTCGTCAGTTACTTTGCTTTCCTTAATCGAGCTTGGCCTGTCCCGCATGAGCGCAGCGGCGCTATACGAAATCATCGCTCGGGATGATCTGACCAAAGAAGCCTGCATTGCCTGGGCCATCGAGCGCAACGACCAGTTCGAGGGCATGGGTATTCCAAGCATTATCATTGGAGAAATCCGGGGCAAGCTGCTTCCAGATCAAACCGAGTAGCAATCCAGCACAGGAGGTTGCCCGATGCCGGCAAAGCCCATCACCATTGGATCCATAACCTTCCCGAGGAAAGGCGACGCGGATAAGCATCTGACGGACATGCTTTATCGATACGATCTGGGTGACAAGGTTAGCGCGGCTGATGGAGCCTTCCTTCTCGATACGTTAAAGCGGCATCCTGAAGCATCCGACAAGATCGGCATGGGGATCACACATTTTAGCGTACGAGCCGCTGACTTCGGAACACGGTGCTTTTGGCTCAACCGTTCTGACGGTTCGACAGAGAAATTTTCATTCCGTACGTGCGTCTATCGCTAAGTGCGGACGCTGAATTCAGCCTTAATTGCCACAACGTACCTTACGAAGCTCAAAAGCCGACAGTCTGAATCCAGCCCTAAGCCTAAATCAACGCCTTTGAAAGTTGTCTGCCATGGGCAACTCAGGCTGCCTGCCTACCAAGCTGCTGCTCTGCTGATAAGGAGCTTAGCAACAGCAATTGCCCGCCTTCTCTTGGTTTGCAAAAGCATCATGTCCCTTTCCAGTCGAACTAGATGGCGAGCAAGGGTTAGCGTTCGCCCGCTACGGGCAAGTCTTGCGATACGCGGAACATAGGTGTCGTATTCATCCTCAAAGCCACCACGGGCTATGGTGCCTAGGGGATCCCAATGCTGAGTCAGGATGGCAGAAACTTCAGCGAGTTCGTTGGGACCGTTATTCATACCTGATCCGCTCAACTTCAGCCTGAACAATACCGTCGCCTCGACGATCATAAAGCTGGGTTGTTCGCGTGGACGAATGTCCTGCCATTTTCGCCGCTAGCTCTAGCGTACCTTTGTTTGACAAGTAGTTGGTAATTCCGGTGGCTCGGAATGAATGACAGGAGATCTTGCTCTCAATGCCAGCAGCTTTGGCATGCACTTGAACGCGCTGGTGTGCGTTGGCTGGGAGTAGACGGCAATCCGTTAGCATCTGGCCGCTTCGGTCAACTGAGCAAAAGAGAAACGAGCTCTCTCCCTTTGAGTGCGTAGCCTCCAGGTATTCCGAGAGCATGATTTCGAGCTCATGATGACACGGCATTTCATGGGCTTTGCTGCCCTTTTCCAAGAGCCTTACCCACATTCGAGATTGTCGGAATACCACGTCGCTACGTTTCATCGCCAAGGCGGCGCCAATGCGGACAAAGGTGTAGAGCATTAGCCCAACCAGCGCCCTATCGCGAAGCCCAATCAACGATGAAGTGTCGATGACGTCCAGCAGCTCCCTTGCTTCGCTGGAACTCAACACAGGCGTCTTGCCAACCGACAATGAGTACCGAGGGCTTCTCACCGATTTGGCAGGGTTGTTCATCATCACCTGTCGAACAACCAGCCAATCAAACAGCATGGTCACTGCGGTCAGCTTCAGCTTAACCGACGGTATGGAGTAACGACCCTTTAGGCTTTCGACCCATGAAGCCACGTGGAGCGGGCGAACGTCCGTTAGGACCGAGACGCCGTGCTGCTCGGCCCATGCAAAGAACTCTCGGGCTGCTCCAAGGTACGCAGTTCGAGTGTTCTGGTTCCGGATTTGCGATCCAAAGAACTCTAGGACTTGATCAAAGGCCCAAGCGCCTGAGTTGGCCACGATGAGAAGTCCGGGCGGAGCTTCCACGCCAATCAGGTTCATATCCATAAATACCACCTAGTCTACTGAGATGGTATAATATAACGTACTTTATATTTTGTCGTATCGGCAAAAGCTGCAAGCTTCCGGCAGCCGAAGTACGTATTTTGGAGCCGATCTTCCAGACGCTTTAGGATTACTCCGATGCAAGCAGATTTAGTCTTGATTGTCAGAAGGGCTATGCGTTGACTAGTTGGGCTCGATAAGGAGGTTCCTCTGTGTAATAGCGTGGCCAGATCAACCAGGTTTGCTTATGGAACCGATGGCCTAGCATGAACCGGAACCCGAGCTTTATGGGCCGGACATGTCGTCTTTGATCCGCTTTATGCCGTCCAGCAACGTCCGCTCCAGTCGTTGGACCTGCTTTTTGATGATGCGGCTTTGTCCGAAAGCTGTGGCACTCCTGCGTGCGTAAGATGGAAAATTCCTCAGCGGTGCACCAGCGCTGAGATCGTGAATAGCCGCGAAGCGCTTACGCAATTTGCGTGTGTAAAGTGTTCCAGAGCCTTTTCGTGCAGCGCCTTCTGCGTGCGCCAGAGCTTGGCGAAGCTTACGCCACTGCCGGGATATGGAACTAGGCCGAAGTCCCGCCGAACCGTGGTAATAGGTGAAGCCAAGATATTGCGCAAACTCTCGAGCAGCGGGCGCGCCGGGCGTTCGGATGTCAAATTGCGTTATCTCAGTTTTGTCCTTGCTAAGCTCGAGTCCTTCAGCAGTCATAAGGTTCTCGATTTCGGCTTGAACTGCTGCAGCATCGTCTGGCTTGCATATTACAATGATGTCGTCGGAGTAGCGTCGATAAAGAGCGTCAATTCCATCGCAAAAGGATTTCGCCTTCTCGTCGAATTCGATCATGAAGACATTCGACAGAGCGGCACTGATAGGCGTACCTTGCGGTATCCCTGCTTCGCCCGGTCTTGGCGGATCAAACTGTTGTCCGTTCGGTCGCAGCATTATGCTCGCTGCTTTGATTTCAGCGACAGTCCCTACTGGAGCCGTACTCTTCTCACGAAGTCGAGGACCGAATACAGGGTGCTTTTGAAGATCGTCCAGAAGTACGTATCGGAAGCGTGTTACAGCACGAAACACATTATGCCAGTCTGAGCTAAGCGATGATACGCCAAGTAGCGTCTTCAAGCGGCTCTTCAGGTGCTTATGGTTCAAGTTGTCAAAAAAGCCAGAAACGTCGAACGCCATGATTGTGCACGGGGCATTCTGAACCGCGTGTTGATACGCCTCAGCAGAAAAGTGGTAGTTACCTTTGCCCAGGGCACGATACGCGATCACACAATCCGTCAGGCCTTGGGCGCTGTAATGCTCGTCCAAACGCTTGTTTAAAGAGGCGGCATAGCGCGCCAGAATGCAGGCATCTCGGTGAGAGGCATACATTATAGGGCGCGGCTTGAGCTCAACCTTGTGCTTTTTAGCTTTGTACCGCTTTGTTGATTTAACGTAGTGGATCAGTGGGCTGAATACATGAGCCGCAACGAAGTCAGGGTTCGCCGTGCTGTCAACAAAGCTTTGGCCAACCCCACGGTCAAAGTGCTTATAGCCCCGTGGCTTGAAGCGGAACTCCGTCATAGGTCACCATTTGCAAAATTCAGGGGGCTAACTCTGGTCCGGAGTCTCGGCACTGCTGCCGAACGCCGCCCTGAATGCACGCCAATTTCCGAGCCGCAACGTTGTTTGTCTCTAAAACTCTGTCGAACCCGCGGACCTAAAGAACGATAGGCGGTATAATAGTGTAACCGGAAAGGTGATCGAGATGATCAATGTCTTGTCTCAGGTTGTATCTTGGGCAGCGGCGCTGTTTGGCGTCGGCCTGCCGGTGATCAACATTCAAGTTGACAGTTTCAACGGTTTGACCGTCCAGCCAATTCTGGAGGCCTCAGCAATATAGGCAAGCAATTTCTCTCATCAAGGTGGGAGTGAGAACTTTCTTCAACGCTGGCCAAGTGAATTAAGATGAGGGAGTCAGCGCTGGCGTTTAGCTAATGCCGCCCCCGAAACATTGCAAGTGCCGTGCGCCCGGCCAGCAAGGCATGTTACTGAGCACGGGGGTTACACTGACCTAAACGACCAAAAGGGGGTGGAATTCAGACTGTCTGCTTCTGGCGAACCCCAGGCAGTAAGCAGACATTTCAGACAAGGGCATAAGGCGCGACGCAGTTCACGATCATGATCAAGATTGGTTAGCGCGTTGTGTTAACGATGCTTACCCAATCAACCGATAGCCAACGCCTGCCTCGGTCAATATGTGACGCGGCAGTTTTGGATCGATCTCAAGCTTGGCACGAAGTTGACCGACCACCACGCGAAGGTATTGGGTATCGTCTCGATGTCCTGCACCCCACACTTGGATCAATGCATGCTGGTGGGTGAGAACCCGACCTGCATTGTTCGCCAGCAGAGCGAAAAGTTCATATTCCTTCGGGGTGAGATGGATCTGCTGTCCAGCAACTAGTACTTGTCGACGTACCAAATCTAGCTTGATCTCTCCGAACATTTGTTCCGACGCGCTTGGCTGCGTAGGAGCGGCATGGCGCAAGGCAACCCTGATCCTAGCCAGGAGCTCACCTATACTGAACGGTTTCTCGACGTAGTCATCCGCTCCAAGATCAAGCGCCGCTATTTTCTCCGCATCCCGATCCCGTGCTGATAATACAATGATGGGCACTGACGAAAAAGCTCGAACTGTCTCGATCACTGTCTTCCCATCGCCGTCGGGCAGCCCGAGGTCCAGAACAATCAGGTCCAGTGCCCGTGTTGCAGCGAGGCGAAGGGCTTGGCGGACTGTTTCTGCCGTTTCCACGTCGAAACCTGCGGCAGTCAAAGCGGGTCGGAGAAACCGCTGAATTTGCGGTTCGTCGTCGACCACAAGGATGCGGTTCGTCACGGGGACACCTTATCTGGTCGGGCTAGCGGCAATCGTATGATCATGCGCGTACCTCTTTTGCGATTGGCGGGGCTCATAGCTTTGATCGTGCCGCCCATGGAAGTGATCAGGCCGCGCGCGATAGATAAACCAAGTCCGGTCCCCGCAGGGCGTCCGTCTCCCTTGGCGCGGCGATAGAACTTGTCAAAGATCTGTTCAAGGTCGGCCTCCGGTATGCCTTTACCCTGATCGGTAACCGAAATGTGGGCCAAGCCATTGTCCGCTTTGGCGAATACGCCCACGGGCTGATCTGATCCGGCGTATTTACGGGCATTGTCGAACAAGTTGAACAACACCTGTTCCAGCAGCAAGGCGTCTCCAAGCGCCTTGGGCAAATGGGGTGCAAGACTGAGCTCGATATCCAGATCTGGGTGCAAGCGGCGCGCTCGAACGGTTGCGTTATAGATGACTTTTAGAAGATCGATAGGCTCGCGCTTGGCCTTCATCATCCCTGCTTCGATACGCGTCATGTCAAACAGGTTTGAGACGAAGCGGTTTAAACGGTCCGCTTCTTCCTCGATCGAAAGCAGGAGATCAGCGCGGCTTTCCGCTGGCATCTTCTCGCCCAACTCCCGTAAACTGGTCACCGCGCCAGTGATGGACGCCAGTGGAGTACGAAGGTCGTGCGAGAGCGAGGATAGAAGCGCCGCCTGCACCTTTTCGCCTTCCCGCACGACGGATGCTAACGCGCTTTCCTTGTTCAACCGCGCCCGATCTATCGCAATGGCTGCCTGGTCGAGCAGCGCAGCCCAGGTTCGATCTTCATCTTGTGCTAGCGGTACGTCGCCTGGGCCCATCACCACGCCGGCAACGCCAAGCAGTCGTTGGGCAGAAACAATCGGCCGGAAAAGGTAGCGGACCTGCGGCAAAGTGCTGGTTAGAAAGCCAGACGGCTCCCTTTTGTTGAACGCCCAACGTGCTGCCGTCATCTCCGTGGGATCAAGAAACTGATCAGGAGGCCATGCCGCTGCTGGTTCGATATCACCGGCCGCACTCGGGACCAGCACAATAGCATACCGTCCAAGGCTGGAATGAAGATGGCTGGCAACCGCATCCAGCACGTTTTCCAGTCCATGTGCGCCGGACAGCTTGCGAGAAAAATCAAGAAGTGCTTGAGTTTGCCGAGCTTGTTGACGAGCCAATTTCGCACTGTTCCGGAGGCGGGCGGCTAGTTGTCCTGCCACCAAAGCAACAGCCACAAAAATTGAGAGCGAAACCAGTTCCTGCGGTTGCGCTATGGTTAGATAGCCTGTGGGTTCGATGAAGAAGAAGTTGTACGCGGCAAAAGACAGTGCCGCAGCGAACAGTGCGGAGCCTCGGCCCGCTATGACGGCCGAAAGGAGCACCGCTGCCAGATACAGCATCGAGAGATTTTGCAGGGCCACCAGCGCGTTGATACCCAGGCCAAACAGTGTTGTCGCACCAACTGACAACAGCGGAAGACCCAGGGCCAACGTCCAGTCCGGTAAGGACAAAGTCCGTCGGGCAGGACGGCTTTGCGGAGCGCTGCTTTGCCCTGGAACGATGTGAACCCCAATATTTTCTGCTCGTTTGACGAGTTCGTCAGGAAGCGATCGACGCTTCCAACGGCCATTGGACTCACGACCGATGACAATCTGGGTGATATGTTCCCGTCGCGCGATACGCAAAATAGCCTCAACAAAGTCGGTCGCGGTCTCCCAGCGTGTTTCTGCCCCGAACCGCTCCGCTAGCTGCATGGTCTGCTCCAGCCGCTCTGCCGCCTCGGCACTGGGGGAGGTCGCGGCGGGTCGAGACAGGGAGACCACCAACCAACGGGCGTTGAGGCCTGACGCAAGTCGGCTTGCTATGCGGACCACGTTCTCCGACATCGGGTCGGGACCCACGCAAACCAGCAAGCGTTCTCCAGTGGCCCAAGGTCCACCCTCAATGGCGCTTTGCCGGAGAAAATCGACCATCTGATCATCAACACGATCCGCTGCCCGACGCAGGGCCAGTTCGCGGAGTGCTGTTAGCGTCGATGGCTTGAAGAAGCCGTCAAGAGCACGTTGGGCATTGTCCCCCAAGTAGACTTTGCCTGCGTTAAGGCGCGCGATCAAATCAGCTGGCGGCAAATCAACTAGGATAACTTCGTCCGCTGTCTTGAGCACGTTATCGGGAACTGTCTCGCGCACGGGCACTCCGGCTATTTTTGACACGAGATCCGACAGGCTCTCCAAATGCTGAATGTTGAGGGCGGTCCACACATCGATACCGGCTCCGATCAGCTCGGCAATGTCCTGGTGCCTTTTGGGATGGCGAGAGCCCTCGGCATTGGTGTGCGCTAGTTCGTCGACGATCAGTAATTTTGGACGCCTGGCAAGTGCCCCATCAAGATCGAATTCGCCATATGGCCCCTCACCCTGCTGACGAGGCAACACCTCCATGTCGCCGATCAGGTTTCTGGTTTCCTCGCGGCCATGAGTTTCCACTAGGCCGATCACGACATCAACGCCACTGGCCCTAAGCCCCTGTGCCCTTTCCAGCATGGTGTAAGTTTTGCCAACCCCGGGCGCTGCTCCCAAGAAAATGGTCAGCTTGCCACGGCTTTCACGCGCAGCAAGCTGCAGCAAAGCAGTTGGGTCGGGTCTGCGATCTTCGATATGTCGGACCATCTCAATTGCCCGTAGGCGCAGCCTCATCCAGCGCAAGGTTGAGGCGTAGCACATTGACGCGTGGCTCACCGAAAATGCCCAGAAGCGGCTGCTCGGTCACATCCGCGAGCAGGCCCTGAACAACGAACTGCTCGACGCCGCGGGCAAAGGCAACACGCTCCACCTGCGTGCTGGCGTATTGCGGGGTGATATGTGGATCGAGGCCCGAGCCAGAGGCCGTTACAGCATCAGCAGGCGCTGACGTCGTACCAAGTGCCTCTACCAAAGCCGCAGTCCGCTCGATGAGCGCTTTACCAGTTGGGCCGATGTTTGATCCTGTCGATGCTCCAGCATTGTAAGGTTCTGGGCTGGTGGCAGACGGGCGGGGCCAGAAATAAACTAGTTGGGTGAAATTCTGGCCAATGAGAGCAGAACCTACAAGGGTACCGTCGCGCTCTATGCGAGTGCCATTAGCCTGCGCAGGAAAGGCAAGCTGTGCGGCGCCGGTAATTGCCAGGGGATAAAGGAGACCTGTCACCGCTGCAAGCAGCAAGGTCAGGACGAGAGCCGGGCGCATTTGGTTGAACATGGTGCCTCCTAGATAATGCCAAGGGTCGAGACAATGAGATCGATCACCTTGATGCCGATAAAGGGCGCGACAAGCCCTCCCAGGCCATAGATGAGTAAATTGCGCGACAGTAAGGCAGCAGCGCCGACCGGCCGATATTTTACGCCGCGCAGAGCGAGCGGGATCAGCGCCACGATGATCAGGGAATTAAAGATCACTGCCGACAGGATGGCCGATTGCGGTGATTGGAGGCCCATGATGTTAAGCGCACCAAGCTCGGGGTAGGTGACGAGGAACAGCGCCGGTATGATGGCAAAGTATTTGGCCACGTCATTGGCAATAGAGAAGGTGGTCAGCGCCCCACGCGTCATCAGGATCTGTTTGCCGATTTCGACGATCTCGATGAGCTTGGTAGGCGAGGAATCCAGATCAACCATATTCCCCGCTTCGCGCGCGGCCTGCGTCCCTGATTGCATGGCGACGCCGACATCGGCTTGCGCGAGGGCCGGTGCATCGTTGGTGCCGTCACCGCACATGGCAATCAGGCGTCCGCCAACCTGTTCCTTACGGATGAAGTCGAGCTTCTGCTCGGGCGTGGCCTCCGCAAGGAAGTCATCGACCCCGGCTTCGGAGGCGATCGCCGCAGCAGTGACCGGGTTATCACCGGTTACCATCACGGTTCGAATGCCCATGGCGCGAAGAGCTGCGAAGCGTTCCTTAATGCCGGGCTTTACGACATCCTTGAGGTGGACAACCCCAAGAAGCCGATCGGCCTCGGCTACCGCCAGCGGCGTACCACCCGAGCGCGCAATCTCATCCACGGCCTTGTTGAACGCATCGCCAGCCTGTGCTTTGTCGATGCCGACAAAGCGCAGCACTGCGTCCACAGCACCCTTGCGGATGCGGCGCCCTTCAATTTCGATGCCTGATATGCGCGTTTGCGCCGAAAAAGGTATACTCGTCTTTGCATTGGCGAAAGTGGTAGGCTCCACAAGGCCGAAGTCGGATTTCGCCAGGGCAACAATCGAACGGCCTTCGGCAGTCTCGTCGGCAAGGCTTGCCAGCAGGACGGCTTCGGCGAGCTCCTTCTCGCTGACACCGTCGACGGGCAGGAACTCAGAAGCCATGCGATTGCCAAAGGTGATTGTGCCGGTTTTGTCGAGCAACAGTGTGTCGACGTCCCCGGCCGCTTCCACGGCGCGGCCAGAGGTGGCAATAACATTGAACCGGATCAGCCTATCCATGCCTGCTATGCCGATGGCAGACAGTAGCCCACCAATGGTGGTGGGAATGAGAGTGACCAGCAGCGCCGCCAGAACAGCTACGGACAGGTCGGTGCCGGAATAGGCAGCAAGCCCATAGAGCGTCACCACCGTAATAAGAAAGACAAGGGTCAAGCCGCTCAGCAGGATTGAAAGAGCGATTTCATTAGGCGTCTTCTGCCTCTTGGCGCCTTCGATCAGGGCGATCATGCGGTCGACGAAGCTCTCGCCTGGTTTGGTGGTAATCCTGACCTTGAGCCTGTCGGAGATCACCTGCGTGCCGCCAGTCACCGCGGAGCGGTCCCCACCGGCCTCGCGAATGACCGGTGCCGACTCCCCCGTTATGGCGCTCTCGTTCACCGACGCCACGCCCTCGATGATCTCGCCGTCCCCCGGCATCAAGTCGTTGACTTCGACAAGAACGATATCGCCGATCCTGAGCGAAGTGGCCGGCACGATTTCTACCGCGCGGCTCTTGGCATCTGCTGGGGAGGTCAGCCGCTTCGCTACAAGATCAGTTTTGCTGCGCTTGAGGCTTTCAGCCTGCGCCTTACCTCGACCCTCAGCAACAGCTTCGGCAGATGTGGCAAAGAGGACAGTAAACCAAAGCCAGAGGGCTATTTGACCAGAGAAAGCGGGCGAGTCCCCTGCCCCAGCCAAATCCAAGACAAACAGTACGGTTACAAGAACCGCAATTACTTCAGTGACGAAGATGACTGGATTTCGGACAAGCTGGCGTGGATCAAGCTTCGTAATGGCGTCACGCAGAGCGGGAACCAGGATGGCAGGATCCAGCATGGAGATCGATTTAGCGTTGGACATGATGGTTTCCTAAAAGCTTTGGCCGGCAAGCATGGTGAAGTGCTCGACGATCGGTCCAAGAGCGAGAGCGGGAAAGAATTGAAGGCCGCCCAGGATGATGATGATGCCGATCAGCAGGCCGACGAACAGCGGCCGGTCGGTTGAGAAGGTGCCCACAGACGCTGCCGCGCGTGGCTTTTTGACCAACGCTCCAGCAATGGCGAGCACCGGCACGAGGTAGGCGAAGCGCCCAAGCAACATAGCGGTGCCAAGCGTCGTATTGTACCAAGGCGTGTTTGCCGTGAGCCCGCCAAAAGCCGAGCCGTTGTTTCCTGCGGCCGATGTATAGGCGTAAAGGATCTCGCTTAAGCCATGCGGTCCTGGCGTAAGGATGGAGCTGGTGCCGAACTCGGCAACGGCCGAGACAGCGGTGAAGCCCAGAATGGTCAACGGGAGGATCAGCACGGCCAGCATGGCGAGCTTCATCTCTCGCGCTTCGATCTTCTTGCCCAGGAACTCTGGCGTGCGCCCGACCATGAGGCCGGCAACAAAGACCGCGAGAATAGCGAAGACGAGCAAGCTATAGAGCCCTGAACCGACACCTCCTGGCAGTACTTCGCCAAGCTGGATCAGGAACATCGGCACAAGGCCACCCAAGGGCGTGAGCGAGCCGTGCATGGCGTTGACCCCGCCGTTGGATAAGCCTGTCGTTGCGGCGGAATAAAGGGCACTCATGGCTTGCCCGAAACGGACTTCCTTGCCTTCCATGTTGCCGAGAGACGGATCAACACCAACGGTGGTGAGAAGAGGATTGCCGAAACTTTCCGCCCAATAGATCGCTCCCGTCGCCAGAGTGAGCATGATCACCGTTACCGAAATGAGGGCCCAGCCTTGGCGACGGCTGCCGACCATCTCGCCAAAGGCATAGACCAGCGCGGCCGACACGGAGAGCATGGCAATGATGTTCAGGTAGTTAGAAAAGGCACTTGGGTTCTCGAATGGGTGCGCGGCGTTGACGTTGAAGAAGCCGCCGCCATTGGTGCCGATCTGCTTGATCGCTTCCTGACTCGCAGCCGGTCCAATCGCGATGGTTTGCTGGGTGCCCTCTAATGTGGTGGCAACGAAGCTCGCGTCGAGGCTTTGGGGCAAGCCCATTGCAACGAAAGCTAAGGCTATAATGATGGCAAGCGGCAGCAGTACATAAAGGGTGGCCCGAGTCAGATCGACCCAAAAGTTGCCCAGCTCTCCCACACCTGAGCGCACAAAGGCACGCGTAAGCGCCATCGCTACTCCGATGCCAGTCGCGGCCGAAACGAAGTTCTGCACGGTTAAGCCCAACATCTGGCTGAGATGGCTCATGGTCGTTTCGCCGCCATAGCTCTGCCAATTGGTATTGGTAACGAAGCTCGCTGCCGTGTTGAAGGCCAGATCAGGCGACAGGGCAGGAAAGCCTTGTGGGTTGAGCGGCAATAGGTTTTGCAGTCTCAGAATGGCATACAACAGCAAGAAGCCTGCAATGCTGAACGAAAGCACGCCGATCGCGTAGGCGAGCCAACCCTGCTCACGGTCCATGCGCACACCCGCCAGACGGTAAAAACCTCGCTCAACCGGGCCCAGGACGGGTGAAAGAAGGGTGCGTTCGCCCGAGAACACCCGAGCAATATAAAGGCCGAGTGGTTTGACGAGCAAGAGAACGGCAACCAGCACGAAGCCGATCTGCAGCCAGCCAGGAAGAGACATGGAGAGCTCCGAGGATCAGAAACGTTCCGGAGCCAGCAGCGTCACCAAGAGGTAAACAGCTAGCGCCAGAGCGACGAGAAAGGAAATTACGAGCATGGCAGCGCTCACAGACGGTCGAGCGCGACGGCGTAAAACGCCAGAACGACAAGGGTGCCGGCGCCAAGAGCAACAAAGGCAAGGTCGAGCATTGCAGAGACTCCAGTTGAAGACTTTGCAATGCGCCCAAAGCGCGTCAGGAAACTATATGGATTGTCGGTCCAACATATAAGGAAGACATAAAGATCTGAGTGAGGGCGGTTGCGGCGAAGGTTGGATCAAAACCACGTTTGATCCGCCGCAGGCCACTTGGTTGAAGCCTAGATCACCTGCAAACGGAGAACGGAGCGAGGCAATAGGCGCTTGCCATGCGGACCATCAGTAGGATGTGCTTGTTTCCTTGCTGCAATCGTTCATCTATCAGCTATGGTCAGGAGAGGGTTGGGAGAGTTACGCCTGCCAACGCTGAGATCACGAAAGCCTAGGACACCGCTTCTGCAAATGCGTCTAAACATGGGCTTATCTCACCAATTGCAGCATCCTGCCCGCTTGATACCGCTGGCGTTCATCGTTGCTATCACAGTTGGAACCGGGCTGCTCTTGCTGCCGAATGCCAGATGGGGACCTGGTGGAGCCGACTTCCTAACCGCCCTTTTCACCGCCACCTCTGCCGTGTGCGTAACTGGTTTGATTGTCGTCGATACGCCCACCTATTGGACGCCATTCGGTCAGGCCGTGATCTTGTCGCTCATTCAAATTGGTGGCTTTGGGATCATGACAGGCGCGACCTTGCTGGGAGCGGTCATAAGCCGTCGCCTTGGACTGAGAACCAGGATTGTTGCTCAGGCCGAGACAAAGGCGCTTGCCATGGGCGACGTGCTAGCAGTGGTGCGCTTTGCATTCATCGTAACGCTCCTGGTGGAAACCTTGCTCTGGGTTTTACTAACCCTTAGGCTGCACTTGAGCTATGGCGAGCCTCTTGCGCAAGCCGTTTGGAACGGCCTCTTTCATTCCGTTTCAGCGTTCAACAATGCAGGGTTTTCAACCTATTCCGACAATCTCATCGGCTTTTCTGACGATTGGATCTTCTTGGGCGGTATCATGATGGCCGTCATTATCGGAGGGATTGGTTTCCCCGTTCTGGGAGATCTTCACCGCAATTTACTGCAGCCAGAGCGATGGACGGTCCATACCAAGATCACTCTGCTCGGAACCGCGCTTCTCCTGGTAGTCGGCACGATAGCCGTGCTGGCGTTTGAGTCTGCAGATAGTGGCAGCTTGAACATGCTTTCATTTCCTGAGCGCTTTCTCGATGCACTCTTTCATTCGGTTATGACGCGTACCGCCGGCTTCAACAGCATCGACATTGCAGAGCTACGTGCCGAAACGTTGCTGGTGTCCGACATGCTGATGTTTATCGGTGGTGGCACGGGAGGCACTGCAGGAGGTCTGAAGATTTCGACTGCAATGGTATTGCTGCTCTCGATCTGGGCGGAAGTCCGTAGTGAACGCGATGCTGTTGCCTTCCGTCGGCGACTGTCTGCTGATGTCCAGCGCCAGGCTCTAACTCTTGTTGTGCTTGCAGTCCTGGTAGTCGGAGTGGCCACACTTCATCTTCTGGCTGTAACATCTTACCCGCTGGAGCAAGTTCTGTTTGAGGTCGTATCAGCTTTTGGCACAGTTGGTTTGTCGACCGGCATCACTGCAAATTTGCCACCCTCTGCTGAAGTGACATTGATCGTTCTTATGTTTCTTGGCCGGGTTGGCACTATTACTGTGGCTACGGGTTTAGCGTTGAACCGAGTTCAACGGCCATACCGCTATCCGGAGGAGCGTCCTATAGTTGGCTAACCGAGTACCGCCGCAGCAAGATAATGTCGTTGTTATCGGACTGGGCCGCTTTGGCGGAGCCGTTGCCGAGTCCTTAATTCGCCTTGGGTACGAAGTTCTTGCAATCGATGAGAATGCAGAGATCGTGCAGTCGGTCGCCCATCAATTCACTCACGTGGTTCAAGCGGATACAACGAGTGTGGAGACGCTGCGCAGCCTGGGCGTTGCCGACTTCGAGCGGGCTGTTGTTGGTATTGGTACGGACATCGAAGCGAGTTTGATGACTGTGCTTGCCCTGAGCGAACTTGGCATCCCCGACATCTGGGCTAAGGCTCTTGGGCCTAAGCATGGGCGGCTTCTCGAAAGAACGGGTGCCCACCACGTGATATACCCCGAAGCCGCCATGGGAGAGCGTGTAGCACATTTGGTGAGCGGCAAGATGATCGACTTCATTGAGTTCGACGACGGCTTTGCCATTGTTAAAACATTAGCCCCGCGTGAGAGCCACGATCGAACGCTCGCGGACTCTGCCCTTCGCAGCAAGTACGGCATTACCGTGGTTGGCGTGAAACGACCACATACCGATTTCACCTATGCACGGCCTGAAACGGTGATCGAAAGAGGTGACCTGCTGATCGTCTCGGGGCCGACATCGCTAGTCGAACATTTTGCATCGATCGGCTGATGATAGCTCCGCTCAACAAACGCCGACAGCACTCAGAAATTTGGCAAGGAAGATCTTGTTGGTTCAAGTGTACTCAAAATTACCTTGCGACTTTGGGGTGAATTCCTGCCTGTCTGTTTCTGGAGCGGCGGACTATCAAAGCGGACATTAATCCTCATGCGATGAGTCACATGCGCTGATTATTCGCTTAACAATCTCTGCACGAGTCGAGTGTGGGGCGCCTGACGCCAAACTATCGTGCGTGCCTAGCCAGATAGAAACCAAAATCGCTCATGAAGTACGCGTGAGTGGCAGAACCAGCAGCCAATCACGTCAGTTGTTAAGTTTCAGCTGCCCAGTATACCGACAAAAGCACTGCGGCACCTCAGGGCGACCCCGATGCCGCGAAGACTTTTGCCAAAATCGAGGTCACCTGCCTCGACAGCGGTGCCCGTCTGAAAGGCTGATAAATAGGAAGATCAAAAATCAAATATCTGACCCAAAAAGCTTTCCTTTTTCTTTGGCCTATGGTCCGAACCCTTGTAGCTGCGATCATCGAAGCCATGCGGCTTGTCATAACCTTGCTGCACAATTGGTTGGGCAGCAACAGGTCCGCTCGCGCGCTCTATAATCTTGTCTAGCTCGCCTCTGTCTAGCCAGACTCCGCGGCAAGTAGGGCAGTAATCGATCTCAATCCCTTGGCGCTCGCTCATAACCAGTTCAGCACTATCGATTGGGCATTTCATTCGGCTCTCCTCCGGCTCGTTGACACACAGATGGGCGTACATCCTGCATATTTCCAGTAGTGGGCAAGAAGCGCATCATGTGTAAGGAAGGCACGCCCGGAACAAAGACATCCCTACGGCTATTATCGTCAGGTGCTCAAACCCGTAAGGACTCCAGCTAATGTCTGTTGCAGCACCTGCAGAGCGCACCCTCATCAAAACGCACTGGTATCCTGCCAGAGCCCTGTCCTGCCGAAGGAACTTTGATTGATAGGAAACTCCTTCTAGGGAAAGCAGGGACAACTGGCTGCTCTGGCCGAGTTTACCGTAGTGGGTCAATCACCCGAATACCACAGGACCTAGCAGGCCATAAGCGCTATTTGAACTATCTACTTCATTGCAACCATTAGACAAAAAGCGATGACGAGTGTTCCGGCAAGCTTCGGAATTCTTCGGCAGTTGGCGCAGGAACGGCCCGAATGACCTCAGTGCGACAGAGAATAGACACTGGACTTAAGCACTACGGCCGCAGCTTCTTCGCGTGGCAGGAAGAGGGATCGATCAGATCTGCCCGGCGGGTGCTAGGCCTGTTGAAGTCACATTTGCTTCTTTCAAGCGTCGTGGATGTTGGCTGCGGCACTGGGGGCTGGCTGAAGGTTTGGCAAGAGCTAGGCGTGCAGGACGTTGTTGGGGTAGACGGGCTGCACATTAAAGACGAACAGCTTCATATCCTAGCGGCCCAATTTGAACGGCGCGATCTAAGCCGCACATGGCACCTTGGCCGCCGCTTCGACCTAGTGCAATCAATGGAAGTAGCAGAGCACCTGGCTCCCGAGAGTGGGCCTGAGTTCGTCGCGTCGTTGTGTGCTTTAGGAGACGTGGTGTTATTTTCGGCAGCCCAGCCTGGTCAGGGTGGCGAGTTCCACGTCAACGAACGTCCACTAGCGTACTGGCAAGCACTATTCGAGTCGCAGGAATATCGCACCTTTGATCTTCGCCGCCTGATCACAAACAACAAAAAGGTGTCGAAGTGGTACCGCCACAATAGCCTGCTATTCGCAAACAACGACGGCTACGAGCGATTGTCCTCCGAGGTGCGGTCCTTGGAATGCACTCGAAACAAAATCGTTACGAGCTACGGAGACTGGATGTGGGAAGCCCGACGAGCCGTTGTGAGATGGTTCCTGAACCGGTGGTCACCCAATGCTCCAAACTCAGCTATCCGATCAAACGCATGGTCAGAGACTGGCACGCACCTGAAACGAGAAGCACCCAAGAACGGCGATTAGGCAAAGGCTCTCCGTCTTAATGGCTTTATCGTCCTGAACGGCGATGGCGTCCCTCAGCGTCGTTGTGAGAACCTCTGGCAATTTTGAGCCTGCGTATCCGATTTTCACAACCAGCCTTTTCGCTTGAAGTAAAGAAACGGCAGGAACGCCGACAGCATCATCAGACCAATCGCCCACGGGTAACCCAGCAGCCAATTCAGTTCGGGCATGTGGTCAAAGTTCATGCCGTAAATCGATGCGACGAGCGTAGGGGGCAAGAACACGACAGCAGCGACGGAGAAAATCTTGATGATCTGGTTCTGCTCGAGGTTGATCAATCCCAAAGTGGCGTTAAGCAGGAAGTCCAAGCGGCCCGAAAGGGCTCGCGCATGATCACCCAACGAGGTTGCGTCCCTTTGGATAAGCCTTAGCAAGTGCTTGGTTGTGCGACTGTCATCTCCCGCATCCTGGGCCGAACTGTAATAGGTAATAAGCCGCGATGTGCTGACGAGGCTTTCCTGAACCATAGTCAGCAACTCGGCCTTTTGTCCGATCCTGGTTATTAGTCCTTCCAGGTTGCGCGTCTTTTTATCAGCTTTCTCCCGCTCCTTTTTGAAGACTTCGCGGGAGACCGTATCCATGTCATTGCCAACGCGCTCCAGAGCATCAGCTGTGCGGTCGATCATAGCCTCGATCAGCCCGAGCATCACCTGCTCCCCATTCTCATGAGGAAGGCCACCTGGACGTTGCGCGCGTGAGATGTAGGCAATAAATGGCTTCGGCTCAACGTACCGAACCGTCACCAAAGAACGCCCCTTCAGAATAAAGGTGATTGGGGTCTTTATGGCATTGTCCGTATCCAGATGTGCGAGCGCCGTGAGGGTCATGAATAGGGCGTCGTTCTCCGAATAGAGGCGTGCGGACAGCTCGATCTCCTCCATCTCGGCCTTGGTAGGCACCCGGATTGCTGTTCCTTGCTCTACCCGATGAACCTCGTCTGCAGACGGATTGAGTAGATCAAGCCAGATTGGTGGCTTCGAGAGGTCGCAATTCTCCGTTCTCTCGAGCTTGTTGTCGTTACGCGAATACATGCGCAGCATGTCTAGCTCCTGGAGATGTTAGGACGTGCCGCTAATGGCGTCAGCCGCCGTTCTGGCCTATTCGGTTTGCAAGTGCAAAGGCCTTTAGTTTCTGCATTGGTCTTGATAGCGGCGGGGCTTTCAATACTTCAAGCGTCCGACAGTAAAGTGTTTATTCGCAAAAAGGGGTCAGACAACCTGCCGCCCCTAACTTGCTCTATAGGGTCACCCTTTTAGAAGGCAGGAACGGGGTGGAAAGCAGAATGGCAGCTTACGATCCCAACTGCCATTTCTAACGGCATGGGCAACCATGCAAGCCAAGAAACCATCCTAGATACCGGATCGGCAGCCGACTCCGCGACGGGAATGCTGAGTTGCTGCGACTGCCGATTGCCCATCATCCGACGCTGATCAACGCGCTGGAAACCCACGACTACGACCAGAACGACGTCGTGTCCGTTCGTTTCAGCGCCAACAACGGCGTCATCCTTTATGTTCACCAGCGCGACATGCGCTGAGTGGCAACTCATCCTAAAAGCAGAAAGCCCTAGCACTGCTGCTAGGGCTTTTCGCTGCTCTTTGGGGTGCTGCCTAGAACTTATAGTTCAGTCCGACCCGGACTGCATGTGCAGTGAGGTCATAATCTGCTCCGTCGAGATTACCCTCACCAAAGTTGGCATAGAGGTATTCACCCTTGACCGAGACGTTATCTGTTACCGAGTACTCCAAGCCGCCGCCGACAGCGAACCCGACAAAATCATCGGTACTTTCTAGTTCAACGCCGTTGTTGTTCACCCGAACGGCGGCGCGGCTATAGGCTAGACCGCCGGTGACATAAGGCATCAGCCTATCGAGCGCTAAGCCAGCACGTGCGCGCACAGTGCCAAAATAATCCAATCCAACGTAACCGCTGACCCCTGGATCACCGAAGACGATGTCTTCACGCAAAGCCGCTAACTGAAGGTCAGCCTCCAATCCCAGCACCAAACCGCCGAAGTCATAGTTGTAGCCAGCCTGGATGCCACCGAAGCCACCTTTGGGCTGAGTGAAACCGCCATAGTCAGCCCACCCATAGCCGCCGTTCAGCCCAACGTAAAAGCCTGTCCAGTTAAACCCAGCGGGTTCCATATATGCTGAAGGCGCTGTTGTGTTGATGACACCTAAGTCTGCACCAAGCGCCGACGTAGTTGAAAGTGCAGCTACAGCTGCAAGAAGCGCAAAGCTTTTCATGATTGCCCCTGAGTAACCTGTTCGTGATTACGCCGGTAAGCCTGAAGAAGCCACCTACAAATCATGCTGGGGTGAAGGTTTTTAGGCTGGAGACAAAAAGGCCACATTTGGCCTCGGAGATGTGGCCGTAATTGCGGCGTCTGCCGTGCCTAGGTAGGTGCTAGCCGTGGCAAACCCTGGTTGAGCAAGCAAAATGATGACGGCTGTGAGTATGCGCATTGAACTTCCGACCATATCTCGCATGTCGCACTTTCCGTCATTCTGCTCGTAAAATGTAGCTTCCCTCGATAGAGAGGCGTTCCGGCAGAGAACTGACGTGGCACCGACCTTAGACGACCAGCGTCGGCGTTTAGCAAACATGGTGCACTATCTTTTTATGAAATAGCGCTCAGCTTCCATTCATCGCAAAATGCTACGGAGGAGCCATTACTGGGGTATTCTATGCGTTGCACACAATGGCTGGTAACTTCCATAGTTCTTCTGACCGGTGCCATGGCCGTTGCCGAGGATCTACCTGCTAAAGCGCACACTCGCGCGGAGCTCATTCCGGACGGCTGGCAGATTGAAGCCGAAGCCAGTGCTGATTTTGATGCTGATGGACGTTCGGACATTGCTATGGTTCTGGCCGGATCCGGTCTTGACCTTACCGACGAAAACCAGAACCTAGTAGGGCCGCGCCGGCTCGTTATCGCCTTCGGGGCTGAAAATGGCTACGAGCGCGTCATCAACAACAGCCAGTTCATCCCGCCCGCCGACAATCCGACAATGGATGACATCTTTGATGCCAGCTCAGACGCCCTGCGGGTAAGCAATGGCGATTTGGTTCTCGAACTGTGGCTCTTTTCATCGGCAGGCGGTTGGGACATGGGGAGCAAGACCTTCACATTTCACTGGCGAGATGGCGCCTTCACCCTTGTGCAGTTCGACCAGTCCAATGTGGACCGCAGTACCGGTGAACTCACTCTCACCTCGGCTGATTATGCCACCGGAACAATCGAAATTAGGCATGGAAGCATCGAGAACGATGAGGAGACCATCGAAACTGTACCCTTGTCGTCGGATCGGGACCTTACCTTGGATGACATCGTCGACGGGACGTCGTTCGACCCATAGCGCAGTCCGACGTACTCGCATTCCTCGATTCGGTAAGCTCGTGCGAGCCTAGCGGCCTCCAACAACGCTCATTTGGTAAGTGCATCAGCCACCCGAACCATCATCCATCATGGTCCCCGTCACCCCCTCATACACTTGCGTGCAAATGTCCCACTGGGGGCAAGTCTCGACAATTCTGATCGGCGCTAGAACAAGCGCCAGAACAACTGCAATCTGCGAGAAGAGAGCGGTGGATCCCAATTTGCCGATGAACCCTCTAAAAATGAAGTATCCGGCTTGAGCGACCAATACCCAGCTCAGAATTTCCAAAAGCTGCTTCGTGGCCGTGTCGTATGGGGTGATGTAGCCATCGGGAAAGCCGAGCATGGAGAGGTTGATGAACGAGAAAAAAGCTAGAAAAAGAGAGGCAATCGCCCAGCCTGCTGCGAACATCTTGAGGATTGCGGCGGATCCGGTAGCTGAGGAACGAAGATTGATATTCATGAAAAATTACTCTCGTGCGCTGCGCGCAGCGTCGACCTATTTGGTGAAAACCTAGGTAGAACTGCCCACACCAACGCGAACCGCGCGTTTATGTGGGCTTGGGGTGGCAATCGCAGTTGAAGCAACACGCCACCCAATGTTCGTGATGGTACGAACCTGCTATCGAAGCGATTGCGGAATACTTTCGCCCTGAGTGCGTGTCGGGCGTTTGTCAAAGTCGCACCCGGCTAAGCCGTTGGGATTGCTCATGTCGCAGGCCATCGCTTGGCTCATGTAACCGATCTCTTCTTCCATTTCGCCGCAGGGCAAATCGTAGCTTGGGCCACTCGCCTCGGTGACCGTAAGCACTCCACGCCGACCACCCAGATCGCCGTCTTCGCTGGGGTCGGCTGGAACATCAAGCATGGAAAGGAGGTAGGAACGGTCCTCATCAGCAAAACGGACCTGCGCAAGGTAGCCTTCAGGACCTTCAGAGTTGGAGAAAAAGAAAACACGTGGATCAGCACCTGCCGGCTCGACAACTGTTGCCTCGACCGAGCCAGTTCGCTTGATGGTAAAACGCAGACCACCCCAGGTGCCGTCATCGTACATCGTTGCGTCAAGCGAGATGTAATCGCTGGCCGATTGACCGACACCGCACATAAATAAGCGGTCTTGCTCGGCAGCCGTTGCTGAGTTCGTCCAAATAACCGAAAGCATGAGAGCACTTGTCCAACGCGTGTGATCTTTCATTGTATCCCCGGGACTTTCCGCTCGGTCCTTGTCAATGCACCTATATTGAGTGCCAACATCGGTACTCTGCTGTATCTACTGAACATTGGCTGAACACAATATGTGCCACCAGTTCAGCTGCCAATTGCTAGGCAGGTAGCAACAAAAGGACTTCTCCATGCGTGTTGCCACTGCTGCTGCCTTGATCGTCGCCACCCTGTTGAGTGTTCCTCCGGCTATGGCAACGGGCACGCTCGATTGTTATGTCGATGACGAGGGCACAAAGATCGGTGTGCATGGAATTGTGCCCTATGGAAATTCGGCAACATTGTTGCAGGTTGAAGCTGACGTGGATGCAAAGATGCCGGGTATCTCGGCTGACCTGGCTGAGACGAGTTTTTCAAGCGACCATCAAATCCAATTTTGGCTCGACGATCTCTCTCTCAACGTAATGCTTTATCGGGAGCGAGAAGTTGCCGCCCTGCCGTTTGGCGCAACGAAGCTGACGATCAAAACTACACGCACCAACGATGACGAAGAGGGTGTCTATCACGGTCGCTACGACGTTCTGGTTTATGAAATGCCAGAAGGTGGCGATGTGGCTGGCGAGTCGCACGAAAAGGGCGACATCGAATGCGTTGCTGGCTAATCCCGTACCTCGTTCAGCCAAGTACCTGACACCGGAGGATAGATGATGATGCCGTCTGTCTTTCTGAAATTGGTTCTGATCTCACTGTCCGGGGTGCTGGCCGGCCCTTCCTTTGCAGCGGCAGCAGTTAGACCATGTTAGATCTTTCGATGGCTGACCGGCGTCTCTGGGGTGGGCAGCGGACTGGCGGCTTTCCGCTCGCGAACGACCGCATTGCACCACAAGTGGCCATTCCACACTTAATTGGCTCACATGCACTGTCAACTGGATACGGCGACGGTCAGGCGACAAACGAGTTCAGCTCTGAAGCACCAGCCGTCGGCTCAAGAAGCAAGCGCGGCGGTCGTTTTCTCGGCGGCCACTTGGACCGCTCGGGGTGACAGGAGTCGCTTAAGGGTGGTCAGTACAGCTGGCGCAAGCCCTAACTGATCAAGGACATCGCAGACCGGCAAGACCATACTGCCCTTGTATTTTGCGTAGCTGGCGTCGGCGAGCCTAAAAACACTGCCGTTTCGGCTCCGATCGAAAGCGGTCTCAACGATGGCGAACTGACTACTGACCCAGACGACCTCGCCCTGAAGAAGCTGTTGTCTCCCAACCGTGCCTAACATCTGGCCCGCACTCATTTTCTCGATCAGCGTGGCGACAGCCACGCCACTGCGAACCCAAGAGGTCCATATTTCAGGGAGCGCCTCCGAGACGCTCCCGGCGTAGATGGAGAGCTCGCGCATACATTCGTCGAGGTCTTCCTGACCCAGGGTGATCCAGGGATAGCGGGCAGCGAGCCGACTGGCCGCGAACTCGAAGCCAGCCCCCGCCTCAGGGCTCTTGAGGAGGTCGGAAATCCAGAGCGTCATCACGGCGGCAAGTTCCGACGACCGCATTTCGTCGGCCGCGGCCGGGTGCTTGGCGAGGTAGACGTCGATCAGAGCTGGACCCTGCTTTCCACCAACGAAGAGCGTCCGGAACAGGGTTGCACTCGCCTTGTCGATCTCGGCTTCCGCCATGCCCTTCAAGCGACGCGCCTTGGCGAGCAGCAGCGCGGTGATCTGAATGTCAGCGCCCAACCGCTCTGGCGGTCGACTCTCAAGGAAGGTGATCGTTGACATCGCTGTCGCCGACTGCCCAGCGAGCTTGCTAAGCTTTTTGGCCTGCTTGGCGTCGAGGGGCTCGTCCGCAACGGCCGGCTTCAACGGCATTGTGGGTTTGTCTGGCTTCTTCTTTCCATCCCCGTCTGGCGGACCCGGCCGTTCGGGAGGCGGCGAGCGCTGGCCGCGCCCGAGCGCAAAGTAGCCGAACATCATTGCCCAGTCGTCGCGAGTGAAGCTGCCACCGCCAGGAACGGACACATAAGCCCGCCGGCCAAAACCGTCCGAAAACACCTCGGCGATATTGTACGGCACCGGCGGCGCCGCCTGACTCTGGCGCATCCGGCCTGACCACGCCACCGGGTGCTTGAGATGGGTCAGCACCTTCGCAAAGAGGTCGATGAGCCCGTCCGAGCTCATCGAGCCCTGGTTGGTGGTGAGCTTTGAATTTACGTCATGCTCCGGCCTACCGATGCGCAGTTCCGCCTCGTGGTCGATCCACATCGGTGCGCTCCGCACCGATTGACCGCCGACCTGGATTTCGACCCACACCCGGTTGCCCGGATCGCTCACCTCCGCCGTGTAGGCGCCGTGTTCATTTAGCGGTGCAACAACTACCTGGCGAACGAAAAGGATAGATACCTGATCAGGGACCTCGCCTGCGAACTTGCAGCGCAGGCTCAGCAAGCCATCCTCATAGCTCGCCGAAAGTACCCGCACCGGAGGGCTCTCGATGGCATCCCAGTCATCATTTGGCGCCGTTTCCGGCAGTTCAGGCGGGCCGTCTGAAATCTCAAGGCCCTCGAGGAGCGCGTCGTACTCGTCCAGTGAGAGACGCGAAGCCGCCATCAGCTCGGCGTTGCCATCGTGGGCGCGGAGCAGTGCCATCCGAGAGCAGTTCGCACTCCCGGCAAAGACCAGGGCGTGGTCGGGAAAGCGGGCCGCATAGAGCTTCGCGTGGATCTTCTGCGGTACTGCGCCCGCCGGCACCACCCCGAGGATGGTCGCATTTTCCGGCAGAGCAGCTCCGGCGGCCTCGGAAAGCCCGGCCTTGTTGTGTTGCATCAGTATCCGCATGGGCACGCCATTGCGCTCTGCGAGCTGTGTGGCTGCATAGCCCTCGGGGTCGAAATACGGCGCGAGAAGGTCGAACGAGGTCGGTTGTCCGTCGATGGCCGCGAGCATGCGATCCATCAGCGGCGTGTCGGCGGGAAGCGCCAGAAGGCCGCCAGGCTCCGGAAGGTCCGCTGCCCATTTCTCGGCCGTGAACGGTTCGAGCACGGCCGATCGGACGGCCATGGCGACGCCCGCGTGATCGCACAACTCCTCGAGGTAGTCCCGGAATGCCGATATTTCCGGCCCGCCCGCACCTGGGAAGTCGAAATAGGTCCAGATCTCGCGGTTGCCACTCCAGCCACCGTGCCCGAGGTTGCCACTGCCCACCGCAAGGCTGGCACCGTCTGGCCCCGCGAGGAGGATGGCCTTCGGATGAAAGCGCCGTCCGGCGCCAAGGTCGACGGGGACGACCCGGTAGGCGTGCCCCACGCGGTCCGCCAGTTCGCTCTGCCGGTTGAAGGACGCCGTCGCGCACCCGGCGTCGGCAAATACCGTCAATCGCGGCGCCCCAATCCGCCGCAGCCGGTTGACCAGGATGTTCTGGGCGAAGATGAAGTCGACGTTGTGGGTGAGAACAATGGCCTTGCCGGGGTTCTTGGCGCCGTCCAGCATCTTTTCGAGGACGTTGATCTGGTTCATCAGCTGGCAACCCCAGCCACTGCCGCGCCGTTGGCCCCTATCGAAAGCAGTCCGAGGTCGACGAGGAACCCCATGGTGTTCTTGAGCCGGCTACCCGAAAAACCGGCCCCGGCGGTCGTTTCGGTGGGCACGAGGACCGGGCCGTCCGGATAGAACCGGAGCGAACACTCTTGATTGTTGCCCATCTTGCGCATGGTGTTGAAGACGTGCTGCTGGACAACGCAGTCGTCGCAGATGGCCAGCATGACCTCGGCCATCGTCATGTTGCTGGCAGCGAGTTTCTCGATGGTGCGCACTGCGGCACCGGACCTGTTAGGCCCGCCCGGCTCGAGACCCATCGCGGCGCGATCGCGGTCCAGCGTCACCAGCAGCTCGAACGCCCTGATGGCCTTGATGTGTGGCTCGAGTCCATTGAAATGGGCTGGGCGCAGCAGCGCGTTGCCGAAGCGACCTGGAGCGACGAGCGCGGCCGCCTCGGCCGTCGGCGCGTTCCAGTGGGCCGCAAGAGCCTCCTCGGGAGCGTCGGTTGCCGCCCAGTGGGCAACAACCTCCGCGATCGACATGCTGCCTTTGACTTGAAGAGTCTTGCTGATGGCCGTGAGCAGCAGTTCGAGGGTGAAATGCACCCGGCGATGCCACTCGAAGCTTGCCCAGTCGAGTTCAATGCCGGCCACGCTATTGTTCACCGCCGCCGCATAGTTGCGCGCGATGAGCTCGTTGGCCTGGGCGGGTTCAGCACTGAGCTCACGGTCGAGCCAGGCCCGGGTGTCCGCCATGCGCTGGTATGAAGCCGCCACCCGCTGGCCCGCAATCGCGTTGGCGGGCACCCAAGGGACGGTCACGGCCTCACGCAGGAGCGCCAGTTCTTCTGCGATATCGCCGGTGCGGCGCAGCGAGAACGCCGGGATAGCGGCTACGGCGGTCTCGTAGTCGAGCTCGCCGCCGTGACGGAGAAGGTCGAGCAGGTGTGATCCTTCGAGAGCCTTGCGGCGCGCCTCGTAGATCTGACTACCGCGTGCTGTCAGGCCGAAATCGATGCCTGTCCTCTGCGACCTGACTTCGACAAGGCCGATCGCTGCGGATGGCTGGAAATAGGTGTTATAAACCGCGAAGCTGCCGGTGGTCGGCATATGGACGGTTCCACCCGCAGCAAGCGCCTTCAGGTCCTTGACGAACACTTCGAGACCCAACACGCCTCGCCGCGAGGCCGGCGTGTCGACGGCCGTCGCGGCAGCCACCAGAAACCGCACGCGGTTATCGAAAACTGCGTGCGCGGCCTCGTCGTACAGCACCGGCCCGGCTTCGCTCTCGTAGGTGAGGTAGAACCCGATCGACCACGCGAGGATCGACGTGTACCGCGCTCGCGGTGAGATGGTCGTTATTCCATTGGCGAGCGACGCCTCGATGTTCTGGTCGAGTGCTCGGATGCCGATAACATCCAGGCCATTGGTCTCGCCAGTCAGGCGAGCGCCCCACGCAACAGTCATCACCCCCCCCTGGTGCAGGATTCTCTGCGTTTTTTTGATCATTTATTCGGACATTTGGAAAGAAGTCCAGACGTGGCCTACTTGATCGAAGACCTGAAATGTCCGATTTCGCAAATGCTTCCGTTGTCTCAGCATGACCGTTTTGGGCCAAGAGCGGTCGTTACCGAAACGAGGAGCCAATGGCCGGAATGGGGTCGGTCGCCGACCGGCGCCTTTGGTGGGGTGGGAGGCGGACTGACGACCTGATATCCTGCCCCATTAGACGCTTCCCTTAGCGTTTGCGGCGCTGCTCGGATCCGGCACTGCTTACGCTCAGGGGGTATGCAAGGTTCGGCAGCTGTGAAACTGACCAACGTCGATCGCGCCCTTCCCTTTCCTGCCGTGGAGTCGCTTCATGACGCAATTGAGCTGAGAAAGGTAGACTAGCCTGTTCTTGGCTCAATGCCGATCGATACGTCATACGCAAACCGAGATATGACAGCGTGGATTGCAGGTGGGCAGCAGGACTGACCGGATCTTGCGACCTCCGCCTCAACAGAACCTCGCATTATTCTGCCTCAAGCTCCGCCAGATACCGCCCGATGCTTTCCTCGACATTGACCTTCCGGCGCGCTGGCTCAGATAGCCCCTAGAGCTCGCATGGCTTCGGCAACCCTGACAAATCCAGCGATGTTAGCACCAAGCACATAATCACCCGGTGATCCATATTCTTCTGCGGTGTCGGCGCAGGTGTCATGGATACCTGACATAATATTGGCCAAACGTGCCTCCGTCTGCTCGAAGGTCCAGCTATCACGTGAGGCGTTTTGCTGCATTTCAAGAGCGGACGTTGCAACGCCGCCGGCGTTGGCGGCCTTCCCTGGAGCGAACATGACACCGCTTTCCTGGAAAATTCGGACGGCGTCTGGTGTGCAAGGCATGTTAGCGCCTTCACTAACCGCAATCACACCATTGCTGACCAGAGCCTTCGCGTCCCTTCCGGTGAGCTCATTCTGAGTGGCTGAAGGCATCGCGACGTCACAAGCAACGTCCCAGATCGACCCTTCCCCTGACTTTACAAAATAGGCGCCCCGCCCCTCGCCCTTGAGCTGGAGATAGTCCGAGATCCGGCCGCGTCTGACTTCCTCGATCTGCTTGAGCAAGGAGAGGTCAATGCCTTGCTCGTCCACAACGTAACCGGAGCTGTCCGAAACAGCGGTCACCTTGCCCCCGAAGGACTGAACCTTTTCGACGCTGTAGATGGCCACGTTACCTGAGCCTGATACCACGACCTTCTTGCCCTCAAAGCTCTGGCTCTTTGTGGCGAGCATCGACCGGACAAAGTAGGAATTGCCGTAGCCTGTCGCTTCGGTTCGGGCGCGTGAGCCACCATAGAACAGCGCCTTGCCAGTCAGAACACCGGCCTCGTAGCGGTTGGTAAGACGCTTGTACTGGCCAAACATGTAACCAATCTCGCGTCCGCCGACGCCGATGTCACCAGCGGGCACGTCAGTGTATTCGCCGATATGGCGATACAGTTCGCTCATGAAAGACTGGCAGAAGCGCATGACCTCGCCGTCGGAGCGGCCACGGGGATTGAAGTCGGATCCACCCTTGCCGCCGCCGATAGGCATACCAGTGAGCGCATTCTTGAATGTTTGCTCAAAGCCCAGGAACTTGATGATGCCGACATTGACCGAGGGGTGAAATCGGAGCCCGCCCTTGTAGGGGCCAAGAGCGGAGTTGAACTGCACCCGGAAGCCACGATTGATCTGGACCTGTCCCTTGTCGTCGACCCATGGCACACGGAAGATAATCTGCCGTTCCGGTTCGCAGATGCGTTCAATCAGGGCTTGGTCAAGATAGTCGGGGTGCTTTGTGACGACCCGACCTAAGCTCTCCAGTACCTCACGCACTGCTTGGTGAAACTCAGGCTCTCCCTGATTGCGCTGAAGTACTTGGTCGAACACAGATTGCAGCTTCTCGTCAATCATCGTAGCTCACTCGTCACTCTTTGCCTGGGCATCTTCCTAGCTCAGCCAGGGGCGGAGTTGAACATCAAATAAGCGCCGTGCTCAAAGAAGTGGCAGCAGCCGCTGCATCTCTACTCAGGAGCAAATCCGTTCACCCCGGACGACGAGCCCGGAGCCCAATACTTGTTCGGGGCCAGGAGTCCCAATGGCAGCTTACAGGGGCTCGCAACTCACCGCTGAATGGCAGACATGGGGTCGCTAAGTGCCGGTCTGCTCTCGACCCGAGGCTGTGTGAAAACGTCTGATTATGGTATGATCGGGCACTGCTTCGGAGGTGCCATATGGGACGTTTCGTTGAAGCTGCAGACCGTGACCAGGCCAGTTTTCTGCCGGCGCGTCTGGAA
>JAESGR010000022.1_pt1 | contig 104966 bp, 105 predicted proteins | sample 9269771 | NCBI WGS metagenome assembly JAESGR01 (sample SAMN15739572, study PRJNA653492) | algae metagenome | isolation source: Chroococcus sp. CMT-3BRIN-NPC107 and co-occurring heterotrophs from well... | place: USA: Clark Mountains Wilderness, California | collected 2010-04-18
GACCTGCCGGACGCGTCGCTGCGGGACGCCGGAGCCGGGGCGCGTCACCCGGGGCAGGACGGTGAGGTCTGGGACGGTGATCGCGGGCATGGCGTCCTCCTGGTCGGTCGTTCAGAATTCAACTACGTGAACCGCCGGGTGTCCAGGTCTGTTCCCCGGTCCTGCTCGAGGTCGGTGCCCAGCAGGTGCCGCAGGTAGCGGCGGGGGTCGGCGAGGTAACCGCGCCAGTGCGCGACCAGGTCGAGGTCGTCCCAGGCGACCCGCCGGAACCCGTGGGCGCCGAGCTCGACCACCTCGGCGCCGGGCAGCGCGGTGAGCAGCGGCGAGTGCGTGGCGACCACGACCTGCGACCCGGACGCCGCGAGCCGGTTCACCAGCCCGACCAGCTGCAGGCAGGACTGGAACGACAGCGCCGCCTCCGGCTCGTCCATCAGGTAGATGCCGGGCGAGCGGAACATCGCGTCGAAGACGGTGAGGAAGCCCTCGCCGTGGCTCATCAGCGAGGTGTGCTGCTCCCAGTAGCCGGGCGACCCCTCGACGGCCGCCATCAGCCCGAAGGCCGTCTCGGCGCGCAGGAAGAAGCCGTACCGCTTCAGCCGGGTGCGCCGGCGCCACGCGTGGCCCTCGGCGCCCAGCTCGACCGACAGCACCTCGCCGAGGGCGGTGGGCGGGCGGTCGTTGCCGTACCTGCGGTTGGCGCGGCCGCCCTGGGCGTCCAGGTCGAACTGCTCCGCGACCGCCTCGACGATGGTCGACTTGCCCGAGCCGTTCTCGCCCACCAGGAAGGTGACCGGCGCGCGCAGCTCGAGCCCCTCGTCGGCCAGCTGCGCTACGGCGGGCACCGACATCGGCCACCGCGTGGCCGGCGGCCGCCGGTGCGCCTCGACGTGGACGCGCTCGAGGATCACCCCGCCGAGGCCGCGCGTCCCTGCGCGTCGTCCGCGGCGCACGCTGCCGCACCGACGATGCCGGCGGTGTTGAGCAGCGTCGCGGGCACCATCGGGGTGCGGACGTCGATCAGCGGGAGGAACTTGTCCGCCTTCTTGCTGACGCCGCCGCCGACGACGAACAGGTCGGGGGAGAAGAGCATCTCGACCGTGCGGTAGTAGCGGGTGAGCCGCTCGGCCCACTCCTGCCACGACAGCTCCTCGCGCTCGCGGGCGCTCGCCGCGGCGCGCGACTCGGCGTCGTGGCCGTCGATCTCCAGGTGCCCCAGCTCGGAGTTCGGGACCAGGCGGCCGTCGTTGATCAGGGCCGACCCGATGCCGGTGCCGAGCGTGGTGACCACAACCAGCCCGGGGACGCCGCGGGCCGCGCCGTAGCGGACCTCGGCGACGCCGGCGGCGTCGGCGTCGTTGACCACGTGGACGTCGCGCCCGAGCACCTCGGTGAACAGGGCGTCGGCGTCGGTGCCGATCCAGGCGTGGTCGATGTTGGCCGCCGACTGCACGACCCCGTGCCGGACCACGCCGGGCACGGTGATGCCCACCGAGGTGCCGGCGTGCTCGGGGAAGCCGGCGAGCAGCTCCTGCACCACCTCGGCCACCGCCTCGGGGGTGGAGCGCTCGGGGGTGGGGATCCGGACGCGCTCGGCGGCGAAGGTGCCGGGACCGAGGTCGACCGGCGCCCCCTTGATCCCCGAGCCCCCGAAGTCGATGCCGAGCGGGTGAGCCACGTCAGCCATGCGGGCGACCCTAGTCCGCACCCCGGACGTCGGCACGACCGTGCCCCTCCGGCCCGCGCGACGGTCTTCCGCGACCCGGTCCGGCTCGCCACACTGGCCGCGTGCCGGTGACGACGAGCTGGGCGGACGGCGAGCGCTACGAGCGGTTCATGGGCCGGTGGAGCGCGCTGGTCGCGCCGGAGCTGCTGCGCTGGCTGGACGCCCCGGGCGGGCTGGCCTGGCTCGACGTGGGGTGCGGCACCGGCGCGCTGTCGGACGCGGTCGCCGCGTCCTGCGCGCCCACCTCGCTCGCCGGCGTCGACCCCTCGGGGGGCTTCGTCCGGACGGCGCGGGAGCGCGGCGTGGTGACGCTGGAGGTCGCCCGGGCGGACGCGCGGCGGCTGCCGTTCGCCGACGCGGCCTTCGACCGGGTGGTGAGCGGGCTGGTGCTCAACTTCGTCCCGGACACCGACGCCGCCGCGGCCGAGATGGCGCGCGTGGTGCGGCCCGGCGGGGAGGTCGGGATCTACGTGTGGGACTACACGGACATGCAGATGCTCCGGCACTTCTGGGACGCGGCCGCAGCCGTGGAGCCCTCGGCGGCGGCGCTCGACCAGGCGGAGCGGTTCGCGATCTGCACCCCGCCCGCCCTGCGGTCGACGGCGGAGGGGGCGGGCCTGCAGGACGTCGCCACCAGGGCCCTGGAGGTGCCGCTCCGCTTCGCCGACCTGGACGACTACTGGACGCCGTTCCTCGGCGGGCAGGGGCCGGCGCCGGGGTACGTCGCCACCCTGGACGAGCCGGCCCGCGAGCGCCTGCGCGCCGAGCTGGGACGGCGGCTGCCGGTGCGGCCGGACGGCTCGGTGCACCTCACCGCCCGGGCGTGGGCGGTGCGGGGCCGGCGCCCCACCGGCTGACCCGTCGACCGGTCCGCCGACCGACCCGCCGGCCCGTCCGCCGCCCGTGCACATGAGCCGTGGGCGCGGCCGCGAGCACGGACGGTGAGGGCGCCACCACCCGGAGGGTGCTGATCGTCCTGCAGGGGGTGTCTGTCCGGGGGAAGATGCACTACAAAGGACGCGGATCGGTCACGTCGGTGCGGACCTGCCGTCCGCGACCACTCAGGGGTGATCAGGTGTCCACGCGAAGCGGGACCTCGCACGCTCCCGGCGCCGTCGCGTCCTGGACCCGTCGCCGCGCGGTCGAGCTCGCGGTCCCGTTCCGCCACCGCGACATCCGGCTGCTCTGGTTCGCCAAGGTCTGCAGCGAGATCGGTGACTGGTCGGCGCGGCTCGCGCTGGCCTACCTGGTGCTCGACCGCACCGGCTCCGCGTTCGCCACGGCGGCGGTCACCGCGGTCTCGCTCGCGCCGTGGCTCGGGCTGGGGCAGGTGCTGTCGACCCTGGCCGACCGGTTCACCCACCGCCGCGTCATGGTCGTCAGCGACCTGGTCCGGGTCGCCGTCTTCCTGCTCATCGCCTGGGTGCCGATGCCGGTGTGGACGCTGTTCGTGCTGGTCTTCGTCGCGGCCGCCGCCAGCCCGCCGTTCGAGGCGGCCCGCTCCGCGGCGCTGCCCGACCTCGCCGGCCCGGAGCACTACGGCCACGCGCTGATGCTGTTCAACGCGACCTACCAGGCCGGGCTGCTGGTGGGGTACGCCGCGGGCGGCGGCCTGGTCGCGCTGGCCGGCCCGTCCTGGGCGCTGACCGTCAACGCCTCGACGTTCGCGCTGTCGGCGGTGTTCATCGCCCTCATCCGCACGACCACCCGCGCGACGGACGAGCCGGCCGACCGGCACTGGTCCGACCTGCGCGGGGTCGCCGCGCACGTGGGCGGCGCCGCGCGCGTCTACCGCGACGACCGGCTGCTGCTGACCGCGCTGGTCCTGCTCGTGCTGGCGAGCATGCCGATCATGGCCGCCGAGGGCCTGGTGGTGCTCTACGCCGACGCGTACGCCGGCGGCGGCGCCGAGCGCGCGGGCCTGCTGTCGGCGCTCATCGCCGCGGGCGCGCTCTCGGCGATGTTCGTGCTCCCGCACACCGGCTCGCACGCGCGGCTGCTGCGGGTCTCGGCGCTGGTCGTCGTGGCCGCCCTGGTGGTCTCCGTCCTGCTGCTGCTCGGGGCGCCGTCCTTCCTCGCCGGCACCGTCCCGCTGGTGCTGCTCGGGGCGCTCGCGTCCCTCACGGTCTCGATCGGCACGATCCTCGGCTCGCGCCTGCCGCACGACAACCGCGCCACCGCGTTCTCGCTGGCGCAGGGTGCGCTGATGTCGGTGCAGGGCGGCGGTGCGCTGCTGGCCGGCGCCCTCGCCGAGCGGACGACGGTCGCCACGTCGGTCGCGCTGGTCTCGGTGCCCGGGCTCGCGTGGGCACTGTGGTCGCTCGTGCAGTCCCGGCGCCTGGACGACGGCTCCGGCACCGGGACGCCCGAGCCCGCCCCCGACGTCGAGCTCGCGGTGGCGCCGCTGGAGGCCGCCCCGGTCGAGACGCACCCTGTCGGGACGCGCCCGGTCGGCGGTGCCGTCGGGGGTCCGCTCGGGCAGGACGGGGCCGACGATCCCCTCGGCCACGGCCGCGCGGAGGTGCCGCCCGTGCAGGTCCCGGACGTCGCGGTGCCCGTCGAGCCACCGGCCGAGGCGCCCCGGGCCGCAGCGCGCGCAGAAGGCGGTTGACCGGCGCCGCCGGTGCCGCGACGGTGGCCGCCATGACGTCCTTCATCTCCCACACCACGGTCGACAGCCGCGACGCCTTCGCCCAGTCGGTCTGGTGGTGCGGCGTCCTGGGCTATCGCGAGGACCCCGAGGACCCGAACCTGCCCGGCCACGACGAGTGCATGATCTTCTCCGCGGACGGCTCGCACCGCGTGCTGTTCATCGAGGTCCCGGAGGCCAAGACGGTGAAGAACCGGATCCACTTCGACCTGATGCCGGTCGAGGGCTCGCGCGACGACGAGCTCGCCCGGCTGCTGGCGCACGGCGCCCGCGAGGTGCACGACACCCGCACCCCCGACGGCCGCGGCTGGGTGGTCCTCGCCGACCCCGAGGGCAACGAGTTCTGCATCCTGCGCGGTGACGCCGAGCGGGCGGCCACCCCCTGACCGGCACCCGTCCGGTGACCCCGCCGAGCGAAGCGGTGGGCGACCCGCTGGCACCCGACTGCGCCCGCTGCTCCGGGCTCTGCTGCGTCGCGCTGCCGTTCGCGCGGTCGGCCGACTTCGCGGTCGACAAGCCGGTCGGGCGCCCGTGCCTCAACCTCGCCGACGACGACCGGTGCCGGGTGCACGACCGGCTGCGCTCGACGGGCTGGCGCGGCTGCGCCACCTACGACTGCTTCGGCGCCGGCCAGCACGTGTCGCAGGTGCTGTTCGGCGGGGTGTCCTGGCGCGAGGACCCGTCGTCGGCGGCCACGATGTTCGCGGTGCTCCCGGTGGTGCACCAGCTGCACGAGATGCTGAGCCACCTGCGGGAGGCTGCCGCTCGGCCAGGTCAAGCCCTCACCCTTGACGACCTGGGCCGCAAGGTCGAGGACCTGACAGTCCTGCAGCCCGTCGACCTCCTCGCGCTCGACCTCCCGGGCCTGCGCCGCGAGGTGGGCGGCCGGCTCCGCGAGGTCAGTACGCGGGTCCGCTCGGCGGCGCGGCCGCCGGCCGGCGGGCCCGACCGCGGGGGGGCGGACCTGCTCGGGGCGGACCTGCGGACCGCCGACCTGCGCGCGGCCGACCTGCGCGGCACCTTGCTGGTGGCCGCCGACCTGCGGCGCGCCGACCTGCGCCACGCGGACCTGCTCGGGGCCGACCTGCGCGACGCCGACGTCCGGGGCGCCGACCTGCGCGACGCGCTCTTCCTCACCCGCCCGCAGCTCGCGGCCGCGCGTGGCGACGGCGCGACGCGGCTGCCCGCCGAGCTGGCGAGGCCGGCGCACTGGGTCGCGACGACCCGTCCCTAGCCGGCGACGGCGGTCGCGCCGGAGCCGCCCCGAGGGCGGTCCGAGGCCGCCGCGGCGATGATCGCCGCCAGCTCCTGCGGGCGCGTCACCTGCGGCCAGTGCCCCGAGTCGATGTCGACGTACTCGACGTCCTGGGCCGCGGACAGCTCCGGCAGGTCGCCGGACGCCACCCACTCGCGCGCCTGCTCCGGCGAGAACTCCGGGCAGACCAGCGTCACCGGGACCTGGTGGCGGCGCTCGTCGGTCAGGTGCAGGACGTCGGTGGTGAGGCGCGCGGGGGACGGTCGCATCCGGGACAGGACCGCGGCACGCGCGGTGTCGTCGAGGTCGCGGACGTCGGCGTCGTCCATGGCGTCCCAGCCGGGGAAGACCAGGTCGGCCCCCTCGGTCGGGAAGCCCTTCGCGAGCGGCTCGCCGTCGGTGCCGGGGAAGCCGCCGACCAGCACCAGGCGCGCGACCCGGTCGGGGCGGGCGTCGGCGGCGGCGTGGGCGATGCCGGCGCCCATCGAGTGCCCGACCAGCACCACCGGGGCGCTGGCGGCGTCGACCGACTCGACCACGGCGTCGACGTGGTCCTGCAGGCCGATCCCGGACCGGTCGGTGTCCTGCGCGTGCAGGCCGGGCGGGGTGTGCGGGAAGACCTGGTGGCCGGCGCGCTCGAGGGCGGGCACGACCGCCTCCCAGGTGCTGCCGTCGAGCCAGAGTCCGGGGACGAGGACGATGTCGGTCACGGGTGCCTCCAGGGGCGGGCGCTCGGGCGGTGGACGTGCGGACGGCCCGGGGTGGACCGCCCGCGCTATGATCCAGAATCTTCGATCATTCAACGTAACGGACGGTGCCGGACGTGTCGAGCGATGGGACGCAGCTCCCGGACTACGACCTGGAGGAGCTGCGCGTGGTCTCGAGCCCGGCCGAGGTCAAGGGCCTGTTCGACCCGCTGCGCAGCACCCTGCTGGAGCTCCTGCTCGAGCGCGCGGCGACCGTGGCCGAGCTGGCCGAGGCGGTCGGCCGGCCGAAGAGCACGGTGGCGTACCACGTCGACGCGCTGGTGCGGGCGGACCTGCTCAAGGTCGTGCGCACCCGCCGCGTCCGCGCGATCGACGAGCGCTGGTACGGGCGCACGGCCCGCCTGTTCTACGTCGGGCGGATCGAGCCGGAGCTGCAGACCGAGGTCACCAACTACCTCACCGTGGCGGCCTCGGAGTCGGTGCCCGCGCACGACGTCGACCGGCTGCGTGCCGTGCTGCGCTACAGCCGGATCCCGAACGAGGCAGCAGAAGCGTTCTGGCAGAAGGTGTTCGACGTGGTGAACGAGTTCTCGCAGCTGCCGAGGTCGGGCGACCAGGTGTTCGGGTTCGTCGCCGGCATGTACCCGACCGAGCACCCGACGCTGCCCGACCGGCGCGACCCGGACCCCTCGACCGGCGGATGACCGGCGGGTGACCGGCCGTGACCGGCGGGCGGTGGCGCCCAGGCGCTCAGCCGTCCGACGGGGCCCCTGCTGCCTCCCTCGCGGCGAGGTACGCGTCGAGCGCGGCGGCCCCCGCGAGCAGGGCCCGGCTGCGTGCCGAGAGCCGTGCGTTCCAGTCCAGCAGCGCGGACGCCAGCGGGGCGACGCCGCCGGCCGAGCGGACCTGCGCGAGCAGCGGCGCGATCTGCTCCAGCAGGTAGCCGCCGCGGCGCAGCTGGTGGGCGAGCAGGGCGTCGCGGACGTCGGCGGCGTCGTACTCGCGGTACCCCGTGCCGGGCTGCCGGCGGGGCCGGACGACACCCGCCCGCTCCCACTTGCGCAGCGTCGCCGGCCGCACCCCGAGCCGCCGCGCGAGCGGCCCGACCAGCGTGCCTCCGCCGTCGGTGCCGACCGGACCGAGGTCGCGCAGCGCGGCCTCCACCGCGGAGACGGTGCGACGGTCCTCGAGCAGCTGGGTGTGGCTCTCGTCCACCAGCCGCAGCGCGCGGTCGACGTCGTCGCGGTGCACCGCCTGCATGATCGCCGTCGCCGCCGGGTGGCCGTGGCCCCGCACCAGGGCGAGGAAGGCGCCGAGCGCGAGGACGTGGGACGTCCCGTACCGGCGGTAGCCGTTGGCCCCGCGGACGGCCGCCGGGAGGATGCCGGCCGCCTCGTAGTTGCGCACCGCCTGCGCCGACAAGCCGTGCGGACGCGCGAGGTCGACCGGCCTCAGCCGGACCTCGCTTTGAGGGTTCGTCAGCGCCATGCCTGCTCCCGTCCTGCGCCCGCTCCGGTCCAACCCTTCCTCGGCGGTTCAACGGTAGCGTTCAGGCCATGAGCGCCGGCACCACCGAGCGGCACCGCGTCCCCGTCGCGGGGGAGTGCCTGTCGGGGGTGGTGGCTACCGTCACCGGGGCGGCCGCGACGCGGACCGCCGCACCGAGGGGGAGCCGATGAGCACCGACACCAGCACGCGCACCCGGGCCGACGAGCAGCACGTGGCCGACAGCCACGACATGATCCGCGTGGTCGGCGCGCGGGAGAACAACCTCAAGGACGTCAGCGTCGAGATCCCCAAGCGCCGGCTCACGGTCTTCACCGGGGTCTCGGGGTCCGGCAAGAGCTCGCTGGTGTTCGGCACCATCGCCGCCGACTCCCAGCGGATGATCAACGAGACCTACAGCGCGTTCGTCCAGGGCTTCATGCCCTCGCTGCCGCGGCCGGAGGTCGACGCCCTCGAAGGCCTGACCACGGCGATCATCGTCGACCAGGAGCGGATGGGGTCCAACCCGCGCTCCACCGTCGGCACGGCCACCGACGCCAACGCCATGCTGCGCATCCTGTTCAGCCGCCTCGGCGACCCCTTCATCGGGCCGCCGACCGCGTTCTCCTTCAACGTCCCGACCCGCCGGGCGAGCGGGGTGATGAGCACCGAGAAGGCGGGCGGCCGGGTCGAGAAGGCCGTGGTGCAGCAGGCGGTCTACCTCGGCGGCATGTGCCCGCGGTGCGAGGGCATGGGCGCGGTCTCCGACTTCGACCTCACCGCGCTGTACGACGAGACCAAGACGCTGGCCGAGGGCGCCCTGATGGTGCCGGGCTACTCGATGGACGGCTGGTACGGGCGGATCTTCGCCGGCGCCGGCTTCGACATGGACAAGCCGATCGGGAAGTTCAGCAAGAAGGAGCTGGACGACCTGCTCTACAAGCAGCCGACCAAGATCAAGGTCGAGGGGATCAACCTCACCTACGAGGGCGTCATCCCCAAGATCCAGAAGTCGATGCTCAGCAAGGACGTCGACGCGATGCAGCCGCACGTTCGGGCGTTCGTCGAGCGGGTCATCACGTTCCAGACCTGCCCGGAGTGCGAGGGCACGCGCCTGACGCCGGAGGCGCTGTCGTCGCGCATCCGCGGGAAGAACATCGCCGACCTGTGCCGGATGCAGATCAGCGACCTGGCCGCGTGGGTCCGCGAGCTGGACGAGCCGTCGGTGGCGCCGCTGCTCAAGGGGCTCCGGCACCTGCTCGACTCCTTCGACGAGATCGGGCTGGGGTACCTCTCGCTCGACCGTCCCGCCGGGACGCTGTCCGGGGGAGAGGCGCAGCGCACCAAGATGATCCGGCACCTCGGGTCCTCGCTCACCGACGTCACCTACGTCTTCGACGAGCCGACCATCGGGCTGCACCCGCACGACATCCAGCGCATGAACAACCTGCTGCTCCAGCTGCGCGACAAGGGCAACACGGTGCTCGTGGTCGAGCACAAGCCGGAGACCATCGCGATCGCCGACCACGTCGTCGACCTCGGGCCGGGCGCCGGCAGCGGCGGCGGCACGATCTGCTTCGAGGGCACGGTCGAGCAGCTCCGGCGCAGCGGCACGGTCACCGGCAGGCACCTCGACGACCGGACGCGGCTCAAGGACTCCGTGCGCGAGCCGTCCGGCGCGGTCGAGATCCGCGGCGCCTCTGCGAACAACCTGCAGGACGTCGACGTCGACATCCCGCTCGGCGTGCTGTGCGTGGTCACCGGGGTGGCCGGCTCGGGCAAGAGCTCGCTGGTGCACGGCTCGCTGGCGGCGCGCGACGACGTCGTCGTGATCGACCAGGGCGCGATCCGCGGGTCGCGGCGGAGCAACCCGGCGACCTACACCGGCCTGCTCGACCCGATCCGCAAGGCGTTCGCCAAGGCCAACGGCGTGAAGGCGGCTCTGTTCAGCGCCAACTCGGAGGGCGGGTGCCCCACCTGCAACGGCGCCGGCGTCATCTTCACCGAGCTCGGGGTGATGGCCACCGTCGAGTCCACGTGCGAGGAGTGCGAGGGCCGGCGGTTCCAGGCCTCGGTGCTCGAGTACACGTTCGGCGGGCGCAACATCGCCGAGGTGCTGGCGATGTCGGTCACCGAGGCCGAGGCCTTCTTCGCCTCGGGCGACGCCGCGACCCCCGCCGCGCACCGGATCCTCGACCGGCTCGCCGACGTCGGCCTCGGGTACCTCAGCCTCGGCCAGCCGCTCACGACGCTGTCCGGGGGAGAGCGGCAACGGCTCAAGCTCGCGACCCGGATGGGGGACAAGGGCGGCCTGTACGTCCTGGACGAGCCCACCACGGGCCTGCACCTGGCCGACGTCGAGAACCTGCTCGGCCTGCTCGACCGGCTGGTCGACTCGGGCAAGTCCGTCGTCGTCATCGAGCACCACCAGGCGGTGATGGCGCACGCCGACCACGTCATCGACCTCGGCCCCGGCGCCGGGCACGACGGCGGCCGGGTGGTGTTCGAGGGGACGCCGGCCGAGCTCGTGGCCGCCGCGTCCACCCTCACCGGCCGGCACCTGGCGGAGTACGTCCGATGACCGGCACCGACGGCTGGCGCCGGGTCGACGACAGCCTCCAGGTGTGGTTCGACGCGCCGGACCACGCCACCGGCGCCGCCCTGGTGACGCGGGTGGCCGGGCTCGACGCGGCTGGTGACGATGCGCCGGACGTCGACCTGCGCGCGTCCGGCGTGCGGTTCACCCTGCGCGGCAACGACGCTGCGGCAGAGGCGATCTCGGCCGCGGCGGCAGAGCTGGGTCTGCAGCCGGACCCGTCGGTCCTTCAGGCGATGCGGGTGGTGGTCGAGGCGGGCGAGCCGGCGGCGGTCCGCGACCTGTGGCGCACCGTGCTCGGCTACGACGACGCCGGCGGCGACCTGGTCGACCCGTCGCGGCGCGACGCCTCGTTCCGGGTCGTGCACACCGATGATCTCGGACGGCTGCGCAACCGCCTGCACGTCGACGTCGCCCGGCCGCACGCGCGAACCGCGGCGACGGTCGAGGCGCTGCCCGGCCTCGGCGGCTCGGTGCTGCGCTCGGGGGAGTGGCACGCCGCCGTGGCCGACGCGGAGGGCAACGAGATCGACCTGGTGCCGATGTCGCCCGACGGCAGCCTGGACGGGCCCGGCACGGACGACTGGTGGGCGCTGTTCGGCGCGATGGCGTCCTACCCGACGACCGACCGGCGCACGGCCGCGGCGCTGGCGGAGCAGGTCGCGCGGCTCGCCGACGACGCCGGGCTGCCGCTGCTGGTCGACCTGCGTCCCGACGCCGTGGTCGTCGACAGCGGCAAGGACCAGTGGGAGGACGCGGCGTTCCCCGACCTCGCCCGCGGTGTGCAGGCCGCCGCCCGCGAGCTCGGGCTGACCGGCGACACCTCCGGGCTGCGGTTCGTGCAGGTCGCGATCGACGCCGTCGACGTGGTCGCGGTCCGTGAGTTCTGGCGGGTGGCACTGGGTTACGTGGCCGACACCCGCGAGGGTCTCACCGACCTGTTCGACCCGCGCCGCCTCACGATGCCCGTCTTCTTCCAGCCGACCGACGCGGGCGAGACCGGGCGGCTGCGCCAGCGCGACCGGCTGCACCTGGAGCTGTCGGTGCCCGACGACCAGGTGCAGCGGCGCCTCGATCTCGCGCTGGCCGCGGGTGGCTCGCTCGTCGGCGCGGACCCGGGCGGCGGCCGCTGGACCGTGACCGACCCGGAGGGCAACGAGCTGGTCCTGACGACCGGCTGAACCGGCTGGGTCAGGCCGGCCGGAGCGTGACGGCGGGCCCGGCGCGGACGCTAGTGCGGGCCGGCCACACCCGGCGAGTCCTCGGCCCGTCGGCCGAACCGCTGCGCCTGGCCCTCGTGGATGCCGGTGGTCCACTCCCAGCCCGGTTCGGGGGAGCTGATCCGGGGGTCGTCCGGCGTCCGCCCGTCGCGCAGCGCGTGCAGGTAGGCGGTGTCGAGCTCGACCCGCTCACGCACCTGCGCCCCGCGGCCGACCGAGCCGTGGCCGGGCACCACGACGTCGACGTCCTCGACCAGCCCGGCGAGCACCTCCAGGCCGGCCAGGTGGTGCTCGAGGGCGTCGGGCCCGTCGTCGAGCATCGGCACGAAGACGTCGGAGAGCATGTCGCCGGCGACCAGGACGCGGGCGCCCTCGACGACCAGGGCCGCGTGCCCCACGGCGTGTGCCGGGTGCTCGACGACCCGGACGGCGGGGCCGTCCCACGGCACGTGGGCGGCGCCGTGGGGGAGCGCGTCCACCAGGCCGAACGGCTCGACCGTCACCTCGCCGACGACCTCCGGCGGCAGGGCCTGCACGAACCGGTCACGCCATCCTGGGTCAGACCTCAGCTCGCGCAGGAAGGCCGCGCAGGCGGACGTGCCGTACCGCGGGGCGTCACCGAGCTCGCGGTGCCACAGCGCGTGGTCCCAGTCCGGGTGGGTCGCGAAGCCCACGACGGCCGGGGCGCCCAGGCGCCGCAGGTCCGCTGCCAGGCAGGACATCTCGGCGTCGGTGATGCCCGCGTCGACGACCAGTGCACCGGTCGGGCCCTGCACGACCACGGTGTTGTTGCGCAGGAGCTCGCTGCGGTGCACGTGCACGCCGTCGGCCACCTGCGTCAGCACGTGCCCTCCTGTGCGTCGGCCTGGCGGTGCGTCATGGTGACCTCCTCCTGGGGCGCGCCGTCCGCGGGTCGGCCGGCCGTCCGGTGGTGGACCGCGTGGGCCGTCCGGAATCATCGCTGTGAGCGCGGTGATGATTCCGCCGGGCGGCTGCGGTCAGAGCCGGTACGGACGACCGACGACGAGGGGAGCAGGACGTGAGCGAGCAGCAGGACCAGGGGCCGGCGGCCGGCGTGGAGACCGGCTACGCGGAGGTGAACGGGCTGTCGATGTACTACGAGGTGCACGGCTCGGGCGGGACGCCTCTGCTGCTGCTGCACGGTGGGCTGTTCGACATCGACCTGCAGTTCGGTGCGGTGCTGCCCGCCCTGGCGCAGGGACGTCAGGTCGTCGCCACGGACTTCCAGGGGCACGGACGCACCAACGACCTCGACCGGCCGCTGACCAGCGCCGACCTGGCCTCGGACGTCGTCGGGCTGCTGGAGCACCTGGGGCTGGACCGGGTCGACGTGTTCGGGTTCAGCGTGGGCGGCGCCGTCGCGCTGCACCTGGCGATCACCCGTCCCGACCTGGTCCGCAGGCTCGTCGCCTCGTCGGTGTCGTTCCACCCCAGTGGTGACCGCGGGGACGACGGTGACGGCGGCGGCGAGAACCAGGCGGCCGTGATGGAGATGACCGTCGACATGATCGCCGGCACGCCGATGGAGCAGTCCTACCGGGCCAAGTCGCCGCACCCGGACCGGCTCCAGGGGCTGCTGGACAAGCTCGGGCGCTACGACGAGGGCTTCGGCGGCTGGTCCGACGCCGACATCGAGGGCATCGCGGCGCCGACGCTGATCACCGTCGGCGACTGCGACATGGTGCGGCTGGAGCACGCCGTGCGGTTCCTGCAGCTGCGCGGCGGCGACGTCAACGGCGACTTCGAGGGCGTCCCGGCGTCCCAGCTCGCCGTCTTCCCGGGCACGACGCACTTCAACGGCCTCGGGCGGACGGCCATGGTGGTCGACGCCGTCACGGCCTTCCTCGACAACGGATCCGACACCGGCACCGAGGCCGGCTGAGTCGAGGTCGGTGCTCAGCCGACCTCGCGGGCGTGCTCGTCGAACCACGGCGACTCGGCCGGCACGACGTCGAGCAGCAGGCCGGAGGGGTCGCGCAGGACGACCCAGGTGCGACCCTCGGCGACCTGCTCGGCGCCCAGCGCCACCAGCCGCGCGACCTCCGCCGGCACGTCGTCGGTCTCGATGTCGAGGTGGTAGCGCGCCGGCGCCGTGCCGACGTCCTGGAGCCCGACCCAGGACCGGCAGGCCGGTGCGACCAGGCCGGTGAACTCCGGGAACCCCGGCACACGCCTCGGCTCGGCGCCCAGCGCCGCCGCCCAGAAGTCCCGGGTCGCGGCGAAGGTGTCGGACGGCGCGTCGATGACGACCTCGCGGAGCAGGACCCGGTGCATCGCCCCATCGAAGCGCACGGACCACCGCCGGGCCGTCCCACGAGCACACCGTCGGTTTACCGATAATGGACATTATGTCAAACCGCTGTCGTCAGGGCCCCCGCGGCGTCGTCAGGCGCGTTCGCGCGCCTCGAGGGCGGCGAGGTCCCGCACGGCGTAGCGGTGGTGCTCGGCCTCCTCGCGCAGCACCACCCGCACGCAGCGCCGCAGGGTGTACTCCACGTCCGGGTACATGTGCGCGGGCTTGCGTCCGCACACCCGGTCCAACTCGGCCGGGGTCAGCGCGTCGACGGTCCGGCGCACCACGGCCATCCGGCTCCGGCGCCGGTCGAGCACGTCGGCGAACGACGGGGTGGCCGCGAGGTCGAGCCCGAGCCGAGCCGCATCGTCCTCAGGCGTCCCGCCGGCCGGCAACCCCCAGGGCTCGTAGGGCGACGCCTCCTCGAGCACGGCGTTCCCGAGCCACGCGTCCGCGGCGAACAGCAGGTGGCGCTGCGTCTCGACGAAGGACCACTCGCCGTCGACCCGCTCGTGCAGCACGGCCTCGGGCAGCGCAGCGGCGCGCACGAAGGTGTCCTCCCACTGCGCCTCCAGCAGGCCCCACGCAGCGCGGTGGTCGTCGGCGGACGTGGCGTCGCGCGCCAGGGCCCGCGCCGGGTGCCGCCGGTCCAGCTCCGCCTCGACGAAGGAGGTGACGTCGACGTCGTTGACGACCACGCGCCCGAAGTCGCCGCCGAGGCTGATCTCACCGCCGTAGCAGTCGACCACCTTCAGCCTGCCGACCTCGCAGTCGCGGATCTCCAGGCCGGTGAGGTCGCTGAGGTGGATGCGCGCTCCGGTGAAGCGATCGGTCTTCTCGTACCGGGCTGCCATCCGCCGAGTATGTCTCGTACCACCGACGACAGCGGCGGTGTGCGCACGCATGCCGCTCCTCGTCCGGGTGAGCACGGTGACAGCGGGCCGCAAAGCCGCTCCGGGCGTCGCGACTCACCCGGCGGTGCCGACCTCGCGCAGGGCGTCGTCCTCGGTCTCGTGGCGACGGACGGCGGTGAGACGGTCACCGGCGACGTCGAACACCACCCAGGTGTCGTGCTCGCTGCCGTCGCGCAGCTGCACGGGGGCGTCGTCGGTGGTCGTCCACCGCGCCTTCTCGTGCACGACCGCGCGGCCGCCGCTCACGACCAGGTCGTGCTGCGGGTGCAGCTCGATGCCCGAGCGCTGCAGCCACGCCCGCATCACCTCGTGGCCCGAGCCGGTGCCGCGCGGTCCGCCGACGGCGACGTCGGGTGCGCACAGCGCGAGCGCCGCGTCGACGTCCTTGGCGTTGACGGCGTCGTGCCAGGCCTGGAGCAGCTCCGATGGCGTCATGCGACCGACGCTACCGACTGCCGACCGCGGGATGGGTGGAGGATCCGGCGCCACCACGGCGCCGGATCCTCCAGCGATCGGGTGCGGGGCAGGCAGGATGGGGCCGCTCCCCCGCGACGAGAGGCCGACGATGGACGACGAACCCCGCGTGCCGGTGACCTACGACAGCTGCGACCACGTCGTCGGTCCGTTCTTCCACGGCACCCGGTCGGTGGTCCCGGTCGGCGACGAGCTCGTGGCAGGGCGCGGGTCGAACTTCCAGCAGGGCCGGACGTCGAACAACGTCTACTTCACCGCGCTGCTCGACACCGCGGTGTGGGGCGCCGAGCTCGCCGCGGCGCTCGGCGACGGCGGCGGACGCGGCCACGTCTACGTGGTCGAGCCGCTCGGGCCGTTCGAGGACGACCCGAACGTCACCGACAAGCGGTTCCCCGGCAACCCGACGCAGTCGTACCGCACCCGGCACCCGCTCCGCGTCGTCGACGAGGTGCGCGACTGGGAGGGCCACGACCCGCAGGCGCTGCGGGCGATGCTCGACGGCCTCGCCAGGCTGCGCGAGCAGGGGCTCGACGTCATCGAGGACTGACCCGCGGTCAGCCCCCTCCCCCGCTCCCCCGCCCCCCGCGCCGGACGCCGGCCGGACGCGGGCCGGACGCCGTCAGACCGCGACGACCTTGCCCGGGTTGAGGATGCCGGCGGGGTCGAGCGCCCGCCGCAGCGCCCGGTGCATCTCGGCGACGACCGGGTCCAGCTCGGCCACCAGGCCGTCGCGCTTGAGCAGGCCGACGCCGTGCTCGCCGGTGACCGTGCCGCCGAGATGCAGTGCGGCGGTGATGATCTCGTCGAACGCCAGCTGAGCCCTCTCGCGGGCCACGTCGTCACCGGGCGGGGTGATGATCAGCGGGTGCAGGTTGCCGTCGCCCGCGTGCGCGATGTTGGCGACCAGCACGTCGTGCCGGCGGCCGATCTCTTCCACCCGCTGCAGCATGGCGGGCACCGCGCCGACCGGGACGCAGACGTCCTCGGTGAGCACCGGGCCGAGCCGCTCCAGCGCCGGGTAGGCGAGCCGGCGGGCGCTGAACAGCGCGTCGGCCTCCTCGGGGTCGCCGGACCGGGCCGCCCAGGTCGCGCCGGCCGCCTCGAAGGCGGCGAGCACGGCGTCGGCCTCGGCCTCGCCGGCGGAGCCCGGTGCGTCGACGCGGGCGAGCAGGATCGCGTCCGCGTCGGCGGACAGGCCCATGTTCTTCCAGGCGTCGACAGCCTCGAGGCAGTGCCGGTCGAGCAGCTCCAGCGCCGACGGGATGACGCCCGTCGCGGCGACCGCGGCCACGGCCTCGCCGGCCGCCACCAGGGACCCGAAGTAGCCGACGACGGTGTGCTCGGCCGGACGGGCCGGGCGCAGCCGGACGGTGATCTCCGTGACGATCCCGAGCGTTCCCTCGGACCCCACCATCAGGCCGACCAGGTCGTAGCCGGCCACGCCCTTGGCGGTGCGGCGGCCGACCCGCACCAGCTCGCCGGTGCCCGTGACGACCTGCAGCTCGAGCACGTAGTCGCGGGTCACGCCGTACTTCACGCAGCACACGCCGCCGGCGTTGGTGGCGACGTTGCCGCCGATGGTCGACCACGGCGAGCTCGCCGGATCCGGCGGGTACCAGAGCCCCACCTCGGCGACGGCCGCACGCAGGTCGTCGTTGACGACGCCGGGCTGCACGACGGCGTACCGCTCGAGGGTGTCCACCTCCAGCACGGCGTCCATCCGCTCGAGGCTGACCACGACGCAGCCCTCGACGGCGTTGGCCCCGCCGGACAGGCCGGTGCCGGCGCCCCGGGCCACGACCGGCGCCCGGTGCTCCAGGCACAGCCGCACGACGTCGCGCACCTGCTCGGCCGTGGTCGGCCGCACCACCGCGACCGGGAGGGCCGACGGGGCCCACTCCGCCTCGTCGTGCCGGTACCGCTCGCACGACTCGGGCGAGGTGACGACCACGCCCTCGGGCAGCAGGTCGACCAGCGCGGCGCGCAGGGCCTCCCCCGGCTGCTCCTGCCCGACCTGCGCCTCGACCTCCGCCTCGACCTCTGCCACGAGGTCGAGCCTCTCATCGGTCGCGGTCACCGGACCGACTTGATGGGCAGCACGGCGACGGCGCCGGCCACCACGAACACGATGCCGGCGACGAACACGACCGGGTAGCCGTCGGTGAGGCCGACCAGGCCGGCCGCGATCGACGGGCTGAGCGCCTGCGGCAGGGTCGTCGCCAGGCCGAGGATCGCCAGGTCGCGGCCCGCGGTGCTCTGCTCGGTGGCGAGCTTCTTCGGCAGCACCTCGGTCATCAGCGCCAGGTCGATCGAGATGTAGGTGCCGAAGCCGAGGCCGAGCAGGAAGCTGTAGACCAGGACGCCGGTGACGGTCGGCACGAACAGCGGCACGGCCAGGGCCGCGGCCATCACGACCGAGGACCACACGATGAACGGCTTGCGCCGACCGACCTTGTCGGAGAGCACGCCGCTGGCGAGGGCCGAGATGAGCACACCGACCAGCAGGACGATGCCGACCTGGGCCGCGACGGCGGTCGACTCGGTGTCGGACAGGCCGACGTAGTCGCGCAGGATGTACAGGCCGTAGGTCTGCGCGCCGTAGAACCCGATGACCATCAGGAAGCGCGAGCCGAACGCCCAGGCGAAGTCGGGGTGGCGGCGCGGGGAGACCCAGAAGCCCTTGAGGAAGGCCCTGAGGGAGAACGGAACCCGCTCGGTGTCGCCGACCACGACGCTGGACGAGTCGCGGTTCACCAGGACGAACGTGCCGACCACCACGACCATCAGGACGGCCAGCACCACGTAGGGCAGCGCACCCTGCGCGGCGAGCGAGCCCGCGACGATGGCGCCCACCGCGTTGCCGATCGTGATGCCCAGGCCGACCATGCCGGACACGCCGCCGCGCTTGGCCGGCGGGAACCGGTCGGGGACGAGGGCGGTGGCCGCTGCCTGGAGGGCGTTGACACCGAGCTGCACGGCGAGCCAGACGACCGCGACCGTGGCGACCGAGCCGGCCATCGGCAGGCCGACCATGAAGCCGGCGGCCACGAGCCCGCCGCCCACCATCCACGGCGTGCGGCGCCCGAACCGCGAGCGGGTCGCGTCCGACAGGGCGCCGGCGATCGGCTGGGCGAAGACGTTGGCGAAGAAGGCGATGGTGGAGACGATCGCGAGGTTGCCGACCTTGTTCGCCTCGTCGAGGCGTGACACCAGGTCGGGGATGAGGATGCCGAGCCCACCGGAGTTGATGGCGAGGATGGCGACGTAGACCATCAGCAGCCCGAACGACAGGCGGCGCAGGCCGGACGGCTTGGTCTCCCCGCCCGGTACGAGGGTGCCGGCGGGGCCGGTCGGGACGTCGGTGCCGGACGAGGCGGGCGAGGGGATCGTGCTGGTCATGGCGTCTCCTGGCGTGAGCTGGCGGCGCTGCCGCTCTGGTCGCACCAGGGTCGGTCGGCGGGAGCGCCCGCGACCACGGACGGAACCTCCGCTCCGAGACGGCCTGGGTGGAGGATCCGTCCACCCGCACCCTCCGCCGGGCGGGGCTCAGGCGGTGAGCTTCTCCAGCCGAGCCCGCAGGGCCGGCTCCCGGTGCGCGTTGCCGCGCAGCCCGACGTACCGCTCCCCGTAGGTGGCGAGCAGGGCGTCGTCCAGCCGGCGCACGGCGCCCGGCGGGTACCGGTAGCCCATCCGCTCGGTCAGGGCGTCGGCGTCCACGGCGCGCAGCACCCCGCCCAGCTCCTCGAGCGAGACGATGCCGAGCTCGAGCAGCAGGCCCGAGATCCAGGCGTAGTGGTCGGTGCGCGACCAGCCCGCCTCGGCGTACTGCCCGGCGAGGAACGCGGCCAGCTCGCGCGGGCTGATCCGCGGGTCGTCGTCCCCGGGGGCGGGCGGCTGGTTGCCCATCCCCTCCTGCAGCCGCTCGCGGATGGTCGAGAACTCGCGGTCGGCGAGCTCGAGCAGGCCGGCGGCGAGGGTGAAGCGGCGGTCCAGGTCGGGCACGTGCTCGTCCGGAACCGTTCCCTTGTAACGGATGTCGTGCTCGAACTCGGCCCAGGCATGCTGCAGGACGGTGCGGATCTGCACCTGCGCGCGGCGTCCGCGCAGCGCGGCATGGTCGGGCTGGCCCTCGCGGGCGGCGTCGAGCCCGACGAGCAGGTGCCGGCTCGCGTAGCCCCACCTGCCCTCGCTCGCGGTCTCCAGGCCCATGTCGCGGTCGTCGACGACGACCACCTGGTCGTCGAGCAGGTCGGCCACCGCGGCGACGTCGCTCTGCACGTAGGTGATGACGCGGACGCCGATGGTGTCGGTGATCTGCGTCAGCGGGTCGTCGAAGCCGGGGACGCCGTCGACGGTGCGGGCGGCCTTGGCGGCGAACGACGCCACGCTCTTCGCCCGCCCGGTGACGCTGAGGTAGTTGATGCCCGCGTCGTCGAGGACGGCCTCGATCAGCGCGACCCACTGCTCCGCGGCCTCCACCAGCACCGGCTGCAGCTCGGAGTAGGCCCGCACCGCCTCGCGGACGACGTCGCCCTGCGCGGCGACGCCTGGCGAGGCGGCGACGTCGTCGCCGTCGGCCGCCGTCGTGCCCGCCGCCACCTCGGGTGCCCGCACCGCGGGAGACGGCACGTCCGTCGCCGGCGCGCGGGCCGCCCGCGCCGGCCGCGGCGCCGGCTCCAGCCCCGCCGGGAGCGTGGGCGTCACGATGTAGCCGGTCTCCCCGTCGCCGTACGTCGTGGTCCCCCCGGGCCGCCGCTCGGCGAACAGTGCGATGTACGCGGCCAGGACGGCGTCCACCTGGTCCTCCACGACCCGCAGCCCGCTCTTGCGCCCGGTGGTCGCGACCGCGTCCCGCATCGCGGCCCACTCCTCCGCGGCCGGCGCCCCCTCCCCCACCACCAGCGGCGGCTCCGCCGTGGCGAGCGCCTCGAGGTGACCCATCAGCAGCTGGAGCTCGGCGCGCAGCGTCGCGAGGTCGCGTCCCGGCTTGTTCTTGTACTTCAGCGTCCGACCGAGGCCGAACAGCGCGACGGTGGCCGGGTGGGGGTAGACCTCGATCGCCCGGCGGGCCCGGCGCGAGCGCGGGTTGATGTCCAGGCCGAGCCGGGCGCAGACCCTGGCGCCGCGCGGCCGGTCGCGGAACTCCGGCTTGCCGGTGTTGGACGGGTGCGCACCCGCGTCGAACCGCGCGAAGTCGGCGTTGAGCGCCGCCTCGGCCGGCCGGTTGCCGGTGGGGTTGGTGACGATGAGCGGCGCGTCGACCGCCACCAGGCAGTCGCCGGCGACGAACGGCGCGAGGGCCTGGGCGATCTGGTCGTCGGTCTGCACGGTGGAGACGTGCACGAGACGGCCTTCGGCGTCGAGGACCGCCAGACCGGTGGGGTTCTTCTCGCCCCAGGCGAGGTCGACGCCGACGAAGTGCACGGGCACAGACTGCCGTACCGCCGCGGCGATGAGTTCCGGCCCCGGCGCTGGTCCAGCCGCCATGGACCCCAGCACCTCCACCGCGCCCACCCTCGCTCCCGCCGCCGTCGACGCCGCCGTGGCGGCCGAGCGGCTCGCCGTCGCCGACCTGGTGGCCGGCCTCACCGACGAGCAGTGGGCCACGCGGTCGCTGTGCGCCGCGTGGACCGTGCGCGACGTCGTCGCCCACCTCACGACCACCACGCGCCTGACGGTGCCGAAGGTCGCGGTGGCGGCGGCGCGGGCCCGGTTCTCCTTCGACCGGATGGAGGTCGCGCTGGCCGCGGACCGGGCGGCGCGGTACTCGACCGCCGAGCTGGTCGACCAGCTGCGCGAGAGCGCCCGATCGACCCGCCGGTTCCCCGGCAGCGGCCCGATGGACCCTCTGATGGACCTCGTCGTGCACGGCCAGGACGTCGCCCGCCCGCTCGGCCTGGCGCACTCCTCCCCTGCCGAGGTGGTCACGGCCTGCCTCGCCTACCTCGCGGGCAACCGGTTCATGGGCGGTCCCCGGCGCCTCGCCGGCGTCCGGGTGTTGTCGACCGACACCGGCTGGTCGACCGGCGACGGGCCGGAGGTGCGGGGGCCGGACACCGACCTGCTGCTCGTCGTGACCGGCCGTCCGGCCGGCCTCGCGGCGCTCGAGGGACCGGGCCTCGTGCGGCTGGCCGCCCGGCTCTGACCTGCCGCAGCCGCTCGCGGACGCAGGTCGTCCGGGACGGTGCCTACCCTGCCGCCATGGCGACCCACTGGACCCTCGGCTGCGACGCGGCCGACCCGCACCTGCTCGCGACGTTCTGGGCGCAGGCCCTCGGCTACGTGCTCGAGCCGGGCTACGACGACGACGACGACGACGGCGCCTCGATCGTGGACCCGGACGGCGTCGGGCCGGCGATCGGCTTCCTGCGGGTGCCGGAGGGCAAGACGGCGAAGAACCGTGTGCACGTGGACATCCGGGTCGCCGGGGAGCCGCCGTGGGACCTGGCCGAGCGCGAGCGGCTGGCGCTGGCGGCGGTCGACCGGCTGGTCGCCGCGGGTGCCACCAGGGTGCGTGAGGAGCGCTACGACGGCGCGTTCGGCCACGTCGTGATGCTCGACCCGGAGGGCAACGAGTTCTGCGTCGCGTGACGCGCCACCGGGGGCTGCGGTAGGTTCCGCGGCGTCGCGACCCCGGCGGCACCAGGCCGCGCGGGACGACACGTCGACCCGACGAGAGGCCCGACGTGCGCGACCACGACCCGCTCCCCCGCACCTCCCCGCTCCCCGGCACCGCGCCGTCGTCCGGCACCGCGGCGTCGTCCGGCAGCTCACCGTCGCCCGGCACCGGGCACCCGGCGCTGGCACGGCTCGACGTGCTGGCCGCGTCGCTGTCCCGTCGCGCCGACGTCGTCGCCGTCCTGGCTCTCGGGTCGGCCGGCACGGAGCGCGACCGCTTCGACGACCACTCCGACCTCGACGTGTTCGTCGTCGTCGACGAGGGCGCGGTCGCGCGCTACGTCGACGACCTGTCGTGGCTGCAGCCGCTCGGCGAGGTGGCGACCTCCTTCCGCAACGAGCGGAACGGGCGCAAGGTGCTGCTGCGGGACGGGTTGTTCGTCGAGTACGCGGTGCTCACCCGCACCGGGCTGGCCGGGCTCGCGTTCACCGGCGCCCGGACGCTGTGGCAGCGCCCCGACCTCGAGCGGGACCTGGCGTCGGTGGGTGCTGCGCTCCCGACGCCCCACGACGACACCGTCGCGTTCCACGTCGGCGAGGCGATGACCAACCTGCTCGTCGGCCTGCACCGCGAGCTGCGCGGCGAGCGGCTCACCGCCTCGCGCTTCATCCAGGTCTACGCCGTCGACCGGCTGGTCGCGCTGCTGCGGCTCACGTCCCCACCGGTCGAGGGGACCGACCCGTTCGACGGCAGCCGACGGGTCGAGCGGCGGTGGGGGCGCGACGTGCTCCCGCTGGCCGAGCTGGTGCCCGGCTACGAGCGCAACGGGGCCGCCGCCCGCGCGGTGCTGTCCTGGCTGAGCGCCCGGTCCGAGCCCGACCCTGTCCTGGTGGCGGCCGTCGAGGACCTCCTGCGCCGGGTGGACCAGCGGGGCTGAACGCCGCTGCCTACGGCCCTGCGACCAGCCACCGGCCGTCGCGCATCAGGTCGCGGTCGGCGATCTCGTCGACCTCGCGCCACGCCTGCACCAGCTGCGGACGGATCCGCAGCCACGCGAAGCCTCTCAGCGGACGGGGGTCGAACCCGGCCCGCTCGGCGAACGCCCCGCCCTCGTCGTCGTCGACCTCGACCCGCTCACCACGGCCCTCCACCATCACGACGTCACGGGTCGCGCCCAGGCCGATCCGCACCAGGCTGCCCGCCACCACGTTGCGCGCGGTCGGGTTCGAGGCCGGCGTGGCCAGCAGGATCGTCTGGCCGTCCCAGCGGAACGACAGCGGGACCATGCACACCACGCCGTCCGGGCTGGCGGTGGCGACCCAGCCGTCCACGTCGTGCTCGAGGCGGTGCAGGGTGTCGCGCAGCCGCTGCTCCGCCGCCCGAGGGCCGGTGCCGCTCATCGCACCGTGATCCGCTGCACGAGCTCGTGGCTCGCGCCCGCCGCGAGGACCAGCGCGTGCTCCCCTGCGGCAGCGGCCTCGACGCAGACGAGCTCGCGCCACTCGGAGCCGGTGAGGTCGGCGAAGGCGGAACCCTTCTCCTGCCACGGGTTCCACACCACGGTCGTGCCCGAGCCCTCCTTCGCGACCTCGATCTCACGGCCCAGCACGGGGTCGGCCACCACGACGGCCCAGGTCGAGTCGTGCACGCGGTCCACCTCGCCTGCCAGGACCAGGTCGCCCTCCTGCACGCGGTGCACCGGCGCACCCTGCTCGGCCGACGCCACCTTGTCGAGGTAGGTCGCGCCGTCCAGCCCCCGCAGGTGCACCGCGGACACCTCGCCGACGCGCAGGTAGGTGTGCAGCGCCGCCTCGACCATGACTTCGGCGTCCGAGGCGTTCTCGACGGCGAGCACGAGCCGGGCCTGCCGCGGTCCGAGCTCGGCGGTCAGCCGCACCCTCACACCCGGCGGCCACCCCTCGGCGCCGTCGGCACCCGCGACGCCGTCGGGGTCCAGGGACCACGACGAGACCATCACGTCGTCCTGCAGCCCGGTGCCGACCTCCCGCCACAGGACGGAGCGCGCCGGCCCGTGGGAGGGCCGCCGGTCGCCACGCGGCCCGTTCGCGAACCACGGGAAGCAGACGGGGACGCCGCCGTGCGCCACCCGGTCGGCCGGCTCCTGGTGCCGGGCGCCCGCGAACACGACGTCGTCACCGCCGTCCGGCCGCCACCGGGTCACCTGGGCACCGCGCTGTCGCACCTCGGCGACGACGCGACCGTCGTCGACCACCCGCACGACGTCGCCGTCCGGGGTGCTCACGCGCTCCAGCTCGCGGCTCACGAGAACCGTTCCGGGTCACCGGCACCCACGCGCACGACCTCGGGGTAGCCCTGGGAGAAGTCGACGACCGTGGTGGGCTCGCTGCCCGCCTCGCCGGAGTCGATGACCGCGTCGACCTGGTGGTCGAGGGCCTCCTTGATCGCCCAGCCGTCGGTCATCGGCTCGTCCTCGCCGGGCAGCAGCAGCGTGCTCGACAGCATCGGCTCGCCCAGCTCGGCGAGCAGCGCCCGCACCACCGGGTGGTCCGGGATCCGTACGCCGACGGTGCGCTTCTTCGGGTGCATCAGCCGGCGCGGCACCTCCGAGGTCGCCGGGAGGATGAAGGTGTAGCTGCCCGGCGTGGCCGCCTTGACCGCGCGGAACACCGCGTTGTCGATGTGCACGAGCTGGCCCATCTGCGCGAAGTCGCTGCACATCAGCGTGAAGTGGTGCTTGTCGTCCAGCTTCCGGATGGCGATGATCCGGTCGCGGCCCTCCTGGTTCCCCAGGGCGCAGCCCAGCGCGAACACCGAGTCGGTCGGGTACGCGATCAGCCCGCCGTCCCGGATGATCTGCACCGCCTGCGCGATGGCCCGTGGCTGCGGGTCGACAGGGTGCACGTCCAGGTAGCGCGCCATGCGCCGAGGCTAGTGCCACCGCCGGACGACGGCGGGTCCGGTGCTGCCGGACGGGCCTCGGCGGACGGGCGCCGATCAGGCCAGGGTCAGGTCGGCCGCGTCGAGCACCACGTGCGAGAGCCGGCCGCCGTCCTGGTGCACTCGGCGCTGGTGCCGTGCGCCGTTGCCCCGCTCGCGCAGGGCGGACAGCAGGTCGGTGACCGCCTCGGAGTCGCCGTCGGCCTCGAGGGCGTCGCGGACGTGGTCGACCAGGGCGTCGAGCACGACGCCGGCGGGCGCAGGGGTCCCGGTGACCGGGTGCACCAGGGCGCCGTCCACGCCGGACCGGCTGGCGCGCCAGGTGCTGAGCCGCAGCACCTCGGTGCGCACCTGCGGCGCCGGCTCGCGCCGCTCCCACGAGCGCGCCGCCGTCTCGACCAGGCCGCGGGCGAGCGCCGCCACCAGCACGGCGTCGTCGGCCCGCAGGCACACGTCCGCGACCCGGATCTCGACGGTCGGGTAGGCGCGGGCGAGGCGGGCGTCGAAGTAGACCATCCCCTCGTCCAGGACGGTCCCGGTGGCGAGCAGGTCCTCGACGGTGCGGCGGTAGGCCTCCACCGAGCCGAAGGTGCCCGTCGGCCCGGCGCTCGGCCAGCGGGTCCAGCTCTGCGTGCGGTACGAGGCGTACCCGGTGTCGCGGCCGTCGGCGAACGGCGAGTTGGCACTGATCGCGAGCAGCACCTGCAGCCACGGGCGGATCCGGTCCAGGACCGCGACGCCCTCCTCCGGCGAGGCGACCCCGACGTGCACGTGCATCCCGCAGGCGAGGCTCTCGCTGCCGATCACACCGAACTCCCGGACGATCTGGCCGTACCGCGACCGCGGGGTCGTGGTCGGGACGACCTCGAGCGGCGACGTGGCGACCGCGACGACGCGCGCCCCCGAGCCCTGCGCCACCTCGGCCGCCGCTGCCCGCTGCGCGCGCACCTGCTCGCCGAGCGCCGCCAGGTCGCTGCAGGGCCGGGTGTCGGTCTCGATCTGCTCCTGCTTCAGCTCCTCCTCCACCAGCCCGCCGGGCGCGTCGGGCTGATCGTCCGGGCCTGCGTCCGCGTCCGCGGGCTCGGCCCGCCGCAACGCCCGGGTGGCGACCGCCACCGGCGCACCGGTGCGCGGGTCCACCAGGAGCAGCTCCTCCTCGACGCCGACCGTGCGCGTCACCGGGCGCCCTCCGGCGGACGGGGCGACCGGCCGGTCCACCACAGCCACGCGATGCCGAGCAGCGGCAGCACCAGCGGCACGTAGCCGTACCCGCGCCCGAAGCCGGACCACACCGTCTCGTCGGGGAAGTCGGCGGCGTCGACCAGGGTCAGCACGCCGACGGCGAGCACGCCCACCAGCTCGACCAGCACCGCAGCCCACGCCACCCGGCGGGAGGTCTCGGTCGAGCGGGCGAGCGAGACGGTGGCGACGAGGTAGACCACGGCGGCCAGCGCCGAGAGCAGGTACGCAGCGGGCGCCTCGGAGAGCTTGGTGGCCACCTGGTAGCCGGCCCGGGCGGTCGCCGAGATCGCGAACACCCCGTAGACGGCGACGAGCAGCCGGCCGGGACCGTTGCGGGTCGAGCGGGCGCCGACCGCGTCAGCCACGGCCGTCCCAGATCTGCACCAGGCGCAGCACGAGCACGATCTCGGTCGCCGCGGCGATCGCGAAGACCCCGTTCCCCCAGCGGCTGCGGTCGGCGATGCCCCAGCCGACGCCGAGCAGCAGGACGGCCAGGGCGGTGAGGTGGTAGCCGACGAAGGTGACGGCGTCGACGTCGCGGTCGGAGGTCACCATCAGCACGACGCCGGCGACGGTCTGCAGCAGCAGCGCCCCCTCGAGCACCGCGGCGGCGACGAGCTGCCCGGTGCTCGGGCGGACCCCGCGCACGGCGGCCACCAGCGACCACAGCGCGAGCAGCCCCGCACCGGCGCACAGGATCACGGCGACGGGTGCGAGCACGGCGGCGAGTCTACGGTTGGCCCATGACCGCCACGCGCTCCCCCGGCAGCGGCTCGCCGGACCTCGTCCTGGTGCGGCACGGACGCACCGACTGGGCCCACACCGGCCGGCACACCGGCCGCACCGACGTCCCGCTCGACGACGTCGGCGAACGGCAGGGTGCCGGCATCGCGGCCCTGCTCGAGGGCCGCCGGTTCGTGGCGGTCGTGAGCAGCCCGCTGCAGCGTGCGCGCCGCACCGCCGAGCTCGCCGGGCTGGCGGTGACCGCCGTCGACGACGACCTGCAGGAGTGGGACTACGGCGGCTACGAGGGTCTGACCACGCCGGAGATCCGCGAGCTGACCGGCACGCCGTGGACGGTCTTCGGCGAGGGGGTCGTGCCGGGCGAGAACAGCCCCGGCGAGACCCTCGACGAGGTGGCGGCCCGCTGCCGGCGCGCGCTGGACCGGGTGGAGCCGCTGCTGGCGCAGGGCGACGTCGCGATGGTCGCGCACGGGCACCTGCTGCGGATCCTGGCCTCGGTGTACCTCGGCCTGCCGCCCTCGACGGGTGCGCACCTCGAGCTCGACGCCGGGTCGGTGTGCGAGCTGAACGTGCACCACGGCGTCCCGACGATCCAGCGGTGGAACCTCACCCCCGAGGTGTCGCCCGCGTGAGGTCGAGAGCGGGCAGGCCGTCGATCGAGGCGGCGTTCTTCTTCGCCCAGTACCGCTGGTAGTACTCGGCGTCGTTGCGCTCCTGGTGCCGGTCCAGCAGGTCGCGGTCGGCCACGAAGTCCAGCAGCGGCACCGACCACCCGCAGGAGTCGGCGACCCGGTCGCAGCTCACCACCACGACGGACCGCTGCCCGCGCTCGCGCTGCTTCGGGAACAGCGGGCGCAGCCGGTCGAACTCGGGTTCGCCGAGCTGGACCACGCGCCCGGTCCCCTGCAGGCGGACGATCTTCGGTGGCCCCTCGAACGCGCTGAACATCAACGTGATCCGGCCGTTGTCGCGCAGGTGGGCGATGGTCTCGGCGCCGCTGCCGGAGTAGTCCAGGTAGGCGACTGTCCGCTCGTCGAGCACCGCGAACGTGCCGGCCATGCCCTTCGGCGAGGCGTTGACGTGCCCGCCGTGCGAGGGCGCGGTCGCGACGACGAACATCGGCTGCGCCAGCAGCCACGCGCCGAGTCGGTCGTCGATGCCGTCGTAGACCTTGCTCATCGCCGGCCTCAGCCGTTCTCGACGACGAGCACGAGGTCGCCGCCCTCGACCTGCTGCACCGCACCCAGCGCGAGCCGCGTGACCGTCCCGGCGACCGGCGAGGTGATGGAGGCTTCCATCTTCATCGCCTCGATCGTCGCGACGGTCTGCCCGGCGGTCACGGCGTCGCCCTCGGCCACCTGCACCGAGACCACGCCGGCGAACGGCGCCGCGACCTGTCCCGGCACCTTCGGGTCGGCCTTCTCGGCCGCCTTGACGTCGACCCGCACCGAGCGGTCGCGCACCTGCACCGGGCGCAGCTGGCCGTTGAGCAGGCAGAGCACCGACCGCATCCCGCGCTCGTCGACGTCGCCGACGGCCTCGAGGCCGGCGATCAGCTTGACGCCGCGGCCGAGGTCGACGACGTGCTCCTGCCCCTGCTGCAGCCCGTACAGGTAGTCGCGGGTGTCGAGCACCGAGACGTCGCCGTACTGCTCGCGCACCGTCTCCAGCTCGGAGGTCGGGCCGGGGAACAGCAGCCGGTTCAGCGTCGCGCGCCGCACCGGGCCGGCCTCGGCCAGCGCCGCCGAGTCCTCCGGCGCGACCTCCTCGACCCGCGGGCGCACGGTGCGGCCGGCGAGGGCCTTGGTGCGGAACGGCTCCGGCCAGCCGCCGGGCGGGTCGCCGAGCTCGCCGCCGAGGAAGCCGATGACCGAGTCGGGGATGTCGAAGTCGGCCGGACGGTCGGCGAACTCGGCGGGGTCGGCGCCCACCGCGACCAGGTGCAGCGCGAGGTCGCCGACGACCTTGGACGACGGCGTCACCTTGACCAGGCGGCCGAGGATGCGGTCCGCCGCCGCGTAGGTGGCCTCGATCTGCTCGAACTTCTCGCCCAGCCCCAGGGCGATCGCCTGCTGACGCAGGTTCGACAGCTGCCCTCCGGGGATCTCGTGGTCGTAGACCCGCCCGGTCGGGCTCGGCAGGCCGGACTCGAACGGCGCGTAGACGCGGCGCACCGCCTCCCAGTAGGGCTCCAGGTCCATCACCGCGCGCAGCGACAGACCCGTCTCGCGCTCGGTGTGCGCGAGGGCGGCCACTAGCGCCGACGCCGGCGGCTGCGAGGTGGTGCCCGCCATCGGGGCGCTGGCGACGTCGACGGCGTCCACACCGGCGTCGACGGCCGCGAGCAGCGTGGCGAGCTGCCCGCCGGCGGTGTCGTGGGTGTGCAGGTGCACGGGCAGGTCGAAGCGCTCGCGCAGCGCGGTCACCAGGGTGCGCGCCGCCTGCGGCCGCAGCAGGCCCGCCATGTCCTTGATCGCGAGCAGGTGCGCGCCGGTGCCGACGATCTCCTCGGCCAGACGCAGGTAGTAGTCGAGGGTGTACAGGTCCTCGGCGGGGTCGGACAGGTCGCCGGTGTAGCAGAGCGCCACCTCGGCGAGCGTCGTCCCGGTCTCGAGCACCGCTTCCACCGCCGGACGCATCTGCGCGACGTCGTTGAGCGCGTCGAAGACCCGGAAGACGTCGATCCCCGTGGCGGCCGCCTCGGCGACGAACGCGCTCGTCACCTCGGTGGGGTACGGCGTGTAGCCCACCGTGTTCCGTCCGCGCAGCAGCATCTGCAGGCACAGGTTCGGCATCGCCTCGCGCAGCCGCGCCAGCCGGTCCCACGGGTCCTCACCGAGGAAGCGCAACGCGACGTCGTACGTGGCGCCGCCCCAGCACTCGACGCTGAGCAGGTCGGGCGTCAGCCGCGCCACGGTCGGCGCCGCGGCGAGCAGGTCGCGCGTGCGCACGCGGGTGGCGAGCAGCGACTGGTGGGCGTCGCGGAAGGTGGTGTCGGTGACCGCGACGGCGGTCTGCGCACGCAGGGCCTCCGCGAAACCCTTGGGGCCCAGCGCGACCAGGCGTTGACGGGAGCCGTCCGGTGCCGCCGCGTCGAGGTCGACGGCGGGCAGCTTGTCGGCGGGGTCGATGCCGACCGTCCGCTCGCCGTGCGGCTTGTTCACGGTGACGTCGGCCAGCCAGCGCAGCATCTTGGTGCCGCGGTCGGCCCCGACGCGCGCGGCCAGCAGGTGCGGCCGCTCGTCGATGAAGGACGTCGCGAGGTCGCCCTGGACGAAGGCGTCCTCGGCCAGGACCGCCTGCAGGAAGGGGATGTTCGTGTGCACCCCGCGGATGCGGAACTCGGCCAGCGCCCGCGACGCGCGGCGCACCGCGACCGGGAAGTCGCGGCCCCGGCAGGTCAGCTTCACCAGCATCGAGTCGAAGTGCGCGCTGATCTCGGCACCGGTGTCGGCGGTGCCGCCGTCGAGGCGCACCCCCGCCCCGCCGGCGGACCGGTAGGCGGTGATCTTCCCGGTGTCGGGACGGAAGCCGTTCGAGGGGTCCTCGGTCGTGATCCGGCACTGCAGCGCGGCGCCGTTGACCCGGATGTCCTCCTGCCGCAGGCCGAGGTCGGCCAGGGTCTCACCGGAGGCGATCCGCATCTGCGAGGAGACCAGGTCGACGTCGGTGACCTCCTCGGTCACGGTGTGCTCCACCTGGATCCGCGGGTTCATCTCGATGAAGACGTGCTGGCCGGCGCGCTCGCCCGCCGTCTCGACGAGGAACTCGACCGTGCCGGCGTTGACGTAGCCGAGCGCGCGGGCGAAGGCGACGGCGTCGCGGCACAACGCGTCCCGCAGGTCGGGGTCGAGGTTCGGCGCCGGCGCGATCTCGACGACCTTCTGGTGCCGGCGCTGCACCGAGCAGTCGCGCTCGAACAGGTGCAGCGTCTCGCCGGTGGCGTCGGCGAGCACCTGCACCTCGATGTGCCGTGGCCGGGCGACGGCCTGCTCGAGGAACACGGTCGGGTCGCCGAAGGCGCCCTCGGCCTCGCGCATCGCGGTCTCGAGCGCCTCTCGCAGCAGCTCGGGCCGTTCGACGCGGCGCATGCCCCGCCCGCCGCCGCCGGCGACGGCCTTGACGAAGATCGGGAAGCCGACGTCCTCGGCCGCACCCAGCAGCACCTCGACGTCGTCGGACGGGGCCGAGGACCGCAGCACCGGGATGCCGGCCTCGCGCGCGGCCGCGAGCGCCCTGACCTTGTTGCCGGCGAGGCTGAGCACCTGCGGCGGCGGCCCGACGAACGCGATGCCTGCCGCCTCGCACGCCTCGGCCAGCCGCGGGTTCTCGGACAGGAACCCGTAGCCCGGGTACACCGCGTCGGCGCCGGACTCCCGTGCCACCCGGACGATCTCGTCGACGTCGAGGTAGGCCCGGACGGGGTGGCCGCGCTCGCCGATGAGGTAGGACTCGTCGGCCTTGATCCGGTGGACCGCGTTGCGGTCCTCGTACGGGAACACCGCCACCGTGCGCGCGCCGAGCTCGACCGCGGCCCGGAAGGCGCGCACGGCGATCTCGCCGCGGTTGGCCACCAGCACCTTCGAGAACATGCGCGGAGCCTAGCGAGGCGTCCACCAGGTGGTCGCGGCGTCCCGGTTGCTGGGCACAGGTGGGGACAGCAGCGCGTCGACGGGGCCTCGGCGGTCGCGATCACGCGGACCTGCCCGCACCCGTTCGCGGCGTAGGGTCGCGGGATGCCGCGCAGCATCGCCACCACCACCCCCGTCGACCGCGACGGCCTGCTGGAGTTCGCCCGCGGGCGGCACCACCTGGTGCTCCTCACCGAGCGGCGCGACGGCAGCCCGCAGGCCTCCCCCGTCACCGGCGGCGTCGACGCCGAGGGCCGCTTCGTGATCTCGACCTACCCCGACCGGGCCAAGGCGGTGAACGTGCGCCGCACCGGCCGCGCCTCGGTGCTCGTGCTGTCGGACGACTTCGACGGCGCGTGGGTGCAGGCCGACGGTGACGCCGAGGTGCTCGACCTGCCGGAGGCGCTGGAGCCCCTGGTCGACTACTACCGCAGCATCAGCGGCGAGCACCCCGACTGGGACGAGTATCGCCGGGCGATGACCGCCCAGGGCAAGAGCCTGATCCGGGTGACACCCACCCGGTGGGGGCCGGTCGCCACCGGGGGTTTCCCCCCTCGCCTCGCCGACGGCTGATCCTCACCCGGTCGTCGCGATCCACCTCCGTCAGCGTGCGGGGTGGTCCGGCGTCGCCGGGTCGCCCGGGTCGACCGGGTTCCTGCGCGCCCCGCGGTTCTGGGCGGCGAGCCGGTCCGCCGCGCCCTTGGCCGCGGTCTGCGCCTTGTCGACCTTCGCCCGGTACTTGCCCTTGGTCCGGCGGTCGACGACGTCACCGGCCTTGTCGACGGCGCGCTCCACCTTGTCCCCGTGCTGGTCGGCCAGCCGCGCCGCCCTGCCCTTCGCGTCCTCGAGCGCCTGCTTGGCCTTGTCGGCGAATCCCATCGGGGTCCCTCCATCGGTGCGGCCCGGACGGCGTGCACCGCGCCGGGTTCGTGCTCGAAGAACGTCCGGCACCGGACCTGAGTGCCCGGTAGGTGCGCGCCGACGCCGCTAGGGCAGCTCCCAGGTGTGCACCGGCTCGTTGGAGTGCATGCCGTCGATGTAGATCTCGAGCATCTTCGCCAGCGCCGTCGGGCGGTCCATGCCGCGCTCCTGCAGCCGCTCGACGGCCGTGGACTGCCACCAGGCGCCGTTGCGGCCGGTCTTGGCCCGTCCCTCGATCACCCCGAGGTAGCGGTCGCGGACCGGCGCGGCCACGCCCCACGCCTCGAGCCCCTCGTTGGCGATCGGCAGGAGCCGGCGCAGCACCAGCTCGTCGACCGTGACCTCGCCCAGGCCGGGCCAGTACACCTGCGCGTCGAGACCACCTCTGGCACAGGCAAGGAAGTTCTGCTCGGCCGTCGCGAAGCCCATCTTGGTCCAGACCGGTCGCTCCTGCTCCGCCAGCATCTTGACCGTGCCGTAGTAGAACGCGGCGTTGGCCATGATGTCCAGGACCGTGGGACCCGCTGGGAGAGCGCGGTTCTCGACCCGCAGGTGGGCTCGGCCGTCGACCACGTCGTAGATGGGACGGTTCCACCGGTACACGGTGCCGTTGTGCAGCCGCAGCTCCTGCAGGCGCGGCGCACGGCCCTGCTCGAGCACCGCGACGGGGTCCTCGTCGGTGAGCTCGGGCAGCAGCGACGGGAAGTAGCGGACGTTCTCCTCGAACAGGTCGAAGATCGAGGTGATCCACCGCTCGCCGAAGAACACGCGCGGACGCACGCCCTGGTTCTTCAGCTCCTTGGGCCGGGTGTCGGTGGCCTGCAGGAACAGCTCGATCCGGGTCTCGTCCCACAGCCGCCGGCCGAAGAAGAACGGCGAGTTGGCCGCGAGCGCGACCTGCGGCGCCAGCAGCAGCTGCGCGGCGTTCCAGTGGTTGGCGAACGCCTGCGGCGCCACCTGCAGGTGCAGCTGCAGGGAGGTGCACGCCGACTCCGGAGCGATGGTGTCGGAGTAGACGGCCAGCCGCTCCGGGGCGGGCCCGGAGCCGACGATGTCGATGAACAGGTCCTCGCCGCGGCTGGTGAAGATCTGGTCGTTCAGGGCCGAGTAGCGGGCCGACGGGCTCATCCAGGCGCCGCTGAAGTGCTCCGGCATCACCGTCGGGAGGATGCCCACCATGACGATCTGGGCGCCGAGATCGCCGGCCTTGCCAGCGGCCGCGTTCAGCGTCGTCCGCAGCGCCTGCTCGAGCTCGAGCGCCGACGAGCCGGGCAGCGGCCGCGGCGGGACGTTGAGCTCGATGTTGTAGGCGCCGATCTCGGTCTGGTAGTCGGCGTCGGCGATGCCCTCGAGCACCTCGGCGTTCTTCATCGTCGGGCGGAAGTCGTCACCGACCAGGTTGAGCTCGATCTCCAGGCCGGTGAGCGCACGCCCGGACTCGAAGGCCCCGGCCGACAGCATCCGCTCGAACACGTCGAGGCAGAGCTGGACCTTCTCGCGGTACCGCTGCCGGTGCTCGCGGGTGTAGGAGGTGCCGAGGACCTCGTCACCCACGGCAGCCGCCCGTCGCCGACGTCCCGAGACCCACCCGCGACCCGCGCATGCGGCGAGCCAACCACAGATCCGCCACGCCGCACATCGTCCCGCCGGATGTCGGACGCAGTTCCTACCGTGGCGGCATGCGGCTGCTGCACACCTCGGACTGGCACCTCGGTCGTGCCTTCCACGGTGTCGACCTGCTGGCCGCCCAGGCGGCGTTCCTGGACCACCTGGTCGAGGTGGTGCGCGCCGAGCGCGTCGACGCCGTGGTCGTGGCCGGCGACGTCTACGACCGGGCGCTGCCGCCGGTCGACGCGGTCCGCCTGCTCGACGACGCGCTCGACCGGCTGCTCGACGCCGGAGCCCAGGTGGTCGTCTCCAGCGGCAACCACGACTCCGCCCAGCGGCTCGGGTTCGGCGCCCGTCGGGCCGAGCGGGCCGGGCTGCACCTGCGGACGGCGGTCGCCGACCTCGACCGGCCGGCGCTGCTGGGCGACGAGCACGGCGAGGTCGCGGTCTACGCGCTGCCCTACCTCGAGCCGGCCACGGTCGCCGAGGCGCTCGGTACGGCGCCGAGCCACCAGCAGGTGCTCGGCGCGGCGCTGGCACGGGTGCGGGCCGACCTCCGCGGTCGCCCGGGTGCGCGGTCGGTGGTGGCGGCGCACGCGTTCGTCACCGGCGCCGCACCCAGCGACAGCGAGCGCGACATCCGGGTCGGCGGGGTGGGTGCCGTGCCGCAGGCGCTGTTCACCGGCTTCGGCTACACCGCCCTGGGGCACCTGCACGGGCCGCAGCAGCTGGCCGCGACGGTGCGGTACAGCGGCTCGCCGCTGCCGTACTCGTTCTCCGAGGCCCACCACCGCAAGGGGTCCTGGCTGGTCGACCTCGGTCTGCAGGGGGTGGCAGGGGTCGAGCGGGTGCCGGCGCCGGTGCACCGGCCGCTGGCCACCCTGCGCGGACGGCTCGACGACCTGCTGGCCGACCCCGCGCACGCCGGTGCCGAGGCGGCGTTCTGCCAGGTGGTGCTCACCGACGCCGAGCGCCCGGCGGTGCCCATGGACCGGCTGCGCACCCGCTTCCCGCACACGGTGCACCTCACCTTCGAGCCCGAGGGCGGCGGGGGCCGCCGCGGCAGCTACGTCGAGCGGGTCACCGGGCTCGACGACGAGGAGGTCTGCTGCGCGTTCCTCGACGACGTCCGCGGCCGGCCTGCCTCGCCCGCCGAGCGGACGCTGCTGCGGTCGGCGCTGGAGCAGGTCCGGCGCGACGAGGTGCTCGCGTGAGGCTGCCGTGAGGTTGCACAGGATCGCCGTCCAGGCGTTCGGCCCGTTCGCCGACCGGGTCGAGGTCGACGTCGAGTCGCTGGCCGAGCACGGCCTGTTCCTGCTGCACGGCCCCACCGGCGCGGGCAAGACCAGCCTGCTCGACGCCGTCTGCTTCGCGCTGTACGGGTCGGTGCCGGGCGCGCGGTCCTCGTTGCGGCACACCACGTTGCGCAGCGACCACGCCGCACCGGGCGTCGCGCCGCTCGTCGAGTGCGAGCTGACGGTGGGGAGCCGGCGGATCGAGGTGACCCGCTCCCCCGCCTGGCAGCGGCCCAAGGCCCGCGGCACCGGCACCACCACCGAGCAGGCGTCGGTGCGGGTGCGCGAGCTGGTCGACGGCCGGTGGGAGCCGCTGGCCTCGCGGCTGGACGAGGCGGGCCTGCTGCTGTCGTCGCTGCTCGGCATGGACGCGCAGCAGTTCACCACCGTGGTGCTGCTCCCCCAGGGCGACTTCGCGACCTTCCTGCGCGCCGGGCCGGACGAGCGGCGCTCGGTGCTCGAGCGGCTGTTCGGCACCGACCGGTTCGCCGCGGTCGAGTCGTGGCTGGCGCAGCGTCGCACCGACGCGGGCCGGGCGCTGCGCGAGGCGCAGGCCCACCGCGACCAGCTGCTCGCGCGCGTCGACGAGCGCGCCACCGCGCTGCGCGACGCGACCGACGGCACCGAGGGCAGTGCCCCGACGGATGCCGCGTCGCCCGACGGGGTCGACGGCGCCCGGACGCTGTACGAGCTGGCGGCCACCCGGCTCGCCGCGGCGCGCGACGCGCTCGGCGACCAGCACGGCGCCCTCGAGCAGCTGCGCACCGAAGCGGAGGAGGCGGCGGCGGCCGAGCGGCGCGAGAAGGAGCTGGTCGAGGTCCTCACCGCCCGCGGGCGGCTCGCCGCCGAGGCCGCGCAGGTCGAGCGGCGCCGGCAGGCGCTGGAGCGGCACGCCGCGGCCCTCACCTTGCTGCCCCATAGCGAGCGGCTGGCCGCCGCAGAGGACGAGCTCGGCACCACCGCCGCCGGGCTCGACGCCGCCCTGGCCGCCCTGCCACGCACCATGCGGTCCCGCGACCCCGAGGTGCTCGCCGGGCGGGCCGGAGCGCTGCGCGCCGAGCTGGGGGTGCTGGCGGCGCTGCTCGTCCCCGAGGTCGAGCACGCCACCCGGCAGGCGGAGCTGGCCGAGGTGGCGCAGGACCACCGCGACCTCGAGGCCGCCTCCACCGCGGTCCTGGTCGCCCTCGACGCCTCCGCCGCCGAGCGCGCCCGGCTGGGGCCCGAGCGCGACCTCGCCGCCCTCGCCGCGGACCGCGGGCCGCACGCGCGCCAGGAGCTGGAGCGCGCCCTGGCGGTCGAGCGGGCGGCGCACGACGCCGCGCGCCTGGTCCCGCTCGTGCGCGCCGCCGACGACGGCGTGCGCCGTGCCGACGACGCCGCCGCGTCGGCCCGCGCGCACCACCTGGACCTGGTCGAGCGGCGCCTGGCCGGCATGGCGGCCGAGCTGGCCGGGACCCTGACCGCCGGTGAGTCGTGCCCGGTGTGCGGCGCCGACGAGCACCCCGCGCCGGCCACGGGCACGGACGCGGTCGCTGCCGACGAGGTGGCCGAGGCCCTGCACGAGGCGGAGCACCGCGCACTGGCGGCGCGCGAGCACCGCAGCGCGCGTGACGCCCTCGTGCGGGAGCTGTCGGCCGCCGAGCAGGTCGCCAGCGGGTCGGGCGTCGAGCAGGCGGCCGCCCTCGTCGCCGCGGCCCGGGTCGCGGTCCGCACCGCCGACGACGCCGCCGCCGCCCTGTCGGTCCTCGACGCCCGCCTCGCCGCCCTCGACGACGACGACGCACGGCACCGCGCGCAGGCCGCCGACCTCGACCGCCGGCGCGCGTGGTGCGGCGACCGGCTGGCCGAGCTGCGCACCCGCGTGGGCGACACCGAGGCGCGCCTGCGCGAGGCCCGCGGCAGCGACGCCGACGTCGCCACCCGGCACGCACGGCTCGGCGCCGAGCTGCACCTGGTCGACGAGGCGCTCGACCGGCTGCGCGCCCTTCCCGCGGCGAAGCGGGCGGTCACGGTGGCCCGCCGCGAGGCGGCGTCGGCCTGCCGCGCCGCCGGGTTCGACGACCTCGACGCCGTGCAGGCGGTCGTGCTGCCGCGGGCCGAGCACGCCTCGGCCACCGCCGCGGTGGCGCGTCACGACCGCGAGCTCGCCGGCCTCGAGCACCGGCTCGAGCGCACCGACCTCGGCACGGACGTGGGCACTGGTCTGGCCACCGACCTCGGACCGGCGACGGACGGCACCGCTGCCGCGGCGGCCCTGGCGGCGGCCACCGCGCGGCTGCAGCAGGCGGGGGCGGCGGGCGCGCGGCTGCTCGACGCCGTCCGGGCGGCGGAGGTGCGGGTGCGGGCGCTCGGCGCGCGCACGACGGTGCTGGAGACCACCGCGGTCGCGCTGCACGGCCTGGCCGAGGAGCTGGAGGAGCACGAGCGCGCCACCGCGGGGCTGGCCGAGGAGGCCGCCGTGCTCGAGGAGCTCGCCTCCTGCGCGCTCGGCACCGGCACGAGCAACGCGCTGCGGATGCGGCTGTCGGCCTACGTCCTGGCGGCGCGGCTCGAGCAGGTGGCGGCTGCGGCCTCGGTGCGGCTGCGCGCCACGTCCGCGGGCCGGTACGAGCTGCGGCACACCGACGCCCGCGGCAAGGGCGGCGGTCGGTCCGGGCTCGGCCTCACCGTCGTCGACCACTGGACGGGCCAGGAGCGCGCCACCGCGACGCTGTCCGGCGGCGAGACGTTCCTCGCCTCGCTCGCCCTCGCGCTCGGGCTGGCCGACGTCGTGCAGGCCGAGAGCGGCGGCCTGGCGATCGAGACGCTGTTCGTCGACGAGGGGTTCGGCAGCCTCGACGACGACACCCTGGAGATGGTGATGGCCGGGCTCGACGAGCTGCGCGAGGGCGGACGCGCCGTCGGCCTGGTCTCGCACCTGCCCGAGCTGCGCTCGCGCATCCCGTCCCAGCTGCACGTCGTGCGCGGCGAGCGCGGTTCGACGGTGCGGCTGCTCCGCGCGGCGGGCTGAGCCCGACCCATCCACGCCCCTCCCGGCGCCGAACCACCACCGACAAGGTCCCCGGACCGCGCGAGCGGGCCGCAGCGGCCCGGTGCGTCCGGCACCGTCGTGGCGAGCGAGGAGGAGGTGACGTGGGACAGTGGCTGTCGTGGTCCCCTTCTCCTCCGACCGGCGTCGCCGGGGCAGCGCCGTGCGCGCCGTCACCGAGCCCGGGTCGGAGCCGGCGGCACCCACCGAGAACGAGCGGCTGGCCGAGCTGATGCAGCGCACGGCCCGCGGCGACGAGGACGCGTTCGCCGAGCTCTACGACCACCTCGCCGGTCCCGTCTACGGGCTGATCCGCCGGGTGCTGCGCGACCCCGCGCAGTCCCAGGAGGTCGCCCAGGAGGTCATGGTCGAGGTGTGGCGCCAGGCCACGCGCTACGACTCGACCAAGGGCAGCGTCAAGGGCTACGTCATGACCGTGGCGCACCGCCGGGCCATCGACCGGGTCCGGTCGGCGCAGTCGTCCACCGACCGCGAGCTGCGGGTCGGGCGCTCCTCGGTGGAGCGCGACTACGACCAGGTCAGCGAGGCCGTCGAGCACAAGATGGAGGTGCAGCAGGTGCGCCGCGCGCTCGACGTGCTGACGACCCTCCAGCGCGAGGCGGTGCAGCTGGCGTACTACGGCGGGTACACCCACCGCGAGGTGTCGGACCTGCTCGGCGTCCCCCTGGGGACGGTCAAGACCAGGTTGAGGGACGGGTTGATCAGGCTGAGGGACGAGATGGGGGTGGCAGGGACGTGACCGACGACCGTGAGACGCACATGCTGACCGGCGCGTACGCCCTGGGCGCGGTCGACGACCTCGAGGCCGCCCGGGTGCGCGAGCTCCTGCGCACCTCCCCCGAGGCCGCCGCCGAGGTCCGCTCCTTCACCGAGACCGCCGCCCGCCTCGGCGCCGCCGAGGCCGTCGAGCCGCCCCCCGGCATGCGGGCCGCCGTGCTCGCCCAGGTCGCGCAGACCCGGCAGTCGCCGCCGATCACCCTGCCGAAGCCCACCGCGAGCACGCGGCTGGCCCGGCTGGTCTCGGTCGCGGCCGCCGCCCTGCTCGTCGTCGCCCTCGGCGCCGGCGTCACCGCCCTGACCTTCCGCGACCGCGCCAACGACGCCGAGGCGGCCAACCAGGCCATGACCGAGGTGCTCGCCGACCCCGACCGCCGGATGGTCGACGCCGACTTCGCCGGCGGCCACGCCACCCTGGTCGTCTCCGGCGAGCGCGTCGTGGTCCTCGGCACCGACGTCCCCGCTCCCCCGGAGGGCAAGGCCTACCAGCTCTGGATGATCCCCGACGGCGAGGGCGCGAAGCCGATCCCGTCGGTCACCCTGACCCCCACCGGCGACGGAGAGTTCTGGGCCGACACCACCGGCTACGAGGCCGGCCAGGCCATGGCCGTCACCGTCGAGCCCGAGGGCGGCTCGCAGCAGCCCACCTCCGACCCGCTCTTCGTCGCCGGCGCCTAGGTTCTTCGCTCGCCGTCGCGTGGTCCGGTCCGCGCGTCGGGTCCGGTCCGGCCTGACGGCCGTCCGCACGGCTCGTTCCACTGACTTCGTCTGACGTCTTCACGAGCCGTGCGGCCCGGCCGCCTGGCCTACCGAGCAAGGACGAGAACCGGACCACGCGCGGTCGAACACTGCGCGCCGACGGGAAGAGCCGAGTGCCGTGCCGCCTGCACCGCGCCGCCCCCGCACTGGCGCCGGCTCGGTGGAGAAGGGGCAGTTATCTACCCTCCCTCGATCTCGGGGGCCAGGTCCTCGCGCAGAGGGCGGGCGGCGGGCCGCGGTGCCTGGGGGGACGTCAGACGAAGTCAGTCCCACCAGGTACCGCGGACGCCGCACGTCCGGACGAGAGCACAGGGCACCTCAGTGCCCAGTGACCTCAGCATCCTCGAACCCCTCATCAGCACGCTCACGTCGCAAGTGCGCCTCGGCGCGCCTCGCCAGCTCGCTCGCCTCGGCAGCAAGCCCGGCGAACATCGGCGCCACCTTCTCGGCCGGCTGACCCGGCGGCAGCAGCGGCATCGCCGCGTCGACGTGGACGTGGACGACGACGGGGCGGTCGGCGGCCAGGGCGGTGTCCCAGGCGGCGTCGAGCTCGTCCGGGGCCGAGACCTCGATGCCCTGCAGGCCGAGCAGCTCGGCCCACCGGGCGTAGGGGACGGACGGCAGGTCCTGGGAGGCGTCGAAGCGGGGCTCGCCCTCCGTCTCGCGCTGCTCCCAGCTGACCTCGGCGAGGTCGCCGTTGTCGAGGACGCAGACGACGAAGCGGGGGTCGGCCCAGTCGTGCCACCGGTGGGCGACGGTGACCAGCTCGGCCAGGCCGCTCATCTGGAAGGCGCCGTCGCCGGCGAGCACGACGACGGGGCGGTCGGGGTGGGCGAGCTTGGCGGCCAGGCCGTAGGGGACGCCGCAGCCCATCGAGGCCAGGGTGCTGGACAGGTGGGCGGGGACGCCGCGGGGCAGGCGCAGGTGCCGGGCGTACCAGTAGACGACCGAGCCGACGTCGACGGCGACCTGGGCGTCGGCGGGGAGCCGTCCGGACAGCGAGCGGACGACGTGCTGCGGGTTCACCGGCTCGGCGGGCGCGGCGGCGCGGTCGGCGGCGATCTCGTGCCAGCGCGCCACCCAGCCCTCGACCTGCTCGCGCCACAGGCCGTGCGGACGGGCGGGCACCGCGTCGAGCAGCATCCGCAGCGTCTCGGCCGCGTCGCCGAGCAGCGGCACCTCGACGGGGTACCGGACGCCGAGGCGGCGGCCGTCGAGGTCCACCTGCACCGCCCGGGCCTGCCCCGGCGCGGGGTAGAACTCGGTCCACGGGTCGTTGGTGCCGACCAGCAGCAGCGTGTCGCAGCCGCCGAGCAGGTGGGCGCTGGCAGTCGTGCCGAGGTGGCCCATCACGCCGGTGTGGAAGGGCAGCGTCTCGTCCAGCACGGGCTTGCCGAGCAGCGAGGCGGTGACGCCGGCGCCGAGGCGGTCGGCCAGCTCGAGCACCTCGTCGACGGCGCCGTAGGCGCCCTGGCCGACCATGATCGCCACCCGCTCACCGACCAGCAGGACCTCGGCGGCCTCCCGCACGTCCTCCTCCCGCGGCAGCAGCCGGGCGGGGCGCAGGCCGGGGCTGGTCACCATCACGCCGTGCTGCTGCTCGGTCGGGTCCGGGGCCGGCTCGTCCTGGACGTCGTGCGGGAGCACCACGCAGGTGGGGCTGCGGGTCGCCAGCGCGGTGCGGAACGCCTTGTCCAGCAGCATCGGCACCTGCTCGGCGGTGTGCGCCTCCTGCACGAACTGCGCGCACACGTCGCCGAACAGCCTGACCAGGTCGATCTCCTGCTGGTAGGCGCTGCCCAGCGCCGACGACACCTGCTGCCCCACCAGGGCGACGACCGGCTGCGAGTCGAGCTTCGCGTCGTAGAGGCCGTTGAGCAGGTGCACCGCGCCCGGGCCCTGCGTCGACAGGCAGACGCCGACCCCGCCGGCGTACTTGGCGTGCCCGACGGCCATGAAGGCGGCGGCCTCCTCGTGCCGGGCCTGCACGAACTGCGGCCGGCCGGCACGCCGCAGCGCACCCATCACGCCGTCGATGCCGTCGCCGGAGTAGCCGAAGACCCGCTCGACCCCCCAGTCCGACAGCCGCTCCACCAGGACGTCGGACGTCGTGCGCTCGGGGGCCATGCCACCGCCGTACCCCGCGGGGCCCGGCGCAATCGCGCGAGCGGCCTCAGCCCTCGGCCAGCTCCTCCACCGGCGGGCAGGAGCAGACCAGGTTGCGGTCGCCGTAGGCGCCGTCGATGCGGCGCACGGGCGGCCAGTACTTGCCCACCGGGTCGGTGGCGCCGGGGTAGACCGCCTCGGCGCGCGAGTACTTCCGGTCCCAGTCGTCCACGACCAGCGAGGCGGCGGTGTGCGGGGCGCCGCGCAGGGGCGAGTCGGCGGCGTCCCACTCGCCCGCCGCGACGCGGTCGATCTCGCCCTTGATGGCGATCATCGCGTCGCAGAAGCGGTCGATCTCGCGCAGGTCCTCGGACTCGGTCGGCTCCACCATCAGCGTGCCGGCGACGGGGAACGACATCGTCGGGGCGTGGAAGCCGTGGTCGATCAGGCGCTTGGCGACGTCGTCGACGGTGACGCCCGTGGCCTTGGTGATCGGCCGCAGGTCGAGGATGCACTCGTGGGCGACCAGCCCGCCCGGGCCGGTGTAGAGCACCGGGAAGTGCTCGCCCAGGCGTGCCGCCACGTAGTTCGCCGACAGCACGGCGACCTGGGTGGCGCGGCGCAGGCCGTCCGGGCCCATCATCGCGATGTAGGCCCACGAGATCGGCAGGATGCCGGCCGAGCCGTACGGCGCGGCCGAGACCGGCCCGACCGGTGCGTCGGTGGCGAAGGTGTCGACCGAGGGCAGGAACGGCGCGAGGTGCTCGCGGACGCCGACCGGGCCGACGCCGGGGCCGCCGCCGCCGTGCGGGATGCAGAACGTCTTGTGCAGGTTGAGGTGCGACACGTCCGCACCGAACTTGCCCGGCTTGGCCAGGCCCACCAGCGCGTTGAGGTTCGCGCCGTCGACGTAGACCTGGCCGCCGGCGTCGTGCACGAGCGCGCAGATGTCGGCGACGGCCTCCTCGAACACGCCGTGGGTCGAGGGGTAGGTGATCATCAGGGCCGCGAGGGTGTCGCGGTGCTGCTCCACCTTGGCCTTGAGGTCGGTGGTGTCGACGTTGCCGAAGCCGTCGGTCTGCACCGCGACCACCCGCAGGCCGGCCATCACGGCGCTGGCCGCGTTGGTGCCGTGCGCGGACACCGGGATCAGGCACACGTCGCGGGCCTCGTCGCCCTGGGCGCGGTGGTAGGCGCGGATCGCCAGCAGCCCGGCGAGCTCGCCCTGCGAGCCGGCGTTCGGCTGCAGCGAGACGGCGTCGTAGCCGGTGATCTCGACCAGCCGGCGCTCGAGGTCGGCCACCAGCGCGCGCGAGCCCTCGGTGTCGGCCTCGGGGGCGAACGGGTGCAGGTCGGCGAACTCCGGCCAGGTGACCGGCTCCATCTCGGCGGTCGCGTTCAGCTTCATCGTGCACGAGCCGAGCGGGATCATCCCCCGGTCCAGCGCGTAGTCCTTGTCGGCGAGCCGCTTGAGGTAGCGCAGCATCGCGGTCTCGGACTGGTGCGAGGAGAAGACCGGGTGGGTCAGGTAGTCCGACGTGCGGGCCAGGGCGTCCGGGACCGCGCTGCCGGTGGCGACGGCGAACCGGTTGCGCTGGCCGGTGAGGGCCCCGACCACGGCCTGGACGTCGCGGTCGGTCGTGGTCTCGTCGCAGGCGAGCGAGAGGTGGTCGGCGTCGACCCGGCGCACCAGGTAGCCGGCCTCGTACGCGGCGCGCACCAGGTCGTCGGCGCGTCCGGGCGAGCGCACCAGCACCGTGTCGAAGAACGCCTCGTGGACGACCTCGGCGCCCGCGTCGGACAGCATCCCCGCCAGCGCCTGGGCGCGGGCGTGAACGCGCTCGGCGATCGCCCGCAGCCCCGCGGGCCCGTGGTAGACGGCGTACATCGAGGCCATCACCGCGAGCAGCACCTGGGCGGTGCAGATGTTCGACGTCGCCTTCTCGCGGCGGATGTGCTGCTCGCGGGTCTGCAGCGCCAGCCGGTAGGCGGGGGCGCCGTCGACGTCGACCGAGACGCCGACGAGGCGGCCGGGCAGCGACCGCTCCAGGCCGGAGCGCACCGCCATGTACCCGGCGTGCGGGCCGCCGAAGCCCATCGGGACGCCGAAGCGCTGCGAGGTGCCGACGGCGACGTCCGCGCCCATCTCGCCCGGGGCGCGCAGCAGGGTGAGGGCGAGCAGGTCGGCGGCCACCGTCACCAGCGCGTCGCGGGCGTGGGCCGCCTCGACGACCGGGGCGAGGTCGCGCACGACGCCGCTGGCGCCGGGGTACTGCAGCAGCACGCCGAACAGCTCGGCGTCCGGCAGGCCGGTCGAGGTGTCGTGGACGACGACGCCCAGCCCGAGCGCGTCCATCCGGGTGCGCACGACGGCGAGCGTCTGCGGCAGCACCTCGGTGTCGACCACGAGCACGGCGTCGCCGGACGGCTTGCGCGCCGCCCGGCGCATCAGGGTGGCCGCCTCGGCGGCGGCGGTGGCCTCGTCCAGCATCGAGGCGTTGGCCGTGGCCATGGCGGTGAGGTCGCTGACCGCGGTCTGGAAGTTCAGCAGCGCCTCGAGCCGGCCCTGGCTGATCTCGGGCTGGTACGGCGTGTACGCCGTGTACCAGGACGGGTTCTCCAGCACGTTGCGCGTGATCACCGGCGGGGTGTGGGTGCCGTGGTACCCGAGCCCGATCATCGACCGGCGCACGGTGTTGGCCTCGGCGATCGTGCGCAGCTGGGCCAGCACCTCGGGCTCGCTGACGGCCTCGGGCAGGTCGAGCCGCTCGGTCCACGCGATCGAGCGCGGCACGGCGGCCTCGGTGAGCGCGTCCAGCGAGTCGTAGCCGAGCCGGGCCAGCATGTGCGCGACCTCGCCCTCGCCGGGGCCGATGTGCCGGGCCGCGAAGTCGTCGGCGAGGTGCGCGTGCTCGACGCGCGAGCGGTGCTCGACGTCCGGGCTGTGCTCGACGTCCGGGCTGTGCTCGACGTCCGGGCTGTGCTCGACGTCCGGGCTGTGCTCGACGTCCGGGCTGTGCTCGACGTCCGGGCTGTGCTGGACGTCCGGGCGGGCGGTGGCGTCAGCGGTCACGGGTGGAGGCTCCCTGCGTCGGCCCCGCCGTCGGCGGGACGTGCCTGGCCTCCCCCTCTGTCACCGGTGCTCGGCTCCAGAGCTGCCTGTCCCGTGCGGTCCTGGCGCCTGAGAGGTTCCGGGGAGTTTGCCCCTTCGGCGCCCCGACGGCCCACGCGAGGTGGGCTGCGGGGACTCTCCCGCACGGTGTCGAACGGCTCCCCCGAGACTACCCCAGCCACGGGCGCGCGATGCTGTCCGAGCACGGAGGCCGCCGTGCGGTCCGGACGACGGGACGACGGGGAGGACGGGCGGAGATGTCGCGCGACCGGGGCGGGGCCGAGCAGGAGCGCGTGCGGTTGTCGCGCCGGCTGTCGCTCGTGCTGCGGCACGACCCGGGGTCGGTGGGGCTGGCCCTCGACCCCGCCGGCTGGGTCGAGGTCGACGACCTGCTCGCCGCGCTGCGGGGCGCCGGTCTCGACCTCACGCGGGCCGACCTGGACGAGGTGGTGCGCAGCTCGGACAAGCAGCGCTTCGCGCTCGACCCGTCCGGACGCCGGATCAGGGCGCAGCAGGGGCACAGCGTCGAGGTCGACCTGGGCCTCGAGCCGCAGGAGCCGCCGACCGACCTGTGGCACGGGACGGTGGCGCGCTCGCTCGAGGCGATCCGGCGGGAGGGGCTGCTGCCGCGCGGGCGGCACCACGTGCACCTGTCCGCTGACCGGGCCACGGCGCTGCGGGTGGGTGCGCGGCGCGGGCGACCGGTGCTGCTGCACGTCGACGCGGCCGCGATGGCAGCCGTCGGGATCGAGTTCCGTCGCAGCGGCAACGGGGTGTGGCTCGTCGACGCCGTGCCGCCGCAGTACCTGCGGGAGGAGACCGACGGCCGGCCTGGCTGACCGCCGCCGCGCGGGTGCGGCGCGTCAGCCGGTGGCGCGGGCGGCGCGGCGGGCGGCGAGCTCGTCGTCGGCGGTGGGCTCGCCACCGTCGGCGCGCTCGCTCGGCAGCGCGGCCAGGGTGCCCTCGACCTCGCGCCAGACGCGGCCGACGGCGATGCCGAACACGCCCTGCCCGCCCTGGACCAGGTCGATGACCTCGTCGGCGGAGGTGCACTCGTACACGCTCGCGCCGTCGCTCATCAGCGTGATCTGGGCGAGGTCCTCGACGCCGCGCTCGCGCAGGGCGGTGACCGCGGTGCGGATCTGCTGCAGCGAGACGCCGGTGTCGAGCAGCCGCTTGACCACCTTGAGCACGAGGATGTCGCGGAAGCTGTACAGCCGCTGCGAGCCCGACCCCGAGGCGTTGCGCACGCCGGGCTCGACCAGGCCGGTGCGGGCCCAGTAGTCGAGCTGGCGGTAGGTGATGCCGGCGGCCTTGCACGCGGTCGGCCCGCGGTAGCCCATGTCCTCGTCGAGGACCGGCAGGTCCTCGGTGAACAGCAGGCCCTGCGCTGCGGCAGGCACCCGACGCGTGGCGTCGGTGGCGTCCTGGGTGCCGGTCACGGCAGACCTCCGGTCGTGGGTCCCTCGGGACGTGGGCTCCGAGGCTTGCAGCGCTGGAACTACACGGGGGACGTTCGACCTCGACGGTACGGGTGGGCGGGGGTCCGGTCAACGACAGCGACCGGCGCCACGCCGCGTGTCGCCCGTCGTGACCAACTCTTGACCTCAGGTAGAGGGTCTGTCCTCCGGACCCGCGGGTCCCTCCCCCGGCCCGGGCGGCGTCCCGAGGCCCGTCCCGGGGTCGGCACCGGGGTCGAAGTCCTCCGCGCTGACCTGGTCCAGGAACTCACGGAACCGCTCGACCTCGTCCTCGTCGGCGTCCGGGACGGGCACGCTGCCGGCCGCCAGGACGTCCTCGGCGCCGAGGATCGGGCACCCGGCCCGCAGCGCCAGGGCGATCGCGTCCGAGGTGCGCGAGGAGATCGTGATGCCGCCCGAGAGAGCCAGCTCGGCGTAGTAGACGTTGTCGCGCATCTCGACGATCCGGACCTGCTCCAGGGTGTGGCCGAGGGCCGTGATGACCGAGCCGAGCAGGTCGTGGGTCAGCGGGCGGGGCGGGACCACGCCCTGCTGCGCCAGGGCGATCGCGCTGGCCTCGGCCGAGCCGATCCACACCGGCAGGTACCGCTCGCCGTCGCGCTCCCGCAGCAGCACGATCGGCGTCTTGGACGGCATCTCGACCCGGACCCCTACGACCTCCAGCTCACGCACCTGGACACCGTAATACCGCCGCCGCGCGGGCGGGAGGGCCAGGGGGTGCTGATCAGCCCAGGCGGTCCAGTGCCGCGCGCACCAACGTGGAGTGCAGGCGCACGCACAGCGCCGAGATCTCCCGGGCGACCTCGTCGGCGCGGGCCGGGGAGCCGGCGCCGCGGTGGTGGCGCAGGGGGGTCGTGACCTGCTCGACGAGGCTGACCTCGCGCTCGGCCGCGGTGCGGAAGGCCCGCAGGTGGCGGGGCTCGATGCCGAAGGCGGCCAGCTCGGCGGCGGTGCGGGCGATCTCGAGGTCGTCGGCGTCGTAGTAGCCGGCGTCGCCGACGGTGACCAGGCCGTAGCCCTCGAGGCTCTCCAGCAGGGCGGGCTCGACGCCGGCGGCCTGGAGGAGCTCCTCGCGGCGCAGGCGGGCGCGGGGGCCGGGGGCGAAGCCGTCGGCGTCGGGGCCGTCGCCGTCGCGGCGGTCGTCGACGAGCAGCCGCGCCGGACGGGCGACCGGCCCGGGCAGCGGCGGGGCGACGCCGCGGTCGACCTGGTCGAGGTACTCGCCGATCTTCTTCAGCGGCCAGTAGTGGTCGCGCTGCAGCTCCAGCACCAGGCGCAGGCGCGCGACGTCGGCCGGTGAGAACTTGCGGTAGCCGGCGGCCGTGCGCTGCGGCTCGACCAGGCCGCGGTCCTCGAGGAACCGCAGCTTGGAGTGGGTGAGGTCGGCGAAGTCGGGCTGCAGCTCCTCGAGCACCTCGCCGATGCTGAGCAGCCGCTGGGCGCGCGATGACCGCTGAGCGGCACCGCTCACCGGGCGGGGCCGCTCTGGTCGCCGGCCGCCCCCTCGCCGGACGGCGGGTCGACGTGCGGGTGGAACACCAGGCGGAACTTGCCGATCTGGACCTCGTCGCCGGAGGCGAGGACGGCGTCGTCCACCCGCTCGCGGTTGACGTAGGTGCCGTTCAGGCTGCCGACGTCGCGGACGCGGAACCGGTCGCCCTCGCGCAGGAACTCCGCGTGCCGGCGCGACACGGTCACGTCGTCGAGGAAGATCTCGCTGTCGGTGTGGCGGCCGGCGGTGACCCGGTCGGCGTCGAGCAGGAACCGCGAGCCCGAGTTCGGCCCGCGCTGGACGATCAGCAGCGCCGAGGACGTCGGCAGGGCGCCGATCGCCGCCCGCTCGTCCGTGGACAGCCCACCGCCGTCCGGCTCGACCTCGGACCCGACCGCCGACAGCGTCATCGTCGAGTCGGGGTTGCGCTCCTGCCGCTCGTCGCGGCCGTCCTGCTGGGTCATCTGTGCGCCTCCTCGCCGGAGGTCAGGCGTCCACCTGCCCCGGGTGCCCCCACCCTAACCCTCGATGTCAGGGTGAGAGAAAGGGAGAACCGCCCGACCCTCGACGAGAAGGTCAGCCCACCTGGTCGGCGTACCCCTGCGCGTCGAGCAGGGCCTCGACCGCGGAGGGGTCGGACAGCCGGATCTCGAGCATCCAGCCCTCGCCGTACGGGTCGGTGTTGACCAGCTCGGGGCTGCCGTCGAGGGCCTCGTTGCGGGCGGTGACGGTGCCGGCCAGCGGGGCGAACACCTCGCTGACGCTCTTGGTCGACTCCACCTCGCCGCACGCCTGGCCGGCCTCGACGTCCTGGCCCGCCTCCGGCAGCTGCACGAACACGATGTCCCCGAGGGCGTCCTGGGCGAACGAGGTGATGCCGACGCGCACGACGGCGGGGTCGTCCGCGGACGGCGCCACCCACTCGTGCTCCGGGGTGTACTTCAGCTGCGGGGGATACTCGAACTCGGCCATCAGGTCCCTTCCGGGGTTCGGGTGGGGCCGCCGGTGCGCCCCGTGGTCGACGGGGTGGTGCTCACGGGGAGGCGGTGGGCTCCGCGGGCCGAGCGTACTGAGGCGTTTCGGGCACCCGCAACGCGTCGACCAGCACCTCGTCCTGCGGCTCGACCGAGATCCGCGCGCCGTCCGAGGTCACGTCGTCGACCACCCCGCCGGGGATCCGCACGGCGGTCTCGATCGTCGGCGGGTCGCCGATGACGAGCACCACGTACGGCTGCTCGACGAGCGTGCCGTCGACCGCGACGCCGTCGTCGGTGTCGGTGAAGGCGGTGGACGCCACAACGCGCACGTCGTCGACCTGGATCGCCTCCGCCCCGGAGTCGCGCAGCTCCTGCACGGCTCCCAGCAGGGTGGACGCGTCGACGGTGCCGTCGGGGTCGGTGATCGTGAGGCGCACGCCCGGACCCTGCGCCGCGGCGGTCCCGGCCAGGATGCCGAGGGCGTCGACCTGCTGCTGCGCGGCCTCCTGCGCGGCCTGGCGGGCCGAGCCGTCGGACTGCAGCTCCTCGCGCGTGCGCTCGAGGTCGCGCTGCTCGGCCTGCAGCCGGTCGTTCCGCTCGCCGATGTCGTCCAGGATCCGCACCAGGTCGGACTCGCGCAGCGAGCCGAGGTCGGCGTCCTGGGTCTGGCGCACCTGCACCACCAGCGCGAACCCGAGCACCGCGCAGAGCAGGCCGGCGAGCACCTCGCCGCGGGTGCCGCGCGGCACCAGGGTCCGCAGCAGCCGTCGGCGGCCGGCGTCCTCGCCCTCGATCCGCGCCTCGGGCGCGGGGGCCGGTCGGGGCTCGGGCTCGTGCCCGGGGGTGTGCGCCATCCTCAGGCCTTGAACACGTGCCGGCGGATCGCGGCGGCGTTGGAGAAGATCCGGATGCCGAGGACTACGACCACGCCGGTCGACAGCTGGGCGCCGACGCCGAGCTGGTCGCCGAGGTAGACCACGAGCGCCGCCACGACGACGTTGGACAGGAACGACACCACGAAGACGCGGTCGTCGAAGATGCCGTCGAGCACGGCGCGCAGGCCGCCGAAGACGGCGTCCAGGGCGGCGACCACGGCGATCGGCAGGTACGGCTGCAGCTCCGGCGGCACCGTCGGGCGCAGCACCAGGCCGACGACGATGCCGACGACGAGCCCGAGCGCGGCGATCATGGGGTGCCCTCCTGGGTCGGCGACGGTCCGGCAGAGGCCGTCCCGGCGGCGGGGACCGGCTCGGCGTACCTCAGCCCGAGGCGCCCGGCCGGCTCCAGCCGCAGCTCGTCGGACCCGGTGACGTCCACCTGGATCCCGTGGTTCTGCTCCAGCGACGAAAGGTAGCGACCGGCCGCGGACCGGGCGAAGGCGGTCTGCATCCGCGCCGGGTCGCCGACGGCCTCGACGACGTACGGGCGCGCGAGCGGGCGCAGGTCGACCAGGATCGCGTCGCCGGCCGACCGGATCGCCGAGGTCGAGGTGAGGCGGTGCCCGTTCACCGCGACGGCCTCCGCGCCCGCGGCCCACAGCCCGTTGGTGAGCTGCTGCAGGTCCACGTCGAAGACCTTGCCCTGCGCGATCTCCTCCTCCGAGCGCGGGTCGCCGGGCACGGGGTCCTGCGAGGCGAGCGAGTCGTCGAGGGTCCAGACCGCGCCGGGGCCGGTGACCGCGGAGGTGCCGGCGAGCACCCCCAGGCGCTCGACCTGCTCGAGCAGGGCGGCGTCGGTGCCGGCCAGCGCGGCGTCGCGCAGCTCCGCGATCTCGGCGTCGGCGGCGACGATGGCGGCCTCGCGGCGCTCCACCTCGTCGGTGCGGGCGGTGATCTGCTCGCGCAGCCCCTCGGCGGCGTCGACCGAGCGCGGGGCGCGCAGCTGCACCGCGCCGGTGACCAGCACCAGGCCGGCCACGACCGACAGCACGACGGTGAGCGGGGCCCGCCTGCCTCGTGCCGCCTCGGTGCCGCCGGCCGCCTCGCGGGCGCGGGCCGCGGCGGCGTAGCCGGGGTCGAGCGGACGCTCCATGACCTCCTTGAGCAGGGTCATCGAGGCGTCGGCCGCGCGCCGGGCGACGACCGGGCGGGCGGTCACGCCGGCACCGCCGCCGGGCGGTGCGCGCGCAGCAGGCGCCGCAGCTGCACCACGTAGAGGGCGCCGGCCCACCAGTACAGGGCGATGCCCCACCAGGCGAAGGCCCAGCCGAGCGGACGGGCGACGTCGGCGACGGTGCCGTGGCCCTCCCCCAGCAGGATCAGCGGGAAGGCGTACAGCAGGTTGAAGGTCGCCGCCTTGCCCAGGTAGTGCACGGGCAGCGAGTCCAGGCCGAGCCGCTTGAGGAACGGGATCATCCCGAACAGCACGACGTCGCGGGCGACCACCGCGCCGACGAGCCACCACGGGATGAAGTCGCGGTGGGCCAGCCCGAGCAGGGTGGACAGGATGTAGAGCCGGTCCGCCGCCGGGTCGAGCTTGGCGCCGAGGTCGGAGACCTGGTTCCAGCGGCGGGCCAGCCAGCCGTCGAGGAAGTCGGTGACGCCGGAGACCATCAGGACGGCCAGCGCCCAGTAGTCCTGCTCGGTGACGATGAGGAAGGCGAAGACCGGCACCAGCAGGAGCCGTCCGAAGCTGATCAGGTTCGGGACGGTCCAGACCTGGGCCGACGGCTGGTCCACCGAACCCACGGTACGAGCGGTGCCCGTCCCCCGCGGCTCCTGCGGGGCTCCCGGTGAGGCGGCCTGCACGACGTCCTCCGGGGTCACTGCGGGTCGTCGTCGAACACGGCGATGGTGCCGCCGTACGACGCGACCCAGATCCGCTGCGTCAGCGCGTCGTAGGTGATGCCGATCGGGTGGTGGTCGACCGGGACCGACTCGAGCACCTCGAGGTCGGAGGTCCGCACCCGCGAGACCGTGTCGGACTCGTAGTTGACGACGAACAGGGCGGTGCCGTCGGCCGACAGAGCGGCGCTGCGCGGCTGGTCGCCGGTGGCCACGCTGCCGAGCACCTCGCCGGTGGCGGCGTCGATCTTCACCACCTCGCCGTCCTTGTTCAGGGTGGCGAACAGGGTGCTTCCGTCCGGCGTGAGGTTGAGGTGGCGCGGACCGCGGCCGATGTCCTCGAACCAGGTCAGAGAGTCCTCGCCGGCGCCCGCGGCGGCCGCGGCGATGTCGACGACGGCGATCTCGCTGCCGCCCATCACCGCGACGTAGGCGGTGGTGGAGTCCGGTGAGATGGCGATGCCGCGGGGGTAGCGCCCGATCGGGACGCGGGCCACCTCGGTCGCCTCGCCGCCGTTGGTGGCCACCACCGACAGGTCCCAGGTGCACCAGTTGGTGACCAGGACGTGGGCGCCGTCCGGGGTCACCTCGAGGTACTTCGGGACGGCGCCGACCTCGACGGCCTCGACGATGTCCAGGCCCTCGGTGTCGATGCGGTACAGGAAGCTGGTGTCCACGCCGGTCTGCGGGGTGCAGTCGTCGTCACCGGGGTTGCCGAAGCCGGGGCCGTACATCGAGTAGTTCGAGACCCACAGCTGCGAGCCGTCCTTGCTGAACGCGGCCTCGACCGGCCCGCCGTCGAGCTCCTCGGTCCACTCCTCGTACCCGAAGTCGGACGGCACGATCGCGTCGTCGATGGTCTCGAGCAGCAGGCCGTTGCTGTTGAAGGCCGAGACGGTGTGCGTGTAGATCATGTTCTGCGCCACGACGAGCCCGGTGCCGGACGCCACGACGGACTTGGGCGTCAGCTCGCCGGTCAGCTCGTCGACCTTGGTGAAGCGGCGGTCCTCGCTCGGGACGTCGGACAGCTCGCCGCGGTCGGGCAGCGGCCCGGGCTCGAGCACGGGCGGCTCGGGCTCCGGCGCGGGGGCGGCAGGAGCGGGGGCCGAGGTCTCGGCCGGGGTGGTCTGCTCTGCCACGGGGACGGCGCCGTCACCGACGGCGACGGGGTCGTCCTGGGTGCCGCAGGCCGCCAGGCCCACCGCTGCGGCGAGCACGACGAGCGCGCGCGAGAGCCTCCGGCGGTCGTGCATGCGTGGGGTCCCCTCCCAGGTCGACGCCCCCATGGTAAGTGCCCGTCGTCCCGGTCCCGACCACCTCGGCCTGGCGGGTCGCAGGGGGTGCCGGGGGCGCGCGCGAAGGGTCAGGACGCCGCGCGCACCGCGTCCCGCCCGCCGCCGGAGGGGGCGGAGGACGGGCCGGTGCGGCGGGTGCCACCGGTGGCCGCCGCCGCCTCGAGCGCGGCCCGCGCCACCGGTACCGCCGCGTCGCGGTCGCCGTCGACGAGCGAGACGCGGGTGCGCCGGTCGAGCAGGTCCTCGACCGTGCGGGCGCCCTCGGCCAGCGCGCCGAACAGCAGCTCGGCGCCGGTCGTGGCGCAGCCGGGGGCGACCGGTGCGGCCCAGCGCGGGTGGCGCTGGCCGAGCTCGTGCACCGCCAGCGCCTCGGTGCCGTAGCGGCGCACCAGGTGGGCCGGCGCGGGCACCCTGGCCAGCGCCGCCCGGGAGGCCGCGCCGACCAGCGGCAGCGTCCGGGTGCGGCTCGGTGCGGTGCGCCCGAGCCGCCGGCAGACCGCGTCGACGGTGTCCTGCGCCATCCGGCGGTACGTCGTGAGCTTCCCGCCGGTGATCGTCAGCGGCCGTCCCGGCTCGTCCAGCAGCAGGTGGCGCCGCGACAGGTCGGCCGTCGTCGCGCCGTCCCCGTGCACCAGCGGCCGCAGCCCGGCGAACCGGCCCACGACGTCCCGCGGCCCGAGCGGGACCGCGAGCGCCCGGCCGACGGTCGCGAGCAGGAACGCCTCGTCCTGCTCCGGGACGGCGGGCGCCGCGGGGTCGTCGCCGCCCGCCGGCTCGTCGGTGAGGCCGAGCAGCACCAGGCCGTCCGGCTGCGGGACGGCGAACACGAACCGGCCGAGGTGGCCGGGCACCGGCACGGTGAGCACGGCGCGCGGCCAGCCGAGCGAGGCCGCCCGCAGCACCAGGTGCGAACCGCGGCTCGGCACCATCCGCAGCGACGGCTCGTGCTCGCCGGCCCACACGCCGGTGGCGTTGACGACGGTGCCGCGCGCCTCGACCGACGTCCCGGAGACGGTGTCGGTGAGCAGCACCCGGTCGGCGGCCAGCTCGTGCGCCGCGACGCCGGTGACGACGTCGGCGCCGAGCGCGGCGGCGGTGCGGGCCAGCGCGACGACGAGCCGGGCGTCGTCCTCGAGGCGGCCGTCCCACGACAGCAGGCCGCCGCGCAGCCGGGCGGGGTCCAGGCAGGGCGCGTGGACGAGCGCGTCCTGCGCGCTGATCCGGGTGGGCGCGGGCAGCAGGTGGGTGGGCGTGCGTGCGGCGCGCCGCATCAGGTCGGCCGCGCGGGCGCCGGCCCCGCAGACACGGCCCATCACCGGTCCGGTGGCGTCGTCCAGCGGCACCAGGAAGGCCACCGGCTGCACCAGGTGCGGCGCGATCGTCGTGATCAGGGCGTGCCGCTCGCGCGCGGACTCCCAGGCCACCCCCACCTGGCCGGACGCGAGGTAGCGCACGCCGCCGTGCACGAGCTTGGACGACCACCGGCTGGTGCCCGTCGCGAGGTCGGCGCGCTCGACCAGGGCGGTGCGCAGGCCGCGGCTGACGGCGTCGAGCGCGACCCCGGCGCCGGTGACGCCGCCGCCGACCACGACGACGTCGTACCGGTCGTGCGCGAGCGCCTCGAGCGACCGCTCCCGCCGGGCCGGCGTCAGGTAGGACGCCTCCGGGCCCGGCAGGAGGGTCACCGCTCCCCCGCCCGGTCCGGCTGCCCCTGCGCCGCAGGTGCGGGGGGCGCGAGGTAGGAGTCGACGAGGTGCGCCAGCTCGCCCTCGAGGTCGACCAGCCCGTCGGTGCGGGCGAGGATCTCGGCGGAGATCACGAAGTCCTGCAGCGCGTGCAGCAGCACGTGCGCGGCGGTGCGGACGTCGACCGGTCGCACCGAGCCGTCCGCCAGGCCCGCCTCGAGCGCGGCGGTCGTGACGGCGAGCACCGCCTGCTGGGTGCGGCCGTGCCGGTCGACGAGGTACGGCAGCAGCAGCTCGGGGTCGTGCCGTCGCAGCGCGGTCACCAGCGGCGCCTGCCCGGCGGCGCGCACGGCACCGACCACGCCGCGCACCAGCCGCGCCCGGGCGTGCGGCGCCCCGGCACCGCCCACGACGTCGGCGAGGAAGGTCTCGAACTCCAGCGACAGCGCGTCGAGGACGAGCTGCTTCACGCCCCCGCCGCGGCGGTACACCGTCATCCGCGAGACGCCGGCCCGCTGGGCGATGGAGGTCGCGGTGGCCCGCCGGACGCCGTAGGCGATCACCTCGTCGCGGACGGCGGCCAGCAGCCGGTCCTGGGCGGCGGTCTCCGGCAGGCCCGACTCCGGCGCGCCCGCCCCCTGCGGCTGCGGGTCCGGTCCCGCGGTGGTGCTGCGCTCGGTCGGCACGTCGCTCCTCGCCGTTGTGACCGTGTGACACCTGATGCCACACTGTAACGCGTGACCGACCCGCTGACGAGACCCGTGCGCCGCTCCGTCTGGTGGGGCTGGGGCGACCCGGCCGAGGCGCACCCGCTGCCGGCGGCCGGGTGGGCGGCGCTGCGCGACGAGCTCGGGGTGCCCGCGGAGCCGCCGGTGCCGCCGGTCGACCTGGCCGACGTGCGGCTGCCGTCGTCCGCGCTGCCCGCCGGTGCGCGCGCCGCGCTCGAGGACGTCGTCGGCGCCGCCTTCGTCACCTCCGAGCGGCTCGACCGGGTGGAGCACGCCCGCGGCAAGAGCTACCCCGACCTGCGCCGGCTGCGCGACGGCGACGCGGGCACCGCGCCGGACGCGGTCGTGCTGCCCGGCAGCGCCGACGAGGTCGGCGCGGTGCTGCGGGTCTGCGCCGAGCACGACGTCGCCGTGGTGCCGTTCGGCGGCGGGACCAGCGTCGTCGGCGGCGTGACGCCCGACCGCGGCACGCACCGGGCCGTGGTCAGCCTCGACCTGCGCCGGCTCACCGGGCTCGTCCGGGTCGACACCGTGTCCCGGACGGCCACCTTCCGCGCCGGCACCCGCGGGCCGGACGCCGAGGCCGCGCTGCGTCCGCACGGGCTCACCCTCGGCCACTACCCGCAGAGCCACCAGCAGGCCACGATCGGCGGCTACGTCGCGACCAGGTCCGCGGGCCAGGCGTCCACCGGGTACGGGCGCGTGGACGACCTGGTGCTCGGCGCCCGGCTCGAGACGCCCACGGGCACGTTCGAGCCGGGTGGCCGCTCCCCCGCGTCCGCGGCCGGCCCCGGGCTGCTCGACCTCGTCGTGGGCAGCGAGGGCGCGCTCGGTGTGGTCACCGAGGCGACGCTGGCGGTGCACCCGGTACCCGCGGCGACGGCCCACGCGTGCGTCGCGTTCGGGTCCTTCGCCGACGCGGTCGACGCGCTGCGGGGGCTGGTGCAGGACCTGGGCCGCGGCGCCGTCCCGGAGGTCTGCCGGCTGTCCGACGCCGAGGAGACGCGGCTGCAGCTGACCCTGGCCGGACGCCGGGGCGCCGCGCTGCGCCGGTGGCTCGCCGCCCGCGGGGCCGCCGAGCCGTGCCTGCTCGTGCTGGTGTGGGAGGGACCGTCGGAGCGCGCGGTGCGCCGGCGGCAGCGGGAGTGCCTGGCGCTGCTGCGCTCTCGCGGCGCCCACCGGCTCCCCGCGTCGGTGGCGCGGTCGTGGCAGGCCGGGCGCTTCGCCGCGCCGTACCTGCGGGACGAGCTGATGTCCCGCGGCGTCCTGGTCGACACCCTGGAGACAGCGACCACCTGGGACCGGCTGCTCCCCCTCCACGACCGGGTGAGGACGGCGCTGCTGCGGTCGCTCACCGGGTCGGGGGCGCCGGCGATCGTGCAGTGCCACGTCTCGCACGTCTACCCCACCGGCGCGTCGCTCTACCTGACCTTCGTCACGCGGGAGGAGGCCGACCCCGTCGCCCAATGGTCCCGCGCCAAGAGCGCTGCGAGCGAGGCGATCTCGCAGGGCGGCGGGACGATCACCCACCACCACGCGGTCGGCACCGACCACCTGCCGTGGCTCGAGCACGAGATCGGCGCCGTCGGGGCGCGGCTGCTGCGTGCGGTCCGCGGCGAGCTGGACCCGTCCGGGGTGATGAACCCGGGCACGCTGGTACCGGCAGCGGTTGCCGCAGAACGGGTCTGAGCCTCAGGCCTGGTCCGCCGGGCGTCGCCACACGTGCCTCAGCAGCCGGTGCCACCACCGGCGGCGTGGGGCGGGCTCGGGCGGCGGGGGCGGCGGCGGGAACCGGGACGCCACCTCGTCCCGCCAGCGGCCCACCCACCGCTCGACGTCGACCTGGTGCGCGACGACCGGCGAGAACGGCCCGACCGCCGGGCGGCGCCAGTCCGCCTCGACCCGGGCGTTGAGGTCCTCCAGGTGGGCGCGCACCGCGCTCTCGGTGCGGAACCGGGCCAGCGTCTCTGGCAGCTGCTCGGCCTCGCGGCGCAGCCGGATCGCGGGCGGCAGCGCGTCGACGAGCGAGAGCTGCTCGCGCTGGATCAGCTGCTTGACCCACCAGTCCGCGTCGTGCGGGTCGCCGAGCCGCAGCGGCTTGCCGGCACCGGGCAGGCCGTCGAACTCGCCTCGCGCCTGCGCCTCGCGGATGGCCCGCTCGACGCCGCGGTCGGCCCACGAGGCGCCACCCGGGCCGCCGCCCGACCCGCCGCCGGGCGCCGGTGGGGGCGACGCAGCAGTCATCCTCCGATGGTGCCACCGGCCGCGGGCGTCCGCCCCAGGGCGGCGCGCTCGTCGTCGCCCACCGGTCGGGGCCGCGACCCGGCCACGTCCCAGAGCACCACGACCACACGGGGCGCGGGCCCGGTCGACGCCGTCCGCCGTCCGCAGCACCGACCGCAGCGCGATGCTCGTGCTGCCGACCCGCTCGACCTCGTGCCGCACGAGCACCTCCCGGTGCCCGGGCCCGACCGGCGCGAGGTAGTCGACCTCCACCCGGGCCACCACGTGGTCCGACGGGTCGCGCACGCCGGCGGCGGCCAGGAACCGCGACCTCGCCTCGTCGAGCAGGGTCAGGTAGGTCGCGTGGTAGACGTGCCCGAGCGCGTCGACGTCGGCCCAGCGCAGCGGCACCGACACCTCGCCGGGCGGGCCGGCTCCGTCGTCCCGCGTCACCGGGTCGGGCCGGCGTCCGGGCGGTCGCCGGGTGCCGGCACCGGCGTGACGCGCTCGCGCTGCTCCTGCGCCTCGAGGTGGGTGTGCCCGCCGGAGGGGTGCCAGACCTCGTCGAACGGGCCCATCACCACGTGCCCGACGCCGCGGCGGCGGGCCCGGGCGGCCAGCGCCAGCAGGCCGACCATGACCAGGACGACCACGACCACGAGGACGAGCACGTACCCGGCGGTGGCCATCGCACGAGGCTACGCGCGGCAGGCGGGACCGAGGGCGTGCGCCACCAGCGCGTCGGCGACGGCGCCCGGCGGCGTGGTCGAGGTGTCGAGGACCAGGCACGCGCCTGCGCGCAGCAGCGGCTCGACCTCCTCGCGCAGGGCCAGCTCGCGCGCCAGCTCGTCCGGCGCCTTGCCGTAGCCGTTGGTGGTGCGCTCGCGCAGCCGCTGAACGGCGACCGGCGTCGGGACGGTGAGCAGCACGACGTGCTCGAGCAGCCCGTACAGCCGGCCCTGGTCGGTCGACGTCCCGGCCACCACCAGCGGGCCCTGCGCCTGCTCCAGGAGCTCTCGCACGGCAGCGAGCCGCCACCGCCAGTCGGGCGCGCCGCCCGGGTCCGCCCACGGCGAGGTGTCGGGCACGTGCTCGGACCACGCGGCGTCGTCGAGGTCGACCGCGTCGACGCCGCGCCCGCGCAGGACGGCGACGGTCGTCGACTTGCCGGTGCCGGACATGCCGGTGACGAGCGTGCGCCGCCGCTCCGCCCGCACGCCGCCGGACGCTCCGGCGCTCAGGACGCGCTCGGTCCGAGCCGGTCCGGACCCGGCTGCGCGGCGGCCGGACGCTGCTCCTTGAGCTCGACGAAGATCGTGTGCGTCTCGGTCGCGCCGGTGTTGGTCCCCGAGTGCTCCTGGGCGTCCAACCACCTCGCCTGGAACGCCGGCAGCTGCACCTCGACCTCCCGGTCGCCCTGCCGCAGCCTCCGGCTGAAGTCGCTGAGCGTCACCATGACGCTGTCCGGGTGGCGGTGGGGCGAGGTGCCCTGCCCGGGGCGGTCGCGGTACTCCAGCACGCGCACGCGGTCGTTCTCGAACACCACCGAGTACAGGTCGGGGTCCGTGGTCGTCGGGTCGGTCGTCGGGTCGGTCGTCGGGTCGGTGGTCGGGTCGGTGGTCGGGTCGGTGGTCGGGTCGGTGGTCGGGTCGGTGGCCTGCTCCGTCATCGCTGCTCCTGCCGTCGCGTCGCGCGGGGTGCGTCCTGCCCACGTTCCCACCGACCCGCCGTGTCGCGCTACGGCCGGTCGGGCACGTGCCGGGTGCGACGCCCCGCAACGCGCGTGCCCCGCGGCGCCCGGGCCACGTAGGCTCCTGCGATCGTGAGCCCGGTGCTGGAGAAGGTCGTCCCGAGCCGCCTCGGCACCGGCTTCCGCTGGCTGCTCGGGTCCTCGTGGACCTCCAACCTCGGCGACGGGATCCTGATCGCCGCCGGTCCGCTGCTGGTCGCGTCGCGCACCGACGAGGCGTTCCTCGTCGCCCTGGCCGCCACCGTGCAGTGGCTGCCCCCGCTGCTGTTCGGGCTGTGGGCCGGGGTGCTCACCGACCGGCTCGACCGGCGCCGCATGGTCGTGGTCGTCGACCTGGTCCGCTGCCTGGTGCTGGCGATGCTCGCGCTGGCCGTGCTCACCGACGTCGCGTCGATCGCGCTGGTGCTCGCCGCCCTGTTCCTGCTGGGCACGGCGGAGACGTTCGCGGACAACGCGTCGCAGACGATCCTGCCGATGCTGGTGAAGCGCGACGACCTGGCGCTGGCCAACTCCCGGCTGCAGGCGGGCTTCGTGACCGTGAACCAGCTGGCCGGCCCGCCGGTGGGTGCGGCCCTGTTCGCCACCGGCCAGGCGGTGCCGTTCGCCGCCGACGCCGTGCTCGTCGGGCTCGGTGCCGTCCTGGTGTCGCGGGTCGTCCTGCCCCGCCACGGCCTCGAGCCGCACGACGAGCGGCGGTCGATGCGCGCCGACATCGTCGAGGGCGTCCGCTGGGTCCGCCACCACGCCGCGGTCCGGACGCTGGTGCTGACGATCCTCATCTTCAACGTCACCTTCGGCGCCGCCTGGTCGGTGCTCGTGCTCTACGCCACCGACAGGCTCGGCATGGGGCCCGTCGGGTTCGGCCTCATCACCACCGTGAGCGCCCTGGGCGGCCTGCTCGGGATCGTCTCCTACGGCTGGCTCACCGCCCGGGTGAGCCTGGCCGACCTGATGCGGATCGGGCTGGTGATCGAGACCTTCACCCACCTCGCCCTCGCGCTGACCACGGTCCCCTGGGTCGCGCTGGCGATCTTCTTCGTCTTCGGCGCGCACGCCTTCGTCTGGGGCACAACGTCGGTGACGGTGCGGCAGCGGGCCGTCCCCACCTCGCTGCAGGGACGGGTCGGCAGCGTCAACCTGGTCGGCGTGATGGGCGGCCTGGTCGTCGGGTCGGGCATCGGCGGCCTGCTCGCCCAGCACTACGGCGTCACCGCGCCGTTCTGGTTCGCCTTCGCCGGGTCAGCCGTGTTCGTGGTGCTGATCTGGCGCCAGCTGCGGCACATCGCGCACGCCGACGCCGAGCCGGCGGAGGACGTCGTGGACGAGCAGCTCGGGAAGGACCAGAAGGACCGGAAGGACCGGAAGGACCGGAAGGACCGGAAGGACCGGAAGGACTGAGCCTCAGCCGGTCCCGGGCTCGTCGTACAGCGCGAGCTCGCCCGGGGTGGGCGGCTGCCACTGCCGCTCCCACGACTCCAGCTGCTCGCGGGTGACCACCGGCCCGCCGCGACGGTTGCGCTCCTCGACCCGGCCCCAGCGCACCTCGAGCGGCACGTCCAGGACGTGCAGCTCCACCCGTGCGCCCACCTGGTGGGCCGCCACCCGGTGCTTCTCGCGCTCCCAGCGCGACCAGGAACCGAACTCGACCACCACGGCCGCACCGGCGCGCAGGACGTCGAGGGCATGGGACCACATCAGCGCCTCGAGCCGGCCTCGCAGGTCGCCGTCGTGCGGGTCGGCGCCGAGACCGACCAACCACTCGTCCGGGCACATCCGCACCGCCCCGTAGCGCTCGGCGAGGGTGCGGGCGAGCGCGGTCTTGCCTGCCCCCGGCATCCCGCAGACGAGCGCCAGCCGGGCCATCCGGCCACCGTAGAGGTCGGTCAGCCGGCGAGCACCTCGCGCAGCCGGGCGGCGAACTCGTCCGGGACCCCGGTCTGGCCGTACTCGCCGCCGAGGAACCCCGCGTGGTCGCCCGGGAAGGCCGTGACAGGGAGCCCGAGCCGCGCGGCCAGGGCCTCGCTCCCGCGGTGGGCGAGCTCGCCCTTCGACCCGTCGCCGGCGGCGACGACCAGGCGGACGTCGGCGGTGCGGAGGCCGTCGAGGTCGGGCTCGTGCGTGGTGCAGGTCAGCAGGTTCTGCCCGAGCAGGGCGTCGTCGCGCGAGCCGTCGTCCTCGGTGGGGAGGCCGAACATCGCGGGGTCGACCGGCTGGTCGGCGAAGTCGGCGGGCACCGGGCCCGGGTGGGTGACGATCGCGATGAACTTGGCCATCGCCCGGCCCATCCCGTCGCGCTGGTAGGTCTCGGCGATGTCGTGGCACGCGGCCAGCGCCTCTTCGCGGTCGTCGAGCAGGGCGGCCAGCGGCGGCTCGTGCGCGACCACGGTGCGCACCTGCTCGGGGTGGCGCACCACCAGCTCGAGGGCGTTGACGGCACCGCCGCTGCTCGCGACCACGTCGACCGGACCGGCACCGACGGCGTCGATGACCGCGCTGATGTCGTCGGCGTGCTGCTGCGGGGTCGAGGTCGGGCTCGGGTCGCTGCGGACGCTGCGCTCGACGCCGCGCGGGTCGTAGGTGATGACGGTCCGGTCGGGAAAGTACGAGGCCAGCGTGGTGAAGCCGGCGGCGCCCATCGGGGAACCGATCATCAGCAGCGGCACCGCACCGGTGTCGCTGCCGGGGCGCACGTCGTAGGTGAGGACGGCGCCGGGGACGTCCAGGGTGCTGGTGGTGGGGATGACGGCGGTCGTGCCGGTGGTGGTGCTCACGGGTTGCCTCCTGGGCGGTCGGGCCGGGTCTCGTACGGGTGAGACCGCCGTCCGGCGCCGAACTCATCGGGCGCACGCCCGCCCGGCGCCCGACCCGCGGACGAATGCCACAGCCGTTGCAGGGGGCGGCATGCCGGGAGAGACTGCGCAGATCGAGACCGCGCCGGCCACCGGCCGCGCGCCGGTCGTCACCCTCCAGCAGAGCGGGGTCGATGCGGTGCCGCACACCCTCACGTGGCAGTACCGCGACGCCTGGCCGGGCGACGCGAAGCACATCGCGGACGCGCGGACCTTCGTCGAGTCGCGGCTCGGCGAGCACGGTCTCGCCGATGCCGCCGTGGTCCTGCGACTCGTGGTCAGCGAGCTCGCGACCAACGCCGTGCTGCACGCTGCGACCCCTTTCAGCGTCACCCTCACCCGCGAGCAGCAGTCCCTGCGCCTCGTCGTCAGCGACGGCCTGCGGGTGCGCGTCCCCGACCCGCAGCCACGGCCGCCGACCGAGCCCAACGGGCGCGGTCTCGGCATCGTCGAGCGCCTGAGCAGTGCCTGGGGCGTCACCGACGAGGCGGAGGGCAAGTCGGTCTGGGCCGTCTTCGAGCTCCCTGTCGCCGTGCCGGCGGGCGCCCGGGCGGTCTGAGCGAACGCCCTGACAGGGCGTGCGTGGCGCGGTCAGCGGGGCGTGAGCAGGAACGCCCGGGCACCGCGCCGCCAGGCGGCACGCAGGTCGTCGGGGTCCGGCCCGCCGTCCGGGCCGGTCCCGATCTTGTTGAAGCGTGCGAAGCCGGGGTTGCGTCGCGCGATCACCGCGTAGTGCTCGACGACGTCGGCCTCGTCGGTCAGCACCCGCACGTCGACGACCCGCCGGCGTCCGAGGTACCGCACCTGCAGCGGCTCGCCGGTGCGCAGGTTCCTGCTCCAGGCGAACTCCGACCCGAGCAGCAGCGCGTCGCCGTGCGGCACGTACGCCATCGGGACGGTGTACCGGCGGCCGCTCTTGCGTCCGACGACGTAGAGCGTCACCAGGCCCCGCCCCACCACCCGCGAGACCAGCGGCAGCCCGAGCAGCCCGCGCGCGACGCGGTTGACCACCGCCTGCCCCGGGAGGGTCTGCGCGCCCTGCTGCGCCTCGTCACCCACGTCGCGATCCTCGTCCTGGGCCGGGCCACGCACCACCCGGTTCCCGCCGCTCGGTCGACGCTGCGCCCGCTCGAAGGGCGGCGGTCCGGCCGTCCGGCGTGCGGTAAGGTGAGACGTCGACGGGCTGTAGCGCAGCTTGGTAGCGCATCTGACTGGGGGTCAGAGGGTCGCAGGTTCAAATCCTGTCAGCCCGACCACTGTGGTAGTTCAACCACCATCCCGACGCCCGGGCCCTTCTCGAGGGTCCGGGCGCTCGTGTCTCACTCCGTCGTGCACGACCGGCGACAGGCCTCAGTGCAGCGCATCCTGGTGACGCACCGCGGTAACCTCCGCTGGTGGGTCGGCAGCCGGGCTACGACGACGACGCCCTGAGGGCCGCGGTGGCCCGCGCCAGGTCCTGGCGCGGGGTCCTTCGCGAGCTCGGGATGTCCTCCTCGTCGTCCGCGGCGATCTCCTCGGTGCGCAGCCACGCCGACCGGCTCGGGCTCGACCGGACCCACTTCACCAGCCGGCGTTGGACCGAGTCCGACCTCGCCACCGCCGTGAGGGGCTCGCGGTCGTGGGCCGAGGTGTCGAGGACGCTCGGCCTCGCCGGCGGGTCGAGCGCCGCGGCTCTCAGGGACCACGCCGTGCGTCTCGGCCTCGACGCCGCGCACCTCGAGCGGCCCGTGACCGCCGACGCGCCTCCGCCGTCTTTCGAGCCCGACCTGAGGTTGCTGCCGCGGGCGGCGTCGATGCTCGCCGCGGGGTGGTTCACCCTCTGCGGGCACGACGTGTCGTGGCCGCTCGAGCCGAGCCGGTACGACCTGGTCGTGGCGCTCCCGGCCGGGCTGACGAGGGTCCAGGTCAAGACCGCCAGCGTCCGGGCGCCTGGCACCTGGGTCGTCTGGCTGTCGACGACGCGGCGAGGGCGCTCCACCTACTCGGCGGCCGAGGTCGACGCCTTCTTCGTCATCGACGGCGACCTGGCCTACTACCTGATCCCCATCGAGCGGGTGGCAGGCCTGCACGCCGTGCACCTGTCGGCGTACGCGGACTGCAGGGTCAAGGACGGTGCGGACGCACGGCAGTGACCGCTCAGCCGGTCAACGGCGGCGCTTCTCCCGCACCCGGACGCTGATCTCGATCGGCGAGCCCTCGAAGCCGAAGGTCTCGCGCAGCCGCCGCTCGATGAACCGCCGGTACCCCGCCTCGATGAAGCCCGAGGCGAAGACGACGAACCGGGGCGGACGCGTCGACGGCTGGGTCGCGAACAGGATCCGCGGCTGCTTGCCGCCGCGCACGGGGTGCGGGTGGGCGGCGACCAGCTCGCCGAAGAACGCGTTCAGGCGTCCGGTCGGGATCCGGCTGTCCCACGAGTCCAGCGCGAGGTCCAGGGCGGGCACGAGCCGCTCGAGGTGGCGCCCCGTGCGGGCGGAGACGTTCACCCGCGGCGCCCACTGCACCTGCACCAGGTCGACCTCGATCTCGCGCTCGAGGTAGCGGCGGCGCTCCTCGTCCACGAGGTCCCACTTGTTGTAGGCGATGACGAGCGCGCGGCCGGCCTCGATCACCATCGACAGGATCCGGGTGTCCTGCTCGGTCAGGGTCTGGCTGGCGTCGATGAGGACGACCGCGACCTCGGCCTTCTCCAGCGCCCCCTGGGTGCGCAGCGAGGCGTAGAAGTCCGCGCCGGAGGTCTGGTGCACGCGGCGGCGGATGCCGGCGGTGTCGACGAACTGCCACTGCCGCCCGGCGAGGGTGACGACCTCGTCGACGGGGTCGCGCGTGGTGCCGGCGACGGAGTCGACGACGACGCGGTCGCTGCCGACCATCTTGTTCAGCATCGAGGACTTGCCGACGTTCGGCTTGCCGACCAGCGCCACGCGGCGCGGGCCGCCCGGGGCGTAGGCGCCGCCCGCCTGCGACACCTCGGGCAGCACCGCGACGGCGGCGTCGAGCAGGTCGCCCGAGCCGCGCCCGTGCACGGCCGAGACCGGGTAGGGCTCGCCGAGGCCGAGGCTCCACAGCATCGCGGCGTCGGCCTCGCCCTTCTGGTCGTCGACCTTGTTGGCCGCGAGCACCACCGGCTTGCCGCTGCGGCGCAGCATCGTGACGACGCGCTCGTCGGTGGCCGTGGCGCCGACCGTCGCGTCGACGACGAAGACGACGGCGTCGGCCAGCTCGACGGCGACCTCGGCCTGCTTGGCGACGGCGGCGTCCAGGCCGAGGACGTCGACCTCCCAGCCGCCGGTGTCGACGAGCATGAAGTCACGACCGGCCCACTCCGCGCGGTACGCCACCCGGTCGCGGGTCACGCCGGGCACGTCCTGCACGACGGCCTCGCGGCGTCCGAGGATGCGGTTCACCAGGGTCGACTTGCCGACGTTCGGGCGGCCGACGACCGCGAGCACCGGCAGCGGGCCGAGGTCGGAGACGTCGACGGCGGAGCCGTCCCCCTCGATGAGGGACAGGTCCTCCTCGGACAGGTCGTAGTCCTCGAGCCCGGCGCGCAGCGCCGGGGTGGGGTCGAGGAAGCCGTCCTCGTCGGGCGGCTGGGTCATCGGGACGCCTCTCGCGTGCTCTGGTGGGTGGTGCGCTCGACGACCGCCAGGACGGCGGCCACCGTCTGGTCGTAGTCGAGGTTGGAGGAGTCGACGGTCACGACGCCGTCGGCGGCGGTGTGGAACTGCGACACCGTGGAGTCGTCGCGGTCGCGGCGCAGCACCTGGTCGCGCGTCGCCTCGGCCTCGTCGTCGCCGGCGCGGTCCTGCTCGGCGCGGCGGCGCAGGCGGGCGTCCTCGTCGGCGGTGAGCAGCACCCGCACGTCGGCGTCCGGGGCCACGACGGTCGTGATGTCACGGCCCTCGGCGACGATGCCCGCACCGTGGGTCGCGGCCGCCGCGATGATCTCGCGCTGGCGCCGCTGCAGCTCCGCGCGCACCTCGAGGTTGGTGGCGACGGCGCTCACCACCGCGGAGATTGCGCGCTCGCGGATCTCGCCGGCGACGTCGGTGCTGCCGACGTGCACGGTCGGGTCGGCCGGGTCGGTGCCGAGCCGCAGGTCGATCGCGCGGGCCGCGGCACCGACGGCGGGCCGGTCCTCGAGGTCGGTGCCCTGCTCGCGGCACCACCAGGCCACCGCCCGGTACATCGCGCCGGTGTCGAGGTACGCCAGGCCCAGGTGCGACGCGACGGCGCGGCTCACGCTCGACTTGCCCGAGCCCGACGGCCCGTCGACGGCCACGACGAGGCCGGGGCCGGTCGGACGCGCGGTCGGGTCGGGCACGGGGTCGGGCACGGGGCCGGACGCGGGACCACCGGGGCGCACGGGTACCTCGATCCTGGAAGCGGGGGGAACGCCCCAGGGTACGGCGCACCGCCCTCCCGGCCGAAACCGCGCGCCCCGCCGTCCGGTCGCCCCCGAGGGCCGTTCCCCGACGCCACACGCCCGACGAGGCGGTCGGGAGGGCGTGTCCCCGTCGAGAAGCCCTGGGGGTGACGGGCGGATGGGCCGAGGGGGTGGCGCGGACGGGGTGCTGGGCCGCGGTGCTGCGCCGGTCGGGCGACCGGGGAGCCGACGGTTCATCGCAGCGTGACGGGCCCGCCTAGCGTGACGACGTGCTGACCCACGACCGCCCCGTCGGTCGCCGGTCCCGTCCCCCTCGTCCGGTCGACCCGCTCGAGCGGGTGGCGCCGCGACGGCGGCGCCGCGCCGACCGCGCGACCTCCGCCCTCGCCCTCGCCTCGGGCACCTCCGCCGGCATCCTGCTGCTGCTGATGTGGGTCGACGGCCGCCGCGTGGTCGAGCTCGACGTGCCGACGCACACCCTCGTCCTCGGCTGGCTGGTGCCGCTGGTGCTCGCCGGCCTCGCGCTGCTGGTGCCGGTGCTGGCCACCCCCGGACCGCCGCCCCGCCGCCGCGGGCCGCTGTCGCTGCTCCGCCGTCGCCGGCGGGTCGTCGACCTGACCCGACCGGTGCCCGCGGCACGCCGTCCGCTGCCACCCTCGCGCGCCGTGGCGGTCGTCGCCGGCGGCACCGCCGCCCTGCTGCTCGTCATCGCCGTCGCGGTCTGAGACCGCCGAGCCGTCAGCCCGCGAGCGGTCAGCCGGCGAGCTCCCAGCCGCCGGCGCGCAGCACCCGCTCGAGCCGCTCGCGCGATGTCGGCACCACCGACACCTCGGCGAGCCCGACCAGCCGGTCCGGGACGTGCTCGAGCCGCAGGTCCTCCAGGTTGACCCCGGCCTCGCCCATCGCGGCGAGCATCCGCGCGAGCTCGCCGGGACGGTCCGGCACCTGCACCGTGACCACGGCGAACCGCTGCGGCGCCGCACCGTGCTTGCCGGGGATCCGCGCCTGGCCCCGGACGCCGGCGTCGAGCGCGCGGGCCAGGTCGGCACGGGCACCGGGCGCCTCGGCGTCGGCCGAGAGCGCCTCCAGGGCCGCGACGACGGCGTCCAGGTCGCCGCGCAGCGCTCGCAGCACCTCGGCCACCGGGCCGGCGTTGGCGCCGAGGATCTGCACCCACAGCGCCGGGTCGCTGGCGGCCACGCGGGTCACGTCGCGCAGCCCCTGGCCGGCGAGCGCGACGGCGGCGTCCTCGGCGTCGAGCAGGCGGGCGGCGACGAGCGAGGCGGCGACCTGCGGCACGTGCGAGACCCGGGCGACGGCGCCGTCGTGGTCGGCGGCCGGCATGACCACAGGGGCAGCCCCGAGGTCGACGACGAGGTCGCGCACCACCGCCACGGCCTCGGGGCGGGCGTGCTCGGACGGCGTCAGGACCCACGGCCGCCCGACGAACAGGTCGCCGCGGGCCGCGACGGCTCCCGAGCGCTCGCGTCCGGCCAGCGGGTGGCCCCCGACGTAGCGGTCGAGGCCGGGCGCGCCGCTGGCGGCGAGCGAGGCGAGCGGGCGCCCCTTCACGCTGGCGACGTCGGTGACCACGGCGTCCGGCCAGGTGCGCAGCGCGGTGGCGACGACGTCGGCGGTCACGTCGGGAGGTGCGGCCACGACGACCAGGACGGGGTCGGGTTCGTCGTCGACGGGCAGCCGTCCGGCACCGAGGTCGCGGGCGAGCGCGCGGGCGGTGGGCGACGGGTCGTCGAGCACGACGTCGACGCCGCGGCCGCGCAGACCGAGCCCGACGCTCGCGCCGAGCAGGCCCGAGCCGACGACCCGCACCGGCCCGCGGGTGCGCACGGCGGCGGTCACTGGGCCAGGTCCCGCCGCAGCCCCACCGCGCCACGCAGGTACACGTGCTGCACCTCGCTGCGGGGCACGTCCATCTCGGCGTGGGCCATCAGCCGCACCACGCGGGGCATCGCGCCGGGGACGTCGATCTCGACCGTGCACAGCAGCGGCACGTCGCCCATCCCGAGCTCGCGGGCCGCCAGGGCGGGGAACTCGCTGCGCAGGTCGGCGGTGACGGTGAAGACGATGGAGATCAGGTCGTCCGCGGTGATGGCGTTCGCCCGGAGCACCGCCGTGACCAGCTCGCGGGTCGAGGCGAGCAGGTGCTCGCGCTCGTCGGCGTCGAGCTGGATCGCCCCCCGGATGCCACGGACCGCCACCACGTCTCCCCTCGTCGCCCCTGCCCTGCGCTGGAGGCACCACGGTAGGACCCCGTCCACCAGCCGGGACGCCTCATCCGCCCCGCGAGACGCGGGCCGCTCAGAGGCCGATGGCCGCCATCAGGGTGCCGAGCTCGTCGCGCGTCAGCGGGCGGTTCTTGCCGGGCAGCAGGTCGCCGAGCAGCACCGGGCCGACCTGGACCCGCACCAGCTGCATCACCGGGTGGCCGACCTCCTTGAGCAGGCGCCGGACGATGTGGTGGCGCCCCTCGTGCAGGATGATCTCGACCAGCGCCCGGCCGGGCTTGGAGTCGATCATCTTGAACGAGTCGACCTTGACCAGGCCGTCCTCGAGCTCGATGCCCTCGCGCAGCCGCTTGCCGAGGTCGCGCGGCACCGGGCCGGGGATCTCGGCCAGGTAGGTCTTGGGCACCTCGTAGGACGGGTGCTGCATCCGGTGCGAGAAGTCGCCGTCGTTGGTGACCAGCAGCAGGCCCTCGGTGTCGACGTCGAGGCGACCGACGTGGAACAGCCGCTCGGTGCGGTCGCCCACCAGGTCGCCGATGCACGGGCGGCCCTCGGGGTCGCTCATCGTGCTGACGACGCCGCGTGGCTTGTTCAGCGCGAGGTAGACCTTGGTGCTGTCGAGCTGCAGCCGCATGCCGTCGACGAGGATCACGGCGGTCTCGGGGTCGACCCGCACGCCGAGCTCGGTGACGATCTGCCCGTCGACCTCGACCCGGCCGGCGGCGATGAGGTCCTCGCTCGCGCGCCGGGACGCGACACCCGCCTGGGCCAGCAGCTTCTGCAGCCGCACGCCGCCGGGGTCGTGGACGTCGACCTGCGGCTCGCCGCGGCGCGGCTGGGGCCGGCGGGCGGGCGGACGGCCCTTGCCCATCCGGAAGTCGCTGCCGCCGGCGGTGCGGCGCGGGCCGCCCTTGCCGCCGGCGCCGCGGGAGGGGGTCTGGGGGCTCATGCGGTGCCCTCCGCGAGCTCGTCGAGGACGTCGGCGTCGGGCAGGTAGGGGGCCAGGGCGGGCAGCTCGTCGAGGCTGCCGAGGCCCATCCGCTCCAGGAATGTCGTGGTGGTGCCGTACAACGTGGCTCCGGTGTGCTCGTCGGTGCCGACCTCGGTGACCAGGCCGCGCGTGGTCAGCGTACGCACCACGCCTTCCACGTTGACCCCGCGGACGGCCGACACGCGCGCCCGGCTCACCGGCTGGCGGTAGGCGATCACCGCGAGGGTCTCCAGCGCGGCCTGGGTGAGGCGCGCGGTCTGCCCGTCGAGCACGAACCGCTGCACCACCGGCGCCAGCTCGGGCCGGCTGTACAGCCGCCAGCCGCCGGCGACCTCGCGCAGCTCGAAACCCCTCTGCTGGTCGACGTACTCGGCCGCCAGCTCGACCAGCAGCTCGCGCACCCGCTCGCGCGGCAGCACCAGCGCGGCGGCGAGCTGCACCTCGCCGACCGGCTCGTCGACCACCATCAGCACGCCCTCCAGCGCGGCCCGGGCACCGCCGGGGAGCAGCTCGAGGTCGAGCCCCTCCTCCACCGCGCTCTCGGTCGCGCTCACCCCGTCGGCCGCGTCCGCCCGGACGTCGTCGGTCTCGCTCGTCACGCCTGCTCGTCTCCGTCCACCTGCTGGGTCTGCGGGTCGGGCGCCGCCGCGCCGTCGGCCTCGTCGAACTCGTCGCTCACCTGCACCGCGCCGCTGTCCGAGCCGGTCCACCGCACGGTCAGCTCACCGAGCGCGCTGGCCTGCTCGAAGGTCACCGCCGACTCGCGGAACAGCTCCAGCAGAGCCAGGAACCGCGCCACCACGACCAGGGTCGACTCGGCGTCGGCCACCAGGTCGCGGAACGTCGCCACGCCGCTGCGCCGCATCCGGGTCACGACCACCTCGGCCTGCTCGGCCACGCTGACCGCCGACCCGTGCAGGTGGTCCAGGCCCACCTCGGGCGGGCCGGGACGCGGCGACAGGGCGCGGGCGGCGATCTCGGCCAGCTGCTCGGGGGTGAGCGCGAAGACCAGCTCGGGCAGCAGCCCGGCCAGGTGCGGGTCGAGCGAGACCGCTCGCGGCACCCGCCGCCCGGACGTGGTGAGCCGCTCCCCCAGCTCGGCGGCCACCAGCTTGTACGCCCGGTACTGCAGCAGCCGCGCGAACAGCAGGTCGCGGGCCTCGAGCAGCGCGAGGTCCTCGGCGTCCTCGACCTGCCCGGACGGCAGCAGCCGGGCGGCCTTGAGGTCGAGCAGGGTGGCGGCGACGACGAGGAACTCGCTGGCCTGGCCGAGGTCCCAGCCGCCGTCGGCGCGCCGGATGTGGGCGATGAACTCGTCGGTGACCGCGGCCAGCGCGACCTCGGTGATGTCCATCTGGTGCTTGGCGATGAGGCTCAGCAGCAGGTCGAACGGGCCGGAGAAGTTCTCCAGGTGCACCTCGAAGGCGGGCGTGCGGAGTCGGGTGCCCGGCGTCCCGTCGGTGGTGCTCGCCACGCTCACGCCTCGCGGACGGGGGTCAGGCGACGTGGCCGCGGGCGACCAGCTCGCGGGCCAGCTGCCGGTACGCCTCGGCGCCGGCGTGCCCGGAGGCGTAGCGGGTGATGGGCGCGGCGACGACCGACGCCTCGGGGAACTTCACGGTGCGGCCGATGACGGTGTGGAACACCTGGTCGCCGAAGGCCTCGACCAGCCGCTGGACGACCTCGCGGCTGTGCAGCGTGCGGGCGTCGTACATCGTCGCGAGGATGCCGTCGAGCTCCAGCCGCGGGTTGAGCCGGTCCTGGATCTTCTCGATCGTCTCCATCAGCAGCGCCACCCCGCGCATCGCGAAGAACTCGCACTCCATCGGGATCAGCACCCCGTGCGAGGCGGTGAGCGCGTTGACGGTGAGCAGGCCGAGCGAGGGCTGGCAGTCGATCAGGACGACGTCGTACTCGTCCTCGACGGGCCGCAGCACCCGCGACAGGATCTGCTCGCGGGCGACCTCGCCGACCAGCTGCACCTCGGCCGCCGACAGGTCGATGTTCGCCGGGAGGATGTCGAGGTTCTCGACCGCGGTGGGCGCGATGACGTCGTGGATGTCGACGCCGCGCTCCATCAGCAGGTTGTAGACCGTGGTGTCGAGGGTGTGCGGGTTGCTGCCGAGGCCGACCGACAGGGCGCCCTGGGGGTCGAAGTCGACGAGCAGCACCTTGCGGCCGTACTCGGCCAGCGCCGCGCCCAGGCTGATCGTCGTCGTGGTCTTGCCGACGCCGCCCTTCTGGTTGCAGAGCGAGATGATCCGCGCGGGGCCGTGGGAGGCCAGCGGCCGGGGCGCCTTGAACCGGGGCAGCGGCCGCCCGGTCGGGCCCAGGCCGTCGGAGGCGTCCGGACCGCTCGGCGAGGCACCGGACGCGGCGTCGGAGGTCGTGCTGGTCACTGGTGTGCTGCCTCTTGCTCGCTCGGGGTGCAGTGCCGTCTCGGAGTGCGTCGCGACCCTATCTCAGCGGGCCCTCGGGTGGGCCCCGGCGTAGACCTCGCGGAGCCGGTCGATCGTCACCAGCGTGTACACCTGGGTCGTCGTCACCGACGCGTGCCCGAGCAGCTCCTGCACCACCCGGACGTCGGCGCCGCCCTCGATCAGGTGGGTGGCGAAGGAGTGCCGCAGCGTGTGCGGGGAGACGTGCCCCGTCAGGCGGGCCCGGTCGGCCGCCGCCCGCAGCACCGTCCAGGCGCTCTGCCGCGACAGCCGTCCGCCGCGGGTGTTGAGGAAGACCGCGGGCGTGCCCGCGCCGCCGGCGGCCAGCACCGGTCGTGCGCGGACCACGTACGCCTGCAGGGCGCGGACGGCGTACCGGCCGAGCGGCACGATCCGCTCCTTGCCGCCCTTGCCGAGCAGCCGGACGGCCGCACCCTCCTGCTCGGACGCTCCTCCACTCCCCTCGAGCACCGCGGGCGGCAGGTCGTCCAGGTCCAGGCCGACGGCCTCGCTGATCCGCGCCCCAGTGGCGTACAGCACCTCCAGCAGCGCCCGGTCGCGCAGCGCGGCCGGGGTGTCGCCCACCGAGGCGGCCTCGAGCAGCCGCCGCACGTCGTCGACCGAGATGGCCTTGGGCAGCCGCTTGGGCGCCTGCGGCGGGCGCACGTCGTCGGACGGGTCGAGCGGGGTGACGCCCTCGCGGGCCAGGAACCGGTGCCAGCCGCGCACCGCCACGACCGTGCGGGCCGCCGACGACGCGGTGAGCACGGGGCGGCCGTCGTCCCCCGTCCGCAGGGCCGCGAGGAAGTCGGCGACGTGCTGGGCGGTCACGTCGACCGGCGTGTCGACGCCGCGCGCGAGCAGGTAGGCGAGGTACCGGTCGAGGTCGCGCCGGTAGGCGGCCAGGGTGTTGCCCGCCAGCCCGCGCTCGACCTCGAGGTGCTCGAGGTACCCGCGCAGGTGGCGCTCCAGCGGCCCGCCGGTCCCCGGGCCGCCGGGGGGCGGGCCGGGGCCGGCGGACGTGCCGGCGGCTGGGCTCAGGACAGGACTTCCGAGAGCGCGACGCTGTCGATGCCGACGGCCTCGCCCACCGGGCCGTTGGTGAGCCGGCCCTGGTGGGTGTTGAGGCCGAGCGCGAGCGAGGCGTCGGTGCGGCAGGCCTGCTCCCAGCCCTGGTTCGCCACGGCCACCGCGTAGGGCAGCGTCGCGTTGGTCAGGGCGTAGGTCGAGGTGTTCGGCACCGCGCCGGGCATGTTCGCCACGCAGTAGAAGATCGAGCCGTGGACGGTGTAGGTCGGGTCCGCGTGCGTGGTCGCGTGGGAGTCCTCGAAGCAGCCGCCCTGGTCGATCGCGATGTCGACGAGCACCGATCCCGGCTTCATCCGCGAGACCAGCTCGTTCGACACCAGCTTCGGCGCCGCGGCGCCGGGGATGAGGACGGCGCCGATCACCATGTCGGCCTCCATCACCTGCTGCTGGATCGCGAGCTTGGACGACGCGAGGCCGTGGACGCGGTTGTTGTAGCGCCAGAACGACATCCGCAGCTTGTCCAGGTCGGTGTCGAGCAGCGTGACGTCGGCGCCCATGCCGAGCGCGATGTTGGCGGCGTTCTGGCCGGAGACGCCGGCGCCGATGATGACCACCTTGGCGTTGGCGACACCGCCGACACCGCCCATCAGCACGCCGCGGCCGCCCTGGGCGCGCATCAGGGCGTGCGCGCCGACCTGCGGCGCCAGGCAGCCCGCCACCTCCGACATCGGGTAGAGCAGGGGCAGCCCGCCGGACGGCAGCTGCACGGTCTCGTAGGCGATCGCCGTGACGCCGGACTCCAGCAGCCGCTCCGTCAGCGGCTTGTCGGCCGCGAGGTGCAGGTAGGTGAACAGCGTCAGGCCCTCGCGCAGCCGGTGGTACTCCTCCGCCACCGGCTCCTTGACCTTGAGCACCATGTCGGCGGTGCCCCAGACCTCGTCGGCCGAGCCGAGGATGGTCGCGCCCGCGGCGCGGTACTCCTCGTCGGTGATCTGGGAGCCGGTGCCGGCGTCCTGCTCGACGAAGACCTCGTGCCCGTGCTGGGTCAGCTCGTGCGCACCGACCGGCGTGAGCGCGACGCGGTACTCGTGGTTCTTGACCTCGCGGGGGATGCCCACCTTCACAGCGTTGTCCTCGTCCTCCGTGTCGAGCCGCGGTCCGGCTGGCCGCGCGGCCGCTGGTGCCACCGGACGTCGTCGGCCGGCGGTGGCGGGCCGGACCAGGCAGGCGGCTGCCGCCGTCGCCGGGGTGCCGGACCCGCGCCGCCGCCGAGCATAGTGTCGGTGCGCACGGCCCGACCGGGGTCCCGGCCGGCCGGCGCCGGCGGCACCACCGGGACCCCGGGCCGTCACCCGGGACCCGACCGACCACGACCCAGACCGACCCGCTCCACGGAGGCGTCCATGCCGTTCACCGCCCTGTACGCCCGCACCCCCGGACGCGCGGTGGCGCAGGTCGTCGGCGACCTGCTGCTCGTGCTGTGGTGCTGGCTGGCCTGGCAGGCCGGGCAGGCGGTGGGCGAGGCGACCCGCGGGCTGGCCGACCCCGGCCGGCGGCTCGACGCCGGCGCCACCGACGCCGCCGGCAGCTTCGACAGCGCGGCCGAGACGGCGCAGCGGGTGCCGCTGGTCGGCGACGAGCTGTCGACCCCGTTCAGCTCGGCCGGCGACGCCGCCGAGGCGATCGCGGCGGCCGGACGGCGGCAGGTCGAGGTGGTCGAGGACCTGGCCACCGTCCTCACCGTCGTCGTCATCGCGGTGCCGGTGCTGCTGGCGCTGGCGCTGCGGGTGCCCGGACGGGTGCGCTTCGCACGGCGGGCGGCGGCCGCGCGGCGGTTCGTCGACGCCGACGCCGACCTGGCGCTGTTCGCCCTGCGCGCCATGGCGAACCAGCCGATGCACCGGCTCGCCAAGGTGAGCGACGACCCGGTCACCGCCTGGCGGGCCGGCGACGCGGACGTCGTCCGCGCGCTCGCCGCCCTCGAGCTGCGGGACTGCGGGCTCGCGCTGCCGCGCGCACCCCGGGCGGCGGCCGCGTGAGCGGACCCGCGACGGACGCCGACGCCGTCGTGGACACCTCCACGGCCCGCCCGCGCACCGCGTTCGTCCTCGGCGGCGGCGGGGTCCTGGGGGCCAGCGAGGTCGGCATGGCGCGGGCGCTGGTCGAGGCCGACGTGCGGCCGGACGTCGTGCTCGGCACCAGCATCGGGGCGATCAACGGCGCCGCCCTCGCGCGCGACCCCGGGCCGGAGACGGTGGCGCTGCTGACCCGCTGGTGGTCGAGCGACGCGACCACCGCGTTCACCAGCGCGCCGCTCGACCGGCTGCGCTCCATGACCCGCACGGCGCTGCACACGGGGGCCGGACTGCGCGGGCTGCTCGACGAGACCTTCGGCGACGCCGAGATCGGCGACCTCGCAGTGCCTTTCGGGTGCTGCGCCGCCTCCATCGAGCGGTACAGCGAGCACTGGTTCGAGTCGGGGCCGCTCGTGCCGGCGCTGATGGCGTCCTGCGCGGTGCCCGGGCTGTTCCCGCCGTTCCGGGTCGGCGACGAGCACTTCGTCGACGGCGGGCTGGTGAACTCGATCCCGGTCTCGCGGGCGGTCGAGCTCGGCGCCCGGACGGTGTGGGTGCTGCAGGTGGGGAGGATCGAGCGGCCGCTGCAGGTGCCGACCCGGCCGTGGGAGGTCGCCACGGTCGCGTTCGAGATCGCCAGGCGCCACCGGTTCGCGCGCGACCTGGCCACGATCGGCGACGACGTCACCGTGCACGTGCTGCCGACGGGCGACGAGGCGACGCCGCTGACGAACGTCCGGTACCGCTCGACCGCCGCGGTGCCGCGCCGGATCGAGGCCGCCTACCGCGCCACGTCGCGCTACCTCGAGACTCTGGACAACGCGACCGCCGTTGCCGGAGAGGGGATCTGACGTGCTGCCCCCGCGCTGGGTCCGCCGCGTCGTGCTGGCGCCCGGCATGGTGCTGCTCACCGTCCTGCTGCTCGGAGCGCTGCCGGTGGTCGTGCTCGTCGCGGCGATCGCCTCGCCGCTGATCCCCGGCCGCTGGCGCCCGCTGCGCGTGCTGTGGATGGTGGTGCTGTACCTGCTGCTGGAGTCGGCGGCGCTCGTCGTCCTGCTCACGCTGTGGGTGTGCTCGGGTTTCGGCTGGCGGATCCGCAGCCCGCGGTTCGAGCGCGCGCACTACGACCTCGCGCAGTGGCTGCTGCGGTTCCTGTTCGCCGAGTGCCAGCGGGTGCTGCGGGTCCAGGTGTCGGTCGAGGGCCCCGAGCCCGCGCACCTCACCGGGCGCCCGCTGCTGGTCTTCGCCCGCCACGCCGGCCCCGGCGACTCGTTCCTCATCGTCCACGCGCTGCTGTCCTGGTACGACCGCGAGCCGCGGATCGTGCTCAAGGACGCGCTGCAGTGGGACCCGCTCGTCGACGTGCTGCTCTCGCGGCTGCCGAACCGCTTCATCCGGCCGGGCGGCGAGCGCCGGGGGGCTCCCACCGGGGTCGAGCTGGTGCGCGAGCTCGCGACCGGCCTCGACTCCGACGACGCGTTCCTGATCTTCCCCGAGGGCGGCAACTACACCGACCGGCGCCGCGCCCGCGCGATCGCCAAGCTGCGGGAGAAGGGCCTGATCGAGGAGGCCGACAAGGCCGACCGGATGCGGCACGTCCTGCCGCCGCGCCCCGGCGGCGTGGCGGCGGCGCTCGACGCGGCACCGGACGCCGACGTGGTGTGGGTCGCCCACAGCGGCCTCGACCACGTCGTCACCGTCGGCGACATGTGGCGCGCCCTGCCGCTCGACACCGAGATCCGGATGCGGTGGTGGCTCGTGCCCGCCGACGAGGTGCCCCGCGGCGAGGCCGACCGCGGCGAGTGGCTCTACGACTGGTGGACCCGCATCGACGACTGGATCGGCGAGCAGCGCGAGGCCGCCGGGACGGCCCTGCCGCACGCCCCCCGCGGGGACGGCTGAGGTGCCCCGCGGACCGCAGCCGGTCGCCGGGTCGCACCGGGTCGACACCGGGACGGCGGTGCTCGTCCAGCACACCGACGACCCCGGCCTCTGGACGCTCCTGGTCAACGGCGTGCCGTCGTCGTCGCTGCGCCCCGACGACCCGTCGCGGCTGGACTTCGAGTACCTGCAGCAGATCTCGGACGTCCTCGACGCCGTCCTGCCCGAGCCGGCGCCGCTGCGGGTGCTGCACCTCGGCGGCGCGGGCTGCGCCCTGCCGTGGGCGCTGGAGACGACGCGGCCGGGCTCGCAGCAGGTGGTGCTCGAGGTCGATGCCGCCCTCACCGCCCTGGTGCGGCAGTGGTTCGACCTGCCGCGCTCGCCCCGGCTGCGGATCCAGGCCGTCGACGCCCGCGCCGGGCTGGCCGCGCGGCGCGACGGCTCGGCCGACGTCGTCGTCCGCGACGTGTTCGACGGCGACACCACCCCGCACCACCTGTGCACCGTCGAGATGGCGCAGGACGTGCGTCGCGTCCTCGCGCCGGACGGGCTCTACCTGCTGAACGTCGCCGACCGGCCGCCGCTCGGCACCCTGCGCGCCGAGGTCGCCACGGTGGCGTCGGTGTTCGCCCACGTGGCGCTCGTCGCGGAGACCGCGATGCTGCGCGGGCGCCGCTACGCGAACGCGGTGCTCGTCGGCAGCGACGCGCCCGTCCCGCACGACCTGGTGCAGCGGCGCGTCCAGCGCTCCGGCCTCAGCCTGCGGGTCCTGCACGGTCGGGGCCTCACCGCTCTGGTCGCCGGCGCCCGTCCGCTGCGCGACTGACCCCGCTTCGTCCGACCCACCCCCTTCCCGCGAGTGTGATCCTCGCGCGCGACGCGCCGGGCGTGTCGCGCGCGAGGGTCACACTCGGCGGGCGCGGGACGCGGAGAGCCGGGCGGACCGGCGGCGGACGAAGGTGCGCCGGCGCCGGGGGTGCTCCATCATGTGCGCCGGAGTAGGCGTCGGGGCGTCCTGCTGCGCACCACGGCCCGGCACACCGGGACGTGGCCTCGACGAAGGGGTGGGCACCACCATGTCTCCGACATCCTCCGCGGCCGCCGGCCACGCGGTCCGCGCCGCAGGCAACAGCGAGTGGCTCGAGCGGGTGGCCCGGATCGGCTACGTCGTCGACGGCGTCCTGCACGTCCTGATCGGTGTGATCGTCCTGCGCCTGGCCCTGGGCGGCAGCTCGGGCGAGGAGGCCTCCCCCACCGGGGCGCTGTCCGAGCTCGCCGGGACCTCGTTCGGCACCTTCGCGCTGTGGGTCACCGTCGTCGCGTTCGCCGCGCTGGGCGTGTGGCAGGCGGTCAACGCCGCCGCCGGCGTCGGCACCGCCGGCGTCCACTACGAGGACCGCAACCGCACCGCCGAGCGGGTCAAGGCCGGCGCCAAGGCGGTGCTGTACCTCGGCCTGGCGTACACCGCGTTCCGCTTCACCCAGGGCCAGGGCTCGTCCCAGTCCGCGCAGAGCCAGGACGTCACCGCACAGCTGGTGCAGAGCACCGCCGGACGCGTGCTCGTGGGCGTCGTCGGGCTGGTCGTCCTCGGTGTCGGCGCGTACCTGGTCTACAAGGGCGCGACCAAGAAGTTCCTCGAGGACCTGCAGGGCACCGGCGGCAGCCGCGAGGTCTCAAAGGCCATCCGGGTGCTCGGCACCGCCGGCTACGTCGCCAAGGGCGTCGCGGTCGGCGTCCTCGGCGCCCTGCTGGTCTTCGCCGCCGTCCGCGCCGACGCCACCGACGCCACCGGCCTCGACGGCGCCTTCCGCACCATCGGCGAGCAGCCCTTCGGCCAGGTCCTGCTCGTCCTGATGGGCCTCGGCATCGCCGCCTTCGGCATCTACTTGTTCGCTCGGGCCCGCTACCAGCGGATGTAGCGAGTTGTCACCACCTCAGCGACCACCAGGTCGCTGAGGTGGTGACAACTGCTTTCAGAGCGCAGCCAATTCGGCAGTGAGGTCATCCAACCCGAGCGCGCCCATGGACAGGGCCGCCATGTGCCACTGCTTGAGGTCGAACGGCTCGCCCTTCGCGGCGTGGGCGGCCTCGGCCTGCTCGCGGCCGGCGAGCCAGGCTCGCTCGCCGAGCTTGTAGCTGATCGCCTGGCCGGGCCAGCCCAGGTAGCGGACGATCTCGCTGTCGATGAAGTCCGACGAGCGGCCGGAGTGGGCGCCGAAGAACGCGCGGCCGCGCTCGGGGGTCCAGGTCTGGCCGGGGTCGATCGGGGAGTCGTCCGGGATCTGCAGCCCGAGATGCATGCCGATGTCGATGACCACGCGCACGGACCGCATCTGCTGGGCGTCGAGGTAGCCCATCCGCGCGGGGGTGTCGAGGTAGCCGAGCTCGTCCATCAGGCGCTCGGCGTACAGCGCCCAGCCCTCGGTCGCGCCGCTCGAGGAGCCGAGCGAGGTCTGGTAGAGCGACAGCTGCGGTGCCACGTGCACCCACTGCGCCAGCTGGAGGTGGTGGCCGGGGACGCCCTCGTGGTACCAGGTGCTGACCAGGTCCCAGATCGGGAACCGCTCGCGGCCCAGCGTCGGCAGCCAGGTGCGTCCGGGGCGGGAGAAGTCGACCGACGGGCGCGAGTAGTACGGCGCGGCGGCCGAGCCGGGCGGGGCGATCATCGCCTCGACGGTCTTGATCGGGTCCGCGATGTCGAAGTGCGTGCCGTCCAGGTCGGTGATCGCGGTGTCCATCATCTGCTGCAGCCAGACCCGCACCTCCTCGACGCCCTCGATCGCCTCGCCGTGCTCGTCCAGGTGCCGCATCGCCTCGAGCGGGGTCGACCCGGGCAGCACCTCCTCGGCGGCCTCGCGCATCTGCGCGTCGATGCGCTGGTACTCCTGCCAGCCCCAGGCGTACGCCTCCTCCGGGTCGAGCCGGGTGCCGGCCATCACGCGGGCGCCGAGCACGTACCGGTCACGCCCGACGGCGTCGGGGGTGCCCTGCGCGGACGGAAGGTAGGTGCCCGCGAGGTAGTCGCGCAGCTCGGTGACGCCCCTGGCCGCGGCGTCCGCGGCGGCGTCGAGCTCGGCCCGCTGCCCCTCCGGCCCGCGCGCGACCAGGTCGTGGAACCACGACCGCTCGCCGCCGACCCACTCGTCCAGCTGGCCGACCAGGGTCTCGACCTGGCGCGGCGCGGCGAGGAGGCCGCGGGTGCGTCCGAGCTCGAGGCTCTCGGCGTGGGAGGAGTAGGCGTCCGGGACGCGCGCCATCCGGCGGGCGACGGCACCCCAGTCCTCGTCGGACTGCATCGGCATCATCGTGAAGAGCTGCCGCACGGCCTGGGGCGGGCCGAAGATGTTGCGGACGGTGCGCAGGTGCTCACCCGCCTCGGACGCGGCCAGCCCGGCGCCGAGCCGCTCGCGCAGCAGCCGGGCGCACCGGCGCTCCGCGGCGTCGAGGCCGTCGGGACCCGCGGCGGCCTCGATCGCGTCGAGGTCGCGCAGCGTCCTAGTGGCCAGGTCGTCCTTGGCCTGCTGGCCGTCCGGCGACAGGTCGGGGACCCGGTCGTCGTGGGGCACCAGGCCGAGCCCGGTGGCCACCATGGTGTCCAGGTCGGCGGCGTCGTGGACGTAGCGGTCGGCGAGTGCTCGGGGGGTGGTCGGGGCGTCGTTGGGTCGCGATGAGGTCACCGGACCATCCTGCCCGGCCCGCCGGACCGGCACCTCCGGACGACGACCGCGGCAGGCTGGGGTGAGAGCGATTCCATGTTTGTCTTCGACTTGAACGTTTGTACCGGTCAACTGGGCCGAAAGTGTCCACCACGTGACGGGATCGTTACGCGGCGCGAGCCGGAATGCCTTGTGGCTCAACCGCCCGCGCGGTTTGATCACCGAGCGCGGCACCGGTGAGCCGCGGACTCGACGGAGAGGACCACCATGCGTGTGACACGACAGCACCGACGGCTGACTGCTGCGGCGGGGGCCACTGGACTGGTGCTGGCCCTCGCTGCCTGCGGAGCCGGTGGCGACACCGGCGGCTCGGGCGGCGACGGCGGAGACGGCGGCGGCGGCGACTGCGCGGCCTTCGAGGACTACGGCACCTTCGACGGCGAGGAGGTCAGCATCTACTCGCCGATCCGCGATGCGGAGGCGGACCTGCTCGAGGAGTCGTGGGCCGAGTTCACCGACTGCACGGGCATCGACATCGCCTACGAGGGCTCCGGCGAGTTCGAGGCGCAGCTCAACGTGCGCGTCGAGGGCGGCAACGCCCCGGACATCGCGTTCTTCCCCCAGCCCGGCCTGCTGCAGCGGTTCGCCGCCAGCGGCGACCTGAAGACCGCCCCGGACCAGACCGAGTCGAACGTCGACGAGGGCTGGACCGAGGACTGGAAGGCCTACGGCACCGTCGACGGCGAGTTCTACGGCGCGCCGCTCGGCTCCAACGTCAAGTCCTTCGTCTGGTACTCCCCGAGCATGTTCGAGGAGGCCGGCTACGAGATCCCCGAGTCCCTCGACGACCTCAAGTCGCTCAGCGACGAGATCGCCGGTGCCGGCGACGTCAAGCCGTGGTGCGCGGGCATCGAGTCCGGCGACGCGACCGGCTGGCCGGCCACCGACTGGATGGAGGACTTCATGCTCCGCACCGCGGGGCCGGAGGTCTACGACCAGTGGGTGAACCACGAGATCCCGTTCAACGACCCGCAGGTGGTCGAGGCCGCCGAGGCCGTGGGCGAGTACCTCAAGAACGACGACTACATGAACGGCGGCCTGGGCGACGTCCAGTCCATCACCACCACCGCCTTCCAGGACGGCGGCCTGCCGATCCTGAACGGTGAGTGCTACATGCACCGCCAGGCGTCCTTCTACGGCGCCCAGCTCGGTGAGGACGTCGAGGTCGGCGAGGACGGCGACATCTTCGCCTTCTACCTGCCCTCGGCCGACGACACCCGCCCGACCCTGGTGGCCGGCGAGTTCGTGGGCGCGTTCAGCGACAGCGAGGCCGCCCAGGCCGTGCAGAACTACCTGAGCAGCCTCGAGTTCGCCCAGTCCCGCGCCGAGCTCGGCAACTGGCTGTCCGCGAACAAGAACATGGAGGCCTCGGACTTCGGCTCGAACCCGATCAACGAGCTGTCCTACGAGGTCCTCCAGGACCCCGAGGCCGTCGTGCGGTTCGACGGGTCCGACCTGATGCCGGCCGCGGTCGGCTCGGGCTCGCTGTGGAAGGCGATGACCGACTGGATCAACGGTGCGGACACCCAGGAGGTGCTCGACCAGGTCGAGGCGTCCTGGCCGACCTCCTGATCGTCCCGTTCTGACCCGGTGGTCGGGTCGTCTCCCCGCGCGGGGCGGCGACCCGGCCACCGTTCGGTGCACCTGGAGGTGTGATGGAGGATTTCCTGGCTGACCTCGGCCCGAAGTTCGGGACGATGATCTTCTTCCTGGCGGCGTTCCTGGCCGTCATCTCGGCGGTGCTGCTGCTGGCTGAGCGCACCCCCAAGTCGATCCGCGAGAAGGTGCAGATCGGCGTCTTCGTCGGTCCGGCGCTGCTCCTCCTCGGGCTGTTCCTGGTCTACCCCGCGGTGCGGACCTCGTGGTTGTCGCTGCTGGACAAGCAGGGTGAGTCCTTCGTCGGGCTGGAGAACTACGTCTGGATCTTCCAGGACGCCCAGTCCTTCACCACGATCCGCAACACGCTGATCTGGGTGGTCCTGACGCCGCTGCTGTCCACCGGCATCGGCCTGCTGTACGCGATCCTCATCGACCGCTCGCGGTTCGAGTCGGTGGCCAAGAGCCTGCTGTTCATGCCGGTCTCGATCAGCTTCGTGGGCGCCGGCATCATCTGGAAGTTCGTCTACGCGCAGCGTCCCGAGACCGCCGAGCAGATCGGCCTGTTCAACCAGGTGCTGATCTGGGTCGGCAGCGAGCCGCGCAACTTCCTCAACAACGCGCCGGTCAACACGCTGTTCCTCATCCTGGTGATGATCTGGATCCAGGCCGGGTTCGCGATGGTGCTGCTGTCGGCGGCGATCAAGGCCATCCCGGCCGACATCGTCGAGGCGGCGCGCCTCGACGGCGTCAACGCCTGGCAGATGTTCCGGAGCGTCACGATCCCCTCGATCCGCCCGACGCTGGTGGTCGTCCTGACCACCATCACCATCGGCGTGCTCAAGGTGTTCGACATCGTCCGCACCATGACGGGCGGTCAGTTCGACACCTCGGTCGTGGCGAACGCGATGTACGACCAGTCGTTCCGGTTCGGCGAGCCCGGCCGCGGTGGTGCCCTCGCGGTGCTGATCTTCGTGCTGGTCATCCCGGTCGTCATCTACAACATCCGTCAGCTCAACGAGGCCAGGAGCGTGCGATGACCACGAACACCGTCATCACGCCGGCGCCCGTCGGCGACGAGACGCCGCGCAAGCCCGAGAGGCGGCGGTCGCTGGCGTCCGAGGCGAAGAAGTCGCTGACCTCGCGGATCGGGTCGGTCGTGGCGATCCTCATCGCGATCGCCTGGACGCTGCCCACGTTCGGCCTGTTCGTCTCCTCCTTCCGTCCCGAGGACGACATCAAGACGACCGGGTGGTGGACCTTCTTCCGCGACCCCGCCCTGACGCTGGACAACTACCAGGAGGTGCTGTTCGGCAGCTCCTCCAACGGCCAGCTGGCCGGGTTCTTCGTCAACTCGCTGATGATCGTCATCCCCAGCGTCGTCCTCCCGGTGACGCTGGCGGCACTTGCGGCGTACGCGTTCGCGTGGATGCGGTTCCCCGGGCGCGACTGGCTGTTCGTGTTCGTCTTCGCGCTGCAGATCGTGCCGCTCCAGATGGCGCTGATCCCCTTGCTGCGCATCTTCAGCAGCGACTCCTTCGACCCGATCCTGGAGTACGTCCCCTACCTGTCGCTGTGGCTGGCCCACACCGCCTTCGCGCTGCCGCTCGCGGTGTTCCTGCTGCACAACTTCATCTCGGAGGTGCCGGGCGAGCTGATCGAGGCCGCCCGGGTCGACGGCGCCGGGCACGTGACGATCTTCCGCCGGATCATGCTGCCGCTGCTCGTCCCGGCCATCGCCTCGCTGGTCATCTTCCAGTTCCTCTGGGTCTGGAACGACCTGCTGATCGGCCTCACCTTCGCCGGCGGCACCGACGAGGTCGCACCGATCACGGTGCGCCTCGCCGAGCTCGCCGGCACCCGCGGCAACGAGTGGCAGCGGCTCACCGCCGGTGCGTTCGTCTCGCTGGTCGTCCCGCTGATCGTGTTCCTGTCCCTGCAGCGCTACTTCGTCCGCGGCCTGCTCGCGGGTAGCGTCAAGGGCTGACCGCACGTCGCGTCCCGGGTCCCCGTCCGGTGCCTCCCACGGCACCGGGCGGGGGATCCGTGCGTCGGGCGCGGCGCCGGCGGGGCCCGTGCGCCACGTGAACGAGGCGGTCGCCACGTTCACGTGGCCTGCGAGCCTGGTGAACCAACTGCTCGCCTCGTGAAGTCGGGACGACGTCCGCCGCTGTCGTCACCTGCCCCTAGCGTGGGGACGGTGAGCCAGCCCTCCTCCCCGACGACCGCTCGCCCGTCGTCCACCGAGCCCGACCTCGCCGACCTGCGCGCCCGCGCCGACGACGTGCTGCGCGCCCTCACCGGCCGTCAGGACGCCGCGTTCCGCGAGGGCCAGTGGGAGGCCGTCGAGGCGCTGGTGGCCCGGCGGGAGCGGGCGCTGGTGGTGCAGCGCACCGGGTGGGGCAAGTCCGCGGTCTACTTCGTCGCCACCGCGCTGCTGCGCGCCGCCGGGTCCGGCCCGACGCTGCTGGTCTCCCCCCTGCTGGCGCTGATGCGCGACCAGGTGGCCGCCGCGGCCCGCGCCGGGGTGCGCGCGGACCAGGTCAGCTCGGCCAACGCCACCGAGTGGGGTGAGGTCACGGCCCGGGTGCGCGCCGGCGAGGTCGACGTCCTGCTGATCTCGCCCGAGCGGCTCACCAACCCCCGCTTCCGCGACGAGGTGCTGCCCGACCTCGTCGGCGGCGCCGGGCTGCTGGTGGTCGACGAGGCGCACTGCATCTCCGACTGGGGCCACGACTTCCGGCCCGACTACCGCCGCATCCGCGACCTGCTCGGCGAGCTCCCCGAGCGCACCCCCGTGCTCGCCACCACCGCCACGGCCAACAGCCGCGTCGTCGAGGACGTCGAGGCCCAGCTCACCGCCGGCCCCGGCGGGCGTGCGGTGCCGGTCACCACCGTCCGCGGGCCGCTCGCCCGCACCTCGCTGCGGCTCGGCGTGCTCGCGCTGCCCGACGCCGCGTCCCGCGTCGCCTGGCTCGACGCCCACCTGGCCTCGCTGCCCGGCAGCGGCATCGTCTACGCGCTCACCGTGGCCGCCGCGCACGAGACCGCCGACCTGCTCCGCTCGTCGGGCCACACGGTGCTCGCCTACTCCGGCCGCACCGACGACGCCGAGCGCCGCGAGGCCGAGGAGGCGTTGCGGCGCAACGGGATCAAGGCCCTGGTCGCCACCTCCGCTCTCGGCATGGGCTTCGACAAGCCCGACCTCGGCTTCGTCGTGCACCTGGGGTCGCCGTCGTCGCCGGTCAGCTACTACCAGCAGGTCGGACGCGCCGGCCGCGCGCTCGAGACCGCCGACGTCCTGCTCCTCCCCGGGCCGGAGGACCGCCCGATCTGGAGCTGGTTCGCCACCTCGTCGATGCCGCGCGAGGACGACGCCGCTGCGGTGCTCGACGCGCTCGGCGAGAGCGGGAAGCCGCTGTCGACGACGGTGCTCGAGACCGCCGCGAACGTGCGCAAGAGCCGGCTCGAGCTGCTGCTCAAGGTGCTCGCCGTCGACGGCGCCGTACGGCGCGAGGGCAGCGGCTGGGTGGCCACCGGCCAGCCGTGGACCTACGACGACGACCGCTACACCCGCGTCGCCCAGGCCCGCGAGGACGAGCAGCAGGCGATGCTCGCCTACCAGCGGCTCGAGGCGCCGGGCTGCCGGATGGCCTTCCTGCAGGAGTCGCTCGACGACCCGACGGCGGCGCCGTGCGGACGGTGCGACCTGTGCGCAGGCACCTGGTTCCCCACCGAGGTCCCCGAGCAGGCCCGCACCCGGGCCGACGAGGCGCTGCACCAGCCCGGTGTCGTGGTCGACCCGCGGCGGCTGTGGCCGACCGGCATGGACCGCCTCGGCGTGCCGGTGAAGGGCAAGATCGCGCCGGACGAGCAGGCCGAGCCCGGACGCGCGCTGGCCCGGCTCACCGACCTCGGCTGGGGACCGGTGCTGCGCGAGGTGCTCGACGAGCGCACGCCGGACAACCCGCTCGGCGACGTCCTGCTCGGTGCGTGCGTCCGCGTGCTCAAGGACTGGGGCTGGGAGCAGCGGCCCGCCGGGGTGGTCACGATCGCCTCGCGGGCGCGGCCGCGCCTGGTGCGCTCCACCGGCGAGCGGATCGCCGAGGTCGGACGGCTGCCCTTCCTCGGTGAGATCGAGCCGGTGGGGCCTGGCCCCCAGGGTGGCTCCGGCGGCAACAGCGCCTACCGCCTCGCCGGCGTGTGGGAGCGCCTGGGCGTCGGGCCCGACCTGCGCGAGCGGCTGGCCGGGCTCGACGGCGCGCCGGTGCTGCTGGTCGACGACCTGGCCGACTCGCGGTGGACCCTCACCGTCGCGGCCCGCGAGCTGCGCCGGGCGGGGTCCGGGCCGGTGCTGCCGCTGGTGCTGGCGGTCAGCGCCTGACCGCCTGCCCCGAGCGGGCCGCCCCGTCCACCGCCCAGGGGTCAGGGCGCTCCGCCGACCAGCGCCTCGACGTCGGGCAGGTCGACGAACTGCGAGAAGGTGCCGTCGTCCAGCACCTCCTGCACGGCCCGCACGGCGGCACCCCAGGCGACCCTGGCCAACGTGCCGCCGACGCTGATCCGTCGCACGCCCAACGCCGCGGCCTCGGACACGGTCACGAACGGCGCGTTGACCAGGAGGTTCACCGGCAGCGGCGCGACCGCGGCGACCACGGCCCGCACCTGCTCGACCGTCCCCAGCCGTGGCGCGTACAGGCAGTCGGCCCCGGCTTCCGCGTACGCCCGCAGCCGGCGGGTGGTCTCCTCGATGTCAGGGCGCCCCACGACGAAGCCCTCGCTGCGCGCTGTGAGCAGCACGCCCGTCCCGCTGTCGTCGATCGCCCGCCGCGCGGCGCGGACGCGTTCGACCGACAGGTCCACCGCGTGGAGGGGGTCGGCGCCGTCGTGGGTGGAGTCCTCGACCGACAGGCCCGCGACGCCGGTCGCCGCGGCGAGCCGGACGTGGTCGTACACCCCGTCGGGATCCACCGCGAAGGCGTCCTTGAGGTCGGCGTTCACCGGCACCTGCACCGCCGCGGACAGCGTGCGCAGGTGGTCCAGGGTGTCCTCGAACCCCACCTCGTCGTCACCGCGGCCGGTCGACCACGCGAAGCCGGCGCTGGTGGTGGCCAGGGCCGGGAAACCGAGGCGCTGCAGGGCGACAGCGGTCCCGACGTCCCAGGGATTGGCCATCACGAAGGTTCCCGATGCGTGCAACCGATGGAACTCGGCCACGCGGGGGTCGTCGGCGGACATCCGGCCTCCTCACCACAGGCACCCGCACCGTACTCCCGCCCGGGCGCCGGCGGGGCGCGCCGCCGCGGGATCGTCCGTGACCCGGATGACGCGCGCACGACACGTCCCCGCAACACCGGCGGGCGACCCTGGGACCCGGCGCGGTGGACCGTCCCCGCGCCCGTCCCGGAGGAGGCCGCCGTGCTGGTGCGGATCAGGTTGACCGTCCCCGACCGCCCCGGCTCGCTCGGGCAGGTGGCCTCGACCATCGGCCAGGCCGGCGCCGACGTCGTGCAGGTGGAGGTGCTCAGCGCCGAGAACGGCCGCGCCGTCGACGACGTGCACGTGCGGGTGCACGACACCGCGCACCTCGAGCGGCTGGTGCTGGGCCTTCGCGGCACCCCCGGCGTCGACGTCGACGGGGTGCTGCAGTCGCCCCCGCCGGTCACCGGGCACGCCGAGCTCGAGCTGGTCGCCCGGCTGGTGCAGCAGCCACGCCGTGCGCTGCACACCCTCGTCGACGGCGTCCCGGCGGCGATCGGCGCCGACTGGGCGGCGGTGCTGTCCGGCGGCGGCGAGGCCGCGGCCGGCGCCCTCGACGTGGTCGACACCCTCGAGCTCGGCGGCATCCGGGCGCCCGAGGAGCTGCCCGGCCTGGCCGGCGGCCTCCCGCTGCGCGTCGGCGCCCCGCGTATCACCCTCGACGGTGGCCGCAGCGCCGTCGGGACGGCTCTGGTCCCGATCGGCAGCGACGAGGGGCTCGGGCTGCTCGTCGTGCGCGAGGACGGGCCGGTCTTCCACCGCGCGGAGACGTTCCGCCTGGCCGAGATCGGCCGCATCGCCGGGGCCGTCGTGCAGCGCGCACCCGTCCTCGGCTGACCCGCGCCGGCGCCGCCCCGGTAGGTTCGCCGTCGGACCACGGCGGATGACGAGCGGAGCGGCGAGATGGCGGACCTGACCGGCAAGGTGGCACTGGTGACCGGCGGTGCCGGCGGCATCGGGACGGCGACGGCGCAGCGGCTGGCCGCGGACGGCGCGGCCGTGGCGGTGCTCGACCTCGACGAGACCGCTGCCGCCGCGGTGGCGCAGGAGCTCCCCACCAGCGCCGTCGGCATCGGCTGCGACGTCACCGACGCCGCCTCGGTGCAGGCCGCGGTCGAGCGCACCGTCGCCGAGCTCGGGGGGCTGCACGTCGCGGTGAACAACGCCGGCGTCACCCGCGACAACCTGCTGTTCAAGCTCACCGAGGACGACTGGGACACGGTGATGGCCGTCCACCTGCGCGGGGCCTTCCTGGTCTCCAAGGCGGCCCAGGCGCACTTCGTCCCGCAGAAGTGGGGCCGGATCGTCAACCTGTCCTCGGTGTCGGCGCTGGGCAACCGCGGCCAGGCCAACTACTCCGCCGCGAAGATGGGCCTGCAGGGCTTCACCCGCACGCTCGCCATCGAGCTCGGGCCGTTCGGCGTCACGGTCAACGCGGTGGCTCCCGGGTTCGTCGTGACGGCGATGACCGACGCCACCGCCCGCCGGGTCGGCATGGAGCCGGAGGCCTACCGCGAGGCCGCCGCCGCCCAGACGCCGGTGCGCCGGGTGGGCCAGCCGGCCGACATCGCCGCCGCCATCGCGTTCCTCGTCGGCGAGGACGCCTCGTTCGTCACCGGGCAGACGCTGTACGTCGACGGCGGAGCCACGCTCTGAACGGTCCCGCTGCGACGCCGGGGCACCTCACCCGCCGGGTCGCATCACCGGCGGGTTGAGCGTGCGGGTGCGGCCTCGCTTGTAGAGCGCGGCCGGACGCCCGCGCGCACCGGCGGTCTGGCGCCCGGTGGCCTCGAGGAACCCCGGCACGCCGGTGACCTTGCGGTGGAAGTTGCCCGGGTCGAGCGAGGTGCCCCAGACGGTCTCGTACACCCGCCGCAGCTCGGCGACGGTGAAGGTGCGGCCGACGAACGCAGTGGCGAGGTCGGAGTACTCCAGCTTCGCCCGCGCCCTCTCCACGCCGTCGGCCAGGATCGTGGCGTGGTCGAAGGCCAGCCGCGCCGAGGTCGCCTCCGACAGCGGCACCCAGCGAGCGGCCGCGGCGTCCGAGCCGGCCGTCGGCTCGGGCAGCGAGGCGCCGAGCGCCAGCCACGCGACGCTGACCACCCGCATCCGCGGGTCCCGCCGCGGGGCGCCGTAGGTGCGCAGCTGCTCCAGGTGCACCTCGCGCCGCTGCAGCCCCGCCTCCTCCTCCAGCTCGCGGTAGGCGGCGTCCTCCAGGTCCTCGTCGACGTGGGTGAAGCCCCCCGGCAGCGCGAGCCGACCCCTGTGCGGGGCGGTGCTCCGCTCGATCAGCAGCACCGACAGCTCGTTCGGCACGTCCTCGCGGATGGTGAGCACCACGAGGTCGACGGTGACCGCGAACGGCGGGTAGTCGGACGCGTCGTACTGCTGGGCCATGCCGACAGGGTAATCGTCGGCTTGACAAATGGCGAGCAGCAGACTGATTGTGGTCACACCGACGACCGACCGGTCGGCGACATCGACCAGGAGGAGCCCGCGAGATGCGCTCGGACGGCTGGCAGGACCGGGTGGCAGGTGTGCTGCTGGGGCAGGCCTGCGGCGACGCCCTCGGCGTGCCGTACGAGTTCGCGGCGCCGCCGGACGGCCCGGCGCGGATGGTGGGCGGCGGGCTCGGCCCCTACGCGCCCGGCGAGTGGAGCGACGACACCCAGATGGCGGCCGTTGTGGCCGAGGTGGCCGCCGGTGCCGACCTGCGTGACGAGCACGCCCTCGACGCCGTCGCCGACGGCTTCGAGCGGTGGGGACGGCTGGGCGCCAGCGACATCGGCATCCAGACGCGGGCGGTGCTCGCCGCGGCGCAGGGCGGCGACGGACGGCCGGCCGAGCGGCTGCGGGCGGCGGCTCAGGCCGTCCACGACCGCACCGGTCGGACGGCCGGCAACGGGGCGCTGATGCGGACGGCCGTGGTCGGTGTGAGCCACCTCGACGACCGCGACGCCACCGCGCAGCCAGCACGCGCGGTGGCGGTGCTCACCCACGTCGACCCGCTGGCGGCGGAGAGCTGCGTGCTGTGGTGCGAGGCGGTGCGGGTGGCCGTGACGACCGGGCGGTGCGACCTGCTCGGCGGGCTCGACCTCCTCGGCCCCGACCGGCGCGAGCAGTGGCGTCAGCGGGTGGAGGATGCCACCGGCGCTGCCCCGGACCGGTTCCGCCCCAACGGTTTCACCGTCACGGCGCTGCAGGCGGCCTGGGCGGCGGTCACCTCGGGCGCCGACGGGCCGGCCGGGTTCGCCGACGGGCTGCAGGCGGCCGTGCTGGCCGGTGACGACACCGACACGGTCGCTGCGATCGCGGGTGGCCTGCTCGGCGCGCTGCACGGTGCGTCCGCGGTGCCGCCGGAGTGGCGGTCAGCGGTGCACGGCTGGCCGGGGCTGAGGGCCGACGACCTGGAGGACCTGGCGCGCAGGGTGGCGTCGCGCTCGTCCGGCGCGAGCGGCTGACCGGCCGCTCGAGGGAGGACGGACGTCAGGCGTGGTCGAGAGCCGTCCAGCGCACCCGGCGCGGGTTGGCGACGGAGCGGACCTCGACCTCGGGGCGCACCTCGGTGCGGCTGTCGTCGGGACGGGGCTCGGTCGCGCTCATGGGTGCGGTTCCGCCTCTCTGCGGTGGGGGTCTGGTCGACGTGACTCATTCTCCCCCGCACCGCCAGGACCGGCCGACCGAGGCCACCCGATCGCCTCGTGACCTTGGTCTCACCACCGGTCCGGCCCCGGCGCCGAGAGGTGACCAGCCGGGTCAGGCCTCGACGACCGGTCGCCGCGCGACCACCAGGACGTGCGTCGCGGGCCACGGCAGCGGCGCGCCGTCGAGGTCGGTGAGAGAGGCGACCGGGTCGATCCGGTGCTCGACGATCCAGTCGTTGCGCCACGACCGGGTCGCCGGGTCGAGCTCGAAGCCGACGCCCTCGAGCAGCGCCCGCCACGAGGCCAGGTTCATGTCGGTGAACCGCTCGTGGCACTCGCTCACCCAGTTGTCGGTGTAGTCCTTGCGGGTGAGGAACTCCATCGCGCGGGCGAGCGTGCACCGCACCGTCGACGTGCCCGCGACCGGGTCGTCCGCGACCTGCTCCACCGCGAAGCCCGGTGCCGCGTGCAGCGCGAAGTCGTGCACGAACTGGTCGAGCCGCGCCCGGGTCGACAGCCGCGCGACGTGGTCGTGCGCCTCCCCCGCCGGCAGGTCGGCCAGCTCGGTGCGCACGGTCCCGGGGTTCTCGCCGTCCGCGGTCGACAGCGTGAGCAGGACCGGCCGGTCCGGCTCGTCCGGCCCGGCGACGTCGGAGTTGACCCACACCCCGCCGGGGACCGTGTGCTCGAGCACCCGTCGCGCCAGCCGCTCGAGGTCCGGCACACCGGCTCCGTAGGAGGAGATCTCGTGCGTCAGCGCGACGGTGAGCGTGGTGTCGATGCTGCGCGCCGGGAACACCGCCGGGCCGTCGGCCAGGATGTTGCGCTGGTAGACCCAGGTGCTCGGGTTGGGGAAGCCCTTCTGCGCCTGCCGGTGCTGCGCCTCGGCGAACAGGTGGCGGGCCACCTCGACGCCGATCAGGTCGCTCTCGTGCAGCCGCGGGTCCTTGCCCGCCTCGACGAGCAGACCGCCGCTGGCGCAACCGATGTCGACGATCCGGCCGGGACGCACGTACGGCGCCACCTGCTCCCACTTGCGGCCGCTCGCGTCCTCGAAGCTGCGCTGGTACGTCGAGTACTCGCGGGTGTCGGTCAGCGTGCCCTCGTCACCGACCACCGGGTCCGAGCTCACCGTCCGCACGTGCTGGTCGAGCGCGTAGCGCTCGAGCACCGAGACCGAGGCCGGGTGGGCGAGGTCGCGCCAGCCCGCGTCGTCGGCCACGAGCCTGTCCAGGACGTCCCACGGACGCAGAGGCGGCTCGGGGAAGACCGCCCGGTCCTCCTCCACCTCGACCACGTCGAACCCGAGGTCGGCGTACATGGCCGCGACAGCCGGGGTGGAGCAGGCGACCACGGTGTCGTCCGGCGTGAGCAGCACCCGGCCGGCGGTCGCCACCTCGACCGCGGTGAGGGTGACGTGCGCGAAACGCGGTGTCGGACGGGCGTCGACGACCGGCACGACGACGGAGGGCACGTCCTCGAGGAGCGAGAACCGCTCGATCGCCGCCTCCCGGCGCGCGTACGGGACCGGGTTGCGGCGGGTGTTCTGGTGGTTGGCGCTGGTGACCGCCCACACCACCACCGCGTCGGCTGACGGTGCGACCGGCCGCCCACCGGTGGCGCGGGTCCGGCCCTGCAGCACCTCGTGCAGGTAGTGCGCCTGCGTGCGGGTGAGCAGGTGGTGCCGGCCGGGCAGCAGCACGTAGCGCGGCGACAGGGCGTCCGGGGCGGGGGCAGACGGTGCGGTCACTCCCCCACCCTGGCAGGCGGTCTCAGCCGCTGACGCACCCGACCCCGTCGCCGTCGGCGTCAAACCGGTGCGGGTCGGGCGGCAGCACCCGGATGTCGCGGGCCGTCACGTCGGGGCAGTCGAGGTCTCCCCCGGCTGCGGGCGGGATGCACACGTCCGGGTAGGCGGGGTCGCAGCCCGCGGCAGGCGCTCCCGGGGCGACGGGCAGCGCGGTGCCCGGTGCCGGGGTCGCCGGCGCGGCGGTGGCACTCGGTGACGCGGACCCGGCGGGCGAGCGCCGCCCGGTCGCAGAACCGAGGTCGGACTCGACCGGGTGGTCGCTGCCGGGCAGGGGCTGGGCCGGGCACCGTCCGAGCTCGCGGGCCAGCGCGTCGTGCTCGGCCCGGGTCACCCACGCGCCGTACTTGACCTTCACGGCGACCTGCCGCGCGACGTACGCGCACCGCGACGGCTTGTGCGGCGGGAGCCAGGTGGCGGCGTCGCCGTCGGACTTCTGCGCGTTCAGCGAGCCCTGCACGGCCAGCAGGTTGAGGGGGTCGTTCGCGAACGCCAGCCGGCGCGCGGGCGTCCACTGCTGGGCGCCCTTCTGCCACGCGTCGGACAGGGCGACGACGTGGTCGATCTGCACCTCGGCGCTGGACGGCCCGCGCACGAACGGCAGGTCCTGCCCGGAGAACGGGTCGGGCAGCGTGCCGGTGAGCACCACGCACCCCGACGTGCGCGGGTCGAGCACGACGTCGACCAGGTCGCGCCGCAGCACGTCGTTGCGGGTGTCGCAGCCGTTGCGGTCGGTGTCGGCCCAGCGCTGGCCGAACAGCTCGCGGTCGTAGCCGGTCCGCGGCGCCCGGCCCTTGACCGGCAGCGTCGACAGGGCGACCAGCGCGGGTCCCGCGACCGCCGCGGGCTCGACGTTCGGGACGGCGGTGGTCGGCACGAGTGTGGTCGGCGCCGCTGTTGCGGTGCCGTCCGGCGGACCCGTGCTCGCGCTCACGTCGCTGGTCGACGGGGCCGCGGCGGACGGCGCCTGCGTCGGTGGAGGACCGTCCGGCACGGTGCACCCGGCGAGGGCGGCGACCACGACGAGCACGGCCGCGCGCAGGCGGCGTGCGCGTCCGGACGTGGTGGTCACGGGAGTGAGGTCGGCACCGGCGACGTGCGCCTTGATGCCCTCAGCCCTCGAGGCGGGCGGCGGCACCGGTGAGCACGGCGCCGAGCGGCACGTCGAGGCGCACGGTGGCCTGCGGGTCGCCGCGGGTGGCGCCCTGGTTCACGATGACGACCTCGCGGCCCAGCTTGGCGGCGTGCCGCACGAACCGGTACCCGGACATCACCGTCAGCGACGAGCCGAGCACCAGCAGGACGCGGGCGCCCTCGACCAGCTCGTAGCAGCGGGCCACCCGGTCGGCGGGCACGTTCTCGCCGAAGAACACCACGTCCGGCTTGAGCGGCCCCTCCCCGCAGGCCCGGCAGGGGACCGTGCGGAACCGCTCGACCATCGAGGTCACCAGCTCCACGTCGCCGTCGGGACGCACCTGCGCGGTGTCGCCGTCCGCGCCGGCGAAGGCCTCCGGGTCGAAGCCGGGGTTGGCGTCGGCCAGCCGGGCCTGGAGCAGGTCGCGGTCGGACACGTCGCGGCAGGCCAGGCACACCACCCGGGCGAGCGTGCCGTGCAGGTCGACGACGTCGGTGCTGCCGGCGGCCTGGTGCAGCCGGTCGACGTTCTGGGTGATGACGGCGTCGACCACGCCGAGCCCCTGCAGCCGTGCGACACCGGCGTGACCGGCGTTCGGGACGGCGTCGCGCATCACCGGCCACCCGGCGAAGCTGCGCGCCCAGTACCGCCGCTGCGCCTCGGGCGAGCCGAGCAGCTCCTGGTAGGTCATCGGGGTGGCTCCGCGCGCGACCCCCGTGGGACCGCGGTAGTCCGGGATCGACGAGGGCGGCTCGGTGGAGATGCCGGCGCCGGACAGGACGACCGCCCGCCCGTCCCGCAGCACCGCGGCCAGGCGCTCGACCGACGGCTCCAGCTCGTCCGGCCCGGCGGACGGCGGCAGCTCGCGGGAGGTGGCGAACGAGGTCACGCCCGACGGTAACCCGAGCCCGCACGACGGGCACCGCCGGGACGGAGCAGGACGCCCGCTGCGCCGTCCGGGTGAGGGGTACTTGCCAGATCGGAAAGCACGGGGAATGCTTTCCAACATGGAAAGCAGCGGCACCGCACCTGACCCGGCCCACGACCCCGCGTCCGAGCTGGCGGGCGCGCTCGCCGCGCGCGACGCGCTGGCGGCCGGGGTGGTGACCCCGACCGGCCACCACCTGGTCCTCGCCGCGGCGGTGGGCGTGCAGGTGCTGACGCTCGCGACCGCCCTGACCAGCAGCGGTCGGGCCGTGCCGGCGCTGGTGCTCGGCGGGCTGGCCGTCGTCGGGCTGGCGGCGGCGGCCGAGCTGCTGCGGTTCCGGCACCGCAACGGCGTGCAGCCCGCGGGCCTCGCCGGCCGGGTGCTGCTCGGGACGACCACGACCGCCTCGGTCGGGTACGCCGCGGCCGTGGCGGCCTCGTTCCTGGCCGCCGCGCGCGGTGCCTGGTGGCTGGCGGTGCTGTGCGCCGTCGCCGGCGGAGCGGTGTACGCCCTCGGCGGGTACCGCTGGCTCGCCTGCTACCGGGCCGCCCCCGGCGGGCACGACGCCCTCACCTCCCGCCTGGTGGTGGCGATCCTCGCCTCGCTCGCAGGGGTCGGGGTCGTGCTGCTGCTGCTCGCCGGCCGGACCGCCGCCTGATGCCCGAGCTGGACCCGCTGCTCCAGGCGCCCGCCCGGCTGCGGCTGACCACGATGCTGACCGCCGTCGACGAAGCCGAGTTCGCGACGCTGCGCGACCGGCTGCAGGTGAGCGACTCGGTGCTGTCCAAGCACGTGTCGACGCTGGCTGCGGCGGGGTACGTCCGCAGCCGCAAGGGCGTGCACCACGGACGGCGCACCACCTGGGTGGCGCTCACCGGGCGCGGCCGCACCGTGGTCGTCGACCACGTCGCCGCGCTGCGCAGCCTGATCGACGGCATCGGCTGAGCGGCGCCGGCCGGGCCCGCCGCGGGTCAGGTGTCGGTGAAGCAGCGGCCGGCGCCCGCGAGCGCCAGCCCCTCCTTGTCGCCCGAGCCGAGGTAGAGGTAGCTGGTCCGCCCGTGCATCACCTGGGTCGGGTCGTCGACGTGGTCGAGCCCGACGACGTGCCCGAGCTCGTGCAGGATCACCATCCGGAAGCTGGCCTGGCCCTTGGGGCTGCGGACCGAGTCGGCGACGAATTCGGCGTCGACCGCGATCTGGCCGCTGACCACCCGCGCCGAGCCCGCGCCGGACGGCTCGATCGTCGTCGGCTGCGCCACCGCGGCGACGTCGCCGCCGAGCGCGGCCATCGTCGCGTCGTCGGTCACGGCCACCAGCAGCGGCGCCCAGCGGTCGCCGTACCGCTCGACCTGCACGCTGGCGCGGTCGGGGACGATCGTCTCGGTGGTCGGCGCGTCCTCGACGAAGACCAGGCCGGTGGCGGCCGACACCTGGCCGACGGCCTCGCGCACGAGGTCCTCGCCCCCGTCCGGCATGCCGTCGGTGTTCATCGTCCAGTGCATCGGGCGGCACGGGTCCGGCAGCACGGGGCTGCCGTCCGGGTGGCTGGCGATGAAGGCGTGCGGACCGCTCACGACCGTGACGACCTGCGGCAGCAGCCGGCTCGCGCTCGCGTCGGCCGGGACGGGCGGCAGGTCGACCACCTCGGCACCCACCCCGAGACGGCTCCACGCGGGCAGCGCGACGACGAGCACGCCGGCGGCGACCAGCGCGACCAGGCGCCAGCCCGCGACCCCCTGCTGCTCCCCCACGGGCGAGGTCTCGGCACGCTCGGTGCGCACCTGTAGCGGAACCGCGTCGGGCACGGCGCGACACACGCCCGGACGGGTGGTGCTCGTGCTCAAGTAGTGCCCCCGACCGGCCGAAGGAACGTGCGTGCACCCGTTGTTCCGCGAGCCGCTGCGCTACGACGCCCTCACCTGGCTGTGGCTCGTGCTCGTGGCCGGGGTCTACGTGCTGCACCTGCGGCTGTCGACCTGGGTCTCCGCGTGGGTGTTCATCCTCGCCGGCGTCCTGGTCTGCACCGCCTTCGTCCTGCTCGTCGCGCTGGTGCGCTACCTCGTCGACGGCCCGCAGCGACGTGTGCGCGGCGCGCGGACGATGCGCGAGGTGCTCGGCATCGACGTCCTGCCCGGCGTCGGCGACTGGAACCGCCGCGACGGCTCGCCCGAGCCGGACGGGGAGGACGACCCCGCGGGCACCGACGTCGCCGCCCTCGACGAGGGGCGCGACGAGCTGACCGTCCGGCTCCCCGAGGCCTCCCAGCCCCCGCCCGAGCCGGCTCCCGCGCCGGAGCCCGCACCCGTCCCCGAGCCGGATCCCGTCCCGACCCCCGCCCCCGTGCCCGGGCCCGCACCGGTCCCCCAGCCGGCACCCGGCCCGCCGACCGTCTCGATCCCCGTCGCCACCCTCGCCGCGCTGGTCCCGACCGGCCCCCCGGCCCAGCGCCCGAGGGCGCTGCGGATCGAGGTCAACGAGGTGCGCGTCGCCGAGGGCGCGCCGGTCACCGTCACCTGGTCGTTCGAGGGCGCCGACTCCGTCGTCGTCGACGGCCGCACAGGTTTCCCCTCGCACGGGCAGACCACCGTCGCGCTGCGGCACAGCCGGTCGGTCGTCCTGATCGGCGCGAACGCCGCCGGCGTCACCGCGGTCAGCACCCCGGAGATCGAGGTCGTCGCCGAGCCGCCGCCCGCTCCCGCCACCCGCCCGATGCCCGCCGTGCAGCGGCTCCAGCTCGACCTGCGGGGCAACGCCGAGGGCGCGGAGACCGTCCTCGCGCGGCTCGACCGGGTGATGCGCGCCCAGGACGAGCTGCGCCCGTACACCGCCGCGCCGGTGCGCCCGCTGGGGGTGCCGTCCTCGTTCACCCGCTGGCTGCGCAGCCACCCGAAGCAGCGGTTCGTCAGCCAGGACTCCTACCTCGACGCCCTCCAGCGACGGCCCGACGCTGCCGATGCAGCACGCGCCGCCACCGCTCGCACGACCGAAGGCCCCGCCGCCACCACGACCGACACCGCTGCCGACACCGACAGGACCGCCTCGTGAACCCCGTGACCCGCTTCCTGCTCGCCGTGGCCGGCTCCAACCGGTCCGTCCTGCAGCACGCGCCGCGCGACCTGGCGAAGCAGGCGAGCCTCGGCGGCACCCTGCTCACGACGGCCGCCCTGGCGGCGGTCGCCGGCGCACTGGCGCTCTGGATGGCGCTGGACGTCGCGCCGTGGCTCGCCGCCGTGCTGGGTGGTCTGTGGGGCCTGGCGATCCTCAACCTCGACCGCTGGCTGGTCACCTCGACGCCCCGGCTGTCGTCCAAGCGAGCGACGCTCGCCCTGGCCGCCCCACGCGTGATCCTCGCCGTCGTCATCGGACTCGTCGTGTCGACGCCGCTGACGCTGCAGATCTTCAAGGCCGAGATCGACTCCGAGCTGATCGCGATGCACACCGAGGAGCTCGAGGCGTTCGAGACCCGGCTGGACGCCGACCCCCGCTTCTCCGACATCGACGCGAACAAGGCCGAGATCTCCGAGCTCCAGCTCGTCATCGCCGAGGGCGCACCGGCCGACGCCGTCTCCGCCAACCCCGAGGTCGCGGCGCTCACCGCCCAGCTGGCCACGACCACCACCGACTACAACGCCGCCGAGCAGGAGGTCGCCTGCGAGAAGGACGGCACCTGCGGCTCCGGCGTCGTCGGCGCCGGACCCGCGTTCGACGAGAAGGTCGCCCGCCGCGACCGTCTCGCCGGTGAGGTGGCCCGGCTCCAGTCGGCGCTGGACGCCAAGACCGCCGAGGTGCGCGACGCCGTGGCGTCCTCCACCCAGCAGGCCGCGATCTCCAACCAGGCGCGGGTCGACGACCTGACCGACCAGGTGGCCGAGGCCGAGCGCAAGCGCGACGCCGAGGTGGCCGCCCACGACGCCACGACCGAGAGCAACGACGGCCTGCTGGCCCGGCTGGAGGCGCTGCACCGGCTGACGTCCGACAGCTGGATCCTGCAGTTCGCGCACGTCTTGCTGTTCCTGTTCCTCACCGCGATCGAGTGCCTGCCGATCTTCTTCAAGACCCTGCTCGCGCTCACCAAGCCGACGCTGTACGAGTCGCTCACGCAGATGGAGGACGAGCGCGGCGTCGACCGGGCGAGGCTGCGGCTCGACGTCGAGCACGCCGAGGCGATGGCGGTGGCGCAGGCCTCGCTCGAGGCGGCCCGGACCCGGTCAGCCACCCAGCTCGACGCCGAGGTGCGCACCGCCCAGGCGGTGCTGGACGCGCAGGTCGACCTCGCGGGCAAGGCCGTGCAGGAGTGGAAGAAGCGCGAGACCGCCCGGATCGAGACCGAGATCGACGAGTTCGGTGTGGGTCCGGCCGACGTGCTCGCCCCTGCGGTCGTCCCGGGCCAGGACCGCCGCCGCTAGGCGGTCGTGGTCGCCGGCGCCTCGGTGAGCGGCAGCCGGACGACGAACCGGGTGTCGCCAGGCTCGGAGCGCACCGAGATCGTCCCGCCGTGCCGCTGGGTGACGATCCGGTAGGAGATGTCCAGGCCGAGGCCGGTCCCGCTGCCGGTCGGCTTGGTCGTGAAGAACGGCTCGAAGATCTTCGAGCGCAGCTCCTCCGGGACGCCGGTGCCGGTGTCGCACACCTCGACCACGACCCAGCCGCCGTCCAGCCGGGTGCGCAGCGTCAGCGTCCCGCCGTCCGGCATCGCCCCGATCGCGTTGTCCACCAGGTTGGTCCAGACCTGGTTGAGCTCGCCGGGGTAGCCCGGGATCGGCGGCACGTCGGGCGCGAGGTCCTTGACCACCTCGACGTGGGCGGCGCGGATCTTGTGCATCAGCATCACCAGCGTGCTCTTCAGGCCCTCGTGGACGAGGAGCTGCTGGAACGGCGCGCGATCGAGCTGGGAGTACTGCTTCGCGGCGCCCACGAGGTTGGAGATCCGGTCGGTCGAGTCCTCGATCTCGTCCATCAGCATCTCGGTCTCGACGGCGTAGGCGATCCACCCCAGGCCCGAGGCGAGGATGTCCTCGTCCAGGTCGTCGGCGAGCCGGTCGAGCCAGTCGGTGTCGATGCCGGCGGCCACGAGGATCGGCGCGAGGTCCCAGCCGTTGCCGATGCCGCGGTCGTCCATCCAGTCGCCGAGCGCGTCCTCGGCGTCGGCGGTCTCGACCGGCGACAGCTCCGGCGCCTTGGCCTTGCGCTCGATCGCGTCCTCCTGCGCCGTCGAGAGCCGCATCAGCACGTCGGGGTCGACGTGGCCGGAGGCCAGCGCGCTCAGCTTGTGCCGCATCTTCGCGACCCGCTCGCGCAGCGACGAGGTCGCCCGGACCGCCGCTGCCGCAGGGTTGTTCAGCTCGTGGGTCAGCCCGGCCGACAGGCGCCCGAGCGACAGCAGGCGCTCGCGCTCGCCCACGATGGTGCTGCTGCGCTGGATGCCGACGTACAGCCCCTCGATCAGGTGCATGGCCATCGGGAACCACTGCAGCATCGCGGCCCGGAAGCTCTCGGCGTCCAGGACGAAGAACGTGCAGGCGGTGACGGCGTGCACGCTGCCCGGGTACGTCGATCCCTCGGTGGTCGCGACGAACGCCGTCGTGGCGCCGGCGTAGACACCGCGCTGGTTGCTGCGGATCGTCTCCACCTCCTCGCCCTGCACGGTGCGCGTCATCGACAGCGTGCCCTCGATCAGGACGAAGAAGCAGGTGGCGGGCTGTCCCTCGGCGTACACGACCTCCCCGGCGGCACGCTCCTCCACCGCGCCGTGCTCGACCAGCCAGGCGAGCTGTGCGTCGTCCAGCGCCTCGAACAGGAACAGGCTGCGCAGCTCGTCGGTGGTGACCGGACGGGACTGGTTCGACGGATCCATCTCAGGCCTCTCCGAGGTAGCGGTGCACGAGCGTGACCGCGAGGGCGCCCTCGCCGACGGCGGAGGCGACGCGCTTGACCGAGGCCGCCCGGACGTCGCCCGCGACGAAGACGCCGGGGACGCTGGTCTCGAGCAGGAACGGTTCGCGGTCCAGCGGCCAGGTCGGCGGCGGCGCGCCGTCGACGACGAGGTCGGGACCGGTGAGGACGAAGCCGCTGGGGTCGCGCAGCACCTCGTCGGGCAGCCAGTCGGTGTGCGGTGCGGCGCCGATGAAGACGAACACGTGCGCGCAGTCGATCGCCTCCTCGGCGCCGGTCTGCAGGTCGCGCAGGGTGACGCACTCCAGGTGCTCGTCGCCGCTGCAGCCCGCCACCACCGTGCACGTCCGCACGTCGATGTTGTCGATCCCCGCGATCTGCTCGACGAGGTAGTGCGACATCGACGCCCGCACGTCCGGGCCGCGCACTGCCAGCGTGACCTTCGCGGCGTGCCGGGAGAAGAACACCGCCGCCTGGCCCGCGGAGTTGGCGCCGCCGACCACCACGACGTGGCGGCCGGCGCAGGCCTCCGCCTCGGTCGACGCGGAGCCGTAGTAGACGCCGCGGCCGACCAGGTCGGCGGCACCGTCGGCGTCGAGCTCGCGGTAGGCGACCCCGGTGGACAGCACGACGGCGTGCGCCGAGATCTGCGACCCGTCGTCGAGGGTCAGCACCTTCTTCGGGCCGGACGTGCGCAGGCTGGTGACCGCACGGGCACTGAGCATCTCGGTGCCGAACCGCATCGCCTGCCGGCGGGCGCGGTCGGTGAGCTGGCCGCCGGAGACGCCGTCGGGGAAACCGAGGTAGTTCTCGATCCGCGAGCTCTGCCCCGCCTGCCCGCCCGGTGCCTGCCGCTCGACCAGGACCGTCGCCAGACCCTCGGACGCGCCGTAGACGGCGGCGCCCAGGCCGGCCGGACCCGCACCGACGATGGCGAGGTCGTAGAACTCGTCGCTGGGGACGGTGCTCATGCCGACCTCCTGCGCGAGCTCGGCGGTGCTGGGGCGGCGCAGCACCGTGCCCTCGAGGCCGACGACGACCGGGACGTCCTCGGGCGTGGCGCCGGCGAGCGAGAGCAGCCGCTGCCCCTCCCCCTCCTCGACGCTGTACCAGCGGTACGGGACGCCGTTGCGGGACAGGAAGTCCCGCAGCTCGAACGACGGACGCGACCAGCGGTGGCCGAGCAGCTTGATCTCGCTGCGCCCGGTGCGGACGGTGCTGCGCCACAGCCCGATCAGCTGGTCGACCACCGGGTACAGCTTCTCCGCCGGGGGTTCCCACGGCTTGACCAGGTAGTGGTCGACGTCCACGAGGTTGATCGCCGAGATCGCGGCGTCGGTGTCGGCGTAGGCCGTCAGCAGCACCCGCCGGGCGTCAGGGACGAGGTCCATCGCCTGCTCGAGGAACTCGATGCCGTTCATCACCGGCATCCGGTAGTCGGCCAGGATCACCGCGACCTGCTCGGCGCGCAGCGCCACCTCGCGGATGGCCTCCAGCGCCTGCGGCCCGGACTCGGCGCGCAGGATGCGGAAGTCCTCGCCGTACTGGCGGCGCAGGTCGCGGGCGACGGCGCGGGATACCGCGGGGTCGTCGTCGACGGTGAGCAGCACCGGCCGCCCACCTGCACGGGACTCGGTCACGCAGGGTCTCCGGCCCGCGCGGAGCGGCCGGGGTCGGCGCCGACCTCGTCCTCGAAGCACCAGCGCCAGGACTCGCCCGGCTCGTAGGAGGTGATGACCGGGTGGCCCGTCCCGCCGTGGTGGGCGGTGGCGTGCTTGCCCGGCGAGGAGTCGCAGCAGCCGACGTGGCCGCAGGTCAGGCACAGCCGCAGGTGCACCCAGCGCCCGCCGTGCGCCAGGCACTCCTCGCACCCGCTCGGCGTGGTGGCCTCGGGCGCCTGCTCGGGCGCCGCCTCCAGGTGCTCGCACGTGGCCATGGGGACCTCCTCCTGCGACACGTCGTACGCCGACCGCCCGGCGCACCGATCGGCGCGAGCCTACGCGGGACAACGTCCGGCCCGGTCCGGGAATGCCCGACCGCCGCCCGCGGTTGACCTCCGATACCCCAGGGGGGTATCAAGGGGTGCGGCAGGACCGACGAGGAGGAACGAGATGGACACCATGACGCGCGGGAGCGACCTGACCCGGATGGCTGTGACGGCCACGCTGCACTGCCTCACCGGCTGCGCCATCGGCGAGGTGCTCGGGCTGGTCATCGGCACCGCGCTCGGCTGGTCGGTGCTGCCGACGATCGCGCTGGCCGTCGGCCTGGCCTTCGTCTTCGGCTACGGCCTGACGATGCTGCCGCTTCTGCGCTCGGGGATGACGTTCCGGGCCGCGCTGCCGATCGCCCTGGCGGCCGACACGATCTCGATCGCGGTGATGGAGCTGGTCGACAACGCCGTCATCGTCGCGGTGCCCGGTGCGATGGAGGCCGGCCTCGCGAGCCCGGTGTTCTGGGGCGCGCTGGCGTTCGCGCTGGCGGTGGCGTTCGTGGTCACCGTCCCGGTCAACCGGGCGATGATCGCCCGCGGACGCGGCCACGCGGTGGTCCACGCGCACCACTGATCGGGTGGTGCGGCACGCAGGCGGGCGGGCACGTGCGCGGTTCGGCTACGGTGCGCACGTGCCCGAGGTCGCTGCCCGCACCCACGTGGGCCACGTGCGCGACGGCAACGAGGACGCGTACGCGGTCTCCGACCGGGCCTGGGTGGTCGCCGACGGCCTCGGCGGCCACCACGGCGGCGAGGTCGCCAGCGAGCTCGCCGCGCAGGCCGCGCTCGACGTCCTGGCCCGCGACGGTGACGCCGCCGACGCGTTCACCGCCGCTGCCGCCGCGGTGAACCGCGGTGCGCAGGGCGACCCCTCGCTGGCCAGGATGGGCACCACCCTCGTCAGCGCCGTGCTCGGGGACGACGGCGCCGTCACCGTCGCCGGCGTCGGCGACAGCCGCGTCTACTGGCTCGACGGCCAGGGGCTGCAGCAGGTCACGGTCGACGACAACGAGGCCGAGCACCTGGCCGCCCTCGGCGCCATCACCCGCGAGCAGGCCCGCACCCACCCCGGGCAGTACGTGCTGACCCGCTGCCTGCTCGCCGGCAACGCCGAGGTGCCGCTGCCCGAGACCAGCACCCTGTCCGGGCACGGGCGGCTGCTGCTGTGCACCGACGGCCTCACCAGCGAGGTCGAGGACGCCGACGTCGCCCGCCTTCTCGGCACCGGCACCGTCGACGAGGCCGCCGACGCGCTCGTCAGCGCCGCGCTGGACGGCGGCGGCTCCGACAACGTCACCGTCGTCGTCGTCGACCTCTGAGGCGCCCGGTCCCCTGCCCTGGGCGGGTTGTCAGGCGCCCGTCCGGCTGCGCCGGGTGCAGCGTCTGACGGATCCGACGGACGGACGAGCTGTCAGACGGACGACGTCCGCGCGGCCGTTGTTGAGTCCCGTCAGATCGCGTACGTGCTTGTCCCGTTGAGATCGCTGACACCTGGTGGTTGTGGCGCGAGGGTGTGCCATGGCCGGAGATGGGGTCGCGGTGGATGCGGAGCTGGCGGGCGCG